>SXGU01284615.1_pt1 | contig 103205 bp, 98 predicted proteins | sample 3174531 | NCBI WGS metagenome assembly SXGU01 (sample SAMN11356863, study PRJNA531348) | freshwater metagenome | isolation source: freshwater sample F1-140 | place: China: Fuxian Lake, Yuxi | collected 2017-12-25
CGTCGATCGACTGTTTTGCGGGGGCGCGCGGATCGGGTTGCTCCAACACATTGACGAGATCCACGAGCACGTCCTTGTTCTGCGTCTTCACGAGAGCGTCGGCTGCGCGCTGGGAGAGCGAATTGAAACTCGACCAGTGCGGTTTACCAAAACACATGGCGCTCGAATTGTTCAAACCTTTTGTTATCGGCGAACTCTTAAAGCGAGAATTGGCCTACAATATTCGCGGTGCAGGACGTCTTATTGACGATGATATTCCGGAAGTGTGGGCTATTCTTGAAGAAATCACCAAAGACAAATACGTGCTTTTGAACCGCGCCCCCACTTTGCACCGCTTGGGCATCCAAGCTTTCCGGCCGGTTTTGATCGAGGGTAACGCCATTCAAGTGCACCCGCTTGTTTGTACGGCTTTCAACGCGGACTTTGATGGCGACCAGATGGCTGTTCACCTTCCGCTTGGCGTTTCTGCTCAGCTTGAGGCCAAAGAAATTATGGCCTCGGATAAGAACATTTTGAAGCCAGGTAACGGTGACCCTATCGTTTCGGCAAAAATGCTTGACATCGTTCTTGGTTGTTATTGGATGACCACGATTGTTCCCGATTCTTTGGGCGAGGGTAAAGTCTTCTCAAGTCCCAACGCCGCCATTACAGCGTTCAATTTCGGCGTGGTGGATTTTCGCGCGAAGGTAAAGGTTATGGGTACGGAAAATTTGAAGTATAAGGAGTTTGTCGGCGGTCTTTTTGAAACGTCCGTTGGGCGACTACTTTTTAACAGCGTATTGCCAGCCGATTATCAGTACATAAATCAGGATATCGAACGCAAAAAGATGGCGTCACTCGTTGACGATCTCATCAACCGCTACGGCATTTCGGGTATTCCTTCCATTATGGACAAAATAAAGGCTTTCGGTTTCAAGTATGCGACTTATTCCGGAGTGACTTGGGGCATTGATGATGTGAAAATTCCGGAAAAGAAAGGAGAAGTGATTGAGGCCGCAAAGAAAAAGTCCATCGAAGTTTTGTCGCAGTACAACGACGGTTTGCTTTCGCGGGAAGAAAAACTTAGGAAAAATATCGAAATATGGCACGGCGCCAAAGGCGAGATCGAAAAACTTATTCCCGGCACACTGCCGGTCAACGGTTCTGTTCACGACATGGTTTATTCCGGGGCTCGAGGTTCTTTTTCCCAAATTACCCAAATGGCCGGTATGAAGGGTCTTATTCAGAATACCGCCGGAGAGACGATTGAATTCCCGATTCTTTCCTCCATGAAGGAGGGTTTGACGCCCATTGAATATTTCATCACGACTCACGGCTCGCGCAAAGGTTTGACTGATACCGCTCTCAATACCGCCAAGGCAGGATATCTCACCAGAAAACTTTTCGTGGCCGCTCAAGATACTATGGTTTCGATTGACGATTGTGGAACCAAAGATGCCATTACCATAAAACGTACAGGTTCTCTCGGAGGTGAGCCGACTCTAGCGAAAAATATCAGGGGTCGCGTTTTGGCCGCCGAAGTTTTGGACAAGAAAGGTGATACGCTTTTCAAAAAGGGCCAACTACTTTCGAAGCTTGACGCCTTGAAGATTCAAGAAGAAGGGACGCTTGAAGCGAAAGTCCGTTCGCCTCTTACTTGCAAGGCTGTCTACGGCGTGTGTGCTAAATGTTACGGTGTTGACCTTGGAAAATACGAACTCGTTGGAATCGGGGAAGCCGTGGGAACGGTGGCCGCTCAAGCTATCGGTGAGCCCGGAACCCAGCTCACTATGCGTACTTTCCACGCTGGAGGCACGGCATCGGTTGGCGGAGATATTACCCAAGGTTTGCCTCGCGTTGAAGAGCTCTTTGAGAAGCGCTCGCCCAAAAACCCGGCTATTGTAAGCAAGGTTGACGGCGTGATTTCCGAAATTCGAGATTTGGGCAAGGAAAAAATGATTGTGGTTATTCCCGATATTGCCGACAAAGCCAAAGCCAAGAAAAAAAGTGAGGTTGAATACACATTGAGTTACAACCGTATGCCACTTGTCAAAGTGGGCAGTGTTATCAAAAAAGGAGATTTGCTCACCGACGGCTCCGCCGATATTGACGAGCTTTTTCAGTATGCCGGACACGAAAAAACACAGGATTACATTATTACGGAAGTTACCAAGCCCTACGAATTGCAGGGAGAAACGGTGTCTCGAAAGCATATCGAAGTGATTGTCCGCCAGATGTTCTCACGCCGAAAGGTGCTCGATGCCGGTGGTACCGAACTTTCTCGCGGTGATTTGATAGACACCTATCAGCTCTCTCTTGAAAATGACAAAGCCAAGGAAAAGGGTCTTGAAGAAGCTAAGACAGAACTTCTCGTTATGGGTATTTCCGAAGTGTCTCTTTCTCGCAAGAGCTTCTTGTCGGCCGCTTCCTTTCAACACACCACTCGCGTGCTTATCAATGCCGCTATTCGAGGCAACGAAGACAAGCTCTTGGGTCTCATGGAAAATGTTATTATCGGCCGTTTGATTCCTGCCGGAACCGGCCTTCAAGGTGGCGCAAAAGCCACGATGATTGAGGAGAAGTTGGCTGAAAAGCGAAACGCTTAATTTTTCTACCAAGTATTCAGCTTTTAGCACCTTTTTAATTCAAGGTGTTATACTAATTCTCAATGGGAAGTTCTGTAGAACAAATTAAAGAACGCCTAAGCGTAGCTGACGTTATCGGCTCCTACGTGAAGCTTGAGAAGTCCGGCTCAAATTACAAAGCGAGGTGTCCTTTTCACAATGAAAAAACGCCCAGCTTTTTCGTTTCGCCTGCGCGCAATTCATATTATTGTTTTGGGTGCCAGGCCAAAGGGGATATTTTTTCTTTCGTCGAGCAATTTGAGGGGTTGGATTTTGTCGGGGCGCTCAAGGTGTTGGCACAACGCGCGGGTGTTGAGCTTGTTCGGGAAAATCCGAAAGTTAAAAGTGAAAAAGATAGGCTTTACGCGGTGCTTGAAAGGGCCACGGAATTTTTTGAGAAGTCTTTAACCTCGGATGAAGAGGCGAAGAGCTATCTTTCAAAGCGGGGAGTTAAGGAGGAGACTACTAACGATTGGCGGTTGGGGTTCGCGCCCGACTCTTGGCGCTCGCTCCATGATTATCTATTGAAGGAGGGGTTTAATGTTGATGAAATGCTTAAAGCGGGGCTTATCAAAAAAAGCGACAAGCAAGGTGGCGGGTTTTATGACGGCTTTCGTGGTCGAGTGATGTTCCCGATTTTTGACAGCTCGGAGCGAGTTATCGGTTTTTCGGGCAGGCTTTTGCCTCGTTTGGATGACGGCAAAATGGGCAAGTATATCAACAGTCCCGAGACGATTTTGTTTAATAAATCGCGAGTCCTGTACGGTCTTAACAAAGCCAAACTTGACGTAAGGAAGCGCGATTACTCAATCATGGTGGAAGGGCAGATGGACTTAATCATGTCTCACCAAGCAGGCTTTACCAACACGGTGGCGGTTTCCGGAACGGCGCTTTCTTCGGACATAAAGTCGGACGATGCGGTGACCAACTTGGGGCTTTTGACCAGACTTTCCAAGAATATAATTTTGGCTTTTGATTCGGACGAAGCAGGGTTTAAGGCTTCGGGACGCAACGCCAAAATTGCGCTCTCGCTTGGTATGGACGTCAAAGTGGCCAAGATGCCTGAAGGGGAAGATCCGGCCGACATCATTTTACGTAACGGAGAAGAATGGAAAAAAATAATAAAGAATTCCAAACATGTTATTGATTTTTCTCTCGAAACACTGCTTGAGAAAAATTCAGACGCGCGGAAATTGGGTAAGGAGATCGAGCGGGTGGTGCTTCCGTACGTTGCCTCGCTTACGAGCGCAATTGATCAGTCGCATTTCATTACAAAAATCGCAAAGGCGGCAAAAATTCAAGAAAACGCCTTGTGGGAGGAAATGAAAAAAGTTCAGGTTATGGAAAGCACCGTTCCGCGAAGCGGAACGGTGCCCCAAGAAGCCATTTCTAGACCACTTTCAAACCGCAGAAGTGTTTTGGAGAAAAAACTGCTCGGCATTCTATATTGGCAAGAAAGTAAGGGAACACTTATGGTAAAGCCGAAGGGAAAACTTACTACGGGCTTCCCCAAGGGAACGTCTGCAGAGGAATTTGAGTCTTTGCGCGAAAAATTGGAAAGCATCATAGGGAAGGAATCGCTTGTGAAATTGGAGGAGAGGTTGCTCGACAACAAGAATACGCTAATATTTGAAGCAGAGCTTGCGTATGACAGTGCTACCAATTTGCCTCATGAAATCGACGAGCTCCTTATCAATCTTGAAATCGAAGTGATCGATGAGAAGCTTTCGGAAGCCATGAAGCATGTCTATGGCGACCAATCGGAAAGAAACAAGGAAGTAATGGAGTCTGTAGGGGTACTTTCCAAGCGGAAGCAGGAACTAAAGAATCGCCGCGCCAGGGTTGATAAATAGTCATTTGTATAGTAGATTAGCCTCACAAAGTATGAAAAAAACAAAAAAAGCTCCTGTCAAAAAGAAGAAGGTTCATAAGAAAAGCAAGGCCAAAAAACGTCTTCTCGGCGTTAAAAAGCCCAAAGCGGCCAAAAAAGCTCCCAAGGTCAAGGTTGTTCTCTCCAAGAAAGAAAAGGAAAAACAAGCTAAAGCCCAACGTCTCTTCCTTAAGGGCAAAGAGCGTGGTTTTGTGACGCATGATGAAATTTTGAAGGAGTTTCCACAGGTTGAGGATGACATCTTTTTCCTCGACCAACTTTATACCAAGCTTCATGAAGGGGGAATTGATATTTTGGAAAGTGGCGGCATGATTGACATGGGAGACGCCGAACCGACCAAGAAAAACGTTTATACAGGGCGGAGTGGGGAATCTTCATACGATTCAATTCAGATGTATCTAAAAGAGATAGGGCAGTACCCACTCATTCTCGCTCAGGAGGAAAAAGATTTGGCCAAACGCATTCAGGCCGGAGACAACGAAGCAAAAAACCTCTTGGCTAGGGCAAACCTACGCTTGGTGGTTTCGATCGCGAAAAAATACGTGGGGCGCTCGCCTGACTTGACGCTCCTCGATCTTATTCAAGAAGGAAACTTGGGGTTGTTTAAGGCGGTTGATAAATTTGACTGGACAAAAGGTTACAAGTTTTCAACCTACGCGACCTGGTGGATCAGGCAGGCCATTACGCGCGCTTTGGCTGACCAGTCGCGTACCATTCGCGTGCCGGTGCACATGGTGGAAACTATCGCCAAGTACAAGCAGGTGTTTCGCCGATTATCACAAGACCTCGGACGAGACCCGTTGCCGGAAGAAATTGCCGTTGAAATGGGGCTCGACGTCGAGAAGGTTTATAACATTGAAAAAATAGACCAAGATACCGTTTCGCTTGAAAGTCCTGTGGGAGATGAGGGAGATGATGGAAAATCTACGCTCGGGGATTTTCTCGCGGATGACAAAATTCTTTCGCCCGATCACGAATCTTCCCGTCGCATTCTGTCCGATCAGGTCAAGGAAATTTTAAATGATTTATCCGAAAAGGAGCGCAGAATTCTTGAAATGAGACATGGTTTAAATGACGGTGTCACTCACACGCTCGAAGAAGTGGGGCAGAAATTCGGCGTGACTCGCGAGCGTATTCGTCAGATTGAGGCAAAGGCGCATGAAAAAATACGACAGCATGACAAGTCGAAGAGATTGGAGAGTTATTAAGAGAAGTTTTTAGAAGGTAGTTTTTGGTAACTAGGAAAATACCGGCGGGCGCAAAGCGCCCGCCGGTATTTCTTTACCTCCGTCCGCTTCTTAAAGTCATATCCCCGCCAAACCTCATATCTTAGAAGGATTTGTGTTGTATACTATTCCCCATGAATAAAGCCGTAAGCGTTTTAATTTTTTCTCTCGTCGCCCTAGGCGGAATTCTTTTTGCCGGCGGGCCGTTTTTGGTGAAATCCTCTTTAGGATTAAACGACTCGTTATTCAGCCAATTCGCCTCGGTTTTTTTTGTCGAGAGTTCCACACCCGAGATTTTGAAGCAAGCGGCGGCTTCGGTTCCTTTTACAAGGCAGAGAATTCGCGTTCTTGTGGTACCAGGACATGACGATGAATTTTGGGGTACCCAATACAAAGACATGAAGGAAGCTCGCATGACTCTTCAGCTTGGAATGGAGCTTGAAAAATTTCTCTCCACGGACTCAAGGCTTGAGGTAATAACATCGCGAGGCGAATTGGGATACAATCCGGTTTTGGCGACCTATTTTAAAGATAATGAAGGCGAGATTCTCGAATATGTTCGTGGAAAAAAGCAAATAATGAACGATTTGATGTTGTCCGGAAAAGTCTACAAATCTGAGGGTGTTTTTCACAACAAAGCTCCCGACCTTGTGGCCATCCGTCTCTACGGCATAAACAAGTGGGCGAATGAAAATGATATTGATTTGGTTGTTCATATCCATTTCAATGACTACCCGAGAAGGAAGCAGGATATTCCCGGCGAGTATTCCGGGTTTTCGGTTTATGTTCCGGAACGCCAGTATTCAAACGCCCGAGCGAGCAAAGAAGTGGCTCTTGCCGTTTCAAAACGCCTGCAAACATATTACCAGGAAAGCAATATGCCGAAGGAAAGCGCGGGTGTAGTTGAAGACCAGGATCTTATCGCTATAGGCTCTTTCAACTCGCTTGATCCCGCTTCGATTTTAATCGAGTATGGCTATATCTACGAACCGCAATTTTTTAATCCGGAAATCCGGAGTAAAGTAATTTCCGATATGGCGACCCAAACCTATTTTGGCATCCGAGATTTTTTGGATAACTCCGAAGGGTCGTCTCTCACTAAAAAGTACAGTACCGCGTTTCTTCCTCATACATGGAAGGATAACATTAGCTCGGGGGTTCGCCATAACCCTTCGGTTCTCTCGCTTCAAGCAGCATTAACGCTTGAAGGTTTGTATCCGCCTGGCGAGCGTAACCCTCACGAGTGTCCGCTTGCGGGAATTTTTGGAGCTTGCACTAAAAAATCTGTCGCCTTGTTTCAGCAGAAATATGGCATCTCGGGAGAGAAGGACATGCTTGGGGAGAAGACTAGGGAGAAGCTGAATGAGTTGTATTCTAAGTAAGAAAGGAGAATCAGAAAAAGTGAATTTTGGTCGGGCTAGGCAATCGCCCGCGAGTAAATTTTTTCCGTCTAAAAAATTTCTCTGGGCACCGCCTCGTCCGTTTCAGCCACTGCCGAAACATGACTCCGGCGTTCGATTCTGCACGTAAGCCGTGTAGACGGCTTACTCTAGCCCGTTAATCGTCGCTTTGCTCCTCCTGTCGGGCTAGGCAGAATCGAACTGCCGCCGCATGCACCCCATGCATGTAGACTACCACTATCCGATAGCCCGATATTAATTGTTTTAAAATTTCCTCGCCGCATGGTCACAAGTATTTTTTTGGTAAAAAATCTTGCGACCCCGCCTCGCACCGTCGTGCTCCGACCTTGCGAAGCTCCACGTATTCGCTTCTCACCCCATGCATGTAGACTACCACTATCCGATAGCCCGATTTTGCAGGCTTATCATACAATATCCAGCGAAATATAAAAGCCGCATCTGATTTTGTCAGTGCGGCTGTGTTCAAACCCGAAACTTGTGATGTGCCGCCCAATCCGCTATCGTGTCCAAACACCAAATGGCGGAACCTGGCACTGTGTGGAACATGTGGTGGCAGGGATTTCGCGAAACGTGAAGCCTTTCTTTGTGGAAATCAGCCAACCTCTTTTGGGATGATATGGGACAAGCACGGTCGTTTGGGTCGGCCAAGATCAGAACCGGCTTGCTCGGGTTGGTCGGTGGCTCCACCTTGACCAAACTAAAGAACCTTTCCCTGCATAAGAGTCCGGACTCTGTGCTTACCATGCTCTGAAGTCTTTCGGTTTGCGATAGAGACTCCTCGTTTCCGTTAAAGCAAAGGTAGAGGATGTCCTGTCGCCTTACTCGGCAGGGTTTTCTGCCAATAATAGCCGGCAGGTATCTTGCTGTGCGTAGTAGAAGACCTGGACTCACTGCCAGAATCCCTTTTGGTGGGGCGCTCGCAAGCAAGACGCACCCCTCCACGGCTTTGTGGCCAAGTAAGCACTGTGCCACCAGTCCGCCGGACGAGTGGCCGACAAGTATGAACGACTCGTTGTTGAACAAGTTCTGCAAGACTTCCTTCACATCTGTCACAAAGTCCGCCGTGGAAGTTTTTCCGAGAGCTTCTTCATCGGTAATACCCCAGTGGTGTCGTAGGGATAGGGTAATGACGTTGAAGCCGTGCATGTTGGCGTATTGGGCAAGCAGAGCCATTTGCTTGGCCGTACCCCACATTCCGGGAATTATCACTAGAATGGGGGTGAATTTTTTTTCTCGTGCATGGTGGTAGAATATCCTGCACCCGTGCGCATCTATTGGTTCGGTCATTTTCCTCCAAAGGTAGCCTCACGTCAGGTGAGGCGGGTTTTTCTGAATACTTTTTATCATAAAACTGCAGAAAGTCAAATGTTTGCGCTTATGCTATAATTTTACCATATGACTTCCGAAGCCTTTGAAAAAATGTACGCTGGATTAAATTCCGCTCAAAAGGAGGCCGTTGATTCGATTGAAGGGCCAGTCATGGTCATCGCGGGGCCGGGTACGGGCAAAACCACCATTCTGACTTTGCGGATTGCGAATATTTTACGGAAAACCGATACTCCGCCTTCGGGAATTTTGGCAATTACCTACACAGATGCCGGAGTAAAGGCTATGCGGATGAAACTGCGGGAAATTATCGGCAACCGCGCCGATGAAGTTCGTCTCCACACCTTTCACAACTTTGCTTCGGCAATCATCGGAGAATTTAGAGATCACTTTGTTCATTTGGACAAGACAACTCAAATGAGCGACATAGAAGCTGAGAGCATGATCCGCTCGCTTTTGGAAGACGCTAAATTTAGCGACCTCCGTCCCTTTAGCAACCCCGATTTTTACTTGAGAAAAATAACAGAAGGCATCGGCAACTCGAAGAAAGAATCATATACGCCCGATATGGTACGCTCGTTTGTGAAAGATGAGATTAAAAGAATTAAGGCGGATGAAACCTCCATTTCCACTCGAGGCGCCAACAAAGGCAAGCTCAAGGCGGACGCGCTAAAGCAGATTGAGAAATGCGAGCGCACGCTTGTTTTTGCCGACCTCTATGAGGCCTATGAACGGCAAAAGAAGGAAGATAAAAAAATGGATTTTGACGATTTGTTGGGGGAGCTTCTAGTCGCGCTCTCGCGCGACGAGCTTCTCTTGCGAATGCTCCAGGAAAAGTTTCTATATATCTTAGTTGATGAACATCAAGACACCAACGATTCCCAAAACAAACTGGTGCGTGAACTTGCCGATTTTTTCGACGTGCCGAATGTGTTTATTGTGGGCGATGAGAAGCAGGCGATTTACCGTTTTCAGGGAGCTTCGGTGGAAAATTTTCTTACTTTTCAAAAAGCGTGGAAGGAGATGAAAATTATTCATCTTGAAAATAACTATCGCTCGCATCAAAGTATTTTGGACGCCAGTTTTTCCATGATTGAACACAACTACGAAGAAGGAGAATTTGAAAACTTAAGGGTCCGGCTAAAGGCCTCCGGAAAAGAAACGCCAAGTCCGATAGAAATCGTCTCGGGCGCCGACACCGAAGTTACGGAAGAATATCTGGTGCAAAAGCTAAAAGCTCTTTTGTCCGAGAAGCCGGAAGCAAGCGTCGCGCTTATCACTAAGACCAACCGAGACCTTGAGCGGGTTTTGCGGTTGTGCGAATCAAACGGCATTCCCGTTGCTTCCGAGCGGAGCGTCGATATTTTCAGCCATCCGCTCGGCTCGCTCTTTTTTGACCTTGCCGGATTTTTATGTGACCCGTCAAAAGTCGAATTGTTTTCCAGAACTTTGGTTGCCGGTTTGTGGGGGGTTTCCTTCGATGAATCGGTGGCGCTTTTGAAAGCTTTGAAGGCGGGAAAAAACGTCGGGCTTAGCACGATTTCCGCGCTCAATATTTTGCGGAGAGAAATCACCAAAGACGCTCCGCTTCAGTATATTATCCGTGCGTCCGAGCTAAGCGGCTTCCTGAATCTCATCGCACGGGAACCATCGTATGTCGAAGTTTGGCGCGGTATCGTTACGCTTGCCGAAGGTCTGGTCCGAGAATCAAAAATTTCAGATCCGCGAGAGCTTTTGGGTCGGCTTTCCGCTTACAAAGCTTCATCGGAAACACGGAGCGTTAAAATAAGTGTTGGAACGCCGGACTTAAAAATCCGCGCCATGACCGCCCACGGGAGTAAAGGTCTTGAATTCGATTACGTGTTTATTCCATATGCCACGGAGGAGTCGTGGGTGGGCAGAAATTGGGGAAGCTATTTTACCTTGCCGGCTACTCGAACTAGGAACGATATTTCCGACGTTCGCCGACTTTTTTATGTCGCACTCACGCGGGCTCGCAAGCATGTTGTGGTTTTGCGTGGTGGGGAAGAATTTGGAGAAACACTGGTTCCACTTCGATTTCTAGACGAACTTTCCGCTGAACATGTTTCAAGAGTCACTCTTCCGCGGAGCGTAGAAAAGAAAATCCATTTCGCCACGGCTTCCTTGGAGGTTCACGCGCGGAAGACTTTGGATTACGCCAAGCACGTTCTTCAGACCACGGGGCTTTCCGTTACCGCGCTCAACCACTTTTTAGAATGTCCCAGTGCCTTCCTTTATCAAAGTATTTTAAAAATTCCGCAGGCTCCTGCCGCTACAGCCGAGAAGGGCAACGCCATGCATCTTGCTTTTTCGCGCGTGTGGACGGCGAAGGACAAGAGTGCGGGCAACATTCAGAAAATTATTGAAGATACCGTACACTATTTTTTTGAGGAATCGCTTTTGCCGTCATTTGAAAAGGACGCAGTGAGGAGGGAGTTGCTCGGAGATGTCCCGACAATTGCGAAAGAGTTGCTCGGACACTTCAATCAAAGCGGGACGGTGTTTGCCGAAACGTGGAGCGAGTCGGAGTACAAAGGGATATATGAAAAAGAACCGATTAAGATACCGATTCACGGCAAGCTCGACGCTATTATTGATACGGGCGGGGAAGCTTTTGTGTTTGACTACAAAACGAAGCAAGTAATGTCCGATAATGAAATAAAAGGCGCCACCAAAAACAGCACTGGCGCTTATTTCCGTCAGCTAATTTTTTACAAACTGCTTTTGCAAGCCGACTCTCGTTTCGCCGAAAAGAAAATTATTCCTTCGCTTGTATTCGTCGTTCCCGACAGCAAAGGCCGTTGCCAGACCGTAACGCTTCCGGTTGAAAAGGCCGATATGGAAAGAGTAAACGGGGAAATTCAATCGCTCATCGCGTCCGTTTGGTCAGGCGCGCTTATGACCGAATACTGCGACGACAGAAAATGCGAATGGTGTCCCTTGAAAAGACTTTTGACAAACTATTGACGTACTAGTCACTCTTGCTACCCCGTCGAGTCTGCGAGAAGACAGCTCTGCTGCGAGGATTAGGACGAGGCCAAACTTTATTTCAAAAGTAAGTTTACTATCTCTCTCATAGTAACTAGTGGAAAAGCGCCGTTTATAGAAAGTTTTTTCTTGGTGCTGTCAATCCTTAATAGATTGCTCGAGCCCGGAGTCATCTGCTGTAGAAATTTTTGATTCAGTTCGGCTAGCTTCCTTTCTTGCTCAGTGTTTATTGGGGTTTTGAGCAAAAGCACCGTGTGAGGGGTGCCGTTTACCCCGGCCTTCAGGCCATCATCAAAGTCAGCTTTGACTTTTGAAGCATATTTGCCACTGTTGAGACAATTTGTAAATGCGGTCGCGTCAAGACCGATTTTCTCGGCGATTTTAGGCAGTTCCGCCGGGTCGAGACCGTTGTTCGCGGGTGTAACATCAAAGATTTTGTCCACATAATTCCAAAAGCCAGTGTTACCCGCGAGATCAAACGCGCATTCGGTGGCTTCGGCCTCTTTTGCCGCTCTCGGGTGAATACTCAAGGGAAAATGCCGGTACGCCCATGCCACTTTCCCGTCCTTTCCATAATCATCGAGGATGGAATGCATGGTTTTATGAAAAGTTTTGCAGAACGGACATTCCAAATCCGAGTATTCAAGCATCACGATGTCGGCGGATGGGTTGCCTAGGATGTGATCGCTTTCATCGAGAGTCCGTGAGGCAATTTCACCCCCGATGTCTTGAGGCGCGGGTGTAGTGTCAACGATTTCTGTTTTGTCCGAAGTTCTCGAAAGAAAAATCGCACCACCGATAATAATTCCAGCCACAATAATGGCGACAGGGACTGTCAACACATTTTTTTCCGCGACTTGCGCTTGCTGTGGGGTGTTTGTTTCTTCTGCGGGTTCCATATTTGTTGGTTATTTTTAATAATGAGTCCATTGTAACATGTTTTTCAGGCATAAAAAACTGATACCTTTTTGGTATCAGTTGTTGAGAGGGATATGCGATTGAGGCTTGTAGGCGGGAATATCCAACACATCGATAGTGCCAGTCCCACTTGATCCGGGTGGCCCCAAACGTGTCGGTTTCGGGCTTTCGGCAGGAGCAGAATCGGAGTTGTGTGCGAGTTCGCTCGCTTTGTCAGCGAATCTTTGGCTTACCCTTTTAACCGCACTCGGTTCGCTTGTGCGGATTATGGCGGTGAGAGCTTCGTGTTGCGATAATCGTTTTGGATCCATATCTCAATGTATTTTCTTTGTGGTTCCAATTTGTAGTACAACGTATATGTACACGCGATAGGAAGAGCATCACGAATGCTACCCTCGTTAGCCGAAGGTAGCTTTTTTAACAGTTGAAATGTTCTAGTACCATACATGCATTGTAAGCTATAGCTTACAATGCATGTATGGTAAAATTTGTGTAGAAAACTAATTGAAACTAATCTTGAACACGTTCTGAATACACCACCAACCTCTCGCTGTAACTTTTTGTTTTCGGATTCCACACACCGTCGCAGGTGATGAGATTTAGGCGGGAGCCCTCGCCCGTTTGGTTGAAAATTTTTTCGACGGGCGCGGTCGCTTCGTCGTACACTTCAATTGCCGTAACCTTGAAATGAATTTTCGTTTTATTTTTATCCTCTACGTAAATATCGTCACCTTTTTTGAGTGTGTTGAGGTTTATGAAAACCGCGTTGGCGTCCTTCGCCGTATCCAAGTGGCCTGCGATAACTGCGCTTCCGCGCTCACCCGGTTGCGGGCCGTGTTGGTACCACGCGACATCGACGAAGTTTGAAGGAATGCCCATTTTTCCCGTCTTGTCTACCCCGACCTTCTGAATCGCCGCGTTCACTTTGATTTTAGGAATAACCAATCTTTCCGGCAGGTCGGTATCGCTTGCCACGGGAGGGTGAGCATAGTTGATATAGCTTTCAAAATGGGCAAAACCGATTGCGAGCGAAATAAGCACCGCCGCACTTATGAAAGATACGGAGATTACTTTGGATTTTGAATCCTTCCAAGAATTTTCTTTTGCGTGATCAGTCATTGTGAAAGGTTTTAAAATGGCAGGGTGTGGGTCATAGCCCCTTGTGTCGTAGATTTTTCCCACCCGCTCGGGTCGAGTTTAATCTCTTTCACCACCATGCCGTCCCGAAATTTTACATGGTTGTTTTTCAAGGCGTATTCGTAAAGTTCCTTGGTTATTTTTACGTCCTCAAGGCAGTATCGTATCACCTTGTCTTTCTCGCCGTTTCGCCACCAGACGATGGCCTCCAGACCGTGTCCCGTCTTGTTTTTCCCGAGGGTCGCTTCTGCCACGTCGTCGAGCTTTATTCTTCTGCCAAGCGATTGGCGGATTTCCTTGAGGAGGTCGAGACTTTTTATTTTTGAAAGGTCGCCTGGGTAGTATTTGTTTAAGAGGGGAATGTCAAAGTGATCGGAGTTATAGCCGATAAGCATGTCGGTTTTTTCCAGAATAGGCCACAATTTTCCCAGGTCTTCTTCAAGGTAGCTTGAATAGGTATCAGTTTCGGAATCGTGGATACACACCACCGAAAGAGCCAGTTTGGAAGGGTCGTTTGAGCCTACATCCGAGAAAAGATTGGAGGTTTCGATGTCGAAAGTAATTTTTCTCATGGGTACGGCTTATTGTATCAAATTAACCGGTTGTGCCAAATTAAAGATGTTTTAAAAATTTTCAAACAACTATCCACGCGACTTTACTTAAGTAAAGTCGCGTGGATAGTTGCAACTCTCTTAATTTAAAGAGTAACGATAGTCACGAGAAAATTTTATGAATATCCTCGAAGTTTTTAAGGATTTGATTTTCCGGCAACAACTCGCGCAGTTTGTCGTATCCGCAAAAACCCCAACTAACGCCGATGATTTTTCCCCGAGCTAAAAAGTTTTCAAGTTCGTAGACATCGGCTTTGCTGTCGGTGAAGTAGTATGAATCCGTAACGTCTATTCCCCAGTCTTTGCAAATTTTTTCAATTTTTTCCTCTTTTGAGTGATGGTCTTCGAACGTAAGAATGTGGGTTGGGTGGAGACCCGAGGACTCGGCTTTGTCTTTTACATACACTAAAGTCCCCGTAGAAACGATGGCGATTTTTGTATCGGCAATCTTTTTAATTTCAGTGATGAAACCGTCGAATAGGTTGAACCCTAAGCGGTCGACTTCTTTGCCCATTTGAATCACAAGTTCGCCCATGTTTTTGAGTTCCGATTGTGAAAGTGAGTGGTTGCGTGTATGAGCGGGTTTGTTATCGAAGTACTTGTTAAGTTGTGTTAAGGCTTCTTCCATGGTTTGTACACGTCCGAGATTTATCCTCGACTGTAAATTTACATGGAGTGTGTCGGCAAGCACGCCGTCAAAGTCGAAGATGAGATATTTCATTTTGTTCGAAGACCGTGGGTTTCGAGAAAATCGCGGATGGTAACATCTCCCATGCCAAAGCCGACTGTGGGGACTGGCTCAACGCCGAACATTTCGAGGAGGTTGTCGTAGCGCCCACCGCCGAAAAGAGCCCGACGGTTTTCGGGATTGGTGTCGAAGACTTCAAAGACCATGCCAGTGTAGTAGTCGAAGCCGCGCATTAGTGTCAAGTCAAACCTAATGTTACAGATTTGGAGGTTTTTTAATGTTGGTAGAAGTTTTTCTAAACTTTCCGTATATTTCCCTGTAATTTCTGATTTATCCAAAGCATTTTTTACATCACTTACGTCTTTAGAACCAAGTAAATTTAAGAATGAATCGGTTTTATCATGAAGGACAGTTTTCACTTCTTCGTGAAATTTTTCATTTTCTATCTTATCTTTTCTGTCGATTGCTCTTGAGAGGTATGGCCCCCATTTTTTCTTCCAAGTATCATCACGGTTATTAAGAAAGATATCATATATTAGATAATTTATTAGTTGACGATTATTTATTCTAATCTCAAAATCCTCATCCTTCGCTCCGAACTTTTTCATAATCGCGTGGGCAAGGGAAATAATTTCCACTTCAGCTTCCACACCCGCGATACCCATGACGTCGGCATTGAGTTGCCAGTGTTCGCGCTTCCTTCCACGTTGAGGGCGCTCGTAGCGAAAACAGTTCGCAATCGTGAACCAGCGAAGGGGAAACTTCAGCGACTTTCGCTGTGCCGCCACCATGCGCGCGAGAGAGGGTGTCATTTCGGGTCGAAGAGCCACCTCACGGTCTCCGCGGTCGGTAAAGGTGAACATCTGCTCATTCACGATTTCATCGCTTCCTTTGCTCCGGTAAAGTTCCGCAGGTTCAAGAAGGGAAGCGGCGTATTCCTGATAGTGAAACTCCTCACAGACCTTTTTCCATGTTGAAAAAATATAGTTCTGCACGGCCATGTCTTCTGGGTAAAAATCCCGCACGCCTTTATAGGGTTCTGTAGAAAGATTTTGCTTTGCCATGGCTATTATTGTAGCAGAAGCTTACATTTCAGCAATAAAAAAGTGGCTACGATTCTTTCCTCGGAAAAGGTTCTGTGTTTGCAATTTGGGCAATGTTTGCAATAATATCGGGAAGTTTAATGAAATAGGGCCTATAGTAAAATGGTATTATGCGCCCATGGCATGGGCGAGGTGGGGGTCCGATTCCCCCTAGGTCCACATTGCCGGTATCGGCAAATTTTCACGCCGCGAAATACCGCCCACTTTGGCGGTATTTTCGTGCCCGGCTCCGGTGTTTACTTGAAAATTGCGCGGAGACGTTAGGAAACGGGTAAACAGTAAACACTTCCTCCTATTTGTGGTAAACAGCTTTGGTGGGGCCGTCATTTCGCTGTTTTCCAACACGAATTTCGGGTTCTAACCTCCACACCTATCCTAATTTGTACCCAGAGTGTCTTTGTGTTACCGTGCCCCGGATGTTGCCCGTTCCTGACGTTCCGCAATTCAATCTCACGCCTCAAGATATTCGGGAATTCCAGGACATTTTTGAGACGGAATTCTCTGAAAAACTCCCTCCTGACGAATCCGCCACGATGGCCCAACGCCTGCTTGGTCTGTATTCCATTCTCGCGACCGAGCCGAGGGGAGTCGAAAGCGATCCTCCTAAAGCGCCGCAGAAACTAGGAGAAGAACTCAGTGAGCGGGAAGCTCACGCCCTCCGCTTTTTGCACAACGCGATTGTCCACGAGGGGCGCTCTCCGTCGGTGCGTGAACTGGCCAGGGAACTCGGCAAATCAACCCGAACCGCGTTCAAAGTGCTCAATGGACTGATTGAACGGGGATGGGTGAGGCGCGGTACCGATGATAGACTCGTGCTTATTGAGAAGACGAAAGGAGCTGAGAATTGTGACTTTGAACGTCCATGAAAAAACCCACCATTCGCTGCGTTTTTTCATTTCCACAATTCCGAGGGTTCCTCCGAGCCCCGCGGGGACATCGAACTTTGGTTATTCACTTCTAAACTGTGGTACAATGGACTCCATGTCCGGGTGGCGTAATGGTAGCCGCGCCGGTTTGGAAAGCTTCTGACTTTACTGGTCGGGATTTTCCCAGAATCGGCACTCAACAAAAGGGTGTATGGGTTCAATCCCCATCCCGGACACTATGCCAACAGATTCATCAGTAACATTCATATGGCCGCTTCCAAAGAAATTCCAGAGAATTTCTCAAGTCTTTGGAATTCCTTGGAGCGCAAACCCAAAAAAGATTCACAGCGGTATTGATATTCCGTCAGCGCCAGGTGAACCTGTGTTCGCCATTGCCCCTGGAACCGTAATCAAAACCGGCGAACTCGGGAATGACCCCTCAGGAATCAGTTGGGGCAGCTACGCAATACTCGGTCATGGCTCGGACAGCTACTGTAGTTGCTATCTCCATATTGATTTGGGAGTAACCGTGGGACAGAAACTTGCCGCAGGAGACCCTGTCGGAAAGATTCGCGACCTCAAGCAGTCAACCCATCTGCATTTTGGGATATGGGCAGGTGACCGCAAGAGTCCGGTTTTTCAGCGAGGAGCGCTTCCATCAAAAGAATGGGTTGGAAAAGTAGCACCCATGACCGATCCAGTGTTCCCAAATGACTTCGTTGACCCAAAGCCTTTTACGTATGCGTTTTCCGATGGCACCGCGCCTTCCATACCATCCGTACCGAAAACACTATTCCCCGGCGATTTAAAGGAGGGCATGTCGGGTCCTGAAGTAAAACTTCTACAGCAGTTCCTCAACAGAGATGCGGCTACTCAGATAGCTGTGACAGGCGCGGGGTCGCCCGGTAAAGAAACGGACTCGTTCGGAAAGCTAACCACGGCGGCGGTCCAGAAATTCCAGGTTAAGCACGGTCTCGCAAAAGCCGGTAATGCTGGGTACGGATTGGTGGGTCCCAAGACACGAGAGAGACTTCAAGTGCTCTACGGTGGTAGGCAATAGAACTCTCTAGTACCGCATCTATACTCTTCGAATACGATGAAACTCCAGCAAATGCTGGGGTTTCATTTATCAATTCTCGGCGGTTCTCCAAACTCTAGCGGGAACCCCACACTTTCCGCTTCCCGCCGCTCAAAAATGCGGAGAACGAGTTGCAGCTATCCTTCTAAGTTTCTCTCGGCTTCCACCAGTTCTTCGGCGGAAAGATTTGGGTAAATCTTGCGTAGGTCTTGGGCTCCATACGAGAAGTGTAACGTACCTTCACAACGGGTTTGAAGGGGCAATTGCACTTTCTTTTTCCCACTGAACATCGTGATAGAATGGATAACCGTGAAAACAACTCTTACAACACGATTGAAATCAGTACTGAGCAAACTCCCAATACTTTTCCACAATTGGAGGTGTTCGCACCACATGTGTATCCACTGTCGTTCAGTTCGTTTCTTGTTCGAAACCAGTAAGCATTACTGTATCGACTACGGGTACGTCTGCATAGGTAAGCACTACGCAAAGAACTTCAAACGAGCTTGTCTATTAAACCGTAGAGACAGCTATGTAAACATGCGCGAGTTAGTTGACGCCCATGCCTTATTGTTAGGTGTCATAGGTAGCATGTTAGAAGAACACAATGGTAAGCCAGTGCCAGTTGCAGATGAGAGCGTTGCTCGTAAGTTTGTCTTAACCGCCGCTTTTATCCAAGGAATTACTCTCTGTGAGAAAAGTATTTTGGATGGACTGTATCTCCAAGCTGGCAGTTTGATAAGGCAAGAATATGAAACTCTTATTCTGCTCAATGAGATTAAGGCAGGAACGCGTAGAGATGGTAAAGTAGGAAACGCAAAGCACGCCTTCTGGAAAGGAAATAAACATTACGGGGAACTGAGTGCCCTTGCTCATTTATCTAATCACCAGATTCTTGAATCAATCATCGGTTACAACACCACTTGGGGTGACTTTGCTTCAACTACTCCAAGTTATCAAAGGGAAAACGCGCTACGACTCTACGGCTTTCATACATCCATGCTGCTGGGGCTCGTTGAGGAATTGAAAGATCTTTATACTAAAATGTATAATTTTACCCTTAGCGATCGAGAAAGTAAGATCTTGGACATAGTTGCGAGCGTCCTGATTCAGGCCAAAGTCTTCAAAACTCCAAAAGAAGGACCATCGAGTTCATAACAATCGTAATGGAAACATTTTTAACAACGGATAATCTCAATTTGCGGTCAACACCTGGAGGTGCGGTGAATTTCGATATATTCTTGAAAAACGGGGAGGCTTGGGAAGCGGTGAATGAGCAGATTGTCGGAGGACGTGAGACTCTGAAACAAGACCCCTTCCCTGCAATAAAGGAGCTTGGTGCAAAGCATTTGGAAAAGGTGGATTAGCGACAACTGTCCTCACGCAGCCTCTTCAAGTGCGTCCTTTTCCACCAACTCAACAAGTCGGTGAAGTCGCGCTACCATTACGTTGACCTCCTCAGTGTCCTGCTCTAGGAAAGTTCTAACGTCCTCTACAGACCTCCATACTTGCCGAAAACGGCAAATCTTCGCGCCGCGAAATGTCAATGTCAGTGAGATTCAGTAAATGAGGGCGCCTCGAATCCGAAAGCGGTTAGGTCCTTCAGCGAAATGATCTGCCGCTTCCCGATAAAGCGAGCCGCCAACATCAGACCAGCAGCATGCACTTCCGCGCCTGCGTGACTTGCACACGCGTCAGAAACAATAATGGGCTGGATGCCGCGTTCAAATGCATCCACAGCAGTCTTCAGGACACACCCATCTGTTGCAATCCCGCAAATAGTCAGACGCTCAATGGCATTTGTGCGCACAAAATCGCTAACAGCCGGAATGAAGGCAGTATATGTGCTCTTATCAAACACATTGATCGTCTTGCCAGCGAGTGCTGGAATTAAATCAATTTCGGGACTTTGCATGAAGCGTGACCATCGAATCCATTTCACCCAACTGCTATCAGGATGGTTTACGAAACGGGTAAAAAGAGTCGGGACACCTCGCTTCTCGGCCTCGCGTAGAAGTGTTTTGACGTGCTCCACAATGTGCTCCGTTGAGGAATTGAGGAACCCGTTCTGCATATCAACAACCATTAGCGCCGTTTTCATAATTGATTTATTGAGTCGTGTGAACTTGGTGAAAGGCTTCGACTATTGCTCTGAAGCGACTTGTGTGGATAACAGCTTCCTTGAACAAGCGGAGAGCAGTAACCTCCGTTGGCCCAACTTGAAGTGTTCTTTGCACTGCAAGCCGTAGCTGCTTTGCGAGTTCCGCCGCTTCAGGAGTGCACTGGCCGCTCTGCTGTGACGCGCAAAGCGTGTGGAGACGCCACCAAAGAGATTGTAACTCTTGTTGAAAGGAAATGCACGCGGTTAGCATTCTTGGGCGTAGCGATTCTTTGATTTGTGCTGCGACGCCAGCCCAGCAAGCGTATCCAGTAACAAGACCCGGTTGATTGAATAGATAAAGATCAGCTGCTTCGACGCCTCTTTGAAGAAGATCGCGTTCCCGCGCCTCGATATCGGCAGCCGATGCGTTTAATAAGTTCCCATGGTCGCAATCTTCGACTTCCGGTAATTCCAATAGAATATTTGGACACGATAGGACTTGGAGCGCGTGCGGAACTAGCTCTGACGACCAGCCAGGCTCCGTAAGGAAAAACATGCTCAACACATAACCGATCTCGATGTTGGCCCCCGATTTCGGTTTTGTGTTGCAGATTTGATCCGTCACTTTGCGGATAAGATGGTTTCCTTTCAGAATGGATCGATACATTTCTCTTCGCTTTGTTGCAGCCGCAGCAAGGTTCTGAAATGTTTGCAAACTTCTGATTGTCCACACGGCTCCTCCCCAGGGGAACCAGCGGAGTTGTACATTCGGATCTGTGCGCGTTCCGAAGGTTCGTGATTCCTTATCCTCGGTCACGAAAACAAGTTGCCGGGGAACCTCAGTTGCAAACGATCTATTCGGACAAAATGGCGCGAAAAGAATCCATTCTGCCTTAAAAGGCCGTTCCGGAATTCGACGCACAGCGGGAACGGTTTCACCTGATGAGCGAGCAGCCGAGTTCTGCCTTTGGAATTGCTGCTCCGCGAGTGCTACGAAGTCGTCACGTGTGCCCAGAAGCTCGCGAGCCCGGTTGAGATCGAAAGTTTTCGCCCGTTTACGATTTGGGTCAAATCCACCTGCATCGATTTCACCGTTCAGACTTTCCCAAAGTTTTCCGGCAATGTGGGCATTGCGAGAAGTCAAAATTCCCTCCCAGGCTGCCTTGCTGACTCGGTGGTCAGGTGGAGTGGGAAGCTGCTGATACCGCACCATTCCCAAAGCTGTGGCCACAGCCTTGAGGCGTGCAGTGAATTCGGATTTGGAATCCTCCGCCATGGCTCACCGAAACTTTATGCACATGCAGCATGTGCAAACCCTCGGCCTTCTCCAGAGGGCCCCACAGTCGCATTCTCGTGGACGCACGAACGGTTTCACAAGACAAAACGTAATCGGAAAAGCACTAGAGGAAAAGAATGAATCCAAAACTAATGACTGCTCGCCAAGCGCTAGGAATCGAAACATTTGCTCGCCACATCATCCTTTGCGGAGAGGAGACTTGCTGCGGCAGCAACATCGGCTCGGCCTCTTGGAAATACTTAAAACACCGCCTACGGGAAATAAGCGTTGAAGGCTCCAAACCCATCGCGTTCCGGACGAAGGCAAATTGCTTGGGGGTCTGCACACAGGGCCCCATCTGCATAGTTTACCCGGAAGGTATCTGGTACCACTCAGCAACACCCTTGGTTTTGGAGCGTATTATTACCGAGCACCTGGTTAAGGGGCGGATTGTGGAGGAATTTGTTTTTGCCCGCAACTCGATGCAGATCGTCCCGGCTTGCATCAACAAATGTGGGCAAAGCTGTGGGGTAAAACCCGGAGTAAGGGCGAAAACCTACAAACTGGTGGATTTAGTAGTCGGGGATGCCGAAAACCGACAAGTAGCAACAGAGTAGGCACAAAACAATGGAGACTCCAATAATGAAAACATCACAAAACGACACCATGACAGAGCAGCCGTTCGGCTCGCTGAAGGAAAGGCAAGATCGGGCGATCGCCTTGCTCGATCACTTCTCGGAATTCACCGAATATGAGCACGGCACAAGAAATCCTTACCTAAGATGGTTGAGCAGCAACCCACCGCTAACACCTGAGGCCGTGGTTGACTTCTTGAACTTCTGGTACCCGGTTTCTCGCCAGCAGCCTCAAATCCTACTCCACGTTGCGGCATCATATCCAAATTGGAATGACCGCAAGAAAATCATGCTAAATTATTTGGAAGAAGACGGCATGCTGCAACCCGGCCATCAGCCGCATTACGTTCATCTCGAAAAGTTGATCAAAAAGATTGGCGGACGCCTAGCGATCGACCCGGAAGCCGATGCCTTAGTTAGCAAATTCCACGGCGCACTGGCAGCAATGACTCCTGCGGAAGCTACGGGATATGTTGCAGCGATAGAGCATCCAGCGTTGGACATTTCTGGGTATTTCAGGAGCATCATTGGATTGTGTGGTTTCGCGAATTTGTTGGAATCGGATTTCTATTTGCGAATTCACGTCGATGTTGAGCCCGACCACATCCTTCTCTCCCACGGCAACGCGCTCTCGCACATGGCGAACGATTCAAAAGGGGAGATTCTGAGGGCGTTTCAGTCAGCCATGACGTTCTGGCAGCAATTCTGGAAACTTGCATTTGTCAGATTGGGCTATCCTGCTTAACCGAATAGCTCGCACGCCTACATCGGTCAACCCATCGGGCAACGCGTCCCGGTGGGTGTCCCTACCTGACCATTCTCGTCACGCCGCTCGCTCAGATTCCGGCTGTTCCATCAATTCAACTAGTCGGTGAATGCGTGCTACCATTACGTTCACTTCCTCGGTATCCTGCTGGAGGAAAGTTCTAACATCCTCCCCAAACCTCCACAGCGAACAAAGTGAGCGGAGAACCTAGAGCGAATGAACTGCTTCATTCGCGTGGGGAAGCGGACAGCGGAATTATGTTTTTTCACCATAAAAACTAATGAGCTGGTGCCCAGACAAATTTGAGCGACGGCGAGAATTTAGTCGCGGGCGATTCTTTCCCTAGGTCTACTAAACAGAGAAAACCTCCACCGCTGGAGGTTTTCTCGTGTATGTGGAAGGCAGAGCCATATCGCCGTAGCAACGGCGATGGCGAGCCGGGGTCGCGGAATTTTACTCGTGACGACGAGTAAAATATCCGTGATACACAAAACTTACGGAAAAATACTTGTGATGCACAAAGAACAGAAAAATACTCTTGATGCACAGAAGTGATAGTGGAGGCGGTCTTTGAAGATAGCAACCCTCTCGCAAAAATTTCCCGTAAAGGTTAAAATGACTCCATAAATGGAAAAAACCGCCTGGCACTCAATAAGTGAAGCTGAACTGTTTGAAGAGTTTAAAACAAACAGGGAAGGGTTGACTCAGAAGGAAAGCGAAATCCGGCTTTTAAAACATGGACCCAATGTTTTGCCTCAAAAGGCTCCGGACAGTCTTTTTTTGGTTTTTCTCCGGCAATTTAAAAGTCCTTTAATTTACATTCTTTTTGCCGCCAGTCTCGTCGTTTTTTTGTCCGGAGAAACGGTAGATGGTTCCATTATCCTGGCCGTGCTTATATTCAACGCTCTTGTCGGTACGATTCAAGAAGGCAAAGCTCAAAATACTCTCCGTGCTCTCAAAAATTTCGTAGAAACCAAAGCCGCCGTGCTACGCGACGGCACGGAGTCGGTGGTTTTGGATACTGAAATTGTCAGAGGTGATGTTTTAATTCTTCAAGAAGGTCAAAAAGTGCCGGCTGACGCGCGGATTTTTCTGGCTACCAATCTTCAAGTGGATGAATCATCGCTCACGGGAGAATCAGAACCGGTGCGCAAAATCGGAAGTATACTGGGTCCGGGAGAACTTTCCACGGCCGAACAAAAGAATATGGTGTTCAAGGGCACGCATGTCGTTTCGGGCAACGGCAGGGCGCTTGTGGTTGCCACGGGCGTGGAGACGGTTATAGGCAGAATTGCGAAGGAAATAGCTTCCGTTGACACGGAAATTCCCCTGAAAGCCAACATTCGGTACCTCTCGAGGCTCATCGTCATAGTGGTGGCTAGTTTGAGTGTTTTTTTATTTTCTTCAGGCCTATTTTTGGGAAAGTCGGTAAAAGAAATGTTTGGTACTGTTGTGTCACTCGCGGTCTCGGTGATTCCCGAAGGACTGCCTATAGTTATGACTTTGGTTTTGGCTACGGGCGTGTGGAGAATGGGTAAAAGAAATGCCCTAATAAAAAAACTGCAGGCCGTGGAAGCGCTCGGTCAAGCGAGAGTTATCGCCGTGGATAAAACTGGCACGTTGACTCGAAACGAGATGATGGTGCAAAAAGTGTACGTTGACAAAAAACTTTTTAGCGTTGGCGGGGCGGGTTATGAACCGCAAGGCCAAGTTTTTTTGGACGGGCAGGTGATCGAACCGCTTAATCACCCCGAGCTGGTGTTCTCCGCGAAAATAGCGGCGTATTGCTCCGGCGGGAGGGTTTCATTTTCGGAAAAGCGAAAGATATGGTTTGCTTCCGGAGAACCGACCGAGGCGTCAATGTTCGTGTTTGCGCGAAAGCTAGGATTTCACAAGGACGATTTGGAAAAGGAATTTCCGTTGGTAGCGGAAATACCTTTTGATTATAAATTGAAATATCACGCGACAAAGCATCAGGAAAAGGACTCGGAGCTTCTCGCGGTGGCGGGAGCACCCGAAGTTATTTTGAAGCTTTCCAGAAACATTTGGCATGGAGGCGTCATTGCTAACTTACCGGACGACGAACGACAGGAGATTGAATCCGTGTTTTTAAAAATGTCTCAAGAAGGTTTGCGGGTTATCGCCTTTGCCACGCGAGCTGATTTTAAGGAAGAACTTGTTCCCCAAAATATATCTGGCTTGGCGTTCGTAGGTTTTTTCGGTATTAAAGACGCACTTCGGCCGGAAGTGCCGGAGGCGATGCATAGAGCTCTGAGCGCCGGCATTAAAGTGGTCATGATTACCGGCGACCACAAAATTACGGCGCAGGCCATCGGTCGCGAGGCGGGGATTTGGAAAGATGGTGATCTGGTGCTCACCGGAGAAGAGATTGATGCCATGCCGGTGGCGGAATTGAAACAGAAATTGATGAGCGTGTCGGTGTTCGCTCGGGTTACTCCGGAGCACAAACTTCGGATTATAGAGGAGTATAGGTCAAAGGGAGAAATCGTGGCGATGACCGGGGATGGGGTTAATGACGCGCCTTCGCTAGTCGCTGCGGACTTGGGAGTGGCCATGGGAAAGGCCGGTACCGAAGTGGCGAAAGAGGCGGCTGATATTGTACTCTTGGACGACAATTTTGGCAGTATCGTTTCTGCGGTTGAAGAGGGTAGGAGCATTTATAAGACCATCAAGAAAGTTATTCTTTACCTTTTCTCGACTAGTATGGGAGAAGTTTTGGTGATAGGAGGCGCCCTGTTTTTGGGTTTGCCCCTCCCCATCTTGCCCGCGCAAATTATTTGGCTTAATTTTATAACCGACGGATTTCTTGATGTGTCTCTTGCCATGGAGCCTAAGGATGAGGGTCTGCTTAAGGGTAATTTTGAACGGCCCAAAAAATATCTTATTGACTCTCTGATGGCTCGCCGAATGCTTCTTATGTCCGTAACCATGATGGTCGGAGCTTTACTGTTGTTTAAGGAGTATCTTCCTTCGGAGATCGCGTTCGGTTTGGGCCGTGAAGACTTGGGACTTGAGAAAGCTTGGACCGTAGCTCTTACTGTTTTGGCTGTTTTTCAGTGGTTTAACGCCTGGAATTGCCGTTCGGAAAGCAAGTCTATTTTCAGAACGAACCCTTTTTCAAACAAGTTTTTGGTGGCGGCCACACTTGTGGTGATTTCACTTCAACTTTTCGCAGTGTACAGTCCAATCGCGCAGAAGTTTTTGCATACCACTCCGCTCTCCCTTTCAGAATGGTGTATAATAATCGCTGTGGCATCCTCGATTATTTTTGTCGAGGAAACGCGTAAATTCTTTTACCGGAAAACGCTATGATACAACCTGTTTTAATTCAGATTACCCCGTCTTTTCTGTGGGTTGTCTTCACTCTCCTCGTACTTATAGCAGGTATAATGTGCGCGGTTCTTTTCTTCCATTGGCGACGCTACGGGTTTAGAAGTATCTATACGGTGATCGCGGAGTCAGTCTTTGTAGGAGTGAGCGCGGTTTTGTTACTATTTGCCCTTCTTGGCGCGGTTTCTTTTTCCACATTTTAAAAACCATGATTGCTTTTGAAAACGGCGAAACATATATAAAGAGTATCCGCAGGCATTGGCTCTTTTTCGCAAGCGAGCTTGTCTTTTATGCGGTGCTCGCAGTAATTCCGCTCGCCGTGTATGCCGTGTTTGGGGAAACGGTGGTTTCAGTGATTGAAAGAGGCGCGATTCTCAAAGGGAATACCGAAGGATTTCTTTTGTTTTGTTACAGCGGGTATCTTTTGTTTCTTTGGCTGGGAGTTTGTCTGGTGTGGACGGACTATTATCTGGACATTTGGATTGTTACGGACCAGCGTATTGTAGATGTGGAACAAAACGGTCTTTTTAATCGTAAAATTTCCGAATTTCGGCTTGATATGATACAGGACGTAACGATCAAAGTCCCCAGTCTTTTCGCTACTATGTTCGGTTACGGAGATATAAATATCCAAACGGCGAGCGAAGCAAGCAAATTCGATTTTAGGGGTGTGGCTCATCCTGAAGCGATGCGCACGCTTATCATGAATCTTCACCATAAGGCGGTCGAAAAACCCCAAAAGGTTAATTTTTCTTGAAAGGCGCATTTTAGAGTAGGGTATTTTCATACTCCCCCTGATAACGCGATTATTGACTTCCCATCGTTTCTTCTGATATGATACTTGGGTCAAAAGTAATGGATAATCAACAGAAAAAAGGTGCGGCGATATTGGGCGTGGTGGTAGAAGCCCTGCCCAACACCATGTTTCGCGTCAAATTTGAAAATGCGGAAGAGGAGATTCTCTGTTATCTGGCCGGCAAAATGCGGTTACACCGCATAAGAGTGCTCGTCGGCGACAAGGTGTTCGTCGAACTGGACCCGTACGGAGGCAAGGGAAGAATTACGAAGAGAATATAAAATAATTTTACAAATTATGAAAGTAAAAGCCTCCGTAAAAGCAATTTGTCCAAAGTGCAAAACTGTCCGAAGGAAGGGCTATGTGTATGTGGTGTGTTCGGGTAATCCTCGTCACAAGCAACGACAGGGATAACACCCTTGTTTGTCGAGGTCTTTTTTCTTTGCTTCGCTTGTCTGCCCCGCAGGGTCGATTAAAGCACGACGTACACTTTAAGGTATCAACCATTGTTCGCGCCCAGAATCTAACCTGATAACAAGGGTTACCTGGCGGGTTTTGTGTGAATTACCAAGGGCCTTTACAATAGTAAACGGATTTGTTATTCTTCCCAGCATTGTTTGTTTCAAAAAATCAAGTATCCAATGAGAATTTTAGGCATAACCGTTCCGGACAACAAGAGACTTGAAATAGGCCTTACCTGCCTCTACGGTATTGGTCGTTCTCGTTCTTTGGAAATTTTGACCAAGGCCAAAGTGCCCTTTTCTAAACGATCAAAGGAGCTGACGGTAGAGGAAGAGAATGCCATCAGAAAAATCGTGGAAGCTTACAAAATCGAGGGTGACCTCAAAAGACAGGTTGCCGGTAACATCAAACGTTTGAAAGATATTAAAGCTTATCGAGGAACCCGGCACATGAGGGGGTTGCCTAGCCGAGGCCAGCGTACCAAAACCAATTCGCGTACACGTCGCGGAAATACTAGAAAGACCATGGGTACCGGACGAAGGGCGGTGGAGAAGAAGTAGTACGCGGACAGCCTTAGTATACACAAATAGGAATAATTCAAACCTAGATACAACATTATGGTAAAGAAAAGAACAGCAAAAGAAGGAGAAGCCTCGGGCAAAACGAGCAACACCTCGGCACCCAAAACTTCCTCGAAGAAAAAAATCGAGTCAGGCGTTTTGCATGTTCAGTCAACTTTTAACAACACGATGCTTCTTTTAACCGACACGAAAGGCAACGCTTTGGCCGCTTCTTCAAGTGGTTCTCTTGGTTTCAAAGGGGCGAAAAAAGGTACTCCATTCGCGGCCGCCAAGGTTGGCGAAGCACTTGCTTTAAAAGCCCAAGACATGGGTATGAAGGAGGTTTCAGTTGTGGTGAAAGGGGTTGGTTCCGGACGTGAATCTTCCATTAGGGGATTTATTTCAAAAGGCATCGCGCTTGCCGGTGTAAGGGATCGCACGCCGGTTCCTCATAACGGTCCGCGTCCGCCAAAACCGCGTCGTGTGTAGGAACAAATAGTCCAACAATATAACTGAATTATCCGATAGCTAAAATTCTCCGTCATTCAGTCATAAGTAATAAGTCAATTCAATGATCAACAAACCAAAATATAAAATTGCCCGTCGCCTCGGCACCGGAATTTTCGAAAAGACCCAAACCCAAAAGTTCGCTTTGAGGGAAGGACGGCGTTCGGAAAAAAAGGACCGACCCCGCGCAAAGAGCGAGTTCGCTCTTCAGATGCTTGAGAAGCAGAAGGCGCGTTACAGCTATGGCGTAAACGAGAGACAATTTGCCAAGTACGTCGCTTCGGCTTTGGCCAAAAAGTCAACCAAGCCCGATGAGACGCTTTACGAATATCTTGAGAATAGATTGGACAATGTTATCTACCGCATGCGTCTCGCTCCTACAAGGCAAGCCTCCAGACAGATGGTTTCTCACGGACACATTACAGTTAACGGGGTTAGGGTTACCATTCCTTCTTACGGAGTCAAATTGGGCGACAAAATTAAAATTCGCGAGTCGAGCGCGAAAAAAATTATTTTTGCCGGTATGGTTGAGAAATTGAAGGACGCGGTTCCTCCTTCTTGGCTCTCCTTTGATCCAGAAAAACGGGCGGGGGAGATTCAAGGAAAACCGAAGCTTGTTAAAACCGAGCTTTTGTTCGATATAGCGGCCATTTTAGAGTTTTATCGTCGCTAACTTGCATATTTTCATTTTATAATGTATAGTGCTGTTTCCTAAATTATTTATTCCCAACAGGTCTAAAAAATAATAAATACTAGTTATATGGAACATTCAATACTCATGCCTTCAAAGCCGAAGATTATTTCCGAAGAAAACTTTTCGGGAACTTATGAGATAGATGGTTTGTATCCGGGGTACGGCCATACTCTCGGCAATTCTCTTCGCAGAATAATTTTGTCGTCTCTTCCTGGGGCTGCTATTACAGCGGTTAAAATTGCCGGTGTAAATCACGAGTTTTCAACTCTGGCCGGAGTGAAGGAAGATATGATTATCGTGATTTTGAATTTAAAGAAAGTGCGCATCGCTCTTACTACGGACGAACCTCAGACTTTGACGATTAAGGCAAAGGGAGTCTCCGAGGTTAAGGCTTCGGACATTGTTTGTCCCGGTCAGGCCCGGGTTTTAAACGGTGATTTACATATCGCGACTCTTACCGACAAGAATGCCGAACTCGACATTGAGCTTCGAGTGGAGAAGGGTTTGGGATACATACCTAAAGAAGTTATTCAAAAAGACCGAGTGGACATCGGCGCGATTACTCTTGACGCCGTCTTTACTCCGATTAGAAGGGTTAACTATGAAGTGGAAAACATGCGTGTAGGCAATCGTACCGACTTTAATCGCTTGAAGCTTTTCATTGAAACTGACGGTACTATTACTCCGAAGGAGGCTTTGGAAAACTCGATTGAGATTATGATTACCCAGCTAAAGGCGATTGTCGGCTTTAAGGAGGAAATTTCTCCGGAGGAAAAGACTGAATCGAATACGGAAAAAAGCGAAAAGTCAGCGGGAACCAAGAAGGAAATTGACCCAGAATTTTTGAAAACTCGTGTTGAGACTCTGAATTTATCTCAACGTACCGCCAATGCTCTTGCGAATGCCAATATTCGCACGGTCGGAGGTTTGGCCCGCAAGAAAGAGGAGGACATTCTTGATATCGAAGGTTTGGGTAGCAAAGGGGTTCAAGAGATTAAAAAGATATTGGGTAATTTCGGGATTACTTTGAAGTAGCAAATAACCAATAACTTATAGCTGAATAATCAAAACTTTTATTGTCTTCAGTCATAAGTGATTCAGTCATCAAGATATACCCATGAGACACCACGATAACATCAGAAAATTTGGACGGGAAACCGGACAGCGAAACGCGCTTTTAAAATCGCTCGCTCTTTCGCTTGTCGTGCACAAAAAAATCACCACTACTGAGGCCAAGGCTAAGGAAGTCCGCCCTTTCGTTGAAAAGCTTGTTACTAAGGCAAAGATCAAGACTCTTGCTTCACGACGTCTTTTGACTTCTCGTCTTGGTTCTGTCGAGGGAGTGAAGGTCCTTGTAGACACTTTAGCGCCGAAGTATGAAAAAAGAGCCGGAGGTTATACTCGCATTGTGAAGTTACCACGACGTTTAAGTGACGGTAGTGCTATGGCTGTTATTGAGTTTGTTTAGGAAATTAAGGAGAGAAGCGACTATAATTTACTTAACCAAATTTTCTAACAACTCGCCAAGAAAATATATGAAATACATAATTGATGCGAAAGACAAAAAGTTGGGGCGGGTGGCAAGCGAAGCCGCCGTATATTTAAACGGAAAGAATAGCGTAGATTTTGCGCGCAATACCGTTACTCAAACCGTGGTTGAAATTGTTAACGCTTCCAAGGCGGATATTGACGTGAAAAAACTTTCTGGTAAGACCTACGACCGTTATTCAGGATACCCGGGAGGGTTGAAGAGCCCTGCCATGAAGAACGTGGTGGAAAAAAAGGGTTACGCGGAAGTGTTCAGGCTTGCCGTATACGGAATGATTCCTTCCAACAAGCTTCGCGCCAAGATTATGAAGAATTTGACCGTAAAGGAATAGCTAATAGATTTTAGAATATAATAGAAATTATGACCGAAGAAAAAGCCAGATACATAGAAACCGTTGGACGCCGCAAGACTGCCGTGGCGCGGGTTCGCATTACTCCCGCGGCCAAAGCTTCCTGCATCGTAAACGATAAGGACTTGGATTCTTATTTTGGAACCGCCGAACTCCGTTTGACCGCGCTTGAGGCTGTTACTGGCGCAAAACTTTCCGAAAAATTTAAGATTTCAGCCAAGATTTCCGGTGGTGGCTCAAACGGCCAAGCCGAAGCCCTCCGTCACGGCATAGCCCGAGCTTTGGTGATTTACGACCAGGAACTTCGCAAAAAAATCAAAAAAGCCGGTTTTCTAAAACGCGATCCGCGCGCCAAAGAGCGACGCAAGTTCGGTCTCAAAAAAGCTCGAAAGGCTCCTCAGTGGAGCAAACGTTAAAGGTAGGTACAAAAATCCCCTTAAGGGGATTTTTGATAGTGGATTTTCTCAAGAGGAAGAAAATTGTTCTTCATAAATTTATGTGTTATAATTCAAAAATATTATGTCAGATGAATTAAACCAAAACGACGATATCCAATACGAAACCGACCCGGAGGGAGCGGAGAATGCCGCCGTTAAAAAGTCCGGTTTTGGAAAATCAGAAAGCGAAGCTGTCGCGGTTTTGAAGGATAAACTTGCTGTGTGCCTTAAGGAAAAGCAGGAGTATTTAGATAATTGGCAAAGGGACAAGGCGGAATTTTTGAATGCCCGAAAACGGGATGCCGAGGATAATCAGCGTTTTAGGAAATTTGCCGCCGAGGGCTTGGTTGAGGAGCTTTTACCTGTACTTGAGAGCTTCAATATGGCGTTTAGTAACAAAGAAGCTTGGGAAGGGGTTCCCAAGAATTGGCGTACGGGAGTGGAATATATTGCAAACCAACTCAAGGGTGTTTTGGAGGGAAATGGCTTAAAAGAGCTCAATCCGTTAGGTGAAGTATTTGATCCCATGGTTCACGAGGCTGTGGAGTTTGGAGAAGTCTTGGACGAAAAAGAAAATCAGAAAATTATCGCTGTCCTTCACAAAGGTTATTCATTTTATGATAGAGTATTGAAAGCACCGAAAGTGCGGGTAGGTGAGTTTAAGAAGACGAATTAGGAATTAAGTTAAGAACAAAGTAGAAATGCTTGCGGTAAAACCACAAGGGAAAATTGTTCGAAAAATTGTCCGAGCAAAGACTGGTGAGTTCGTCTTGGCTGTTTTTCTTGTTGTTGAACGCGAAGGAGAAGTACAGTTTCAACTTCTCTCTGTTAAACCAATTGGGGAAGCGGGAATCAAAAATCATGAATTAGGAACTGGGAAGGGAGTCCTATGCTTGGCTGGTGGATGTTTAAAATCTCCTGCTGTCACTTTATACCGCCACAACCACTCCGTCGTTTCTCCATTTTTCAATACACTCGAATTTTTTGTAAGCCAACCTACAAGAGCGCCAAGCGCGAATTAAGAATTTAGAATTAGGAATTAGGTTTTTCCGACCTGAATTCGGCTTTTCCTGTTCGTGATTCGTGGCATTCGCATGAGGATTCGTAGCATTTGGATTATAAAAAACTATAAACTAATAACTAAAAACTATGTCCAAAATTATAGGTATAGACTTAGGAACAACCAACTCCGCCGTGGCTGTTATGGAAGCGGGGGAGCCAAAGATATTGGAAAATGCCGAGGGTGCGCGTACTACGCCGTCTATCATCGCTCAATCGAAAACAGGTGAGCGTTTGGTGGGGCTTTTGGCGAAGCGTCAAGGTGTGACCAATCCAAAGAACACTATTTATCAGATTAAGCGGTTCATCGGGCATACCTTTGACGATCAGGCTGTTCAGAAAGACCGTTCGTCGGTGCCGTTTGAAGTTCAGAAATCCGCAAGTGGAGGTATTGAGGTAAAGATGGCGGATAAGTGGTATCGACCGGAAGAAATTTCGGCGATGATTCTGACCAAGCTTAAAAATGACGCGGAAGCTCGGCTTGGCGAAAAAATTACCGAGGCGGTCATTACCGTACCGGCCTATTTCAACGATTCACAGCGTCAGGCGACCAAAGACGCCGGTAAAATCGCTGGTCTTGATGTAAAGCGCATTATCAACGAGCCGACAGCCGCCGCGCTTGCCTACGGCTTCAATAAAAAGAAAGACGAAAAGATTGTAGTCTTTGACTTCGGTGGAGGTACGTTTGATATTTCCGTGCTTGAAGTGGGAGATGATGTGGTTGAAGTAAAATCCACGGACGGTGACGCTCACCTCGGAGGGAAAGATATTGACCAGAAAATCATCAATTGGCTTGCGGCTGAATTCCAGAAGCAGTCGGGTATTGATGTTCGCAAAGACGCGCTCGCACTCCAGCGACTTGATGAAGCGGCGGAAAAAGCCAAAATCGAACTTTCGACTGCCGTGCAGACCGAAGTAAACATTCCGTTCATTACGTCAGGTGCGGATGGTCCGCAACACCTTCTCGTTACCTTGACTCGCGCCAAGCTGGAAGAGCTCACGCAGGAGTTTATTGACAAAGCTATGGAGATTACCAAACGAGCCATGGCGGCTTCGCCATTCAAGAAAGAGCAGGTTAACGAAGTGGTGATGGTGGGAGGTCAAACTCGTATGCCTGCCATGCAGAAGGCGGTAAAAGAATTCTTTAACAAAGAACTTCACATGGGAGTCAATCCCGATGAAGTGGTGGCTGTTGGTGCCGCGATTCAAGGCGGAATTCTCACAGGTTCTGTTAAAGATATTCTCTTGCTTGACGTTATTCCGCTTTCTTTCGGTATTGAAACTATGGGAGGGGTTGCGACCAAGCTCATCGAAAAAAATACGACAATTCCTACTTCAAAATCCCAAACCTTTTCAACGGCCGCTGACAACCAAACATCGGTTGAAATTCACATCGTGCAAGGTGAGCGTGCTATGGCCGCCGACAACAAATCGCTGGGGCGTTTCATTCTCGATGGAATTCCTCCGGCTCCCCGCGGTATGCCACAAGTGGAAGTTTCCTTCGACATTGACGCCAACGGTATTTTGAATGTCACCGCCAAGGATAAGACGACGGGTAAGTCCAATTCGATTAAAATTACCGCAAGTTCAGGCCTTTCAAAAGAAGAGGTTGAAAAGATGAAAAAGGATGCGGAGATGCACGATGCCGATGACAAGAAAAAGCGTGAAGCGGTGGAGGCGCGGAATGGCGCTGAACAGCTGATTTACACCGCAGAGAAGGCTTTGAGGGACGGCAAGGATAAAGTTCCCGTAGATACTGCTAAAACGATTGAGGAGAAGATTGCTTTGCTCAAGACGGCAAAGGACAGTACCGATCTCGGGACTATAAAATCTGCAACCGAAGCGCTTTCGACCGAACTCCAAAAGATCGGGGAGATAATGGCCAAAGCGGCTCAGGCAAACACGGACAGTAGCGGACAAAACGCAGACAAAGGCGGAAAGGATGATGGTAAGGGTGGGGAAGGAAATGTGAGAGATGCGGAATTCAAAGAAGGGACTAAACCAAATTAGTAAATTTGGTCAGTCTGTGGCGGTAGTTTTTAGGAAGAAAAGAGAACAGCCCCGTTCGCCGAAGGCGAACGGGGCTGTTCTAAATAAAGTTCGACCTCGTCCTAATCTCCGCGACAAGCCGTTCCCTCGTAAAACCTCGGTGGAGTATTAGGCGAGGCAACAGGGCAAACCTTGTTGTAGAAAATTGCCAGCTGATACAATACTTCCTTACTTCCTTGCGGATTCATCCCCGCCGCAAGGCGGACGGGGTGCTCCGCAATTACAATAAAAAACCCCCGAGGTTTAATCGGGGTTTGGCTAGCTTTTACGGGCATGTCTGTGTGTCCCGTAGGACATACTACCGCTTTTCAGAGCATTTCGGGCCGTAGGGACGGTGTTGAACATGATGTGAGCAAGTTTTTTATTCGTATTTTCTTTATCACACCTAAAGCAAACACGTCCCTTGGCATACATCGATTTTGCCCCACCACATTGTGGACAAGAAGTCGGCGGCGGTCTTGCTTCTTGTTTGTAATTTTTGCTGAACACTTTGAGCGGGCTTGCTTCAGTAACTGCTTGTAGTGACTGATGGGTAACCCTTTTCCCCCCGCCACTAACGTCGCTTTCACCGTGTCGTCCAAACATAATTGGGATGGGTTGAGTTCTATTGACTTCCCGCATATTACATTTATAATCTATTACCGTCAAGTGTCGTGAGTCAACACTTTGTCCTATACTTATCTTTAACTTTAATTTACTTTAAACTTTAATCTCGCAACTGTTATGGCTAACAAAGATTATTACAACATATTGGGAGTGTCGAAAGGTGCCAACAAAGACGACATTAAAAAGGCGTTTCGAAAGCTCGCGCATGAATTTCACCCTGACAAAAAAGATGGCAACGAAGCCAAATTTAAAGAGGTGAGTGAGGCTTATTCCGTGCTTTCCGATGACAAGAAGCGCGCCGAATATGATACTTACGGCCAGACTTTTGCCGGAGGAGGGCCTTCCGGTGGCGCAGGGCAGGGTTTTGGCGGTTTCGATTTTTCCGGACAAGGTGGGCAAGGTTTCGACTTTTCTCAAAACGGTTTTGAGTTTGACCTCGGAGATATTTTCGGTGACTTTTTCGGTGGCGCGGGCGGAGGGCGTGAGCGGGTAAAACGTGGCCGTGATATTTCAATTGATGTGGAACTTTCTTTTGCCGAATCGGTTTTTGGAGCCGAACGAAAAATTCTTTTAAGTAAAACCTCTTTGTGTCAGGAATGTGGAGGCAATGGCGCGAAGCGAGGGACGGAAATGCACACCTGTCATAAGTGTAACGGTAAGGGAAAAGTGCACGAGACCAAACGCTCCTTTTTGGGCAACATTTCAACTGTTCGTACGTGTAGCGACTGTAACGGTAAAGGTAAAGTTCCCAAAGACAGATGTCCACATTGTCATGGCATGGGAGTACTTAAAAAAGAAGAGGAAGTTTCAATTTCAATTCCAGCCGGTATAGATGACGGCGAAATGATACGGTTGTCGGGCGCAGGCGAAGCTGTAGCGTCGGGTACGGCCGGTGACCTCTATATCAAGGTGCATGTGAAGCGACATCCACTCTTTGTGAAAGAAGGTCAAAATCTTTCAACTGACCTCTCACTTAAACTCTCGAGTGCACTCTTGGGTGAGGAATATAGTCTGCAAACTCTCGATGGGGAAATCAAGGTAAAGATTCCCGAAGGCATATCGCATGGAGAGATTTTGCGTGTTAAAGGCAAGGGCGTGCCATATGAAAAGGGCAGACGTGGCGACCTTTTGATTCGTATCAACGTTAAATTACCCACCAAGCTCTCCAAAGAGGCACGGAAGATGGTGGAAGAACTCAAGCGCGAAGGAATCTAGGGAAAGAATTATGAATTAGGAATTTGGAATTAGGAAGAAAACCCCGTGGCCGCCTTGCGGCCACGGGGTTTTCATAGTTTAATCTATCCACTTGCTTTCGTCGTTCAATGGATAGGATATTCCCCTCCGAAGGGAATGATGCCAGTTCGATTCTGGCCGAGAGCACAAGAGGAGTGTGGTAAAATGAGCACAAGACTTTTATGTCGTATTCTAAATCAAGTACAGTAAGAAAGAAGCGTTCTAGGTTTTTACTGGCGCGAGACATATTTATAATTGCAGTGAGCATCGCGCTCGCGATAAGAATCGTCACGACCGGAATTCTTTCTTCAATTCTTGATTCCGCCAGCGGCTTCTTTCTGATAGAGTCGTTTGTCGCGGGAATGTTTTTTACCTCGATTTTTACTACGGCTCCTGCTGCCGTGGCATTGGGACACATCGCCCAAGGAAATTCGGTGATTCTCGTCGCCCTTATAGGAGCGGCGGGAGCGGTTTTGGGAGACCTGATTATCTTTCGATTTGTGAAGGACGAATTTGCGGAGCATTTACTCGCGGTCATCGAGAGTAAAAAGTTAAAGATTCGTTTGAACGCGTTGCGGAAACTTCAATTCTTCCGATGGTTTTCTTTTCTCATAGCCGGTCTTATTCTGGCTTCTCCACTTCCCGATGAGCTTGGCATTGGACTATTGGGCTTTACTAAACCGAAGTTGTCCCTGTTTATACCCTTTTCTTACTTTTTCAACTTTTTAGGAATTCTCGCTATCGGACTTTTTGCTCAAGCACTACTCTAGAACGACCAGAATTTTACCCGACGGCTTCTTTCTGATATTATAGGACCTACGCAATTGGCGTATTTTATGGAAAAAACAGGTAAAAAGGTTCTGCTTTCAGGGGTAAAACCTACCGGTAGGCCACATATTGGCAACTACTTTGGCGCGATGCGCCAGTTTGTTGAACTTCAGAACTCCCATGAGAGTTTCGTTTTTATCGCGGATTTGCACGCGCTCACAACCGTTCAGAACGCCGAAGAACTTCGTCAAAACATTCTCGATGTGGCGCTTGATTATCTTGCTATCGGCCTCGATCCGAAAAAAGTTACGCTTTTTAAGCAGTCCGACGTTCCTGCCCACACCGAGCTCGGTTGGATTTTTAATTGCATTACTACCATGCCTTACCTCGAACGTGCGCATGCGTACAAAGACGCGGTGGCCAAGGGCAGGGAAGTGAATGTGGGTACGTTTGACTACCCTATGCTTATGGCCGCCGATATTTTGCTCTATGATGCCGATGTAGTGCCGGTAGGAGCTGACCAAAAACAGCATGTGGAATACGCTCGAGATACCGCCGAAAAATTCAACCGGATTTTCGGCCCCAAAGGCGGTTCCGCTGGGGCAAGCGATACTTTCAAATTGCCCGAATCGCTCATTATTGAAAATGTCAAAATCGTTCCCGGTGTTGACGGCCAGAAGATGAGCAAGAGTTACAACAACATTATTCCGCTCTTTGCCTCCGACGAGGAGATTAAAAAAGCCGTCATGTCCATTGTGACGGACTCGAGTGGTGACGTGCCGAAAAACGTCTACGCCATCCATGAGCTTATTCGAGATAAGAAATCGCTCGACGCTTTGTATGAAGAAAAGAAGGGGAAGTACAAGGACTTGAAAGAAGCTTTAATTGCGGATTTAATTTCATTCATCGCGCCTCTTCGAGAAAAGCGAGAAGCGCTCGCAAAGGATACAAAAAAGGTTTTGGAGAATATAGAATCTGGCGGTGAAAAAGCCCGGGAGCGCGCGGAAGCAAAAATGGAAATGGTGAGAGAGAAGATTGGAGTTAAACTCTACTAAATTATGAAAAACCGAACTCACATAAAAGATTTACCGAGCAAGGTAGGAGAAGAAATAACCATCGCCGGATGGGTGGATGTTCGTCGCGACCACGGCAAGCTTATTTTCATAGACCTGCGAGACGTGTCGGGAAAGGTGCAGATGGTGGCCTTGCCCAATCACGCGGAAGCTCACTCGCTGGCGAACACGGTGCGACCGGAGTGGGTTTTAAAAGTTTCGGGAAAGGTAAACGAGCGACCGGAGAGAATGATCAACAAAGACGAGCCGAATGGTACTGTCGAGCTTGAGATTCTTTCGGTTGAAGTTTTAAACGAAGCGCTTACTCCGCCGATTGACGTGCGTGGAGAGGGAAATGAAATTGGAGAAGATGTTCGTTTAAAATACCGCTACCTTGACCTTCGTCGTCCCAGACTTCAAAAAAATATCCGTATGCGTGACAAGATCATCACGTTTTTTCGGGAGTACATGCACGCTAATGATTTTGTCGAGATTGAAACACCGATTTTGATGAAGGGCACACCTGAAGGTTCGCGGGAGTACATTGTGCCGTCTCGTATTGAGAAAGGAAAGTTTTTTGCGCTTCCGCAATCTCCCCAGCAGTTCAAACAACTTTCCATGGTGGCCGGATTTGAACGCTATTTTCAGATTGCTCGTTGCATGCGAGATGAAGATTTGCGTGGAGACCGCCAGCCTGAATTTACTCAACTCGACTATGAGATGTCCTTTGTAGACCAGGAAGATGTTTTGAGCTTTACCGAGCCGATGTTTATTGAATTGGTTACGACGCTTTTCCCCGAAAAGAAAATTACTACAGTGCCATTTCCTCGGCTGACTTTCAAAGAATGTATGGAAAAGTATGGAACTGACAAGCCCGACCTGCGGGTTGATAAGAGTAATCCGAATGAGCTAGCCTTTGCATGGATTGTTGACTTTCCGATGTTTGAAAAGAATGATGAAGGTGAAGTACAAGCCGCCCACCATCCGTTTTGTTCGATCAAAACAGAAGATGTTTCCAAATTTATGAATGCGACCGGTCCCGCGGACAAAGACTTGTTTACGATTCGCGCCAATTCTTACGATTTGGTCTTGAATGGTTACGAACTTTCATCCGGCAGTATCCGAATCCATAAATCGGACATGCAGAAAAAAGTATTCGAGCTTTTAGGTGTCAGCGAAGAAGAACAGCAAAAGAAATTCGCTCACATGCTTGAAGCTTTCAAATACGGCGCGCCTCCGCACGGAGGTTTCGCTCCGGGTATTGATCGTATCGTGATGATTCTTATGGGAGAGCCAAACATCCGCGAGGTTATCGCATTCCCTAAAACCGGTGAAGGACGTGACCTAATGATGAGCGCTCCCTCCGAGCCTAGTGCCAAACAGTTGAAAGAGCTTGGCTTGAAACTTGAGAAATAAAGTTTGACTCCTCTCTATATTCACGGGAAGGCCATCGGGGTGCTCCATAGATACAATAAATGACCCGTCCCCGGCTTTCTTTTATGGCGTTTTAAGCTATACTCCTCCGTATGAAAGGCGAAACATCGGGTTTACGAACATGGATAGAGGTACGGCGTGAGGCTATAAAAAGCAATGTCGAGGTTTTTCGGTCACTCATTTCTCCCAAGACCAAGCTCATGGTGGTAGTCAAATCAAACGCCTACGGTCACAGTCTTCTGGATTTTGCGAAAGAAGCCGAAATGCTCGGCGCGGATTTCTTTGGTGTAGACTCGATTGTGGAGGCGCTTGCTTTGAGAAAAAACGGTATCAAAGCCCCTATTCTTGTTTTGGGTTACACTCTGCACGACATGATTCCTGCGGCCGTTGAAGCTGATATTTCTTTGACAGTTTCAAGTTTTGAAACAGTGGAAGCTATAGAAAAATGTTCTTTCCCAAAGCCTCTAAAAATTCATGTTAAAGTTGATACGGGAATGCATCGCCAAGGTTTCTTGTTGGAGCAACAAAAAACCTTGACCTCAAAACTAAAAACTAAGAACTCAAAACTTATTGTCGAAGGACTGTACACTCACTTCGCGGCGGCCAAGAATCCGGCGTTTCCTCAAGATACGAAGGCTCAAATGGTGGAATTTAAAATATGGATTGATGCATTTAAAAAAGCAGGTTTTAACACAATTAATCACGCGGCGGCGACAGCAGGTACGATGCTTTTCCCAGAGTCTCATTTTGATATGGTGCGCGTTGGTATCGGACTCTACGGTCTATGGCCGGCAAAGGAAGTGGAAGCTTTTTTCAGTGGTAAAATAAAATTGCAGCCCGTGCTCTCTTGGAAAACTATTATCGGAGAAATTAAAAAAATCCCGAAAGGAAGCAGGGTAGGTTACGATCTTACAGAACAAGTTGCACAAGATTCTACTTTAGCGGTGTGCCCGATTGGGTACTGGCACGGTTTCCCCCGCAGTCTTTCGAGTGTGGGACACGTTTTGGTCAACGGACATCGGGCCAAAATTATCGGTCGGGTTAGCATGGATATGATTACCATAGACATTACCGGTATTACCGAGGTGTCCCTTGAAGACGAAGTGGTTTTGATAGGTAAGCAGGGAGAGCTTACAATTTCCGCTGAGGACGTGGCGTATCTCTCGGATTCCTCGTGGTATGAGATTGTTACCAGATTAAATCCCCTTATAAAGAGATTGTATCTCTAAATTTGCCTTTTTGAGGCTAATGGGCTATAGTACTGGGACATTTTAACATACATATATGAGCCAAGAACGCCTAATAAAACTCAACTGCTCCAAGTGCAAACGGACTAATTATTGGTCTGAAAAGAACAAAAAGCTTGTTGAGCGAAAAATCGAACTTAAAAAGTGGTGCAACTGGTGCAAGAAGCATTTGCCACATAAGGAAGTGAAGAAATAAAGTTTGGCCTCGTCCTAATCCCCGCCGAGCGGACGGGGTATTATCCTCAGTCACAATAAAAGAGTAAGTAAAAACTGTACGATATATCGTACAGTTTTTACTTACGTAGATACGCTGTCGCTTCGCTCACTTGCGGGCCCGCCGAGACTCGAAACTTACAGTTTCAGTACCCCAATTGGCTCGTCCGAGGCGGACTCGGCTCAATTGGGCTTCGAGTCTCGGACAAAACTGCTCCCCAGCAGTTTTTCGGGTCCGCGTTCACTTCGCTCACTTGCGGGCCCGCCGAGACTCGAACTCGGAACCTCGGTTTTGGAGACCGATGTTTTACCATTGAAACTACAGGCCCTTGTGGAGTATCCTAACAGTTTTTTATTGTAAACAAAAGCGTGCTTACTTTTGGAGTTTATTTACAATAAATTTCATGGGCGGCGGAGATGCTCGATAAGACATTGGAGGCTTCTACGCCTGCATTACTTAAGCTTTATTAGGACGAGGTCAAACTTTATTTACTCAAAAATCGATGCATTTCTTTCTGAATTTTTACTTTCTCGGTTGGTTTGAACCACTTGATACGTTTGTCGCGCTTGAACCACGTCATTTGACGTTTGGCGTAGCGCCAGATTTCGGTTTGGAGTTTGGTAACCATTTCTCCCCCCGTGATTTTCCCTTGGAGGTGAAAAGCGAGATAGCGATATTCAAGGCCGAGTTCGTTCATGCGTTTCCAAGAAAGGCCGTTGATGTGAAGGTTTTTTGCTTCAGCAATCATTCCCATCTTGAGTCGTGCGTGGAGGCGCGTAGCGATTCTCTTTTGCAATTCCTCGGGTGGCAAGGTAAGGCCGATTGGAAGGGTGTTATATGGTGAGGATTTTGTAATTGGCGGAACGGCTCCGAGAATTGTAGCAATTTCGATGGCGCGGATTATCCGGCGAGGATTTTTTTGATCAATGGTTGTCGCACGGACGGGGTCGAGTTTTGCGAGCATCTCAAGCAGAGTTTTCACAGGCTTAATTTTGAGTTTTGCTCGAAGCTGTTTGTTTGGAGGGACGTCAGGCAAGATTATTCCGTCAACAACGGCTTCAATATAAAAACCGGTTCCGCCGACAAGGATGGGGAGGCGACCTTTAGACAAAACTTCTCCGATTTTTTGGCGGGCGAGGTTTTGATATTCTATGACTGAAAAACGTCGCTTTGGACTCGCAACGTCAAGCAAATGGTGAGGGACACCCAGCATTTCTTTCTTGGTGATTTTGCCCGTGCCAATGTTGAGTCCTTTGTATACTTGGCGAGAGTCGGCGGAGATAATCTCACCGTTGAAACGGCGCGCGAGTGTAACCGCGAGCGCGCTTTTTCCGGAGGCGGTGGGGCCGAGGACAGCTAAAACCTTTGGGGGGTTGGAAATCATGAAAATCTAGATTCGCTGAGCTGGTAAATTAGCAAAAGGAGACTTGGCTACTGTATAGCCAGGTGCTTTCCCATCTCGAAGACTCGATATGGGATAAGCTTTTCAAGTCTCTCACGGAAGCGTCCCACGCTTCCTCTCCGTCAGCGCTCACTTTGTTCGCTGTGCCGGAGGAGAGACTTGAATCTTACAGATTCGGTACAGCTTTCCCATCTCGAAGACTCGATATGGGATAAGCTTTTCAAGTCTCTCACGGAAGCGTCCCACGCTTCCTCTCCGTCAGCGCTCACTTTGTTCGCTGTGCCGGAGGAGAGACTTGAACTCTCATGGGTTTCCCCGCACGATTTTGAGTCGTGTGCGTATACCAATTCCGCCACTCCGGCAATGTAGCATAGTGTAATAAAATTACATGCAAAAATCAATGAAAAAGCTGTGTCGGGTGTGGCACAGCAGTTGAGAAAATTATCTCCTGGTTCCTTTGAAACTTTGTCGGGTGGCGGGTTTTGGCCACTGACTCGCTTGCACTAAGCGCTTGAGGTTGCTCAGTCCACGTTTGTCTGAGGGCGATTGTCTGCTAAATGAAAACACTCTACCCGTTGGTTTTGACATAGGTTGTTCTCCTCTCTCCACTCTGCTAAAATTATAGCATGTCATCACAATTTTACAGCGATTCTATTTTTTGGATTGAGACGGAAAAAATTTATCCGAACCCGTTCCAACCTAGGCGCGAATTTGAAGAGGCGAAACTTCGCGATCTTGCTGATTCCATAAAAATGTACGGGGTACTCCAACCGCTTGTTGTTACCCGTCACGAAAAAATGAAAGAGGAAGGAGGACTCGCTGTCGAGTATGAGCTTATTTCCGGCGAGCGAAGACTCCGAGCCTCGAAACTCGCGGGTCTTGAACAGGTGCCGGTTATCATTCGTTCAAATGAACAGGGTGATCGGGAAAAGCTAGAACTTGCGATAATCGAAAATTTACAACGTGAGGATTTAAATCCGGTGGACAGGGCTCACGCGTTTGAAAGGTTGGCCAAAGAATTTAAATTCACCCACGGAGAAATAGGTCAAAAAGTGGGGAAGAGTCGGGTATATGTTTCAAACACGATTCGCATTTTGGCGATGCCGGAGGAGATGTTGAACGCCCTGTCTGAAGGCAAAATTACGGAAGGCCATACCCGTCCGCTTCTTATGCTGATTGACAGACCGGAGGAGCAAGTAACCCTGTTTAAGGAAATTGTTTTCAAAAAAATGACTGTCAGGGAGGCCGAGGCTATTGCCCGAAAGACCGCGCTCGACAGGGTGCGTAGGCACAATTCAGACGTTGACCCCGAGCTTTTAGCGATTGAGACTAAATTGAAAGAGTCGCTTGGCACCAGAGTTCGGATTGAGCGCAGAGAAGTGGGCGGAAAAATTACTATAGATTTTTTTTCCGACGCCGATCTCAATACTTTTGTCGATATAATCAACGTTTCCAAGGCAGGCAAGACCACGCCTGTCTCGGGCTTGCCTGCCGATTTTACTCCGGTAGAACCGGAAATTCCGCTCGACGACCGGAGTAAGCAGGAAATTGAAGAAGAGGAAAACACCGAAGATCTTTATTCTCTAAAAAATTTCAGCATCTAACCTTTTTTAGGTTGAGAGGTAAACTGGCGGACATGGTACGAGATTGGGCGAGGCCAAACTCTATTTTGCTATTTTTTGCCGGTTTCAAGGAAATCTTTAATATGCTTTTTTGCGAGTGCCGTCTTCGTGATATCGAGCCATTTTGAAGTGGGGTGGGCGTTGTTCTTGGTTACCACTTCAATGATGTCGCCATTTTGAAGTTCTGTTTCGAGTGAGACGAGTTTACTGTTTACTTTAACACCCGCCATCTTGTTGCCAAGATCTGAATGAATATTGTAGGCAAAATCAATCGGGCTTGAGCCCTTTGGCAAATCAATTACGTCGCCCTTAGGTGTGAATACGAACAATCTGTCACAGAAAAAGTCCGACTTAAGATTGTCCACGAAAGCCTCCGGTTCGGCGTCTTTATTATATTCGGCTATGTCTTGTATCCAGGTGGGCACTTCCGCCGTCGGCTTATTTTTCGTTACTTTAATTTCCTTGTTGCCCAAAATAAAATTGGGGAAAAACCGCTTGACCCAGGCGATACGAGCGAAATTAAGCTTGGGATTTCGGGTGGTTTCTTTGTACTCAAAATGCATACCGTATTCAGTTTTACGTTGCATTTCTTCGGTTCTAATTTGGATTTCAACAATACCACCTTCTCCTGTAAAAACCGTGGTGTGAATACCGCGATAATTATTGGTCTTGGGAAACGCGATGTAGTCCTTGATCCTGCCGGGCAGCGGTCGCCATTGTCCGTGAATCGAACCTAGTACTCTATAGCAATCTGCAATTGACGGCACGATAATGCGGAGCGCGGAAATGTCGTAGATTTTATCTATGTCCCAGTCTTTTCGTTTGAGTTTTCTGTATAAACTGTACAGACCCTTATGTCGGAAACCGGTTTTCATTCTGGCAATGCCGTCATGAACCAGTTGTTTTTGGACGGCCTTGTGAAATTTTGCCAAGCGGTGAGTGTTGTCTCGGTTTCTCTCGGTGAGCATAGTTTTCACTTTGGCGTATTCTTCCGGATATACCAGAGGGAAAGCCTGATCCTCCAGCTCGCGGTTGATTTTTCGGATTCCAAGACGGTAAGCGAGTGGAGCATAAATTTCTAAAGTTTCCAAAGCGATGCGGTCGCGTTTCGGCTTGGGTAGGAGCTCCAAGTTTTTCATGTTGTTAAGTCGGTCGGCGAGTTTGATGATCAGTACTCGGACGTCTTTCGACATGGCAACACAGAGTTTTCGAAGGTTTTCAACATAGCGGGTTTCGCCGGTGTAGTGGAGTTTCCCGAGTTTTGTTACGCCTTCAACGAGAAAACGAACTTCCGAGCCGAATTCGGTCTCAATGGTTTCGCATTTTACGTCGACGTCTTCAATCGTGTCATGTAACAGTCCAGCTGAAATCGTAGTGGCTCCCATGCCAAGCTCCGCCAGGGTTTTAGCGGTTTCAAAAAGATGGTTGAAATAGGGTTCTCCCGAATATCGTTTGTGGTCTTTGTGGGCGTTTTCCGCGAAGCTGTAGGCTTTGGCAATGAGTGCGACGTCTGCCACGGTCGGGGATTTTATGATCCTGAAAAGCTCGTATATGTTTGTCATGTCAATTCATCATTGTATAGCGTTTTTTAAATTTTCGCAAGTAAAACAGCGACTGGGCGGGGCAGTGGTTGTTGTTTGAGTGCTCGGAATTGTCCACCACCGGCGAAACTCAAATAAAAATCCCCGCTGTTTCGGGGATTTGGTCACATGAAAACTGTAAAAGCTTGTTTGACGGCCCTGATGTTGTGGTCAAACATCACGATAACTCTATTTTCGGGCAGGGTATCATCTTTCCGATACCCACCGGCTTCGATTGACTGTATGGATCTCACTTCATCAGTAGATATTGGTCTGATGCCGCCACTTGAGGGTCCCAAACGGATTTTCCCGATGATTTCCATCGGCATTATGATGCCATAAGTTGTTACCCAAACTTCGTCATTTCTCGTTTCAGCCAAAAGTTCTAGTTTGTTTTCATTGGCAATGGAAATGGCAAGTTGCAAAGCCACTACCTCTCCGATTTCTTCGGCAACCTCACGGAGTATGATTGCAACGTCAATTATCTCGTTCTGTTCCATCCCACCGTGAGCCGTTGGCTGGTAGGACCCACGCCATGATTCTTCTTTCTCTGTCTCGTGATTCCACCACCCACGCCGTTGCAAAATTGCCCTGATTCCGCCATCCGCCATCCGCACCATAAGAAGCAGTCCAACTGACTTTTTCATAGATCACCCTGGCAGTTGTTTCGAATTGTTATCGTTCTTAGTTTAGGATACTTTTCTCCGGGCCTTTGTCAATGAATTTTTGAGCACAGTTGCGCTTTCCTGGCCCCTATGCTACATTTTTCACATGAGGTATTTTATTTCAACAGTCAAGAAGACTAGTAACTCAAATCAGGGGTTTCTTCTTGCTATTGTTTAGGTAATCTTCTCAAAAATAAACGATGTCAAAAAGTAGCCTCTGAGGCTACTTTTTGTTTTACCATTGCGGTTCATGGTTGCAGTGGATCAGAAAACAAATTTGAACCTTAAAAAAGACTGGATATGAAAAGACTGCATACATTGGAATTGAGTGTTCTACGAGTGGGAACCGGAGAAGGGTATCGAGCGGTGCTTTGGGATGGATGGCAGACTAGAGGTTCTGATGACGTTGTACTCGGTGTAACCTATACTCATCAGAATTTTTTTGTGGCCGTCAGGTCAATTAAGCGCACGGTGCTTGATTGGAGTAAACGCCGAAAAATCAGACAAATTGTCGGCGTAAATGACGGCGCCGCTTGTTGGCCAATCGACACTTCAATTGAGATAGAAAGAGCTGTTCAGGAAACTGAAGGGTTAAAATCGGAACACATCGGACTTGGTTTTACCGGAGTTCGCTTGCCGGGTGGTATTGTTACTGGGTGTCTCTATACAAAGGATGATCATTCTCACCCACTAAAGGAAGGATGTGAAGTTGTTGGACAACCTCTTTGGACAGGTGGGGCAAATCTATTTGGTGTTTCAGAGCTTCTCTCTTGTTCCGTTCTGACCTCTTGCTTTCAATGGGGGTTGAGTAAAATTTCCGGTTTTCACGACGAGGCAATGTGCTGGCCTGAGTGTTTTTAGTTCTGTCAAAACTGTATATGCGTTAACGACTGAATTTATTTCAGTCGTTTTTTTGCCCAACTTTTTGTATCCGTTGAGTGTCCCAAAATTTTGTGGGGGATAGGACGAGGTCAAACTTTATTGCGTGAGTTTATGGGGATTGTGGTTAGGGCACAATTTGTCCGAGCATCTTTCAGGAATCGTTTTGGTTCCGAGCATCATCAAGGCTCCGCACGTAGGGCAAAGCTGGCCGGTGGGTTTGGCTTTGATGGCGTTTTTGCATTTGGGATAATTGGAACAGCTATAAAAGAGGCCGAACCGACCGCGACGTTCTGTCATCATGCCGTCTTTGCAAACAGGACAAGAAACACCGGTGGAATTTTTCCGTTCAAGCTCCGCGTCCTTTTTGATGAATTTGCATTTCGGATATTTATTGCATGAAATGAACCGACCAAATTTGCCGTCTCGCTCGATGAGTTTGCCAGTTTTACATTCAGGACACATTTCGCCGGTTTCCTTCGGGCCCTCAAGTTCTTTGCCGTCAATCGCCCTCGCTCCCATGCAATCGGGGAATTTTTCGCAACTCAAAAACCGGCCGGCTTTTCCAAGTTTGATGATCATCGGGCCCTTGCAGATAGGACACGGAAATTCTTTCGGACCTTCGCCTAAATTGGTCGCCTTTTCCATTTTTTCTTTTGATTTCACTTCTTTTTGAAAAGGTTTATAGAATTCGCTCAAGGTTTTCTCGTATTCTCGGTCGCCGTTCGCGATGTCATCGAGCTTATCTTCCATTTCGGCGGTAAACGAGTCACTTATGTAATTGGCAAAATTTTCCTCGAGAAAGCCCGACACCACCTCGCCCGTGTCGGTGGGCTTGAGCGCCTTACTTTCCTTGGTTACATAGCCACGATCTTCGATGGTCTTGATGATTGATGCGTAGGTGGAAGGACGGCCAATGCCTCGTTTTTCCAGTTCCTTCACGAGTCCGGCTTCGCTGTAACGTGGCGGCGGTTCGGTTTGCTTTTCAGTCGAAATAAGGTCCAAAAGATTTAGTTTTTCATTGAGGGACACTTTCGGAAGTTCGACGTCCTCACCTCGGGCACCCTGGTCGGCCATGAGCCAGCCGGGGGAGAGCACACGAGTACCGGTAATGGCAAAATCAGGAATTTCTCCCGAGCCTACCTTTACGGTAATTTTACTGCGCAGAGTTTTCGCGTCTACCATTTGGCTCGCGACGGTCCTTTCCCAAATGAGGCGATAGAGAGCTTCCGCTTCATCAGTTGCGCCGGCGCCGTAGACGTCAAAATGCGTGGGGCGAATGGCTTCGTGAGCTTCCTGAGCGTTTTTGCTTTTCTTGGTGTAGGTACGAGCTTCAAACAATCCCTTTCCGAATTTTTTCTCTACTACCGGAGCAATTTGCGACATGGCGGAAGCGCTCAAGATTGTACTGTCGGTGCGCATGTAGGTAATGTGTCCGGCTTCGTACAACTTTTGTGCAATACCCATGGTACGCGATGGCGCGAAGCCAAGACGCGAGCTCGCGGCTTGTTGCAAGGTGGAAGTAATGAAAGGAGCTTTGGGAGAGCGTTTGGCTTCGGATTCGGAGAGGTCGCTTACTATCCACGCGTCGCGGTTGCCGACTTCCAAAATTTTCTCGACAAGTTTTTTGTCACGAGGTTCTTCAACACAGATTAGGGTGAACTGTCCACCTGTTTTGCTTTCCACGTTTGCGGAAAGAACCCAAAAGGTTTCTGGTTTAAAGGAACGGATTTCACGTTCTCGCTCTACTAGTATGCGGAGGGCGGGGGACTGAACTCGACCGGCAGAAAGGCCGTAGCGCACCTTTTTCCAAATAATGCCGGAAAGGTCATATCCGACAAGGCGGTCGAGGACTCGGCGCGCCTCTTGGGCGCGCCGAAGATTCTGGTCTATTGCCCGCGGGTTTTTTAGGGCTTCCTCAATCGCTTCTTTGGTAATTTCATGATAAGTGACTCTCCGTATCACCCTCTTTGATTCCTGATTCTTGATTCCTGATTCCCCGAGTTTGTCCTTGATAAGTTCGGAAAGATGCCACGCTATAGCTTCGCCTTCTCGGTCGGGGTCGGTGGCGAGCAAAATTTCGTCGGCCTTTTTCGCAAGTGTCTCGATTTCAGCAACCACTTTTTCCTTGCCCTTCGAAATTTCATAACGCGGAATAAAACCGCCCTCGATGTCGATGGCTTTGATGTTGCTTTTGGGCAAATCTCTCACGTGTCCCACCGAAGCTTTAACCGTGTATTTGCCGTCAAGATATTTTGAAATTGTTTTCGCCTTTGCGGGCGACTCGACGATTAATAATTTCATAATTGTTTACAGTATTACACAGAAAATAAAAAATACGCAAATTTTTGCAAAAGAAAAAGCTGTTATGTAACAGCTTGAGTGTCGGCTTTTAGGATCAGACCGACGAGTCCGTAGGGTCTGGGATGTTTTAGTGTCACTTTTTCTCCGTCCAGTGTCCATTCGATCGTCAACGCCGGGTCTGGATTGTCTGATTGTTTTTCTATCTCAATGATCACTCCTCTTGAATTGAGGGGTATATTGAGACGTAAGCTGAAGCAAAACATTCCTGAGAGGGCTATTACTTCTGAGCTACATGTGGCTTTCCAGATGTGGGGTGAACTGGTTTCGTTTGGCATAAGTGGATCCCTTCTTTATGTTTTTAGATAGTCGGGTTTTCGTTTCTAGAACAATTATTGCATTAATCATCGGGTGTATCAAATCAGATGAATTTCACCCATGCTTTCTTTTATCAAGCCTTTTATTTCCATCACCGACAGTTGCACATTTGCTTCGTGTGTCGGTAAGCCGAGTTTTTGGATGAGTTCGTCTCGAGGAGTGGGAGTTTTAAGGATATTTAAAATGCGGAGTTCTTCGGGAGAGCAGTCGGAATAGGAAGAAGTTTTTAGTTGAGAGTTTGCAGTTTTTAGTTCAAAGCCGAGAGCGTCGAGAAGTTCCGCGCTGGAAGTGATAGGTGTGGCGCCGAGGCGTAAGAGCATGTGAGGCCCGGCGGAGTTGCCTGAAAAAATTGACCCTGGGATGGTAAAAACATCGCGGTTGTATTCGGTGGCGTATTTTGAAGTGATTAAGGTGCCTGATTTAAGTTCCGCTTCCACCACAAGCACTGCGTCGGAAAGTCCCGCCATGATGCGGTTGCGTTGAGGGAAGCTGTACGGCGTTGCTTTGAAGCTCGGTTCAAATTCGGAAAGGAGCGCTCCGCCTTTCGCTACGATTTTTTCCGCAAGAGTGGCGTGAGACGCAGGGTAGAGGACTTTCGGGTCAAGCCCTGAACCCGGGACGGCTAATGTGACGAGCCCAGCATCGAGCGCGGCGCGGTGGGCAATCGAATCAATGCCGAGTGCCAGACCCGAAACAATGACTATGGGGTAGCCACGGAGTCCCGCAATCAATTTTTCAACCGCTTGTCGTCCGTATTCCGAATACTTTCGCGCGCCCACCACGCAAAGATGTTTTGAGTCTTCAGGAGGAAGTTTTCCTTTGACGTAGAGTTTTTTGGGGTAATCTGGAATTTGAAGGAGGCGTTTGGGAAAGTTATTTTTCGAGAGTTGCGTAAGTGGATAACTCATGAATAAAAGTATAGCATTTAGCGTTTTATGTGGTATACTGCGCGGAGCAAAATTGTTCCAAATTCGAAAAATGCAAAATCAACCTGAGTCTTCCGCAGATTTTTCCGAAAGCAAGTCACAGTTGGCCGATCGCAAAATTCGGGTGTGCGAAGAAAAAACGCGTCAACGGGAGTGTCTACTGGCTCGCTGTGGTAGCCAAATTCCGCAGACGGCCTCTCATGCGCCTACGATTACGGTTGAAATTAATCTTGACCTCGGTGTCTGATTTGTTTTTCCCAGCCCAGATTCGCTCCGCGAATCTGGGCTTTTCCTTTGACGTTTTCCAAAACGCTATTGCAAGCAGGCCAATAACCTGCTTTTTCTTTTTTTAAAATAAGATATACTAGTTGTAATCTATTCTGTAACTTTGATTCGTGGCATTCGCATTTATTCGTAGATTGGGATTATGGTATGTTAGACATAAAATTTATTCGCGATAACAAGGAAATAGTTACCCTCGGCGCCGCCAAAAAGCGGGTTAAGGTTGATATTGACGCGCTCATAAAGCTCGACTTACGCCGGCGCGAACTTATGAAAAGCGTTGAGACCAAACGCGCGGAACAGAATTCCTATAATCAAAAAATCTCCCAGGAGGGAATTCGTGCCACGCGTGAGGCCTTGGTCGCTCAGATGAAGATACTGAAAGACGCCATCCAAAAAGAGGAAGAAGAACTCAAAACCGTGATGAAAGATTGGCAGGCGCTTATGCTCCAAGTGCCTAACGTACCTGACATGTCCGTACCGGAAGGGGAAAGCGACGTCGATAACAAGGAAGTGAAGGTTTGGGGTGACAAACCTCAGTTTTCTTTCGAGCCGAAAGATCATCTTGAACTAATGACTGCTTTGGGCATGGTGGATTTTGAACGAGGAGTCAAGGTGCATGGCTTCCGCGGTTATTTTTTGACGGGCGAAGGTGTGCGACTTTGTTTCGCTATTTGGAATTATGGATTGGAATTTTTTTCAAAGAAGGGCTTTACGCCGATGATGCCTCCGGTTGTCGCCACGCGGGAAAACTTTCTCGGTACCGGTTTTATCCCGCAGGGTGAAGAAGATTTGTATAAAACGCAGGACGGACAATATTTGGCTGGGACTTCGGAAGTGCCGGTCATGGGATTCTATGCCGATGAAATTCTCAATGAAGTCGCTTTCCCGCTACGATATCTCGGTTTTTCTCCCTGCTTTAGGCGTGAGGTTGGCAGTTACAGCAAGGACGTTAAAGGCCTTATCCGTGTTCATGAGTTTTATAAGCTTGAGCAGGTGGTGTTGTGTGAGGCCAATCACGAAACTTCCGTCCGCATCCATGAAGAAATCAACCGCAATACCGAAGAGTTTATGGAATCGCTCGGTATTCCGTATCACACGGTAGTCAACTGCGGAGCGGACTTGGGACTTGGACAGGTAAAAAAGTATGACATCGAATTGTGGGTGCCCAAAGAAAATACTTATCGGGAAATTTCATCCGCTTCGTATTTTCACGACTTTCAGTGTCGCCGATTTAATATCAGGTATAAAGCTCCGGACGGCAAACTGCATTACGCTCACTCGCTGAATTCCACCGCCGTCCCAACCCCACGCGTGCTTGTTTCTCTAGTGGAAAATTTCCAGCAGGCTGATGGCTCCATTAAAATTCCTGAAGTGTTACAAAAGTATTTCGGGCGGGCGACCATCTCCAAATAGTTATCAACATGATAGGCCACTCTCGCACATTGCAATCCGCCCGCTTGAAAGATAGACGGCGGAAAATTATTATTGGAAAAATCGCACTCGGTATTATAGGCGGTGTTTCCCTCTGGAGTCTTATTTTTTGGGCAAGCTCGCTTCCTTCGGTTACTATAGAACGGATTGAAGTCGAGGGAACCGTGTCGCTTTCTAAGGAAGCGATAGCAAGTAGTACGAGAGAGTTTTTGCTCGGACGGTACTTTTTTACCGTTCCTCGCGGAAGTATTTTTTTCTACCCTAAAGTCACTATTAGGGAAAATCTTCAGGCAACCTATCCCGAGGTGGAACATATCTCACTCGGAGCGAAAAATTTTTATACGCTCGGTATTATAGTGAAAGAGAGGACGGCGGCGGGTTTGTGGTGTAGAGGTGCTTTCGAGGACATTAGAAAAGACAATGAGGACTGTTTTCTGCTCGACAAAACCGGTTTTATTTTCGCTCCTGTTGCGGGGACGGCCGATACTTCCACTTTGATACGATTTTATTCAAAACTTGCCGAATCTAATCCCATAGGGCAAAGCTATGCTCCAAAAGCGTATTTTTCGAGTCTTCTCGCCTTCGCCCGCGAACTAAACGACGCGGGATTTGTGGTGAAGGCTTTTCATGACAGGCAAGATGACGCCGTGGAAGCTTTACTTTCGGAAGGTCAACGCTTGGTGTTTACGCGCGATATCGATTTTGTGGCGGCGCTAGGCAATTTTAAAACTGTCATCGGTGACCCTAGTTTCGGCGGGAGCGCGGGTTTTGTCAAAACGGATTATATTGATTTGCGATTCGGCAATAAAGTGTTTTATAAACTGAAGTAAAGGTTTTTTGACAAATAGCGCGGATGAAGTAAGCTGTTTTAAGATTTGGTCAAGCAAAACTTGGCTTTGAAATACGATAAAAAGGTGCTTTATGAAGTTACTGACTGTCGGAAGCGACGGGCGCGGACACGCGCTCGTTTGGAAACTCGCGAAGTCTCCCCACGTTACGGAGATGTGGTGCGCGCCGGGGAGCAACGCTATTACCGAAGAGCGGTTGCGTAACGGCGCGCGACCCGTGTGTGTGCCGATTGGAGTCGAGCGGATTGATGACCTTGTTCGGTTCGCTTTGGACAAAAAAGTCGACTTTACGGTTGTCGGCCCGGATAATCCTCTGGCTTTCGGCATTGTTGACACGTTCCAAAACGCCGGTCTTAAAATTTGGGGGCCGAATCGAAAGGCGGCCCAATTTGAAAGCTCAAAAGTCTTCACGCAGGGATTTGCCGAACGGTACGGGCTTCCCATCGCGCCGGGCGAATGTTTTACATCGCCGGAAAAGGCTAAAAATTACGTCGCCGGTCTAGAGGGCAACTGTTTTGTCAAAGCCGACGGTTTGGCCTTTGGCAAAGGCGCCGTCCGCTGTCGTTCGGTTGTTCAAGCCAACAGGGTAATTGACGATGTGATGTCCCGTCTCGTTTTCGGTGAAGCCGGGTGTTCCGTAGTCGTCCAGGAGCGCCTTTTGGGAAGAGAATTTTCCCTTCACGCTCTTTGCGACGGCGACGGCTACAGACTGTTTCCGGTAGCTCAAGACCATAAGCCTCTTTATTACAGTGAAAGTGAGAAGGCGCCGAACACCGGCGGGATGGGGGCATATTCGCCGGTACCGTTCGTCAATCGGGAAGTGGTGGAGCTTGCCGAAAAAACCATCATAAAACCGTGGTTTGCCAGTTGCCTCAAGGAAGGCATTAAGTTTCGGGGCATGCTGTACCCCAACTTGATTCTTACTCCGGAAGGTGAGGTTAAGTTTCTCGAGTTTAACGCGAGGTTTGGCGATCCCGAAGCGCAGGTTTACCTCACCAGGCTTCAGAGCGACCTTTTTCTTCTCTTGTGGCATTCGGCAACAGGCTCCCTCAAAGACGTTGAGATGAGGTTTGAAAAAAATCATTCAGTATGCGTCGTCATGACGACGGCGGAATACCCCGAAAGACTTTCGGAGAGGACGGATTTAATCATCCGAGGCCTTGAGGAAGTGAAGGACACGGAGAATGTCAAAGTTTTCCATGCCGGCACAATTTGCCGGGGAGGGGTCTATTATGTGAAGCCGGGAGCCGGCCGCGTGCTTGGAGTGACGGCTTGGGCCGACGATTTGGAAAAAGCCGTCGGAAGAGCCTATGAGGCGGTGAGCCGGATTAAGTTTACCGGTTCGTACTTCCGAAGCGATATCGGCGCCAAGCATCTCTGATTCTGACCTGACTTTAAACAGCCGATTCCTTTTTGGAGTCGGTTTTTCACTGCTATTTTACATACACGCATTATTCACTATAGCTTACAATGCGTGTAGGGAGGATTTATGCTTTTATTGATTCGATACTGATTATCTTATGTGGAGTATGGTGGCCGCTTATGATTTTTACGACTAGATTTTTCTCGCCAAATTCTTTTCTGATGAGTTGAAGCGCGCGTTTGTTGGCTTGGTTGCGTTCGGCTCTTTCCTTTACCGATAAAGCAAAAGTGTCGTTGCTTATTTTACGGAAACTTTCCGAGCGCGCTCCGGCGACGACTTCTACTTTTATATACATATTCTATGGACAGGTCGCGGTGGCGAGCTTAATGATGATGTCGTCGCTATCGTAGAGATTGTTGCCGATGCCATTAGGACCGTATGACCCCAGCGCGGCGCTCAAAATATCATCTCCCGTAGGCGCGTGGTCATAATCGGTGTCAAAAAAATAATTACGCCCCCACGGGTCGAGGGGAACAGATGTCATATATGGGCCGTTCCAACCCGGGTAGCTCGCATGGCTTACTGTAAGTCCGGTTTGAGCGTCATTTAAATTTTGCACTTCATTTACGCCTCCTCCGGTGCAACGAACTGTGTCAACGGGTTGGGGACTCGCTGTGCCCGCTGCGGCTTCGCGTCCGGGCCATTTGTCAGTATCGTTGGCAAGCATAGTGATAGCACTTTTTATTTGAAGCAAATCCATTTGAACTTTGGCTATCTTGGCTTTGGCGCGGGCGGAGTTAACCGATGTCGTGACGATGGAAGACAAAATTCCGATTATGGCGATGACCACCAAAAGTTCTATTAAAGTGAAACCGGTCTGATTCTTTTGGGGCATATTTCTCCCTATTATACAACGGTTATCTGGTCCAGAGTAAGCGGTTGTTATACGAGTTCTTTTACCTTCTCAGCCAACAAGCCTATTTCTTCGTTTCGGTTCGAGATTTTACCTCTAATGGCCACGCATTTTTCCAACACTATGAACTTTTTGAATTCTTCGAGAACGCGGGGGAATACCACCACCTCGATAGAGCCGGAAAAATCCGCAAGTTTAATAAACATCATCTGCTCGTTCTTTTTAGTCAATATTGGCTTGACTTCTTCGATGATACCGCCGACAACCGCCATCATTCCTTCCTTGAATTCGGCTCTTATTTTCGCGATGCTCATTTCACGTTTTTCCAAGACAGCTTTGAATTTGTCTAACGGGTGGCCGGAAACGTATAAGCCGAGAAGCTCTTTTTCCCAGACAAGTTTTTCGGTTTGGGTTGCCGGAGAAGTGGGTGCCAAAGTGAGGTCGTCACCGCTTTCTCCCGCTTTGGAGAGACCGCCGAAAAGGGATTCTTGGTTGTCAGGCGTGTTTGATTTTTCCCTGTTATACGCGAGGAGGTTTTCCATGTTGCCGAGCATTTGCCCCCGCTCGCCAAACTCGTCGAGGGCCCCGGCTTTGATGAGAGCCTCCAGAGATTTTTTATTCAAATTTCGGTCGCGAATCCGGTCGAGGAAATTCCCGAGCGACTTGAACGCTCCGCGCGCTTTTCGTTCGGCGATAATGACGTCGGCGATGCCTTCACCAAAATTTTTTATAGTGGTCAGCCCGAATCTGATACGGTCACCCTTGCTTTCCTTGGTTACTGTTTCTTGGTTATTGATTATTGGGGATTTCACCACTGTAAATCCGCTAAAGCTTTCGCTTATGGACGGAGGAAGAACGGGAATGCGCATGCGTTTGCACTCGCCAATGATCTCTGCAATTTTTTCCACATCTCCCGACTCCGCCGTAAGCACCGCGGACATGTAGATGGCGGGAAAATGAGCTTTCATGTAAGCCGTCTGGTAGGCGACTTTGCCGTAGCTCGCGGCGTGAGCTTTGTTGAATCCATAAGCGGCGAAAGGCTCGATGAGTTTCCACAGTTCTTCCGCTTTTTTCTCAGTCATGCCGTTTTTCACCAGACCTTGTAAGAGTTTTTCTTTTTGGGCCTCCATTTCGGCGGGAATTTTCTTGCCCATGGCTTTGCGGAGCATGTCGGCTTCAAGCCACGAATAACCAGCAAGCTCGACGGCGCAGAGCATCACGTCGTCCTGATAGGTCATGACCCCGTAGCTTTCGGAAAGAATGCTTTTCATCCGCGGGTCGAGATATTTTATAAGGGCGGGGTTGTGTTTGCGCTCAATATATTGAGGGATGGATTCCATAGGACCCGGACGGTATAAGGCAACCATGGCGTTGATGTCGTGAATGGTGTTCGGACGGAGTTCTTTAAGGTAGCGTGTCATGCCACCACCGTTTAGTTGAAACAAACCGCCCGTTTCGCCAAGGGCAAGCATGTCGAAAGTCTTTTTGTCGTCAACGGGAACATTTTCAATATCTATGTCTTTCCCTTCGAGCTCCTTGGCGAGGCGTACCGCGTCCGCGAGGATAGATAGGTTTTTGATGCCTAGAAAATCAAGTTTCAAAAGTCCGACATCTTCCATGACGTACATGTCGTATTGACTGATGATTTTTCCCTCTCCCTTTGGGTCGAATTGAAGGGGAGTAAAGTCGGTAAGGGGAGTGGGAGAGATAATGACGCCCGCGGCATGCACCGAAATATGACGGGCACAACCCTCGATTTTTTGAGCGAGGTCTATGATTTCAGTGACCTCTTTTTCCTCTTTGTAGGCTTTTTTAAGTTCGGGTACGATTTCCATGGCGTGTTCGATCGACATGGGAAAACCTTGGGAACCCATAGGAATAAGTTTCGCGATACGGTCACTTAAACTGTATGGGTAACCCAATGCCCGTGCCACGTCGCGAACACTACCTCTAGCCATCATGGTGCCGAAGGTTCCGATTTGCGCCACTTTATCCTCGCCGTATTTTTTTCGTGCGTAGGCGATCATCTCATCGCGTCGGTTGTCCGCGATGTCCATGTCAATATCGGGAGCACTTGGGCGTTCGGGATTGAGGAAACGGTTGAAGGGAAGTTTGTATTCAATCGGGTTTACGGTGGTGATATAGGTTAAGAAAGAGACCATGGAACCGGCGGCGGAACCTCGAGTGGTGCTCAAAATTTTCTCTTCACGAGCGTGACGGAGCAAGTCGGACACTACTAAAAAATAAGGAGCATAGCCTTTATCTCGGATGACTTTGAGTTCATATTCGACTCGTTCCATGAGTTCAGGTGTCTTAGCGAGATTTCTGGTTTTGACGCCTTCATAGGCCAGAAAACGCAGTTCCTCGTCGAGCGTCTTGCCCGAAGCGACCTTATAATCCGGGAAAACCCATTTGCCAAGCTCAATTTCCAGATTGCAGAGATCGGCGATTTTTTCAGTGTTTTCCAGAGCTTCCGGAATGTCTTTAAAATATTTTTTCGCCTGCGTTTCGGTGATAAAGGAAAAGTCACCGGCATTTTCCGCCCCGCCGGCTCTTTCGGAGAGTTCGGCGTTGCTGTTGACCAGAGTGAGCGTGTCTCTGGCTTTTTTGTCATCGGGCGAAAGGTAGTAAACGTCGTGAGCCGCTACAAGTGGCGTTTTGCTTCGCTCGGAGAATTTTTTTAGGACCTCCATTTTTTTAGCGTGTCCCTCAACTTCCGGATGATGGGTTATTTCAAGAAAAAAATTGTCCTCGCCAAAGACTTTTTTATACCATACGGTTTTTTCCAAAGCTTTCTCTTCGTCTCCGTTTTTCAAATAGTCAATAACAGGTCCGCTGAAAGATGGAGAGATGGCGATAAGACCCTCGTGGTACTTTTCAATAAGTTCAGAATCAATTCTGGGCTTGTAATAAAAACCTTCAAGATGAGCCAAGGTGGTCAGTTGGATAAGATTTTTGTAACCGGCCAAATTTTTTGCGAGAAGTATCAACCGAGTTCGACGATTGTCAATGCCCGCTTGTTTGTCATGGCGACTTCTTGTTGCTATATAGGCATCAATGCCTATAATGGGTTTAATACCGGCCTTCTTGCAGGCTTTGTAAAACTCTATGGCGCCATACATGTTGCCGTTGTCCGTTAGGGCGAGAGTCGCCATACCGGCTTTGCGGGCCCTATCTATGAGTTCGTCCACTTTAGGCAAGGCCGAAAGCAGGCTATAATGTGAGTGAGTATGTAAATGGGTGAATTTAGCCATAACCGATTTACCAATCGAAAGTGGATAATCTTTGCTGACATTTACCATTATACTTGATAAAATAGCTACACGACAGAACATTTCTAAAAGCAGTTTATCTTGAGCCTTCTTGTGTATAAAATTATAAACTAACCAAAAGCTATGTCAGAAGTTCAATTTGAAGAAAACACGCGAGCGAGTCAGCCGTTTTTTCAAACGGCCCCAAAAGAACCCTTTTTGGTTGGGCTTGTCATAAAATTCAAAATTGCCAAAGACGCGGAACAAGCCAACAAAGTTTTGATAGGCATGGCCATTTGCTTTTTTCTTTTGACTTTGTACGTGACTAAAACTTCTTTTTTCAGCACACCTTCGTACTCGTATCAGACTCAAGGCGGAGCGGCCCCGGTGATAAATCCGGATACCGGTCAAGGGTCGCAATTTTGATAGTATGAAATTTTTTCCGCTCAAACATTTTTCTCGGGGTTTTACGTTGGTAGAGCTTCTTGTGGTAATTTCAATCATAAGTCTTCTTTCGAGCTTGGTGTTTTCGGGTCTTAACAATGCGAAAATAAGAGCACGCGACGCAGAGAGGCAATCTGATATGAACCAAATCTACAAGGCTTTAAATCTCTACTTCGATACCTACGGCTGTTTGCCGACAACAAGCGGTTCAACCTGTGGCACCGCTTCCGGAGGTGCGTATAGCCAATCAGAAAACGGAGGGTGGGACTATAGCTCCCAAGGTTCAGGTTTTCTTACTTTTCTTCAAACCGCCGGTCTGTTTACAACGGTCCCGGTTGACCCCATAAACTCGGTAACCGGAGTATACCAGCCCGGGCAATATGCCTACAGATATTACTGTTATGTTACCGGTCAATTTGCCGTTGGACTACATCTTGGTTATTGGTCCGAAAGGACGGGAAATTATGTGATCAAAACTGCTATTCCCAACGCCAATTGGGCAGACGACGCGTTTTTGTGCCGGTAGATTTTTGTCCGCTCCGAAGCCTTTCTATGTCTAAAAAAAAGCACTCGGTCCGACGAACATATTTGGTTGGAGTTGACGAAGTGGGTAGGGGCCCTATCGCCGGACCGGTAGCGGTAGGGGCTGTGATTTTTCTTAAAACCGCTATTCCTCTAGCAATGCGTCCTGGCACGGATTCCAAAAAGTTAAGTCCCGCTCTCCGTGAAGAGTGGTTCCGCAAAATAAAAACAGCAAGGAAAAATCAACTTCTTGATTACGCAGTTTCTTTTGTCGGTTCGGAGATTATTGACTCCGAAGGTTTGAGTTTCGCCATTCGGAAAGCGTTGAAAGTTTCGCTCCGAAAAATTCTAAAAATATCCGGTGCGTCTCCCGACGATTGTCTCGTGCTCCTTGACGGCGGGCTCAAGGCTCCGCCGGAATTTTGTTGCCAAAAAACCATTATCAGGGGGGACGAAAAAGAACCCGTTATCTCTCTCGCTTCGATCGTGGCGAAAGTACTGCGTGACAAGAAAATGGTGAAAGCAAACATAGATTACCCCGGCTACGCTTTTGACGTTCATAAGGGTTATGGCACCAAAGCTCACTACGACGCGCTCAAACTGTATAACCTTTCCCCGATTCATCGTCGTTCTTTTCTCTAAGATATATGAGTAAGGAAGCCTTTTCTTTTTAGCCAAATTTTGCTATAATGCCCCACATCACATTATGGCTGGCAAAAAAGATCAAGAAAAGCCTCAAAATGACGCTCCTGTAGCGGTACATGTCAATGTGGTGTCCCGCAACATCTCGACCGAAATGCGCGAGTCCTACCTCGACTATGCCATGTCGGTTATTACCTCGCGCGCTTTGCCCGATATTCGCGACGGTTTAAAACCGGTGCACCGCCGTATTTTGTACACCATGCACGAGTTGGGACTTACATCAGGCGCCAAGACCCGCAAGTCCGCGAAAATTACCGGAGACGTCACGGGAAATTATCACCCTCACGGCGATGCCGCCGTATATGAATCGCTGGTAAAAATGATTCAGCCTTTTTCCATGCGCTATCCGCTAGGTATCGGCCAAGGGAACTTTGGATCAATTGACGGCGATCCTGCTGCCGCGCCTCGTTATACAGAAGCGAAAATGAGTCGTTTGTCGGCGGAAATGCTGGGGGACATTGATAAAGAGACGGTTGACTGGCGGCCAAACTACGAAAATACTCGTCAAGAGCCTACCGTGCTTCCGGCAGGAGTGCCGAATCTTCTATTAAATGGCACTTTGGGCATTGCGGTCGGTATGGCGACCAACAGTCCTCCGCACAATCTCGGCGAAGTGGTGGATGCGACGGTTCATCTTATCGACAACAAGGACGCGAGTACCGAAGACCTAACGAAGTTCATCAAGGGTCCCGATTTTCCTACTGGTGGCATCGTATTTGGGGCCAAAGACCTCATGCACGCCTACGGGAGTGGCCGTGGAGGCGTGGTGACTCGTGGAGACGCGGAAATCGTGGAAAACAAATCGGGATTTTTTCAAATTATTGTTACATCAATCCCGTTTCGGGTGAACAAAGCCGAGCTAATCATGCAAATTGCGGACTTGGTCCGCGAGAAAAAAATCGAAGGCATCAAAGGTCTACGTGACGAGTCTTCAAAAGACATTCGTATCGCGATTGATCTAAAACAGGGGGCCTATCCGGAAAAAGTTTTAAACTTTTTATACAAGCATACCCAACTTGAGGAAGCATTCCACTTTAACGTGGTGGCGCTGGTAGACGGCATACCGCAGACGCTTTCCCTCAAAGCCATTCTTGAAGAATTCGTGGCGCATCGCGTCATCGTGGTTCGCCGCCGAACGGAGTTTGACCTCAAAAAAGCTCTAGACCGTGAGCACATTTTGCTTGGCCTCAAAAAAGCCCTCGATCATATTGACGAGATAATTAAACTCATAAAGAAATCAAAAGATACTCCCGAGGCTCACGCTAACTTGATGAAGCAGTTCAAATTTTCCGACCGTCAGGCTACCGCCATTCTAGAAATGAAACTTCAGCGTTTGGCCGGACTGGAACGCAAGAAAATTGAAGACGAACTCACTGCGGTTCAAGCTTTCATAAAAAGCTTGAAAGAGATTCTGGCGAGTCCAAAGAAAATTCTCTCGATTATCAAAGATGAACTGGTGGCGATAAAAGCGAAGTATGGCGATGAACGCCGGACAAAAATTGTGAAGCAAGCAGTAGGATCTTTCAGCGAGGAAGACCTTATTCCCGATACCGAAAGTGTGCTGGTGCTTACCAAGGGAGGCTATATCAAGCGTACCGACCCCGAAGAATACCGCAGACAAAAGCGCGGGGGAGTAGGCGTTATTGACCTAGATACCAAAGAAGAGGATTTTGTCACGAATTTTCTCACCACCACGACTCATAGCGACCTTTTGTTTTTCAGTGACAAGGGCAAGGCATACCAAGTGAAAATGTACGAAATTCCCGAGGGTAAGCGGGCGACTCGTGGCAAATCCATCATGAACTTTATTCAGCTTTCGGAGGATGAAAAAGTGACTAGTATTTTGGCAATGCCGAAAGAGATCAAGCAATCAACTCTCTCGCTTCTTATGGTTACAAAATCCGGCGTTGGGAAGAAAGTGGCCGCCAAGAGCTTCCATGATGTCAGGCGGAGTGGTCTTATTGCCATCAAACTTCAGCCCGACGATCAGCTTATTTCGGCGTCCTTTGTCGAGAAAGGGGACGATTGCATCGTAGTTACGGAAAAAGGTCAGTCAATACGTTTCAAGGAAAACGACGTGCGAGAAATGGGTAGAAATGCCGGAGGTGTTCGCGTAGTAAGACTCGGCAAGGGCGACTCTTTGGTGGGTGCCGATGTTATCAAGAAAAGTCAGAAAAATCCGGCGTTGCTGGTGATTATGGAAAATGGCTATGGCAAGAAAACCGACCTTTCGGAGTACAAGACCCAAAAGCGAGGCGGTTCGGGAATTAAAACGGCAAAAATTACTCAGAAAACCGGCTCACTCATTGCCTCAAAAGTTATTGACGCGGAAGAAACTGAGGAGGTAATAGCTATTTCAAAAAAGAGTCAGGTGATTCGCGTTGACGTGAAAGAAATTCCCGTTATCGGCCGACAAACTCAAGGTGTTCGCATTATGAAATTGAGGGAAGGAGACGCGATTGCGTCTATAACTTGTCTCTAGGTTTTAAGAGCTTTAACGTTTTCTTTATTTTGAATTTGGGACTATAATAATTGGTAATAATCAATAACCAAGAAACAAGCTCCAAATAGTATCCAATAAGTCAATTATCAATCTCTAGAATTTTTTGGTTATTGTTACTTGGTGTTTGGTTTTTGTAAACATTCAGATGTTTAGCAATCCTCAACAAATTTTAGAACAATTCCGGCTCGAGCCAGGTGCTCGCGTCGCCGATCTGGGTTCCGGTTCGGGTTTTTACACACTCGCGGCGGCAAGAATCGTGGGGCAAAGCGGTAGGGTGTATGCCGTGGACGCCATGAAGGATATGTTATCTAAGGTAAAAAATGAAGCCAGCCGGGCGAAGCTTTTTAACGTTGAAGCCTTATGGGGAAACATCGAAAAGCTGGGAGGGACTCGTCTTGCCGATTCCTCCGTTGACGCGGTGCTGGTGTGCAGTACCCTTTTTCAGCTTGAATCTAAAACCGATTTTCCAACGGAAGTAAAGCGTATTCTAAAAGCGAAGGGCAAAGTGTTGGTGATTGATTGGAGAGAAAACGTAAAGGGATTGGGGCCTAAGCCTGAGCATGTCTTCGGTCCAGGCGAAGCGCGTTCTCTTTTTGAGCAAGCCGGATTTGCGTTTGAGAGGGAAGTTTCAGCGGGTGAACACCATTATGGTTTTATTTTTAAACGAGGCGTTTAAAAAACTTATACCAATAAGCAAATTATGCTAATGCTACAAATAACTGCAAATGTTACAATAGTAGTGTGTTATTCGTAGCCATTTGGAAATTCGCGTAAATTAGTATATCTGGTATCAACAAAAATTCTGATTTTTATGAAGATAACTCCCTTCCAAGCAATCGTTCTCGCACTTTTTGCCCTTTCGGCTTTGGCCGGAGTTATTGTGCTCGCGACTTACAAAGGCAACAGGTCTCAGGGGAGCGGTGTTGCCGTTGTCATCTGGGGTGTTATTCCCGCCAGTGATTTTGAAGCGACTGTAAGTGATCTTACTCAAGGAAGCAATGGCCTTGAAATCACCTATGTTGAGAAACGGTCGGAGAGTTTCGACCAAGATCTTCTCGAAGCCCTCGCTTCGGGTTTGGGTCCTGACGTCATCATTCTTCCTCACAACCTCATCATCCGCCATAGCGACAAACTTTTACCCGTTCCGTACGAAACGTTTCCGCTCCGCGATTTCCGGGATACTTTTATTCAGGAAGGGGAGTTATATTTAAGCAATGAGGGTATTCTGGGAGTGCCTTTTTCGGTTGACCCGCTTGTCATGTATTGGAATCGGGACCTACTCGCGAATGCCGGTATTGCGCGTCCCCCAAGCACCTGGGATGAGTTTTTGGTCCTTGCCCCGAAGCTTACCGTAAAGGATCAAACCCTAAATGTCTTGCGTAGCGCCGTGGCTTTGGGAGAGTTTCGCAATATCACCAATGCCAAGGAAATTGTTTCGGCTTTTATCATGCAAGCAGGCAATCCCATTTTAGGAGGAGCCGCCGGTAGCGGTGGAGCGTATGTTTCTCTCGCTCCCGCCACTTTAGGTACCGTGGGCGCTGTTAATTTCTACACTGATTTTGCCAATCCGGTAAAGCCAAGTTACTCCTGGAATCGGGCTTTGCCCAACTCAAGGGATTATTTCGCGGCCGGCAATTTGGCTTTTTATTTCGGTTTTGCCTCGGAAGTCTCGAAAATTCGGGACAAGAATCCAAATTTGAATTTTGATCTGTCGTATTTCCCTCAGCCGAAAGGAGCGAATGTTCAAATAACCTACGGAAAAATGTTCGCCCTCGCCATTTTGAAAAATTCCAGAAACAGCGCGGACGCTTTAAATGCTGTTCTGTCAATCACCTCTAGTCCCGTTTTGGCAAAGTGGAGTTCTGTCACGGGGCTTCCGCCGGTTCGTCGCGACCTGCTTTCCGCTTCCCCCGCTGATCCTTATCAAAGTATTTTCTACAATTCGGCAATCAGGGCGCGTGGCTGGCTTGAACCGAATCCATTGTCCTCATCCGCTATTTTCCAAAATATGATAGAATCCATAACGGGAGGGGAAGACGAAGTCGGCAAAGCCATTGAAAAGGCGGGCAAGGAATTGAACACCTCTCTCCGAAAATAAATTATTTAAATGTCTTTAAGCGGTAAAAAATTATATTATTTCTTGTGGCTTGCCGTGGCGGGTCTTCCGTGGTTTTTTGCCCACGGAAGCGGTATCGTGCCGGCAAATACTAAAATTCCAAACCCTCTGGGTGCCGTCAACGACATCACCTCTTTCATTACGCTCCTTTTGGACACTCTTTTTCCCATAGCGAGTATCGTGTCTATATTCTTCCTGATTTTCTCTGGTTTTCTCATGGTTACTGCCGGAGGTAATGAAGAAAAGCTCTCCAAGGCCCGCCAAGCCTTCTTGTGGACGGTTATCGGGGTAGCGATTCTATTAGGAGCCAAAGTGTTCTCGGCCGTTATCTGTGGAACGGTCAACCAGTTGAGTAACACTCACTTATCATGCCCTAGAAATTAGATACGAAATGACCATGATAATATACGAACCAATAAGAAAATTTAAGAGTGATTGCAATAGTGTTCGTATTATTTTCTATAGTCGCACTATTCGTATGTTCGTATTTTCTGTATTTTTGTTCGCCCCTTCTTTTACTTTTGCAGTAGCTTTGACGACTCCTAATAATCTTACGGAATTTGTGAATAATTTTCTTACCATTCTCGACCCCGTCATCTTTTTTGTGGCGGGACTGGGATTTTTCGGCATGTTGACTGGTATTTTGAAATACGTCGGTGCGGGAGGGGACGAAGAACGTCTGGGCAAAGGCAAAAAGCTCATTATCTATGGCCTTGTCGGCATGTTTATTATGTTCTCGTTTTGGGGTTTGGCAAAAATCTTAGCCAATTCTTATATTCCCGTTGGCGTCTAGTTAAAGTATTTAACGATAAAAAAATGTTGCGCACCAATAAAAATAAAAAATACATAGTCGCCGGCTTCTTTGCTTCTTTGTTATTCGGAAGTTTTCTTTTACCAGTTTGGGGTGTTTTCGCTCAAGGCACTAATCCTGCGCTTACCAACCTTTCCTCGGTTATAATTCGCTTTCAGAATATACTTAATCTCATTATCCCGTTCCTGGTAGGACTTGCCGTTTTTATCATCATTTACGGAATTTTAGGCTACATCTCACAAGCTGCTGACGAAGAAAGGCGAGCTGAAGCTCGGAATTTCATTCTGTGGGGGGTTGTGGCTGTTTTTATTATGCTCTCCGTATGGGGACTGGTCACAATTCTGATAAACACCTTTGACCTTAATAATTCAAATGCCGTGGTTCAGGATACATATAAGACCGGTGCGGTGCCGGATTTGCCGAAGGACAACGCCACTATTATTGATCTTATTGCTCGCATCAGCGCCATTGGGCCATATGTAATCAGTCTCCTAATGGGCATTGCCGTTTTTATTGTTATTTACGGCATTTTGCGTTATATCCGTGAAGGGGCTAATGAAGAAAAGCGGGCTGAAGGCAGAATGTTTATTATTTGGGGCATTACAAGCATCTTTTTGATGCTTTCCATTTGGGGCATGGTAAACGTATTGCTGGGAACTTTTAAATTCGATAATTCTGTCCCGCCGATAAAAGCTTTACCTACGCTTCCTATAGTCTAAAGGGGTATCCACAGCCTGCTTGTGTTGTAGGCCAGGAAAGTTGTATAATGAAAGGGACATATAAAAATACACGAAAGGTCGGTTTGTTTTTGTTTATTAAAATTATTATTAAATTATAAAGTTCATGAAAAAATTTGTTTTTGTATTATCGGCTTTCCTTTTACCAGTTTTGGGAGTTTTCGCTCAAACTCCTGCGCCAACCGGAGGTACTCTTACCAACGTTAGTACGGTTATTGCACGGTTTCAGAATCTTATAAACCTGATTATCCCTTTCCTAGTGGGACTTGCGGTTTTAGTGATTATCTACGGTATTTTCAACTTCATCAGTTCAGCTGGAGATGAAGAAGCTCGAGCTACCGCAAAGCAGTTCATAATTTGGGGAATTATCGGTACCTTTATAATGCTCTCTGTCTGGGGTCTTGTAACAATTTTGTATAATACCTTTGGCACTGACGCAGCTACGGCAAAAAATGCCGCAACAAACAACACTGTTCCAGTAGCAACCCCAGGAAGTTTTTAGTTTTGAGTAGATAAAGATTATGCAGGCCGCTCCTCTTAGTGAAGTCAATAAGTTGGTCAATAATATCAGCACGTTCATATTGATGCCCCTCATATACGGTATGTTTGGCATAGCCACACTTGTATTTATGTGGGGAGTCAAAAACTTCATAGGAGCCGCTGACGACGCGGAGGCCCGAGGTAAGGGAGCGCAACAGATGATCTGGGGAATTCTTGGCATGGTCATTATGATAGGGGCTGTTACGCTCAAAAATGTTATTGAGGGTACTGTAAAAGTTCTATAGCATATAAGAAAACCCCTGTCCGGTTCAACCGGACAGGGGTTTTCGCTTGGAATTGATTTTTTTGACAAATTACCCTGTGTATGATATAAAGTACAAAGCTAGACGGAGTTTTGGATAAATGTGTCCAACGATTCCCTTTGATTCCTTGTCATTATAACTCTATGAAATTTCTCATTCACTCAATCATTTGCGCGCTTGCCCTTGTATGTTCCAACTCCCTTAGGGTTTCTGGGCAGGTGTTTGGCGAGTTTGGCTTTTTCTTCGGAACAGGGGATTGGCACTACGATTGTTGTATTCCGGTTGTGCATCCCCATTATTATTTAATAACAACCGAACTGTGGGCGGGGAGAGCTATATCACCGGCTTATGATTCGATTGATGTGTCCACCAATGCAGGTGGGAAACCTCCCGCTTATTCCTACACGTCAAACACCCCCACAAACGTTGTAGGGAATAACCCCGCTTATTCCTACACGTCAAACATCCCCACAAACGTTGTGGGGAATACCCCCGAGTATTTGGGAGCCTCACCAATTCCTAAGGCTACCATTCAGAATCCCACCTATACTTTGGTCCAGAGCGGAGCAACTCTACCAGTGAAGTTGGAGATTCTGTTTTTCCCTCCCACTCGGGGAATGGTTGTTCTTGCGAAAGGTTTTAGCGGAAGATATGTTTTGGAAACCTCAACTAACGTTTCGGGTTCTTGGTATCCGGTTGCTGATTTCGTTATTGGGGCGAGCCAGCAAGTTTTCATTGAGGTGCATGGCTCGACCAGGCAACAGTTTTTTAGGGTAAGAAATTAACCCGTCGCGACTTTTTTCATACCTCCTCTCACGGGGAGGTTTTTTAATGCCCGAGATTTAGCCCAGCTTATTGACTAAAATATAGTAATGTGTTAGAATTGAACGATGATAAAAAACAGGATTACAAAAGAAATTGATTGGCAACGGAAGGTCTTTAGGTACTTTTGGGTTACCTTTGTGTTTTTCAGCTTCTTTTCGGCTTTTACTTCTGTCAATGCTCAAGTTCCGACTTATGCCCATAATTCGACTCTTCCGAATTCCGGTGTTACGAATCCGTTTTACCCGCTAAGCCAGAATTTGCACCAGACAAATCCTACCGCGCCGAACTATACTCAAACCCCGTTGTCTCCTTCAGGCGCTGTTAACCCTAGGTACACCCATTTTTCTAATCTGCCTTCAGGTGGAGGTGGGACTCCGTCTTACTCTCAGGTAGCATCCGTGGGTTCAAGTGGCGCCAATGTGCCAAGTTATTCGGCTACTCCTAACTTGCCTTCAAGCGCCTTGAATCCAGTGTATACTCAAACTTCACAGACCAACTCAAGTGGAGGTACTTCCGGGTATGGTCAAACCGCTTCTGTTGCCAATGCTGTTTCCGTGTCTGCTCCGAAGCTTCCTAGTACCGGAGGCGGAGGAAAAGGGTTTATGAAAGGAGAGGGGGGCGTTAGTCAAAGCGTTATCTTCTGGTCAGGTTTGGCCATGGCTTTGTTTATAGGTTTTCTGTACTTCAGAAAAATTCGGGCAGAGGAAATCATAGCGGAAGCTCCGGTACAATACAAAATGTAGTAGGAGAGGTGGGAAACGAGCTTTCTTGCTTTAAAAAAGAACCTCCCCGCCGCGCTTTGCGCGGCGGGGAGGTTCTTTTTTTTTAAGTTTTGCTTGCTTTTTGGTGACGGTTGACTTATTATTTTTTTGATGGAGCAACTCACTAAACAGCAAATCGTACTCGTTACTCTCCTCGTCTCGTTCGTGACCTCGATTGCCACGGGTATTGTCACTGTGGCGCTTATGGATCAGGCGCCACCCGGTGTCACTCAAACTATCAACCGTGTGGTGGAGAAAACGATTGAAAAAGTAGTGCCGGGGCCGACCCAGCAAGCTACTGTGGTGACGCGCGAGACGGTGGTGGTGAAAGAGGACGACCTTGTGGTAAGCGCCATTGATAAAAACACCAAAAGCATGGTTTCGATTTTTGTGGTGCGAGGTGCCACGGGCGCCGAAGACGTGATTTTTCTCGGTAACGGTCTGTTTGTCTCAAAGGATGGCCTGATTGCGACCGACGCTTCGATTGTCATGCCTGTTTTGGATGAAAGTGGAAATCCCATCCCGCAAAGTATTAAAGCCACATTCCCCGACGGTGTTTCGCACGTTCTTACTCTCGCCTCATCCGACAAAGTCACCGGTCTTTCAATACTCAAACCTGAAGTTTCCGACAAAACCAAAGCTCCGCAAGTAACACCCGCCACGCTCTCTTCCGCGGGTACCGCGCTTAAATTAGGCCAAACGATTATCGCCCTTGGTGGTGAAAAAGTCTCGGTTGAAACGGGCATCGTTTCAAATCTTTCGGCTTTCGACGGCTCTGCCGCTTCGGAAACGGCAACGTCCACTCCCGCAACTTCGAAAGGCGGTCACCAAATTATTAAGACTGACATTCGTACCGTCGGCAAAACGCACGGTGCCATTTTGGTCAATCTCTCGGGCGAGGTGGTGGGTATTCGCACCACCTCGGCTGGTTCTGCTGACAACCTGTTTCTTCCCGCGAACTTTATTTCCATAGCAACAACCCAAAAGCCTTCAGCCTCTAATTGATCCTCACCAAAATTATGGGAGAAGTTGATACTCGCAGTCGATTAGAAATAAAAGAAGCGGAACTCCAAATTCTTCGTGAGGCTTATAAAAAAGACCCGACGCTTTTCGACCGACCCACATTTGTCGAAGATGCAAAAACTCTTGAGAACTTTGGCATTTATGTGAAGGGTAAAGAGTCTTTTCCAATCGGCGTTGTAAAATTTTTACCGCAGGATTTTATTGTCGAGGAGGTTTCAGAGTTGGGAGAAATTTGCACAATTAAGCGGGAAAATCTTTTATCAAATGAAACTGTTGTTTCAGGCGAGCCTACAATTTACGCCACCCTCGTTAAGTGTAGTGCCTCGACATTAAATGTTGTTGATGAGCTTGTTAAAGCACTTTCGTGTTTTCCCGATCAAATTCGGTATGCGGGTCTCAAAGATAAGGCTGCTATTACCGCCCAACGAGTCTCTTTTCGGCAAATTTCTTTAGAACAATTGAAGGGTGTTGTGTCGCCGCATTTTTTCTTGAAGGACATAGAGTCAGGCAAAGGTGTTATCGAGAAAGGGAAACTTAAAGGCAACCGTTTTACCATTCTAGTGAGAACGGAAAAAACTTTTGTGGAGCAAGGAGGGTCTATTTTTGTCGCACAGCTTGAAAAGGTAAAAAAGCAAGGTTTTTATAACTATTTTTACCTTCAGAGATTCGGTACTCCGCGACTCGGCGCTCATTTTTGGGGGATGGACCTTGTTCATGGTTACTATCGGAAAGGCCTTGAAAGTTTTATCACATATCGTTCTCCGCAAGAGATACCGTATTTCAAAAATATTCGCAAAGAGCTCGGAAGGCTTTTCGGTAATTGGCAGGCTATGCTTTCGCTCCTTGAACCGTTTCCTTTGATTTTTCAGAACGAATTCAAGGTGGTACGACATCTTCAAAAAAGTCCTGAAGATTTCGCTGGCGCGTATTTTCAGATTCAAGATCAGGCAACTATGTGGGTGTACGCATTTTCCTCATGGCTCTTCAATCTTAAAATCGCCTCGTATCTGAAACGTGGAGTCGAGCCACCCGAAATGTTGCCACTCCTTTTCGATTCTCGAAATGACTCAATTCCGGTTTACAAAGACATCATGGAGTCTCTTGGTATTTCCCTAGCCGACTTTAGAAACTTGCGACGTTTGCCCTTTATTCAACCTCCACGGCGTCCTCTGGCTACGCGGGAACTGGTTCAGCTTGAGAAAGCTGAAATAATTGAGGAAGGTATTGTATTGCAATTCTTTTTGCCGAAAGGGGAATACGCGACCACTTTTCTTTCTCATCTTTTTAACATAATTTCTGATCGGCCGCCGATTGAAATAAATGAAATGTCGGTTGATACTAAAACGGCGATAGGTGATGGGGAAGCAGCTTCAACGATTGCCTATTTTGAATCGGTGATTCATTCAAAGAGTGAGAACTCTTTTGAGGAGTTAGCTTAAAGAAAAAATATAAAAATACAAAAGGAAAACCGCACACGCTCGAAAGCTAATGTGCGGCTCTTTGAAATTTGTAGCAGGTGCGCTACTTTCTTAGGGTGTCTTCCACCTTGAGAGCTGGCGTCCCGTTGTGTTCGCGGACGACCAAGACTTTGCTGGGAATCGCCTGGCAATCCAGTCCGACGTTAATCGTGACAGACTTGTTTGGGTTCCAGAAAATTGTGGTCATCACGTTTGTTGATTTGGAAAACCCGACTTCCAACCTCCTCGCCAGCTCCTCACTGCAATGGGCAAAGGGTTTTTCCGGGGCAGTTCGGGTGTATTCGAACACCACGACGTAGTTCCCTGCTCCTGTACGCTGACAGCTAACGTCGCTCAAGCTTAGACCCGCTCCACACAAATCTGGCATAGCGCCAATTTGCAGAAGCTTAATGTTCTTGCCGCCCAAAACCCCCAATGCTGTATCGTGCACCCGGCCGGGCAGTCGATTTTGTTCGGTGAGCTCTTTACCACCAACCTCGACCGCAAGCTTGAGGTTGGCGGCCATGCGGTCGGTGGAACTCATTGTTTGAGTCCTCTCCTTGACGCCCCGGGGGACGTTTTGGAAATTGTCGCCGACATTAAACTTGACGAGAATTTTCGAGACAAAAGCCTCGCCTAGAGAGATGAATTCCAGGGTTGGAATTTCCACCTGTTTGCTTTTTTGACGCAAATCCTCGGGTCGCTGGGGTTTGAGGGGAGCGGGGTGTTGTGTTGTGGGTTTGGAATCGAGCGCTGTTTCCAGCTCGGCAACGGAGGGGTCGGTTTTCATGGTAGGACTTTCGGAATAGGGGAATCGATTAAGATCCCCCAGGTTGGGTTTCGGTTGCGGAATTTTTGCACCTGACTACACGTCAAGGAGCTTTAAAAGTGGTTGATTCCAGCATGGCAGAGCCAAGCGGACACCCACATTTCTAGGGGGAATAATAGCACGGTTTTGTCGAGAAGTCAAACAAACTATTGACGAAAGGTTGATAGCAGTTATAATGTTAATTAAGTCCTTGTTTTGAGCCACGGTTTCCGATTTTTAAGAGATTGTGGATAGACTTGGGTTTACTTCCATTTGTGGGGTATAATTTCAGTATTACCTCACGAGTTATATCTCTCTGAAGCTCTGTTTCTTTAACTTGGCCTACAACTTTTTTATGCCTCCATTTAACCACTTCACAACTAAAGCCAAAGAAGCCATTAGACGAGCTCATGAGCTTGCTATTGAGCGTGGTCAAAATCACGTCAATCCGGTGCACCTTCTGGCCGCGCTTATTTTGCAGGAAGAAAGCATGGTCAACGCCATTCTAGAGAAGCTCGATGTCGACACTATACTTATGACTGACTCGGTGCTTGAAGCCATAGAAGGCGGAGAAACAACCTCGACACTTGCGCCGTCTTATCAAATTTATTTAACGCCCGAACTTGCTCAAACGCTTGAAAGTTCCTCAAAAGTAGCGGCTGGACTTAAAGACGAATTTGTTTCAACCGAGCATCTTTTTATTGCCATGTTAGACATCCCGGGTAGCGCTCGGGAAATTCTGTCGCGCTTTCGCATAGACAAAGCCGACGTTCTGCGAGTGTTTGAGGAATTGAAAAACACGAGGACAACGGATATTTCCCAGCCCAAGCGTTTTAAATCAATTTCGAAATATACTAGAAACCTGACAGGACTTGCTCGCGAAAATAAACTAGACCCAGTGATTGGCCGAGACAGTGAAATTTCTCGTATCATTCAAATTCTTTCTCGCCGGACTAAAAACAATCCGATACTTATAGGGGAAGCCGGTGTCGGTAAAACCGCTATTGTTGAGGGACTGGCTATCAGGATGTCTTCGGGCGATGTACCGGAATCTTTGAAAGACAAGGAGCTTGTGTCGCTTGACCTAGGACTCCTTATTGCCGGTACCAAATACCGTGGGGAGTTTGAAGAGCGTCTTAAAAACATTATGAAGGAAATCGAGAAGTCTGACGGACGGATTATTCTTTTCATTGACGAGATTCACACGATTGTGGGAGCGGGGGCGGCGGAAGGCTCCATGGACGCGTCAAATATGTTAAAGCCCGCTCTCTCTCGGGGCGAGCTTCGGGCCATCGGGGCGACGACACTCAAAGAGTATCAAAAACATATTGAGAAAGATCCCGCGCTGACACGGCGTTTCCAACCCGTGTATGTATCCGAACCTTCAGTGGAAGACGCGGTTGCCATCCTAAGGGGACTTAAGGAAAAGTATGAACTTTTTCATGGCGTGCGTATTACGGACGATGCTATTGTGGCGGCTGTTACTTTGTCTTCTCGCTACATCACCGACCGGAATTTGCCGGACAAAGCGGTGGATTTGATAGACGAGTCGGCTTCTTCCTTGAAAATTTCTTTGGAAAATATGCCACCGGTCCTTGAGGAAACTCATCGCAAAGTTATGCGGCTTGAAATCGAACGTGAGGCTTTGAAAAAAGAAGTGGCTACATCGAAAAAGGCCAAGATGAGGGTGAAAAAAATCGATAAAGAAATCGCTGACCTGAAAGAGAAAACTTCGGAAATAGAATTGCGATGGAAAAACGAAAAAGAAACTCTGGCTGAAATCAAGACTCTCAAGAAAAGTCTCGAAATGCTTCGTCTCGAAGCCGAAGCCGCTGAGGCTCGTGCCGATCTCGCCAAGGCCGCGGAAATCCGCTACGGCAAAATTCCAGCCAGTGAGAAGGAGCTCGACGTGAAGCTTAAGCGACTAAAGAAGCTGAAAAGTTCTCGTCGTATTCTTAAAGAGGAAATTACCGAAGGCGATATTGCTCAAATCGTGGCGAAGTGGACGGGTATTCCGGTGACGCGCATGCTCGAAGAAGAGGCGGCTAAACTGTCCCGTATTGACGAAGAGCTTAAGAAGCGAATTGTGGGACAAGACGACGCGGTACGGAAGATCGCTGATACAATCAAACGCAGTCGCGCGGGAGTAGCCGACCCGAATCGTCCTATAGGTTCGTTTATTTTCCTTGGTCCCACGGGAGTCGGAAAGACCGAGCTTACCAAGGCGCTCGCTGAATTTATGTTTAACGACGACAAGGCTCTTATCCGCGTTGATATGTCGGAATTTATGGAGCGACATTCAGTATCCAAACTTATAGGCGCGCCACCCGGCTATGTCGGACACGAGGAAGGCGGGAATCTGACCGAAATGATACGGCATCGCCCTTACGCGGTAGTACTTTTTGATGAAATCGAAAAAGCTCATCCGGAAGTGTTTAACATTCTTCTTCAAATTTTTGACAATGGCAAATTGACTGACGCGAAGGGGCGGAGCGTAAATTTCCGCAATTCAATCATTATTCTTACCTCAAATATCGGAGCTCAATTCATAGACCGGATGGAAAAAATTGGCTTTGCTTCAAGTGGCGCTGACAAGACAGATTACGAAGCTGCTAAAGGTAAGGTGATGGCGAGCCTCAAGGATTATTTCCGACCGGAATTCTTAAATCGTCTCGATGATATTGTAGTGTTTGATATTTTGAGCCAAGAAGCAATAAATAAAATCGTGGATATTCAGATCGGCCACATTCGGGAGCGACTGGTTGCTAAAGGCATTAGTCTTGAAGTTACTCCCGCAGTGACGGAATACTTGGCGAAGGAGGGTTACAATCCGCAATACGGAGCAAGGCCTTTGAAGCGCCTGATTCAAAATAAAATTTTAACGCCGGTAGCTTCAAAAATTATCGACAGGACTGTAGGGGAGGGTGCGGTTGTTCGGGTGGATTTCAAGGATGGGGACTTCGCGTTTGATGTTGAAAAGCCGAAATCAACGAGGCCGGTGAAGAGCGACGTGATGAGGGGAGCGACTGAAGTGGTTAACAAATAGTTTGTAGGGACGTAGTTTTTAGTTGTCAGTAAGAAGAGAATTCGCCCCGAGAGAAAGCGAGGGGCGGATTGCCGTTTTGATGAAATTTGCTACAATGCGGAAACGACTAATGCGCCGGTCGTATAGCGGCAATTACATGAGACTGTAAATCTCACGGCCATAGGCCTCCGGGGGTTCGAGTCCCTCCCGGCGCACAGCGAGTCTTCGAGCGAGCACCGAGTAAGCAAACTGCTTTGCTTACGCGGAGGGACTCGAAAAGGTTCTCCCATATCCGCCGTGGCGGATGGGAAACCTGTACTGAAGCTGTAAGCTTCGAGATTGCTCCCGGCGCATCCGAAGAAAATTGGGAGTTTGACTTGAGTGTTATAATTCTTTGGCATGTGGTATCGTTTAGTGTAAGCCTTTGTAGGCTTATGCCATTCTATATATGACCACTCATGCGTTTACAGTCAAACAGCAGAGTTTTGAAGGGCCTCTTGATGTTCTCTTAAACTTGATTGAAAAGCGGAAGCTTTTTATTAACGACATCTCTCTCGCCAAAGTCGCCGACGACTATCTTGCATATATCAAAGCGCTTGACCAATTTCCCTTGGCTGACAGCGCGAATTTCGTGTTGGTGGCTTCCACTTTGGTACTCATAAAATCCAAGTCGCTTTTACCCAATCTTGAGCTTACAAACGAAGAGCAGGGCGATATTGCCGATTTGGAGCGAAGGCTAAAAATATATCGGCGAATCAAGGAACTCTCTGTCGGCGTGAAGGAGAGTTTTGGCAAAGACATTTCCTTTTCACCGGAGCAGAGAAAAGTCGAACCCATTTTTTCGCCGGACAAATCCATGACAGTACCCGCTCTCGTTGCAGCCATGAAAGATGTGTTAAAGAATTTGCCCAGGAAGGAATTTTTGCCAAAGGCCATAGTGGCAAAAGTAATGAGTCTTGAGGAAATGATAACTCACCTTACCAAGCGGGTAAGCGATAGCTTGAGGATGAGTTTTCGGGAATTTTCCAAGTCTGACAAGGCAAATAAAGTTCACGTTATCGTGAGTTTTCTTGCGATGCTTGAATTGGTAAAGCAGGGTGTGATTTCGGTCGCGCAGGAAAAGCATTTTGACGACATTGTGATGGAGACGGAGCAGTTGGGAGTGCCTAAGTATTAAATAATTAGGTGCAATTTCTTAGGGAATAATCAATAACTAAGAAACAACCTCCAAACAAAAACAATGGAACAATACCGAGGGAAATAATTGCTCATGTGTAGATTATTCGGATTCTTTCGGTTAGTGTTTCGTGGTTATCGGCGGTTAAGATGGGTTTTAATTTTTGAATTTTTCAAATCTGTGCTAGAATTCAGCCGACACGATTTTAAATTCACATGACACTCGACGCAAAAATTGAAGCAGTACTCTTTTGGAAGGCTGAACCAACAGCTCTGAGTAAGCTCGCAAAAATTTTTTCAATTGATAACACTGAAGTTAAGGAAGCTCTTGGAGTTTTGGATGAGCGGCTGAAGGGCAGGGGACTTGCGCTGGTGTTTAAGGATGATGAGGTGGCTTTGCGGACGGCGCCGGCGGCGGGGAGTTTTATCGAACAGCTCACCAAGGAGGAATTGACGAAAGACTTGGGCAAGGCGGGTCTTGAAACGCTTTCGATTATTTTGTATCAGGGGCCGATTTCAAGACGCGAGATTGATTATGTCCGAGGGGTCAACTCGAATTTTATTTTGAGAAATTTGCTTGTTAGAGGCTTAGTTGAAAAAGTGGATAATCCTAAGGATCTACGTTCGTTTTTGTATCGTCCCACGTTTGATCTGCTTTCTCACTTAGGAATTTCTCGCGTTGAAGACTTGCCGGAGTATCAGTTTGCGCGTAAGGAAATAGAGAGTTTCGTTAACGCTCCGGCCGAAATCGATTCCTTCGCGTCAGGTGCTTTGACCGAAACGGACTCCCCCATAAAAAGAACTGAAGAACATGAAGCATAAACGCGGTTCCAAAGCCTATTTTTTAACATCGGTTAGAGTTGCAGGTGGTATTGTTTTGATTATTTCTTTCGGGGTGGCTTTCTGGTTCTGGAACAAACCGTCTCCTTCCGCTACGGATCCTAAATCCGCGGAGCCGGCGTCCTCCGCCTACGACAATCTTTCCTTGCTCGCGCAGTCGGCCTATGTTCTTGATAGCAAGACCGGAAAACCTTTGTTCAGTAAGAATGGAGATTCTCAGTTGCCACTTGCGTCTCTCACGAAAATTATGACGGCTGTGACGGCGGTTTCGCTTTTGCCCCGAGATACCGTATTGACCATCGCTTCATCGTCTCTTAAGGAGGAAGGAGATAGCGGTTTGTTCGCTGATGAACGTTGGCGACTTGAAGACCTACTTGATTTTACGCTCCTGCAGTCTTCCAATGACGGCGCGAACGCTATTGCAGCCGTGGCGGGTGCGTTTGGTAAGTCCGCCAGAGCTGATTCGAGCCGGGAAGAGTTTGTCCGAGCGATGAACGACAAGGCTTTGGCGCTTGGTTTGACGCAAACCTATTTTTTAAACCCTACCGGTCTTGATGAGACTGAAAACATTTCGGGTGGTTACGGGTCGGCGCGGGACATGTCCGTGCTTTTTTACCATGCTATAAAAACTTATCCTTCGCTTTTCGGTGGGACGCGCCATGAAAGCCGAGAATTCGATTCTTTAAGCAACCTAAAACACAAGGTTAAAAACACCAATACTTTTGTGAATGCCATTCCGTCTTTGTTAGGCTCAAAAACCGGTTACACCGACTTGGCGGGAGGAAACCTTACTGTCGCTTTCGATGCTGGGCCTGACCGCCCGATAGTTTTAACGGTGCTTGGTTCGACGGAACAGGGGAGATTTGAAGACGCGGAGAAGTTGGTGTGGGCTACGCTTGAGTATCTCAATGCGAATTAGGAATTAGGTTATAATTATGTTAATTTATGGATTCAACTGTTGTACTCGACGTCGTTAAGATTTTTCTTCCACTAACCCTTTCCTTTTTTATTGGGATTGCTTTTACTCCTTTTCTGACAAACTTTCTGTATAGCCACAGCATGTGGAAAAAGAAGGCGAAGACCGTTGCCACCGATGGTCGTGGCACGCCGATTTTCAATGCTCTTCATAAAGACAAAGAGGTTGGCACGCCGCGCATGGGAGGCATTGTTATCTGGTTTTCCGCGACGATTACCATGCTTTTGGTCTGGGTACTCGCTATAATTTTTCCAACTGATGTTACCGAGAAACTTGATTTTATGAGTCGTGACCAAACGTGGCTTCCACTAGCCGTATTGCTTTTGGGAGCTTTTGTGGGACTTCTGGACGACTATATGGAAGTCAAGGAGATCAAGGGCTATGTTGCTGGCGGTCTTTCTCTCACCAAGCGCCTTGTGGTTGTCGCGGTCATAGGTTTTCTTTCGGCTTTGTGGTTTTACGTCAAGCTCGGAGTTTCGAGTGCCACACTGCCGTTTCTGGGTGAAGTGCAGATGGGGATTTTGTTCATACCTTTTTTTGTCGCGGTTATGGCAGCACTTTACTCCGGCGGGGTCATTGACGGGATTGACGGTTTGGCAGGGGGAATTTTTGCCATTATTTTTACCGCCTACGCGGGGATCGCTTTTTACCAGACACAGATAAATTTGGCGGCTTTTTGCGCGGTGATTGTCGGCAGTTTGCTCGCTTTTCTTTGGTTTAACATTCCGCCGGCGCGTTTTTATATGTCGGAAACAGGGAGCATGTCGCTCACGCTCACTCTTGCCATCGTGGCGTTTCTGGCGGACGGCAAGGGGCAAGGGCACGGTATCGCGGTACTTCCAATCATTGCCCTGCCTCTCATTTTAACGACTCTTTCTGTGATTATTCAACTCACATCAAAAAAGTTACGGAACGGTAAAAAAGTGTTTCTGGTCGCGCCCTTGCATCATCATTTTGAAGCGCTTGGCTGGCCGGCACCCAAAGTTACCATGCGTTACTGGATTATCGGTGTCGTTTGCGCCGTTATCGGTCTTATCGTAGCGATGATTGGGTAGCAGATATCGCGAGAGAAAAACTGAATTAAAGTACATCGGTCGGTTTTTCACATGTGGTACAATTAAAAGCAAACTATTTTGACTTTTAATGACTCGCACCAAACAAGTTGACAAGGTATTTATCGGTATCGTGGTAATTATGGTTATCGCGGGTTTTCTGATTTTTGTCTCCGCTTCGCTGGGTCTTCTGGCGCGTACCGGGGCCAGTTTCGGTAGTGTGGCCGTAAAACAAATTTTGTCCATAGTAATCGGGTGCGTTCTGGCCTTCGGAGCGTCAAAAATCCCCTACGTATTTTGGAGGAAGTGGTCATTTTTTATTTTTGTCTCGGCGGTGTTGGCCACCCTTTTGGTTTTTATACCCGGTATAGGCCTTGAACACGGGGGAGGGAAGCGTTGGGTCGCTCTCGGACCGCTCTCTTTCCAGCCGGGGGAATTTTTGAAAATCGCTTTTGTTATTTATTGCGCCGCTTGGCTTTCCCGTGCGAAGGAAAGAGTCGGTACGTTTAAAGACGGTATGCTTCCCGTCATTGTACTTCTCGCGATTGTGGGAGCGATTCTCTTGAATCAGCCAGATACTGACACGTTTATCGGTATTTTTCTCGCCGGTATGGGAATGTTTGTCGTGGCCGGTGGAAAATTTCGCCATCTTTTTGTAATTATTCTGATCTCGCTCGCCTGTTTTTTTATCCTGATTCAGGAACGACCGTATCTAATGCAGAGAGTAACAACTTTTTTAAATCCCGCGGCTGACCCGCTTGGTGCCGGGTATCAACTTCAGCAGTCCCTTATTGCCGTAGGTTCAGGTGGTTTGTTTGGGCGCGGTTTCGGTCAAAGTATCCAAAAGTTCAGTTACTTGCCAGAACCGATAGGTGATTCGATTTTTGCTGTGGCGGCCGAGGAGTTCGGTTTTGTCGGTGGAGTATTGCTAATTTCAATGTTTCTTCTGTTTACTCTTCGCGGTTTTCGTATCGCCTCGAAAATACCCGAATCTTTTGGTGGACTTTTAGCGACCGGCATTGTTATACTTATCGTGTCCGGTTCTTTCATGAACATAAGCTCCATGCTGGGAGTCATTCCGCTTTCCGGTCTACCGCTTTTGTTTGTGAGTCAAGGCGGGTCGGCGATGATTTTTACCCTTATACAGGTTGGGATGATAGTCAATGTGTCGAAATTTAGGAAAATTTCTTAATACAGACATACGAAAGAATTCTTATAAAATTTTATGAAAATTTTATTTACCGGTGGCGGAACAGGCGGACATTTTTACCCGATTATCGCCGTGGCGGAATCGGTCACGAAAATTGTACGGGAGAGGAGGCTCCTTCCGCCGGCTCTCTACTTCATGTCTACCGAAGCCTATGACAAGCGCGCTCTTTTCGACGCAAACATTACATTCGTAAGCACTCCCGCGGGTAAAATGCGTCGGTATTTTTCCTTACTTAACTTTATAGACCTGTTTAAGACCGGTGCGGGCATTTTAAAGTCTTTGTGGAAAGTATTTCGTATTTATCCTGATGTTATTTTTGGGAAAGGCGGGTACGCGAGTTTTCCAGCACTTGTGGCCGGCAAAATTTTCAGAATACCGGTGGTTATCCACGAGTCTGACAGTGTGCCGGGCAAAGTGAATTTATGGGCGGGGAAGTTCGCCCAAAGTATAGCGGTATCTTTTCCCGAAGCTGCCCGTTATTTCCCGCCGGACAAAACCGCTTATACGGGAAATCCCATACGCCAGGGTATTATAAGTCCGGATATTACGGGGGCTTTCGAGTTTCTTAAATTTGAAAAAAGTTTGCCTACCATTCTGGTTTTGGGGGGTTCTCAAGGCTCTCGTATGATAAATGAAAGCATATTGGACATATTGCCGGAACTTGTCGAGCGATATCAAATAATCCACCAAACTGGCAGGGCGGATTTTACCCAAGTATCCGGTACGGCCGAAGTGATACTGGCGAAAAGTTCCTTTAAAGACCGCTACAGGCCTTTTGATTATCTTGACGACTTAGGAATGAGAATGGCCGCGGGCGCCGCCTCCATTGTTGTCTCGCGAGCCGGTTCCACGATTTTTGAAATTGCCGCGTGGGGTTTGCCGAGCGTTATAATTCCAATCAGCGAAGCTGTAAGTCACGACCAGACCAAGAACGCGTTTAATTACGCGCGTAGTGGTGCCGCGGTGGTAATCGAAGAGGTAAACCTAACTCCGCATATTTTGCTTTCGGAAATTGATCGTTTGATTGGCAATCCAGAAAAGCTAAATGGCATGAAAACGGCAACCAAAACTTTTGCTCGTCCGGATGCCGCGGAGCTTATCGCACTCAAGCTTTTGGAAATCGGGTTGTCGCATGAAGTGTAGAGATAAATTACCGATATGCGAACGATACTAATGCCACGAATGAGAAAAATTCAAAATGAATCGAGACTCTGAAAAAAAAGTTGTTACAAGATTTGCGCCAAGCCCAACTGGATACATGCATATGGGGGGTGTTCGCACCGCAATCTTTGCGTACCTTTTTGCGCGAAAAAATGCGGGAACATTTATTTTACGGATTGAAGACACTGACAAGGAGCGATCAAAAAAGGAATATGAGGATGGAATTTTAGATGCAATGAAATGGCTCAAGTTAGACTATGATGCGTTGTATCGCCAGTCTGAAAGGGGTAGTGTATATCGCAAATATATTGAAGCACTTATAAAAGAAGACAAGGCTTATCTTTCCCAAGAAACTGAAGTTAAGGAGGGTGGGCGCGCTGAAGTAATTCGATTTAGAAATCCAAATAAAATTGTGAAATTTCAGGATATTATCCGCGGTGAAATTTCATTTAATACAACAGAGCTTGGTGATTTTGTTATCGCAAAGAGTCTGGAGGAGCCAATTTTTCATTTGGCGGTTGTTGTCGATGATTTTGAAATGGGAATTACTCACGTTATTCGTGGAGAGGATCATATATCAAATACCCCGAGACACATTTTGTTATTTGAGGCTCTTGGTGCACCAATTCCGACATTTGCCCACCTTCCGCTCGTCCTTGCAGGTGACCGCACAAAACTGTCAAAGCGCAAGCACGGTGAGATGGTGTCGCTTGAATATTATCGCAAGCAGGGGTATTTACCGCAGGCGATTATTAATTTTATGGCACTCATTGGTTGGAACCCAGGGGACGAGGCGGAACTTTTTTCACTTGCAGAACTAATCGAGGTTTTTGATCTTTCAAAGGTGCAAAAAGGGGGAGCCGTTTTTAACATTGAGAAGCTGAATTGGTTCAATAAGCACTATATGCAGAAGCTTTCTGCGGAAGAGAAAATCGGATATCTTGAGTCTGCTAAACCTGGCGTTTTATCGGCAGAGCAACTTAAAATTTTAAAGGTCAATCCGAAAATTATTGAACTCATAAGTGAGCGAGCGTCGACTTTCGGCGATATTTTGGCGTTTATAACTGCCGGTGAGTTTGATTATTTTTTCGGCAAGCCTGTTTATAAAAAAGAAGCCCTCTTGTGGAAAGGTGAAGGGGATTTAAGTAAAATTCGAGAGCGTCTTGTCGGTGTCCAAGGACTTATTGAGAGTATTTCACCCGCCGCTTTCACCAAAGAAATCGTTAAGGAGACTCTGTGGCCGTACGCGGAAAAAGAGGGAAGGGGGAGTGTCTTATGGCCACTTCGTGTAAGTCTTTCTGGAAAGGAAAAATCCCCCGATCCTTTTGTTTTGGCTGAAATGCTAGGCAAGGAAGAAACTTTAAGCCGTCTCGAAGACTCACTAAATCTGTTATCATAGAGAGATGTACCGACGCTTTAGAACAGTACTTACAGGCGTATTGCTTTTGACCGCTTTTGCTCTGTTTATTCCGCATACCCAAGCGGATTTGGTAGATGACCTCAAAGCCAAGATTGAGGAGCGCAACAAAGTGATTGCCGATCTCGAAAAAGAAATTTCGCAGTATCAGGCTGAGGTTGAAAAAACGGGCACGGAGGCAAAAAGTTTAAAAAATGCCATTAGCAAGCTTGAACTCACGCGGAAAAAGTTGTCAGCCGAGATAAAAGTTCTGCAAAATAAAATCTCTTCGGCTACCTTGACGATAGACAAACTTGGTCTCGAGATTTCAGATTCGCAAAAAAACATTGACCGGAAACTCCACGCCATGAGGGAAACTTTTCGTTTGTCAGATATGGAAGAGTCGAATTCGTTTGTTGAAACCATTTTTAACTATCCGAGATTATCGACTTTTTTGGATAAAACACAGAATCTAGCCGAGGTAAACCGGAGCCTAAAGGAAGCGCTCACGAATGTTCGAGCCTTGAAAAAGGACTTGGAAGAAAAGAAAGCCGAGGCGCAAGGGAAGCGCCAAGAGTTGATTTCTCTCTCGGGCGACCTTACGGACAAAAAGAAAGTGGCGGAATATAACGCCATTCAAACTTCTAAACTGCTTTCCGACACCAAAAACAAACAGTCGACTTACCAAAAAATTCTCAATGAAAAACTCACGCTAAAGGAATCTTTTGAAAAAGAACTTATCGAATATGAGTCTAAGCTTAAATTCGCGATCGATCCGACAAGCATTCCGGAAAAAGCTCCGGGAGTTTTGGCTTGGCCCACGGCCTCGCGCGTTGTCACCCAGGTTTTTGGGGATACCGATTTTGCTCGCGCTCATGCCCAAGCTTATAACGGTAGGGGACATAACGGCATTGACCTAAAAGCGCCTATAGGCACTCCGATTAAGGCCGCTTTGTCAGGCAAAGTGGTGGCAACAGGGGATACGGATAAAGCGTGCCCCGGAGCCTCCTACGGTCGCTGGGTGTTTATAGAGCATCCAAACGGCCTCTCAACGTTGTATGCCCATTTTTCTGTCATTAAGGTGGTGAAAGATCAGGTTGTGCAAACTGGCGAGGTTATAGGGCTTAGTGGTGATACCGGCTATGCTACCGGACCGCATCTTCACTTTAGTGTTTATGCTTCGCAAGGGGTTAGGATTTTGAGCCGTCAAAGCAAGGTGTGCAAGACGACTTATACTATGCCAATCGGCAGTCTCGACGCGTACCTCAATCCTTTGTTGTACCTTTAATAGGAATTAGGAATTAATTATCCTATAATTAATACTCTAAATTAAATTTTGGAAATATGTTAAATCAACAAGGAGGGTTTATCAAGATAGTCGCGATTATAGTCATTACGCTCATAGTGTTGGGCTTCTTCGGTTTTAACATTCAGAAAATAATAAACTCGCCGACGGTCAGCGGTAACCTAAATTATGCTTGGGGTCTAACGGTCAATCTATGGAATAAGGTCATTGTGGCCTCTGCAACTTGGGTTTGGGATAAAATTATAGTGCCGGTTTTTTGGAATCCTTTGATGTGGGTTGTTAATAAAATCGGCGGTAAGGTTTCGGAGGAGTATAAAACACCACCGCTGGTACTCAACACAGTTTAATTACTCGGCATTTATATTAGAAAAGAAAAATTCCCCAAGTAGGGGATTTTTTTTGTACAACCGCAGTCAGCTTCGAAGCCCAGTAGGCTCGAAGGTCTTCCTATATAGCTAGGGATAAAAGATATATTGTGCGACATAGTATACCTAGGGAAAGTCCCCTCACCTGGGGTTAATTTCGCCACTTTGCTTTGGTCGTCGTGAGTTTACAGTTTCAATCTTTTTCCTTTTCGTTCTGGTCAACAAAAAATCCCCGACCTCTGGTCGTGGGATTTTTTGTTTTTCGTTTATTTTTCTGCTATTTCTTTTAGGGCGATTTGTGATTTTTCCCAGCAGCTGGAGGAGGATGCCCAGGGCGCGCTTCCCTCTTTTTCATAAAGGAGTTTGGCGTATGCCATGTTTCCCTGCAGTGTGGTGAGGTTTAGACCGGCCTTCTCGGCTTCCTCCGCGTGGTAATAGGTGTTGATTTGCATCACGCCGATATCGCTTTGGTTCACTTTGCCACGGATGATGTTTCCGCTTTTTCCGACGTGAGTAAATTGAGATTCGCATTTCGCGATTTCTGCTAGAATCGGAATGTCCTCAAAGTACTCCCGTACTTCCAGTTCAACTTTGTTGTCAACATAGAGAGGAGCGGAAAGCGCCATGCCGTCCACGATCGAAATGTTCGAGAAAGAAACATGTTCAGTCGAAGGCTCGGTGACTTGAGGCACGACGTTTGCGGAAGCTATCGTCGGTCCGAAAACCATTGAGATGATAAGTGTCACACTCGTAATGATTTCTATCATAAACTTCTGTTACAAGATTCTCTCAAAAGTTAAAGTTAGCATTCGTTTTTGAGATTCGCCTTGTAATAAAAACACCAGACTGTACGTCTGATGTTGTTTTATATACTAGCATTTTTATTAGGTAATGTCAATAGTTTGCCACAAAAATTAGGAGGGGGCAAATACAAAAAAATGGCCTTGTTGAGCCATATTGTTGTTGACAAGAGTTGGGTTTCGTTCTACCTTTTTGGCATGGGAAATCTTGAGAATTCCTCAAGAAATGGTTTGCCGTAAAAAAGCCTCCCGAAACACTCGGTTTCGACAAGCGCGCCGGTCAAGGCATTGTGAGGTTTTGGTTCGGAAGGGCATCCAAGGTAGGTTAAAATCGCGTCCAGGTTGAGAGCCGAGTGGTTGTGGAAGCTCGGAGGATCAATTCCCATCCGTATCATGTCAAAGTAGCAGATTGAATGAAGATCGAGTGTTCGGTGAGCGAGCGGCCAGGCGATATGGTAGCGGTGTGCGGTTTCTTCCAAGAAGTCTCGGTCGAAAGAAGGATTATGACCCGCGATCGTTTTGTCGGGGATATGCTCGAGCCACACCAAAAAATTCCCCACCAATTCCCTATCGGATTTCTTTTTCGGGTCCTTGATTTGTTCTTCCGTAAAGCCGTTTACGGCAAGCGCTTCTTTCTCCACGTGAGCGCCGTCCCATATCCGACATTCCCCATAAAAACGGTTTTTAGGGTTGGCAAAATCAATCGCGCCGACACTCACAAGTGAGTTTTTCTGCGGGCTTACACCCGAGGCCTCGACGTCTATGATGATCATGAAATAATTATATCAAAAAATCCTCCAAAATTGGAGGATTTTTTGATATGGTGCGATGCGTGAAATTAAAGCGAGTTGATGTCTTGATTCAGTGAGTTGAAATCGGCATCAGCACTGCCAATGTCAATCACATCAAGGTCGGCGGTGATACTAGCCGTGGTGTCTGAGGCCTGTTTTGTATCAGTTGCCGCGGAGGTTTCGGTTTGGTTTGTCGGAGCTACTGCGGACTGTGGCGTTTTGAAAAACCAAATCGCCGCTCCGATAATCACTATAACAACTATGATGCCGGTAAGTTTTTTCATGATGATTTTTGTTATTGGTGATTAATTTGAAGAGGCTTCAACTGTTACGTCTGTCGCGGTTTCAGTGGATGTCGGAGCGTCAACGTTTGGAATTTGTTTCAAGGAAGTCGCTATTTTTCTTACTGATTCATGAGCCGCTTTAACAAGATCCCGAACAGCCGTTAAATCTGTACGGAGTGTTTGCCTTACCGCGCTTACTGTTTCCCTGAGCTTCGCTTCTTCGGTCACGTTTATCGGGTAGGTCTTTGATGATTGGGCCAAAATAGCGTCTTTTGCTACACCGATGGCGGTTTTTGCCGTAGTGATGGCGGTTCGGACGGCACTTACGTCCTTGCCGTTGGTTTCTGCCTTATCGGTTCGAGCCTCGATATTTTGGAGTACGGTTTCAAGCTGTTTTACGGCACCCGACATAGCCTCGAGCTGTTTTGTATTAACGGTTGCAAATTCCGTATTGAGCTTTTCAACGGTGGCTTTCTTTTTCTCATCCTTAACAGCACTCAATTTCTTTTTCAGTTCCTCCCGCTGTGTTTCGATTTTGCCTTTCATGTCCGCCCTTCGAGCTTCCATTTGCTTTTGGAATTCCGCTCGGTTGGTTTCCACGGTTTGCTTGCGGGCTTCTCGGGTCTGGTCAATTTTTTGTTTGGCTTCATCTCGTCTCTCCCCTACCGCCTCAATCTTGGCTTCCTTGGTGGTGGAATTGTCTTTTCGAATAGCTTTTATATCTTGTCGAGCATCTTGGCGTTCATCTTTAACAGTAGCACGCGCGTCTTGGCGTACGGCCTTATTCTCTTGTTGCATCGTTTTTCGAGTATCCTGATTCTGCTTAACATTTTCCTGTCTAACAGCCTTCACTTCTTGCACAGCTTCCTGTCTCAAGGCCTTCACGGCCGGACGAGGGACTACAGTTTTCGTTTCTTCCGCAGTTTGGGCGGATACCGAAAAAGCGAGCGCTAAACCGAGAGTTCCTATAGTCGTTGCAATTTTTTTTGCAGTCATTTTATATAATTAAACCAATAATAATGTCCAGCTCCGGACTTTTTACGTCCATATAAGTATATAAGATATTGGCAAAGGCAACAAATGAAGCATGGGTATAACCCGCAAGGTCAAAAAGACTAAGTTTCTAGTCGTTTTATTGCGCTTAGATTTCTCGCGAATTGGTTCACACTTCCCGCTAGATTCTGTGTTGGGTTGGCGAGATTTTCCCGCGACTCAAATTTTGCCGTCGCAAAATTTGGTCTGGGCACCACCTCGCGGTTGTTCGAAGCTCACAACATGCTCCTGCGTTCAAATCTCGGACGTAAGCCAAGCACTTGGCTTACTCATCCCGACGCTCATTCCACTCGCTTGTCGGGATGCCGAGATTTTCTCCTTACAGGAGCAGTACAGCTTTCCCGTCCCTCACCTTTCAGAAAAGGCGAGGGACATGGGAGAAGCTTTTCAAATCTCGGCCGCAGGCAAGCAGTTGCCTGCTCACCCTCTTTTCAGTCGGGATGCCGAGATTTGAACTCGGACCCTACGAACCCGAATCGTAGATACTACCGTTATACTACATCCCGTTTGCTTCGAAATAGTAACAGATTTTCCAAATTGAGCAAAGAAAATGAGGAACTTAGGCGGAGGGTTTTTCTAAATTTGTGCACCCTGCAGAATATCTTCCATTACATGGAAGGTCCCCTCGCTCGCTATTTTTCTCGTTCGCGGACGAACTCAAAAATAGGCAGAGCGAGGCTTCGATTCCTGCACGGAAGTGTCCCACACTTCCTAGGGTGCACAAATCTTGCTTCGCTCGTTTGTGCACCCTGCAGGAATCGAACCTGCGACCTTGCGAATGTGAATCGCACGCTCTAACCAGCTGAGCTAAGGGTGCTCCTTTTTCTGCCTCCTACTTTCTACAAACTATCGACTATCTCAAACCTTTGCAGTTTGCCGCGGGTGTGTAACCTTTGGCCCGAGCCTCGGCTTCCGAATTAAACCAAACTTTATTTTTTTCCGCAATGTTTGAACCGCACCAAGGGAAGTAATATTTAGTGCCGTTTTTTGAGGCGACGAGTTTGCCACCTTGGACCGAAGACCCGACTCCGGCGGTTTGCAAAGTTGTTTGAGAACCCGTGGCTCCGCCGACCGGAGCTAGTGGCCTTTCCGCTCTCTGGAAGTTGTTCTCTATAATTATTGGTTCTCGCTTTTCTTCCAAAACGGAGAGTCTGCCCAGTCCGAACGAGCTTAAGCCTACTAGTATGATAATGGCCCCTGTGTAGAGTTCGGAGTTGCCACCGAGCGCGTTTCTGACCTTTATGAGGCCTTTTTTGCTTGCCGACTTGATTTTTTCGCTCCAATCTCGTATACTCATCGAACTTACATTATATAACAAAATGGCAACTAAAAAAGCTGGAGGAACAGCTAAAAACTTAACCGATGTAAACCCACAATATCTGGGGATTAAGCTATATGGGGGCGAAACCGCTCGCGTAGGTTCGGTGATCGTGCGACAGCGCGGTACTCGGATTTTGGCCGGAAAAAACGTTGGTCTCGGCAAAGATCACACCCTTTTCGCTCTTAAAAATGGATTAGTGCAGTATGGTCATACTCGCAAGCGGGGGTTTGATAGTAAAGTGAAAGTAAAGAAAACGGTGAGTATCTTGGAAAGCAATAAGTAAAAAATAGTCCCGTTCGCCTAAGGCGAACGGGACTATTTTTAAATTGCCTTTATATTTACCGTAAACTTTGTTTTCTTGTCTTTTACTTTAACTTCTATGTCATGCTCCCCCACTTCCTTGATAGGTCTATCGAGAAGGATAAATTCCGGTAAAAGGTCAACGTGCTTTTGTTCCTTCATTTTTTTGATAATTTCTTCTTTGTGAATAGCCGCGAACAAGTGGCCCTTCTCGTTGGCTTTTTCTGAAATTTCAAGAGTTACTCCTTCAATCGCTTTGAGATTCATAATAAGCAAGTCTTCTTGAACTTTTTTGTTCGTCGCATCTTCCGACTTCAGTTTTTCGATGTTTTTCTGCGCTGAAGGAGTGGCTACCGTGGCAAGACCTTTCGGTATGAGGAGGTTAAGGGCGTGACCGTCGGAAACGTTTTTAATATCATACTTTTTTCCGATTTTGGGAACATCGTGGAGCAGGATAATCTTCATGTCTTTGTTGTTTATTCTAATAATAACTTGTAAGCGGCTTCCATTTGTGGGTCTTTTCCGCTCGTCAGGTCTTCCGGAGTGAGTTTAACCTCGACGTCGGGTATAATTCCCTTTTCTGAAATGGAATTTCCCAGAGGCGTCAACCAACGCGCAACTGTCACTTTTAGGGATGTGTCGGGAGTAATTTCCACAAGTTCTTGAACCACCCCTTTGCCAAAAGTGGGTGTGCCGACAATTTTGGCTATGCCGTATTCTTTCAAAGCACCGGCTAGTATTTCGGACGCCGACGCCGACCCGCCGTTTACGAGTATAACAAATTTCAAATTTTTACCAAAAACGTCGTTCCTGTGACTCCTGTAGTAAATATGAGAAGCATTTTTCCCAAAGTCCTCGCTCACTACGACTTTTCCGGGAGGCAAGAACCAACTTGCCATATCAACCGCCGCTTCAAGGTAACCGCCGGGGTTTCCTCGCAAATCAAGAACAAGTTTGTTAGAGCCGGACTCCGCGAATTTTCGGAGGGCTTGGCGGAAAAGGTCTGGAGAGGTGGCAGAAAAGGTATATAGCCTAATGATAAAAACGCCGTTATCTTGGAGTCCCGAGGATGTCGGGTTTTCCTTGCCGTTAACCTTCGGTTTGTATTCGGTGTCTATTGTGGGAATTGCAATGGTGTCGCGGATGATGCTGATTTCCACGGTGTCTTTTTTGCCCTCCCTAAGAACGGTAAGGCGGACTTTAGTTCCCTTCTTTCCCCGTATATGTTTTACCGCGTCTTCTATTTTCATGCCCGTTGTTAGGGTGTCGTTGATTTTCAAAATTTTGTCTCCCGAAACGATGCCCGCTTTGGCGGCGGGGGTGTCTTTGAGCGGAGCAATGACGGTGATAATGTCGTTCTTAATTCCAAGTTCCATGCCGACGCCTTCAAAGGAGCCACTGATTTCGTCGGTAAAGTTTTTATTGTCTTCCGGAGGGAAGAAAACCGTATAGGGGTCGTTTAGAGATGAAGCCAAGCCCTCAATTGCTCCCCAGACTTTTTCTTGAGTATCGGTTGAAGTGGCCGAGGATACATATTTTTCGTTCAAAATATTCCAGGTTTTCCAAAATGGCGCGAAATCCACCTTCTCCGGCATGCCGGTTTCTTTGTTGATGAGATAGGTCGCTTTTTCAACTTCCGGCCTCGCTTTTAGGCCTGAAGAAAAGCCAGTGGCAAAAACAATGCCGATTACGGCAATTGAAAGCAACACCCATGAGAGTTGTTTTGAAAGGAAATTTTTCATAATCGTTTGACCATTATCGCAGAACGGGTGGAGGTGGTCAATTGTCGCAAAATAAAAACCTCCTAGTTTCCTAAGAGGTTCGGACGAGAGTCGAAAATTTCAAACTTTAGTATTGCAATTCGTACTGTCCCTCCAAATACGTTCCGATTGTGGCGTCGTAGTCGCTTACTTCCTGAAACACGCATTTGGCAAGGAAGAGGCGAAGCCTGCGCGAGGTAGCCCCATTGTTTTCGAGCATATTTTCTTCAATACGCTTATAGTCCTTAGGGTCGGAAGCTACAGTAACCCATTCGAAATTTTTGGCCCCGCTTCGAAGCATGCTAGGGCCGCCAATGTCGATGTTTTCAATCGTCTCTGCTGGGGTCACATTAGGTTTAACAACTATCTGTCTGAAGGGATATAGGTTGATAACTACCAAGTCGATCGCCATGATACCGAGCTCTTCCGCACGTTCGCAATGCTTTTGATTGTCCCGCTGGTAGAGCAGACCCCCGTGGACTTTTGGGTGGAGTGTTTTCACTCTTCCGTCAAAGCATTCGGGGAAAGTTGTGAACTGGGAGACATCGGTAATGTATACTCCGGCGTTCCTCAAAGTTGTCGCCGTTCCGCCTGTTGAGAGGATTTTGATGCCGAACTGTTTGGTCAAGAAGTTTGCGAAGTCTACAATGCCTGTTTTGTCGAAAACAGAGATGAGGGCGGTTTTGATTATTGTGTCCATAACAAGATTCAAGGGTTTGATTTTTTTCCCGCAGGATTGCAAGGTCTTTTACAAGATTATTCGTTTAAAGGTATTTGTCAAACCCTTTCTGACGTTATCTTTTCAGGTTATAATTGTTGCATGATTTTTCGATACACTTGCAAGGCTGTCACATGGATCGACCTTGAGTGTCCCACACACGAAGAGGTTTTGAAGGTGATGAAGGAGTTTAACGTCCATCCGTTGGTAGGACAGGAACTTGTCGGTCCGTCGCTTCGGCCCAAAGTTGAGCTGTACCCTGATTTCATCTACCTAATTCTTCACTTCCCTGTTATGTTGAGGAAACACTTCAAGCACTCGGCGGAACAGCGGGAGATTGATTTTATAGTGGGAAAAAATTTTATCGTGACTACACGATACGATGCGGTTGACGCGCTCCACCAGTTTTCCAAGGTATTTGAAGTAAGCTCGATTTTAGATCGAGGGAATATGGGGGAGCACGCGGGTTTTGTGTTTTTTTATATGATTCGGAGTCTTTATGATTCATTGCTTCACGAAATGGAGGCGTTGAGTGACGCGGTTCGCAGTATCGAGAATCATATTTTTAAAGGAAAAGAGCGCGCCATGGTTGTCCGAATTTCCGAGGTTGGTCGTGAGTTGCTTGATGCCAAAAGGGCCTTGCGTCTTCATAAGGAAATTTTGGAATCTTTCGAAATGGCCTCCGGGCGGTTTTTTGGCGAGGAATTTAAGTATCACGCGCACTTTATAATCGGAGAATACTACAAAGCGCATAATGCTTTGGAAGATAACATAGAGTCGGTTGCCGAACTCCGGGAGACCAATAATTCCCTTTTGAACACGCGCGAAACGGAAACCATGAAGCGTATTTCAATACTGGTATTTCTTACATTGCCCGCGACTCTTATCACCAACATTTTTGCCACCACGGCGAACAACGCGCCTATCGTGGGGCACCCTCTTGATTGGTATATCTTCATGTTTCTTATCATCTGTAGTACTATTTTCCTGTTTGTGATGGCCAAGTGGAGAAAGTGGTTCTAGTTCCGTACGGCGGCTGGAATTGGGATTTTTGCCAAATTCATAATTCCTATTCATAACTCCTAATTCATAATTCAAAATATGCAAATTCCAATTACACTTTTTAATACACTCACTGGACGAAAAGAAGATTTTAAATCGCTCAATGTCGGGCAAGTAACGATGTACAATTGCGGACCCACGGTTTATAACCATGCGCATATAGGTAACTTGCGCGCGTATGTTTTTGCCGATGTCTTGCGACGAGTGTTTGAATATAACGGTTACAAGGTAAAGCAAGTGGTGAACATTACCGATGTGGGACACCTTACAAGCGATGCCGATGATGGAGACGACAAAATGTCGCGGGCTTTGGAACGTGAGGGCAAACCAAAGACGATTGAAGCGATGCGAGAGGTCGCGGAATTTTACGCTGAGTCTTTTGTACAGGACTTGAAGGATCTTAACATCGAGTTGCCCCATGAATTGCCCCGAGCGACCGATCATATTGCGGAGGATATTGAGATTATAAAAATTTTAGAAGAGAAGGGTTTCGCGTATAAGACGAGTGATGGGTTGTACTATGACATATCGAAGTACCCAGATTATGGGAAGTTAGGAAATATAAAGCTCGGCGGATTGCTCCCGGGGGCTCGAATTGACATCAATACCGAAAAACGTGGAGCATCAGACTTTGCTTTGTGGAAATTTTCAACTACCGGAATAGGTTGGGAAAGTCCGTGGGGTAAAGGTTTTCCCGGTTGGCACATTGAGTGTTCGGCGATGTCGAGGAGGTATCTGGGACAACCTTTTGACGTTCATACGGGGGGCATTGACCATATTCCGGTGCATCATAACAATGAGATTGCCCAATCCGAAGCGGCGTTCGGGGTACCTCTCGCGAATTATTGGCTTCACAATGAACACCTGAATTTGTCCGGCGAAAAGATTGCAAAGTCGACAGGAAATGCACTGTATTTGAAAGATTTGGTTACAAAAGGTATTTCTCCCCTAGCCTATCGCTATTTTATTTTACTGGCCGGCTATCGCACACCTGTTACTTTTCATGAAGAAGTTGTGGCCAAAACGGCGGTTACAAGTCTGCAACGCGTGTACAGGGAGCTTTCCGAGTTACCGGAAGGAGGAACCGTCTCGTCGGTTTACAAGGAGGAATTTTTGAGTGCGGTAAACAACGATCTTAATACGGCACTCGGTATTTCTGTGGTGTATAAAGTGTTGAATGACGGTGCTTTGTCGCCCGAGGATAAGCTTGCCACACTTCTTGATTTCGACCGAGTGCTGGGGTTTAAGTTCGCGCAAGGGAGGGCGGATGTGTTGGCGCAAAAAAACATTACTGTCCCGAATGACGTCCGAGCGTTGTTAGATTTGCGAGAAAAAGCTAGAACTCAAAAAGACTGGAAACATGCGGATATTATCCGGGACCAAATTCGTGAAAAAGGTTTTGAGGTTAAAGATGGTGAACAGGGACAAGAGGTTAAGCTTCTTTAGCCTTTGTCGCCTTTTGTTTCTTTTTTAGGATTTTCTCCACTTCTTCAATGTCTTCAGGACTGCTGATTTGAAACCATCCCTTAGTTGTTTCCACCACACTCACTTCAAAATCTTTAATGGCTTTTACGAGTGTTTGCGGCAAGCCGAATTCTCCCGAAGGTATTTGAACGAGCGGATATTTGAAAATATCGGTGTGAAGGACGTAGAGTCCCGCGTTATTGAGCATGCCTTTATCAAGCTCGGTGCCTTCGACGATTTCGGTAATGTGCTTTTTATTATCAATTTGTACAAGTGCGCCCCTACCCTTTCCTTCCATTCTTTTTACAAGCACCGCCCACGGATGTTTTAAACACGCGACAATAACTTCTTTACTGTAGATGTCATCTCCCATCATTACCATAAATCGGTCGTGCAATAGACTTTCCGCTTGTTTTAAAGCGATCATGGTGCCAAGAAGTTCTTTCTGCTCGACATACTTAATTCTTTTTCCGGCAAAGTTGTCGCCGAAGTAGGCCTTGATCTTATCTCCGAGATAGCCGGTAACGATAATTACCTCGTCTATTTCTGGTGGGAGGATGGACAGCTTACGCTCTAGGAGGTTGTTGCCCAATATCGACAAAAGAGGCTTAGGCATGTTTTCCGTAAGCTTTTTCATCCGCGTCCCCCGTCCTGCAGCCAAAATTACCAGTTGCATGGTGAGGAATTCTAGCATATTTTGCCCAAATTGCGACTTTTTAGGGAAAGCTCCAGCGCCCGCGGCGGGCGCTGGAGCTTTCCCCTTTTTGCCCACAGCTTAATCCCGTTTTACGCTTGCCTTGGTCTTATCTCTCTATGTTACAATGCCTAAACTTATGGCACAGAAAACTCAAAGTTTTACCCCCAAAAAGTTACGAGTTCCCCCGCAAAATGTTGAGGCCGAGTCGGCTTTGCTCGGTTCTATCATGCTTCGACCTGATGCTATTAACGAAATTATTGATTTTGTTCGTGACGAATCTTTTTATTCGGAAAAACACCGAGTGATTTTTCGGACCATGATGGAGCTTTTCTCGAAGAGTACCCCGATTGATTTGTTGTCGCTCTCTTCTCGGCTTCAGGAAAAAAATTTGCTTGACCAAGTTGGCGGACAGTCTTTTTTAGCAGAGCTCGCGAACGGGGTCCCTTCGTCAACTAACGCCAAGCACTATTCCGAAATCGTCCAGAAGAAGTACATGATGCGTAATCTCATAAACGCCGCGGAATATATTTCCGAGCTTGGTTTTGACGAATCCGCGGAACTCGAAGAACTTCTTGATCAGGCCGAAAAAAGAATTTTTGAAGTAACCAACTTTTCCGGCGTGCATAAATTCGTTGAACTCAAAGATACGCTCTCGGAAGCGTGGGAGCGCTTGGACAAGCTTCACAATTCCAAAGATCAACTCCGCGGAGTTCCTACCGGATTCAAGGATTTGGACAGTAAATTATCCGGTTTGCAAAAGTCTGATCTCATCATTCTTGCCGCCCGTCCTTCCATGGGAAAGACGTCGCTTGCGCTGGATATTGCCCGCCAGACGGCTGTGAACCACCAAATTCCCGTGGGTATCTTTTCGCTTGAAATGAGTTCCCAACAGCTGGTGGACAGGATGCTTTCTTCAGCCTCAAACGTGGACTCTTGGAAATTGCGCACCGGAAAAGGACTTTCGCTTGAAACCGATTTCGCCCACATACGAACGGCTATGGATACTTTGTCGCATGCTCCGATTTATATTGACGACCAGCCCGGTAATAACATTTTGAAAATGCGTTCGGTTGCCCGTCGTCTCAAAAGCGAGAAAGGTTTGGGACTTATCATTATCGACTATTTACAGCTCATGGTGCCGACCAATGCTCGCCATAGTGACAATCTTGTCCAGCAAGTGACGGAAATTTCACGTTCCTTAAAACACTTGGCGCGTGAACTCGACGTACCGGTGCTCGCCCTTTCCCAGCTCTCTCGTGCGGTGGAAAGTCGTGGAGGCAAACCTCGACTTTCCGACTTGCGCGATTCAGGTTCCATCGAGCAGGATGCTGATGTAGTGATGTTTATTCATCGTGAAGACAAGTACAATGAAAATTCCGACCGACCGAACATCGCTGAAATTATGATCGAAAAGCACCGCAACGGTCCAACGGGGAAAGTGGATTTGTATTTCGACGACAAAAAAGCGACTTTCATGTCGCTCGACAAAGGCGGTGGGTTCGAGGACTTTGAAAAATCTGCTGATTTTTAATTTCGGATTTTCTTATCTATGGATTCAATTAACAAACTCGCCGAATTGTTCAAAGAATTTCCCGGTATCGGGCCCCGCCAAGCCAAGCGTTTTGTGTATTATTTGTTATCTCGGCCGAACGGATATCTTGATACTTTAGCTAAATTTATCACTGAACTTCGGCGTGAGATAAAAAATTGTCCGTCGTGTTTTCGGTTTTTCCCGAACGACGTCGCGCGTTCCCCTCTTTGTTCTTTGTGCCGTGATGTTTCTCGTGATCATTCCTCTCTTATGATTGTCGCTCGCGATGTGGACTTTGAGGCAATCGAAAAAAGCCATTCATATCTTGGCCTCTATTTTATTTTGGGCGGAACGGTGCCAATTTTGGAAAAGGAACCCGAGAAGAAAGTTCGGTCCAAAGAGCTCACGGCTTCGGTGAAGAAGCGCGTCGCAGAAGGTCTAAAAGAAATTATTGTTGCAACGAGTGTTAACCCCGAAGGTGAAAATACGGCGGATTTTGTCACTCGTCTTCTGTCACCTCTTCTAAAAGAATTTAATTTGAAACTCTCGGTTCTTGGTCGCGGGCTTTCGACGGGAACCGAGCTTGAATACTCCGATTCTGACACAATAAAGAACGCTCTCAAAAATCGAGCATAATTTCCTGTCCTCTACTCCTTCTGTTCCTTCTGCAAGTACATGCATTATAAGCTATAGCTTACAATGCATGTAACTTGCCAACCTATTGACAAAGTACTTGATAGATGCTACTCTGTTTGACAGAACGTAAGCGAAATTGTATGGCCTAGATTAGGCCTTTTTGCTTGTTGTTCGACAAACCAAAATCAGACTATGAAAAAAATCGGTTACGGTCTCTTCGGGTCGCTTCTCCTCGGAGTTGCGACGCTCTCTTCAATCAACGCTCATCGTGAAAGGAACGTGGAAAAGCCCGCTCCCATCGCGACGACCTTGGAACAACCGGTTGTTTCGGCGCCTGTTAGCGTCGAACAGACAACCCAGAAAACCTACCGGGTCTCCTTCAGGGTGAATCCGGAGGTCCATGGCACGGTCAGGCCCGAAAATCAGTAAACCAGAAAACCAGAAAAAACAGAAAATGAAAACGACCCTATCCTTCCTATTACTGGCCGCGTTGTCAGTCAGCCTCTCCTCCGCCCAAACACCGGCGCCTTCTGGCGGTGGTGGAGGCAGTGTTTCCGCTCCCCAACCGGACAGCTTTCCCAATAGCTTGCCTATCTCTCCAGAGCTTCTCATCTCGAATGCCAAGTCGAGAGTAAAAAAAGTTGCCGCGGGCATTGGTTCACGAAGCTTCGTTAATGGCGCCAAAGGCGTCCAAATGCACTTCGAGAGGGTGTACGTTCCGAGTATTCCGGGCAATCCAGACCTCGAAGAAATGGCGGCACTCGTTCCGTTGTCGGCCTTCGTCTTCGAGACGAGCAATCCGGCCGACCCCATTCAAATAAGCGTACATTTTAGCGACAACACTGGTCGCTCGCTCTTCGAGGGTTCCACGTCGTTCAAGTTGGTGGAAGCTCCGGATGGAAGTTTTGCCCCGCCAAGCTCGCACATTTCCGTGCCTGTCTGGCCAAGTGGCGAGTTGCCACTGGAGATTTCGGGTGCCGACCAGGTCCAGCTCTCTTTGCTCAACGAGCAAGGTGAAACGACTGAAGTTCGGCACTTGGAACGGGACCGCAACGGTGCGTTTCTGTTTCCCACTTGGCTTGCCGGACAGAAATACGTCCGGCTGACAGCGACAGATTACCGCGACGACGGCACAGCGGTAAATGCCGTCTACTCCTCCGAGGACGGAAAACGGCAACCCGTTGCGAAGTCCTCGCTTAAGGCGAGTGTGGTGATTCATAACGTGATCATTATTCCCGCTGACACGAAAGAAGTCTACATCGGCCCTGGGGACCCACAGAGCGAGCGAGCGTTCCGAAATGGGACTTCACCCATGGTTCAGGTCAAAACGACAAAGGAGGCACTTGTCTCCTTCTACGCTGAGACTCCCTCCGAAGTTGCTAAGGGCTTCTGGATTAAGCTCTCTTCTGCGGGGTTCACTTACATCCCCATCAAGGAGGGGTGGTACACGGAGATACACCTCGCAAGGGGGGTGTACGACGTCATCTTTGACTGGCCGACTTTTGGCCAGCGTGATGGGGCCTTCGGGGAAAGGCACGGAGGAAAAGGCTGACGATAGCCTTTCCATTGTTCTTTAACACCGGCGCGAACATTTGTTCGCGCCGTTTTTTTTGTTAAAACAAAATCCCCGATTCGCGGAGCGAATCGGGGATTTTTAATTACTTAAGCGAATCAATCTTTACTTTAAAATGTGGCTGGCGGTGGCCGTTTTTTTTGAAGTAACGGCTCTTTTGCTTGTATTTTATAACGTAAATTTTAGGGTCTCGGCCGATTTCTGAAATAGTGGCATTTACCTTGGCTCCTGCGATGTAAGGAGTGCCGATGGTCGTATCTTTTCCATTATCAACAAGAAGAACCTTATCGAAAGAAACCTTGTCCCCCACCTTGTGGGTGCCAACAATCTTCTCGATGCGAACAACATCTCCCACGGAGACTTTATATTGTTTTCCTCCTGTTTTTATCACAGCAAATTCCATAATCGCTATATATTACATGACTTTATTAAAAAAGCAAGGTTATGTCATTGAAAAAGCCCCAGTCGAAAAGTAAGGGGGCTTTGGTAGCTTGAGGCAACCTTTACTTAGGAGCTACACCACACCAATGTCGTCTCATAAAGGCCAGGAAGAACTTCACGAGTGAGTTGAACCGGATACCGCGGCGGACGGCCTTTTACATACTCTTCAATGCGTTTCGATGTCTCGAACCATTCGGGGCAGGTTATTTCAGGTTTAGGTTTGTCCGCCAGACGATTTGTGTTCTCGGTATTCATATAATCTCAACTTTTGTTCACGCTGTTATCAAGAGTATCATACAAAAGGTAAGTTTGGAATTTGATTTATTGGGTATTGTTTGGAGCTTGTTTCTTGTCTAGTTGGTTATTGATTTTCCTATTCTTCCAAATCCGGCTTTTCGAGGGCCGGGGTTTCAAGGCCGATACCCGTGCCAGTAATTCGCGTCACGTCTTTATCGAGCTTTTTAAATTCCTTCCCCGCACTCGTGTAGTGGCTGACTGCCGTGCCGAGCGAGTTCCCGAGCTTCTTATGATACTCCTCGTAATTTTTGAGATGCTTGCCAAGCTCCTCGACGCGTTTAACTATGTCTTTTGCTGTTTCCTCGATTTGCATGGCTTTTAGGCCCTGGAGGACGGTCTGAAGGTATGCGAGGAAGGAAGTCGGGGAAACGATAATCACTTTGTATTTATTGGCTGCGCGTTGGATGAGGTTTTCGGTATCTTCCGTCACTGCTCCCACTTTGTTGATAAGGAGGTCGTAGTAGATAGCTTCGTGGGGAATAAACATAAAGGCGAAGTCCATCGTCCCTTCGCTTGGGCGAATGTATTTTGCCGTTTCTTGAATACGATTTTTTAAATCTCCTACGAACACTTTTTCCAGACGCTCTTTTTCAGCGGGATTTTTTTCCTCCGTAAGTCGGTTGTAATTTTCCAGGCTGAATTTTGAGTCAATTGGAATGACTTTGTTTTTTACAAATACCGCCGCATCCACGATCTCGCCGTTTCCAAACGCGTATTGCATTTGGTACTGTCCAGGCGGTAGGACATTTTTTAAAAGCGTTTCAAGATAATATTCGCCCAAAATTCCCCTTTGTTTCGGATTTTTCAAAATATCCTGAAGGTTTTGAAGCTGGTCGGCAAATGACACCACCTGGCGGTTGGTTTCGTCGAGCTTGGTGAGGCCTTGAGTAACTTCGCGGATGAGTTTGGCCGATTCACCGAATTGAGTGCGCACCGACTCGTTCATTTGCCGATTGGTTTCCCCCATTTTGGTGTCTACAGTTCGGGTGAGCTCATTCATCTGTTGGAGTATGAGCTTGAGGCCGGTATCAGCATCGGATTTTTCAGGTTCTTTATTTTTTTTCACGACGAACCAAACTAGCACGCCGTTGCCTAGTACAAGAACCACCATGAGAATGAAAAGTGTTTGTTCCACGCTTGATATTATAGCAAGTGAAAACTCAATATGATAGAATGATTCGAACCAGGTCTTCACTATAAGCTATTAACTATTTTTTTAACCCCTATGTCACTACAGACCACAATCAAAGGCCAAATCAAAGAAGCCATGCTCGCCAAAGATCAGCTCAAGCTCTCGGTGGTGCGAGGACTTGTGGCGGCGTTTACCAATGAGCTTGTAGCCAAAGGCCGCAAGCCTCAAGAGGAATTGTCGGACGAGGATGTTTTAAGTGTCATCCGCCGGGCTGTTAAACAGCGCAAAGACTCGATTGAGCAATTTACTTCGGGTGGCAGGAGTGAACTTGCGGAGGCTGAAAATGCTGAACTCAAAATACTCGAAACTTACCTTCCGCAAATGATGAGCCGAGAGGATATAAAAAAAGTGGCTGAAGCTAAAAAAGTCGAGCTTGGAATTACTGACAAGGCGAAACTTGGACAGTTTGTGGGGATGCTCATGAAGGAACTCAAAGGCAAGGCTGACGGCGGGGATGTTAAGGCGGTTGCCGAATCTCTTTTTTAAATTCAACCCCGCCTCTTTCTTGTTCTTACCCTCCTACATTAACTCCACGCTATAGCGTGGAGTTAATGTAGGAGTTGGTGAGAGGTATTGACAAGGAGTGATTTTTGCTTTAATTTATAGAGCAGTTAATCTTAGCAGAAAGGCCCAAATTATGAGCTCTAAGGAAAGAAGATCGATTTGGTTTCGGTACGCTCATTTAGTGACCGATAATCCTCGCTTGCTGAAGATCTTTGGGTTGACGCCGCCCATTTTGAGACCCAAGCGGTTTTTCTCGGGGAGATGTTTTCGCCCTTCCTGCAAGCCGCGAGCAATCCAACTTGAATTCCCTCTCTAACTCCCTTTTCTGGGGAGTTTTCTATTCACATTTTTCTTTTTTTATTGACTTGCGGTTTTAAGGATTGTGAGATAAAATTCTGTTTTAGTACTTGAACACTGACGTTTGAGTACATTGGTCTGTCAGAGACAGGCTAAACTCAACAACACACGAAGGAATAATTATGGCACGCAGTGCGATTGCTGAAACACGTTTCGTCAGCCGATTGGGTCCGGAAGAGCGAGCACGTTATCTTAAATCTAAGTCGCGACAACTCGACAGTTCGGATCCAGATCCCAAGGTTAGGCACGCAATTCCGGGAGGAAGGGGTGGGACTCGACCAAGCGATTATTTAAACATGAAAAATTCTTCGCCTCCCGTCAGGAGGCCTTACCTTCATCAAGCGCAAGCGCCTGCCACATTTAGTCATCGTTAGTCTGTCTTTGATTTCTTCTCCCAGGCCTCGAGTCAAATCGGGGCTTTTTAATTTTGTAAAAAAAACCTAACCTGTTGTGACAGATTAGGTTTGATATTGAGCAATCACTCTTTTTGAACGATTTCACCCCCAACAATTACGCCAACCAAAGGCTTGGGGTAGATTGTTTCTCCCTCGCCGACCGGTTTGAACACAAACCGGTGGTGTGGTTGCTTGGTTGGAAAATGGCACTCCTGTGTCTTCCTCAACTTTCTTACAAACTCCTCGCGCGGTTCCTTTCCGGTTGTTAAGAGCACCGCGGCGGTGCATTGAGGGATTTTGCCATATCCGCGCGTTTTCCGTTGCGGCTTTTCCTCTCCGAAAACGGCGATTTTTCTCGCGTCGTGGCCAAAGCCGTTAACAGGGGCGCTCACACCGAGAAAATAAATCGGTTTGTTCTTACTCCCGTCCTTAACAAAGAAACCGACTTCCCGCCAGATGATTCGGCTTGGGCGAGTTACCAATTTCTTAGTAGCTGATTTTCCGACAACCGCAATGATTGAATCCCTTCTGGGATTTAGTGTTGCCATAGATCCTCCGTATTTGGTTGTGTAAAGATCCCCGTTTTATCCGGTAGTACACCCGCCGTTGCGGATTTACTGCCGGATACTTTGCATTCCCTAGCAAAAACCAGCTTTCCCTAGAAAGCTGGTTTTTATTTTGGTTTGGAGTGAATCAACGCAAAAATCAGCCTTCTAAAGGGTTTTTCATCCGCATCATCATGTTGGTGGCTGACTGGAATTTCATAAGGTGTATCGTAGCAAAGGGGGGAAAAAAGTCAAATGCAGAATGGAATTATGAATTAGGAATTTGAGCCAGACCAGCTATTTCTGCGCAATAAGGAGGGCGTAGGGCTGTTCATCAACAGCTTTTTGCCAGAAATTTTCGACCAGTACAGGTTTCCCATCTCGCCGACTCGATATGGGAGAACCTTTTCGACTCCCCGACGCAAAGCATGCAGATGCTTTGCTTAGAGTCACAGTTTTCTCGCTACGCTCAAAATCTGTGACTCTACGGGGAGTCGAACCCCGATTCCAGCCTTGAGAAGGCCGTGTCCTAACCATTAGACGATAGAGCCGTGAACTTCGAAAGCATAACATTTTTAGTGAAAATGGCAAAAATAAAA
>SXGU01347403.1_pt1 | contig 103045 bp, 70 predicted proteins | sample 3174531 | NCBI WGS metagenome assembly SXGU01 (sample SAMN11356863, study PRJNA531348) | freshwater metagenome | isolation source: freshwater sample F1-140 | place: China: Fuxian Lake, Yuxi | collected 2017-12-25
CGAAAAGGGAAACATCGTCTCCGCCCACTACGCCAAGATCATCGGCGACATCAGCGTGGAGCCAACGGGATCCATGCGATTCTCCTACTATTTCAATCCCGTGCCGAACGATCGCAATCTGGAGTTCGACCCCAAGAAAAATCTGTTTCCGGAGGATGCCCTCAAGGGCACCAATATTGGCGATCCGTAACGCGCGTGGCAATGATTGACCACGTTCCAACAGCGGATCCAGGCCGAAGCGGTCGCGGATTCACTCCACCCACGCGGCACCGCTCGAAGCTTTGAAACAATTCATGAACTCATCTCTCATCCGACTTTCTCAGTTCGCAATCTTACTGTCCTGGTTCGGCACGGCTGATTTTTGGTTCTTCCGGAAAGTTTCGTCATTTCCTCGGGATCGAAACGGGTGACGGAACCAAACCGGCTGTGGAAGGGGCGGGTTTGGCTAGAGGCGTTTGCGCCTGCCAGATATCTGGTAACGCAAGGGAGACGTCTTGATTTTTTTATCCTTCTCCGCAGCGAGTTGCGTAATCAAGACATCTGGTAACGCAGAAGTCTGCTTGCGCCCCCGCTTCCAGTATCCCGGGTGCGCCGCGCGCCACGCGCGCACCTTCGTCACCCTTACCGACCCGCAATAGCAGTCTCGATTCTCGGGCCGACTCTCCCATTTGCGCTGGCTCGTCGCCTTGCTCTCCTGGCGGCACGCCGGCTGGCCGCAGTACCGCTGATGATGACGGTTGCGCGGATCCGGCAGGAAGAAGTCTTTGCAATTACGACAGCTACGTTGCCCGGCGGGATGCATGCCGCGCACCCTTCCCGCTGCCGCCGACCACGACAAACCCGCTGTGGATTATCCAACTCGATTCACGAGGGAAGAAAATCAACCCGGCCGAAGAAGAGCTTTCTTTTCGGGAAGGGAGAAGGAGATCGACCCGAAGAAGATCTCGGTTTTCAAACGGCCCGCTCTTGGTGGGTATCATCTCGCCGCTCGCGCTATACCCAAATTATGGGGCAAGACGTGTGTGCAATCTGCGCCGAAATGGCGCGTTTCCATACCCACCCTTTTGGAGACAGTGCCGCGCCGAGCGTCCGGTAGAGGTAGGGGTTTGTCCCGGTATGAGCCCCCGTTTTTGGAACGGCGAATCCCGCGTGCTTTCGGCCCGCCGGCAAAGTCGAGCGGAGCAGACGACGTGGAAAACCGGCCTGGCCCAACCGCGCAATTAGAGCGCGGAGGAAACTGGAGCCGATTCCACCAATCACCGATGATGGATGGACTCCTCAGTGGCAGCCGCCTTTCAGAACAAGATAGAGGGGCGCCATGAGATCGGGAAAAGTGTGACGAGGATCCCAGGCGGAAGAAATGCTTCCGAACTTGACCCCATAAACAAAGGGGCGCGCACGCTGGCCGGCCTCGTTTGTGGCCTATTTGGTCACCTGATCCTGCGCCTTGGCGGCGCCCAGCGTCCGGGTCAGCACGCGAATCTCGCGGCCGGCTTTCCAGCCCACGTAGAAGACGAGAAACCCATACCACGCGATCGAGGCGAAGATCAGTCCGGCCCAAAAATATCCGAGGAGGGAGTTCATGCGGTGGAAGCAGGCGGGTGGGCCGGGGCGGCGGAGGCGGGTGGGGCGGTGACGAGCGAGCCGACGATCATGCCGGCGGCGGCGAGGGCGAACGACGAGGCGCCGGCGATTTCGGGGGCGATGGCGAATTTTTTCCCGAGCAGCAGGAAGGTGATCGGGCCGATCGCGCCGAGGACGAGGGCCGCGGCGGCACCGGTGGCGTTGGCCCGGGGCCAGTAGAGCCCGGCGACGAGCAGCGTGAAAACGCTCGCGAGGTAGATGTTGCCGGTGACGGCGAGATAATCCCACGCGTTGCCGGGCAGCTCATACCAGAGCCCGTAGAACAGCAGGAAGACGCCGATCGCGATCACAAGCGCGCGGGTGAGCAGGAGCTGGTTTTTCGGGGTGAGCGGCCGGCGCAGGCAGGGCGTGACGAGGTCGTTGTAGATCACCGTCGCCCAGGTGAGCATGTAGCCGCTGTCGGTGGACATCTCGGCGGCAAGCATCGCGGCGACGACCAGGCCGATGACGCCGGCCGGCAGCACGATGCTGAGATAATGTGGCATGGCGGTGAGCGTCGTGAGGTCCTTCGGCAGGCCGCCGTGTTGGGCGAACCACACGCACGCCGCGGCGCCCCACAGGCCCGGCAGCAGGAATCGCCCGACAAAGTAGAACGACGTCTGGCGATACATGCGTTTCGCGGTGTCGGCGTCCTTGGCTGCGAGGACGCGGCTGATCTGCGTCTGCCAGGTGGTCGCGGCGGCGATCTGAAACACCACCTGCCAGAGCAGATAACCCCAGCCGAAGCTCGAAGGGTGAAACGGGTTGAACGGATGCGGCGTGGGGGTGGCCCCCGCGAGCGCGGCGTTCGCCTCCCACGTCCGGCTCATGGTGTCGACCAGGTTGCCCCAGCCGATGTGCAGGATGACGAGCGCGGAAGTCACCACGAGGCCGATCCCCATGACAAGGAACTGGAGGTAGTCGGTGATGAGCACCGACAGCATGCCGCCGAGCGCGGTGTAGAGCAGCACGAGCCCGAGCAACGCGGTCATCACCCACTCGAGCCAGCCCGGCGGCAGGCCGGTGGCGTAAACGAGAAACTCCCCGCCGAGCCGCAGGAAGATGCCCATGTTCAGCAGGCCGCCGAGCACGACAAAAAGTCCCGCGAGCCAGCGCACCCGGGTGCTGAAACGTTTTTCGAACAACTCCGGAATCGTCATGACGCCGGCGGTGCGGAGGGGACCGATGACAAAGCCCGTGCGGCCCACCGACCAAATCACGGCGCACATGATCACGCCGATCATCGCGCCGGCGAAGCCCTTCTCGTACCCGAGCTGCGCGGTGTACATGATCGTCACGAGGCCGAGTTCCGTCGCGGCGAGCGAGGCGATGCCGAGGTTGACGTCCATCTCGCGGCCGGCGACGGCAAAGTCCTGCACGCCGCGCACGTAGCGTCGCATCCACAAACCCGCGGCCATGCAGCCGACGAGGTAGACGGTGATGATGATCCAGTCGACGGGGGTGAGCGTCATGGCGAGGCGGTCGGAGGCGAGGCGGGGTCGGCGCACCTTGACCACTCGCGCGCCGCGGGGGAAGCGGAAAGATGGGGGTGCCGGGTTTGGGGTGCATCTCCGACCTGACCTTTCTGGAAAAACAACTGAAGCGGATGAACGAGCGCGTGGCGGCGCCGGCGGCCGTGGCGGCGAAAGCGGAAACGCATCAGCGTCGGGCTGGGGAAAATGTCTCCGAGGGTAGGGCCCGACCTCCGGGCGGGCTGGCAGACGTCCGCACGCACGCGGCCCGCCCGGAGGTCGGGCCCTACCGGCGCGGGTGAACCAAAGACCACCCCCATTACCGCGCCAGCGCGGCCTGCACGGCGAACAAGTCGGGATACACGCCCTCCGCTCCGGCGCCGCGGAGTTGGTCCGCATCGTGGGTGCCGGTCGTGACGCCCCAGCAGGCGAAGCCCCCGTTGTGCGCGGCCTGCACGTCGAACGGCGAATCGCCGATGAGCAGCGTGGTCTCGGAGCCCGCGCCCAGCTGGGCGAGCACGTGGGTGGCAAACTCGGGTTGCGGCTTCAGCCAAGGTGTGTCCTTGGCCCCGAAAATACCGCGCAAGAACGGGGTGACACCGAGATGCGCGCAGACCTTGCGCGAGTGGTCGCCGCGTTTGTTGGTGAAGGCGGCGAGTGTTACGCCGCCGTCGTGCTGAGCGCGCAACAGTGCCATCGCGCCCGGCAGGAGTTTCACGTCCTCCAGGAGAATCGAGTCGGTGTGGGCGATGTGCCGGCGGACGCCCTCGGCGATGAGTTCCTCGGGGAGGAAGTGGCGCATCGCGTTTTCCAGCCCGCCACCGACGGCGCGCCGCACCTGCTCGATTGTCGGAGCGGGCCGGCCGAAGTGCGGCAGCACTTGGCAGTAGCTGCGGTGAATGGTGGTGAAGGCGTCGACGAGCGTGCCGTCCAAGTCGAGGAGGAGCGTGGCGAAGCGGGACATGAAGGTGGTAAAATTGATTTGGCGGCGGGCCATGTCACGGGTGAAGTGGAGGCGATGCCGGTCCGTCCCGAAACCTTGAAACCCACCGCCCGGGCCGATCTGGCGGACGGGGTGCTCGAGGTGTTGCTCGGCGGCACCTGGCAGATCACCGAACCGCGACTGTCGTGGACCGCGCTGTTGGCGGGAGGCACCCCGACGCGGGTGCGCCTGCGGACGGAAGGCCTGGGGCGGTGGGACAGCTCGCTGCTGTTGTTTGTGTTCGAGGCGCAGCATTGGTGCCGGGAGCACGGGGCGTATTGTGACGTCGAGGGGTTGCCGGCGAAGCTGCGGGAGCTGTTGGAGCAACTGGCGATGTCGCACGAGAGCAGCGTGCCGTTCGACCGTTCGGAGAGTTTTCTCACGAGTGTCGGGCTCGCCACGCAGGATGTGACGGTGAAGACGCGTGAGATTCTCGATTTTGTGGGCGAGTGTGTGCTCAGCACGGTGCGGCTCGTGCGGAGTCCGCAGAAATTTCGGTGGAGCGACTGTTTGGGCGAAATGCAGCAATGCGGGGCGATGGCCCTGCCGATTGTCAGCCTGGTCAGTTTCTTGGTGGGGGTGACGCTGGCTTACACCGGTGCGATTGTGCTGCGGCAGTTTGGCGGCGACATCTGGATTGCCGACATGATCGGGCTGGCGATGGTGCGCGAGATGGGGGCGGTGATGACGGCAGTGGTGCTGGCGGGCCGGACGGGGGCGGCCTTTGCGGCCACGCTCGGCAACATGAAGGCCAACGAGGAGATCGACGCGCTGGAGACGCTGGGCATTCCGCCGGTGCAATTCCTCGTGCTGCCGCGGCTGCTCGCGCTGGGTGTGATGATGCCGGTGCTCACCCTCTACGCGAATGCCATGGGTATCCTCGGCGGGATGGTGGTGGCGTTCGGGTTGCTGTCGATTCCGCCGACGGCGTACTGGGTGGAGATGCTCTCGATCGTCGATCTTTCAGACATCGCGTCTGGCGTGATCAAGGCCGGGGCCTTCGGGCTGATTGTGGGTTTGTCGGGCTGCCTGCGGGGGCTGCAGGCGGAGCGCAGCGCCGCGGGCGTGGGCCGGGCGGCGACCTCGGCGGTGGTGACAGCGCTGATCATGCTGGTGGTCGCGGATGCGTTGTTTGCGGTGGCGTTCAATGCCCTGGGAATTTGAGCAACGATGAGCCTGCCGGACAACCTCGCCGACGACAACGGGCCCGCGATCGAGGTGACCGGGCTGGAGTGCGGCTACGAGGGAAAGGCGGTGCTCAAGGACGTGACGTTTGCCGTCGCGCGGGGGGAAATCTTCTTCGTCATTGGCGGCTCGGGCTGTGGCAAGAGCACGCTGTTGCGGCACCTCGTGGGCCTGCACGCGCCGGCCAAAGGTACGGTGAAATTCCTCGGCTGTTCCTTCACGAACGCCGACACGGCGGGCCGGCGGGCGATGTTGAAGACGTTTGGACTGCTTTATCAGGGCGGGGCGCTGTGGTCGTCACTCACGTTGCGGGAAAACGTGGCGCTGCCGTTGGAGGAATACACCACGCTCACGCCGCGCGAGATCCAGGAGATTTCCGCCTTGAAGCTCGCGCAGGTGGGCCTGCGCGGTTTTGAGGATTATTATCCGGCGGAAATCAGCGGCGGGATGAAGAAGCGCGCCGGGCTGGCGCGGGCGCTCGCGCTCGATCCGGCCATCGTGTTTTTCGACGAACCCTCCGCCGGCCTGGATCCGATCACGTCGCGAAAACTGGACGAACTGGTGAAACACATCCGCGACACCTTCGGCACGACGATTGTGGTGGTGTCGCACGAACTCGCGTCGATTTTCGACCTCGCCGATCGCGTCATCATGCTCGACCGGGCGCAGCAGGGCATCATCGCGGAAGGGCGGCCGCGGGTGCTGCTGGAGGAGAGCGGCGACCCGCGGGTGCGCGAATTTCTCAGCCGCGGGGAAAAATGAGGCGGGACCCCGGATGAACCCCCGACGCTCCGCCCCATGAAGACGCTCGCCATCGAACTTGTCATCCCGGATATCTTCCCGCCGTGAAAACCAAGGTCAGTCCAGCCGTCATCGGGGCGTTTGTGATCGGAGGCTTTGCGCTGCTGTTTGTGGCGCTGATGGCCTTTGGCGGAGTCAGTTTTTTTTCCAAACCGCCCCGGTTCGTGGTGCTGTTCAACGAGTCAATCCAAGGCCTTAACCTGAGTTCACCGGTGAAGCTGCGGGGCGTCTGGGTGGGCAAGGTGGTGGACCTCAACATCCGCTACGATGAGCGGAGCAACCGCTCGGTGGTCGCGGTGGTGTGCGAGTTCAGCAAGGACGCGATGACCGATGCGACCGGCACGGGCATCAATGTGGCCGGCCGCGAGGAATTGCAGGCGATGGTGGACCGGGGTCTGCGCGCGCAACTCGGAGTGCTCGGGCTGGCGACCGGCCTGCTCTACGTGGAGCTCGACATCGTGAACCCGGAGGAGTTTCCGGCGGACAAGAATGCGGCCGATCCGCGCTACGTGATTGTGCCGGCGCTGCCGTCGGCCATCTCGGCGTTTCAGGCGAGCGCGTCGGAAATTCTCTCAAAGATCAGGAAGATCGATTTCGCCGGACTCTCGGAGGAGATAAAATCGCTGGTGGCGCAGACGCGCAAGCAAGTCGCGGGGATCGATGTGCGCGGCGTGGTGGACCAATGGAAAAAGACCGGGATGGCGGTGGAGTCGCTGGCGAACCGACCGGAAATCAAGCAGACCTTTGAGAATCTCAATGCGACGATGGCGGATCTGCGCGCGGCGATTGCCCGCCTTGATGCCCACGTGGATCCGGCGGGGAAGGATCTCGCGGCCACGTTGCTCGAAGCCCGCCGGGCGATGCAGGCGTTTGCCGACGCCGCCACGGCGGCGCGCGGCTTTGTGACTTCGAACGTGGGCGTGGGGGCCGACCTTGGGGTCACGCTGGGGCGCCTGAACGAGGCGGCGGAGGCCGTGGCCCGGCTGGCGGAGTATCTGGAGCGCAATCCGAATGCGCTCCTCACCGGCAAGAAGCGCCCCGAGTGATCTTGGCGAAACAGGGAGAACTCTCGATGAAAACACGTGTGGCAAATTTTCTTGGGCCGCTGGTCCTGGGTTGCTGGCTGGCGGCGGCCGCCGGCTGTTCGTTGCTGCCGGTGGCGAAACCGGATCCCACCCGCTTCTATGTTCTGACCACGCGCGCGACCGCGGCGGCCGCTCCGGCGGGTGCCCCGGCGGTGCAGTTGCGTCCGGTCGAGGTGGCGGGCTACCTGCGCAGCCGCCCGTTGATTGTGCGTCGCGGCGGCAACGAGCTCGAGTTCCGCGAATACGCCCGGTGGGGCGAGCCGTTGGAGCAAGGCATCGGGCGGGTGTTGCGCGAAGAGTTGCGGGCGCGGGGCGTGGTCGTGCCGAGTGGCCCGGGGCGGGACAGCCCGGCCTTTGATTACCACCTCACGGTGCGCGTGCTCGCGTGTGAAGGCACGGTGGCGGGTGCGGTGGATTTTCGGGCGGTCTGGGAATTGACCAGGGCCGGGGAAAAGCCGGTGGCGGCAGGCGGCGGCGAATTTCGCGCGGAGGCCCTGCGCTGGGATGGGAAGTCGGAAGCTTCGCTCGCCGCTCAGCTGAGTGAGGCGGTGGCGGGACTCGCGGCGGAAATCGCGGTGGCCGTGGCGAGAAAAGGCTGAAGGGCGGAGAGTTTTGATCACCTCGCAATTTTCATCGCGTCGGAGCGCGAAGATCCCACAGACGCGCCAAAACCGCAGGGAAAAACTCCGCGCGTTTTTCGTCCCCTCCACGTTCCCGCGGGCTGGCTCCCGCTCAGGCGTAACGATTCAGTCCGAGGTGGAGCCCGTTGTCCCCAACGGGCTGATTGGAGAGCGTACGGCTCAAAACCCGATGAGGACATCGGGTTCCACCATTCAGTGGTTTCGTTTTCATAGGAAAAACGCCCCTCGATTGAATGGAGACGGCTCAGGCGAGGCGATGGGCGATTCGATCAGACCAGGTTCAGGGCAGTTCGCGGAGGCGGAGGGTGCGAAAATGGATCGGTGAGCCTTCGGATTCGAGGCAGAGAAAACCGCGCGCTGGGTCGGCGCCGTTGCCCCCGGAGACTTCCTCGCCGTTCACCCAGAGGCGAAGCTCGCCGTTGATCGCGCGGATGTAGTAGTGGTTCCATTCGCCGGCGCCCTTCGAGAGATTCTTCCGCGGGAAACTCCGGCTGCCATTCGGCGAACGCGGCTCGAAGTGATTCAGCTTCACCCGCACGGCAAAGACGTCGCCGTTGGTGGTGAACCAGTCGGCGGCCTTCGCGGGATTCCGTCGCTTGAACATTTCCGTGTAGCCGTGATCGAGGATTTGCACCTCGATGCCGTCGGGCAGACCGGGTTTTCCCGCGGTGGTGAGTTTCGCAATCGAGGCTGGCGTGGCCCATACGAAGACGCCCGAGTTGCCGGCGGGTTTTTGGTGCATCCACTCGACGATCATCTCGAAGTTCGCGAATTCCTTCGCCGTGCGCAGCACGCTCACCGGCTGGCCGGTGCAGTGCAGGCCGTCGTCGCGCCACGACCAGGTGTCGGGCGCGCTGTTCACCGGCTTGAAGTCATCGGGGCCGAGTGCGCGCCAGCCGGGGCCAATGCCATCGATGAAGGCGCGGGGCGCCGTCGTGGGTTCGGCTGCCGTCGCGGCCAACGTGGCAAAACCAATCAGGGAAAGCAGGCGGAGGAGGTTCGAGTTCATACCGGGCGAAGGTCTTCGCAGTTTGGCGTGGTTGCGGTGTTCTTTTCCAAGGTGGCGGCGGTGGCGAGAAAAGGCGGCAGGGCGGAAGGGCGGAAACCAGCCAGCGGTCGCTTGCGGGCCGGTGGTCTCAGCCCTTCAGCGTTTGAGTCTTTCAGCCCCTACTTCAGCGCCGCCGCGATGCGGGTGAGGGCGGTCTCGACGTTTTCCCGCGAGTTGAACGCGCTGATCCGCACGTGGCCCTCGCCGCACTTGCCGAATCCGGCGCCCGGCGTGCAGACGACCTGCGCCTGGTTCAACAACCGGTCGAAAAATTCCCACGAGTCGCGGCCGGTGTTGATCCAGATGTAGGGGGCGTTGTCGCCGCCGATGCAGGAGAAGCCGAGCTTGGTCATCGCCTCGCGGATGAGCTTGGCGTTCGCGAGGTAGAAATCGATCAGCGCGCGGGTCTGTTGTTGGCCGGCGGCGGTGTAAATCGCGGCGGCGGCTTTCTGGATCGGGTACGCCACGCCGTTGAATTTCGTGGTGTGGCGGCGATTCCAGAGCGCATGCAGCGCGTGCGGCTGGCCGGCGGCATCGTAGGCCATGAGCGATTTCGGCACGACGGTGTAGGCGCAGCGCGTGCCGGTGAAGCCGGCCGTCTTGGAGAAGCTGCGGAACTCGATCGCGACCTCGCGCGCGCCCGGGATCTCGTAGATGGAGTGGGGGATTTCCGGATTCCGGATGTACGCCTCGTACGCGCTGTCAAAGAGGATGACGGCCTGGTTTCGCTTCGCGTACTCGACCCACGCGGTGAGCTGCGCCCGGGTGGCCACGGCCCCGGTCGGGTTGTTGGGGAAGCAAAGGTAAATGAGGTCGGTGGCGACGCCCGGAACCGACGGCACGTAATCGTTCGCCGGCGTGCACTCCAGATACGTGATGCCCTGGTAGCGGCCGTCGACGTTGGCGCCGGTGCGGCCCGCCATCACGTTGGTGTCGACATAGACCGGATACACGGGGTCGGGGATCGCGAGCCGGACGTCCGACGCGAAGATTTCCTGGACGTTGCCGCAGTCGCACTTCGAGCCGTCGGAGATGAAGATCTCGTCGGCCGCAATCTGACAGCCGCGGGCGGTGTAGTCGTGCTGGGCGACCGCTTCGCGGAGGAAGGCGTAGCCTTGCTCGGGGCCGTAGCCCTTGAACGAGGCGCGTTGCGCCATCTCGTCGGTCGCGGCGTGCAACGCCTCGACGCACACGGCCGGCAGCGGTTCCGTCACATCGCCGATGCCGAGGCGGATGACGGGCTGCGTCGGATGGGCGGCGACGTAGGCGCTGACGCGTTTGGCGATGTCGCTGAAAAGGTACGACGCCTTGAGCTTGGTGAAATTTTCGTTGATGCGGATCATGGGTGAAAAACTTGAACAAACGCGGCGGGAAGGGTTTGTTCAAGCCCGACCTTTCTCTCCCCGCCCGCTTAACCCCATGCAAAAAATCGAATCCGTCTCCGCCCTGCGTTTGGCCGCCGCCCAGTTGAAACAGGCGGGCCGGACGATGGCCCTCGTGCCGACCAGTGGCGCGCTCCATGCGGGGCATGCCGCGCTGATCGCGACAGCGAAGTCGCGGTCGGAGGTTGTGGTGGTGTCGGTGTTTGCCAATCCGCTGGCGTTTGGGCCGAGCGAGAATTTCGCCCGGTATCCCCGCACGCCGGCCGCCGACCTCGAGCGCTGTGCGGAAGCGGGGGTCGACGTCGTGTTCATGCCGGCGGCGGAGGAAATGTTCCCGCGGGGATATTCGACCTATGTGACCGAGGAGGCGGTCAGCCGGCCGCTCTGTGGCGTCTCGCGACCCTCGCATTTTCGGGGTGTGACGACCGGGGTGGCCAAGCTGCTCAACCTCGTCCGACCCGACGTGATCGTCCTGGGCCAGCGCGATGCGCAGCAAGTCGCCGTGGTGCGCAAACTGATCGCAGATTATTGTTTTGGCACTGAGGTGGTGGTGGCGCCGATTGTGCGGGAGAGCGATGGCCTGGCGGTCACGGTGCGAAACGCCGACCTCACGGTCGCCCAGCGTCAGGATGCCGCCACGTTGTATGTCGCACTCCAGCGGGCACACGAAATGGTGGGTCAAGGGGTGCGCAGCCCCGACCAGGTCATCGCCGAAGTGACGCACCTGCTCGGCGAACGCCGGCGCATCCGGGTGATCTACGTGGCGATTGTCGATCCGGCGACGATGGAGCCGTTGCGCGAAGTCGTGCCGGGCCGGACGCTCCTGGCACTCGCCGTCTGGATCGACGAGGTGCGCTTGATCGACAACATTGCGCTGTGAGGTTTTTGTCGCGCAGGGCCCGGACGACGGGAGCGGCGCTGGCCAAGCGCCCGGATTGGGTCAAGGAGCGGCGGCGGTTGGAAACCGCCGATCCGTCGGACGCGAAAGCCACCGCCAAGGATAAACGCCCCTACGCGGCGGGCGCCGGCGCGACGACGACTTCGATTCCCTTGCCGCGCAACTCCGCGATTAGTGCGGCGGGGGCGTTCGCGTCGGTCACGATCACATCGACGTCGGAAAAGTCACAGAGGAAGAACGTCGAGCGTCGGTCGAATTTCGTATGGTCGAAACAGAAGATGACTTTGGCCGCGCCCGCCATCATCGCGCGCTGGATGTCGACGAGCAGAGCGTGGGAATTGTAGATACCGTCGGCGGTGAGGCCGCTGCCACTCAAGATCGCGACGTCAGCGTGCATGCGCGAAAACGTTTCGACCGCATGCGGCCCGACCAGCGTGCCCAGGCGCGGATAGATCACTCCGCCGGAGAGATGGACCTCGTGGCGGTTTGAGCCGGAGAAGAGGTTCGCGACCGGCAGGGAGTTGGTGATGATCTGGGCGACTTTTTCGCCGAGGTGCTTGGCCACATGAAAACAAGTGGTGCCGCTGTCGATGATGACGTTCTGGCCAGGCTGGATCAGCGCGGCGCAGGCTTCACCCAGACTCTCCTTCTCGGCGACTTGGTGGGTGTCGCGCACGTTGAAGACGAACTCGTCGCTCTTGGACGGTTGAAGGGATCGGGCACCGCCATGGGTCCGGCGAACGAGCTTTCGCACCTCCAGGGCCGCAAGATCCCGGCGCACGGTCGAAATAGAGGCGCTCACATTCTGCGCAAGCTCCTCCAACGAAGCGAATTCAGCCTTTTGGAGATAGGCCTCGAGCTTCGCTTGACGTTCTTCCGGTTGCATACGGCTGGAGTCTTTTGGAATAATTTGGAATAATTTGCAACTCAAACTTGACAGTTTGGAAGCTTTCCGGCGTAAATGGTCATCCTTTCTCGCCAAAGCCTGTCATGTCGCTGCCACCGCCACTCCCTCATCGAGTTGAGATCGAGCACCTCGTTCGGCGGGCGATTTATCAGCGCACGGGCCGATCGTTGCCGTTCACGGCGCGGGCGCCGAATCCGCTTTTGGTCAATATCAGCGCGCGCCATTGCCACCTCACACCGGCCGCGGTCGAGGCGCTCTTTGGCCAGGGTGCGAAGCTCACCCCGATGAAGTGGCTCTACCAGAAAGACCAGTTCGCGGCGAAGGAGACGGTCACGCTGATCGGGCCGCGCAGCCGCGTCATTTCGAACCTCCGCATTCTCGGGCCGTGCCGGGACCTCAACCAGATCGAGCTCGCGCTCACGGATTCGATCGCGCTCGGGTTCGACATTCCGATCCGCGCGTCGGCCAACATCGCGGGCACCCCGGGCTGCATGCTCATGGGACCGGCCGGCTTTTTCGAAATGAAGGAGGGTGTCATCCGCGCCGCCCCGCACGTGCACATGCACCCGGACGACGCCGCGTTTTACGGGGTGAAAGCCGGCGAGTATCTGCGCCTCCGCATCGGCGGTCCGTGTGCGACGACCTTCGACCGCATGCTCGTGCGCATTCACGCTGATTTCAAACTCGAGGTCCACATCGACACCGACGAGGGCAACGCCTGCGCGCTGCAACCCGACACCACGGTGGAACTCCTGAAGTAGTTCATCCCTGCTTTTTCCTCCCGCTCATCTCAGTTCAACGAAACCAACAATGAATGAATCCATCGGCATGGTAGAAACCCGTGGCTATGTAGGCAGCGTCGAAGCCAGCGACGCCATGGTCAAAGCCGCGAACGTCACCCTCGTTCGCCAAATCCAAATCGGCGGTGGCTTTGTCACCGTCATCGTCAAGGGCGATGTCGGCAGCGTCAAAGCGGCCGTCGAAGCCGGCGCCGAGGCCGCCAAGCGCGTCGGCGAACTCGTCTGTTCGCACCTCATCGCCCGTCCCCACGGCGATCTCGTCCGCACCCTCAGCCTCTAAGCCGACCCTCACCGCCACTCCCACTCAGCACTCTCACTTTTTAACTTTTCTCCACCATGGCACAAGAAGCAGTTGGTTTAATCGAAACGAAGGGATTCTGCGCGATGCTCGAAGCCGCGGACTCCGCTCTCAAGGCCGCCAATGTCACGATGACGGGCTACGAAGCCGTCGGCAGCGGGTACGTGTGCGGGTTTTTCCGCGGTGATGTCGCCGCGGTGAAGGCCGCCATCGACGCCGCCGCCGAAGCCGCCGCCAAAGTCGGCGAAGTCGTCGCCGTCCAGGTCATCCCGCGTCCGCATGAGGAACTCGCCGGTCTCGGCAAGTGGCTCGTGCAGCCGTCGACCTCGGCGTAACGTGGCTTCTCCGTGAGCCTGCTGGCGGGCGGGTCGCCCGCCACGCCGCGGTCAAGTCGACCGGCAGCGGGCGCTGGCATCGGTGCGCCGATGCCTGATCGGAAATCGCCAGTCGAGAATCGAAAATCGAAAATCCCGTGAACATCCTCGTCGCCAATCTCGGCTCGACCTCGTTCAAGTTCCGGCTCTTTCGCTTTGGCGGGGCCGGGGACGCGACGTTGCTGGCCAAGGGCGGCTATGAACGCGTGACCGATTACGGCCAGGCGATCGACGATTGTCTCGCCGAGCTGAAGGCGGGCGGCCACGCCCGCTCCGCCGCCGATCTCCACGGCGTGGGGTTCAAGACCGTGCTCGGAAAGAATCTCACCGGCTGCGTCCGCGCGGACGATCGCGTGATCGCGGCCCTCGAGGGTTTCAAGGAGATCGCGCCGGCGCACAATCCGCCCTACGCGCTCGGCATCCAGCGCTTCCGGGAAAAACTGCCGGGCGTGCCGCTCGTCGCGCTCTTCGAAACGGCGTTTTATCAATGGGTGCCCGAGGCCGCGACGCGTTATGCCGTGCCGCCGACGTGGCACGAGGCCGGCGTCCGCCGCTATGGTTTCCACGGCGCAAGCCACAAGTTCGCCGCGGAGCGTTCCGCCGAGCTGCTCGGTCGCGCCGACATCGCGGAGCGCGTGCGCCAGCTCTATCTGGCCGGACCGGTGCCCGTCGCCGCGGGCGCGAAGCCGCTCCGCGTGATTTCCTGCCACTTTGGCGGCAGCAGTTCCGTCACCGGCATGCGGGATGGCGTCGCCGTTGGCACGAGCATGGGCCTCAGTCCGCAGTCCGGGCTGCCGCAGAACAACCGCGTCGGCGACCTCGACTCCGCCGCGGTGCCGTTCGTGATGAAAACCCTCGGCCTTTCGCTGGCCGAGGTCGAGCGGCAGATGACCAAGGAGGGCGGGCTGCTCGGACTCTCCGGCGTGGGCAACGACATGCGCGACGTGCGCGCCGCCGCGGCCCAGGGCAACGCCCGCGCGCAGCTCGCGCTTGACGTTTTCATCCACTCGGCGCGCCACTGGATCGGCGCGTTTCTCCTCGAGCTCGGGGGCTGCGATGCCCTCGTGTTCACCGCCGGCATCGGCGAAAACAATCCCGACCTTCGCGCCGCGATCTGCGCCAACCTCACCGACCTCGGGATCTCCCTCGACGTGACGAAGAACGACACGCTGCGCGGCACCGAGGGCGAAATCTCCGCCGCCGGCGCGCGCACCCGGGTGTTCGTGATTCCCGCCAACGAGGAACTCGTGGTGGCCCGGGAAACCCTCCGCTGCATTTCGGCGGCGAACTGACTTTCTTTCAACCGCAACCTCCACTCCCAACTCAAAAATCCTATGGCCTCCAAAGCAATTGGTCTCCTCGAAACCCGCGGTCTCACCGCGCTCGTCACCGGCGTCGATGCGATGCTCAAATCCGCGAACGTCACGCTCGCCGGCCCCATGAAACAGGTCGGCAATGCGCTCGTCTCCGCCGTCGTGATCGGCGACGTCGCCGCCGTCAAGGCCGCGACCGATGCCGGCGCGCAGGCCGCCCGCACCGTCGGTGAAGTCGTCAGCGTGCAGGTCATCCCGCGCCCGCACGACGATGTCGCGTTGGTGCTGCCGAAGGCCTCCGTCGCCGCACCCGCGAAAAAGTAGTTTGCCGTCGGCGCTCGCTTGAATGCGAGCGGGTAGGGACCGACCTCCGGGCGGTCCGCGGCCCGCTCGGAGAGCGGGCCCTCCCTCGGCACTCCACCTTCACTTTTACCTTCACCTTCATTTCTCCATGTTCCTCGCGCGTGTCATCGGCTCCGTGGTCTCGACCAAGAAGGACGAGGCGATGAAGGGCCGCAAACTCGTCGTCCTGCGTCCGCTGCTCGTCGATGAATCCAATCCCGCGCAGTTCCGCCCCGGCGCCAACACGATTGTCGCCGTCGACGCGCTCGGGGCCGGCTTGGACGAAGTGGTGCTGTTCTGTCAGGGCAGCTCCGCCCGCCAGGCCAGCGGCATGAAGGCGCTCCCGGTCGACGCCGTGATCGTCGGCATCGTCGACGCCGTCGATGTGCTGAACCAAAAAATCTATCCCGCCAAGCAATGATCAAACCCTGGAGCCGTGACGCCCCCGTCGCGGTGCTGAGCGCGCCGTGAGCGTCGCGTCCCCAGACTGAATCAAGACCCATCCATGAGCACCGCCCTCCAGCTTGATGAACAGGCTCTGCGCGCGATCGTCGAGGACGTGATGCGCAGCCTCGGCCGTTCGCCGGTCATTTCGCCCGCGCCCGCGCCGTCCGTGGCCTCCGCCGCGGCCTCCGCCCCGGCGGCCATCCGCCGTGGCAGTCCGCGCTTCGGGGTGTTCGACGACGTGAAGGAAGCCTGCGCCGCCGCCCAGGATGCGTTTGAGCAGCTGAAGACCAAGGGCATCGCGGGCCGCGCCAAGGTGGTGGAAATCGTCAAGGGTCTCTGCACGGAGAAAGCCGCCGAGTGGGGCAAATTTGAGTTCGAGGAAACAAAGATCGGCCGGCTCGAACACAAGATCGAGAAGCTGCAAATTGTGAAGCTCGTCCCCGGTGTCGAGTGGATCAAACCCTTCGGCCTCAGTGGCGATCACGGCATCACCCTCGAGGAGTACACGCCCTTCGGCGTCATCGGCGCGATCCTTCCGGTCACGCACTCCGTCCCCACGCTCAGCGGCAACGTCATCAACATCGTCGCGGCCGGCAACGCCGTCGTCTTCAACCCACACCCGGGTGGCGCGCGTTCCGCCGCGCTCGCGGTCCGCACCTACAACGAGGCGATTTTCGCCGCGCTCGGCATCGAGAATCTCGTCTGCACCATTGAGAAGCCGTCGCTCGAATCGTTCGATGCGCTGACGAAAAACGAATTCATCCGCCTGCTCTGCGTCACCGGCGGTCCCGCCGTCGTCGGCGCCGCGATGAAGTCGGGCAAGCGCGCCATCTGCGCCGGGCCCGGTAATCCGCCCGTGCTCGTCGACGGCACCGGCTGTCTGAAGAAAGCCGCGCGCGACATTTTGCAGGGCGGCGCCTTCGACAACAACCTGCTCTGCATCGGCGAAAAACAGGTTTTCGTGCTCGAGCAGTATTTCGACAAATTCCTCGACGGCCTGAAGATCGCGGGCGCCCACCAACTCAACGCTCCGCAGCTCGCGAAGCTCACCACCGCGGCGTTTGCGTTCTCGAAGGATGCCGGCGGTTGTTCGCACGCCGCCGTCAACCGCAAGCTCATCGGGGCCGACGCCTCCGTCCTGGCGCAGCATGCCGGCACCAGCGCGCCCGCGAACACGCCGATGCTCTTCGCCGAGACCGACGTCGATCACGCGTTTGTCATGGAGGAGCAGATGATGCCGATGCTGCCCGTCGTCCGCGTGAAGAGCATCGAGCAGGGCATCGAATTCGCGAAAAAGTCCGAGCACGGCTACAAGCACTCGGCGATCATTCACTCGCTCAACGTCGATCATATGACGATGATGGCGCGCGCGCTCGACACGACGCTCTTCGTCAAGAACGGCCCGAGCGTCGCCGGCCTCGGCCTCGGCGGCGAGGGTTACCTCAGCTACTCGATCGCGACGACCACCGGCGAGGGCATCACCACGCCGCAAACCTTCACCCGCACGCGCCGCTGCGTGATGGTGGACAACCTGCGAATCTACTGAGCCATGATCCTCGCGCGCGTTGATGGAGTGATCGTCTCGACCGTCTGTCATCCGAGCATGACCGGCCATCGCACGATCATCTGCCAGCCGCTCGACGACCAGGGCCGGGACGATGGCGCGCCGATCCTCGCCCTCGACCCCTATGCCGCGGGGCAGCACCAGCGCGTGCTCATCTCGTCCGACGGCTCGCAGACGCGCCTGCACGTGCAGGATCCCAAATCTCCGCTGCGCAACATCATCCTCGGGATCATCGACGATGACGACGCCAGGGCGGGCAACGGATCACCGGACCCCCAGACGACAAGACTACAGGACAACCAGACGACGTGACTACACACTGCCAGTCCCGCGGACAAATCCGCCTTTTAACCGTGACTGCCGCTGACGTGATGCAGGGTCCAGTGGTCCGTAGTCCCGTAGTCCCGTAGTCCCTTTACCCTCATGCGACTCGGACACGTCATCGGCAAGGTTACGCTTTCCCAGCAGGATCCCGCGTACCAGGGCGGCCGTTTCCTGCTCGTGCAGCCGTTCGCGAAGGAGCAGTTCAAGGGCGCGGGGATGACGCCCCTGGCCAAGGGCAACAGTCTCGTGGTGTACGACAATTTGGGCGCCGACCTCGGTCACGTGATCGGATTCACCGAGGGAGCCGAGGCGACCGCGCCCTTTGATCGCCCGACGCCGGTCGATGCCTTTAACGCCGCCATCATCGACGAATTTTTCTACAAGCCATGCCAAAAGTAATCACCGCCCGCGAAGCCGAGGAGATGTTGCGCAAAGGCGAAACGCCTCCCGCCGGATCGATCCTCACGCCGTCCGCCCGCGACGTTTTCGGCGGCGGCAGCCTGAAATCCTCGTTCCGCGGATCTGGCGCGCCAGCCGCCCCCACGGGCGCCGCGAAGAAATCCGCCGCTCCGTCCATTCCCGACTACGAATTCAAGTGGACCCCGGGCTCCGACCCGAAGACGCCGGCGGAAATCGAGAAATTTTTCAACTCGCCCGTGATCCATTTGTTGAAGGAGCGCATCTGCGAGATGGGTCGGCGCCTCTGGCAGAAGGACTACACCGACGGCAACGGTGGCAACATCACCATCCGGGTCGGTGACAACCTCGCGCTTTGCACGCCCACACTCATCTGCAAGGGCTTCATGAAGCCCGAGGACATGTGCCTCGTCGATCTCGACGCCAACCAACTCGCCGGCACGCGCGTGCGGACGAGCGAAGCGAAGACGCATTTCGGCATCATGAAGCGCCAGCCGGCGGCGAAGTCGTGCGTCCATGCGCATCCGCCCCACGCGACCGCCTTCGCCATCGCCAACGTCAACATCCCGTCGTGTCTCATCCCCGAGGCTGAGGTGTTTCTCGGCAAGATTGGCGTCGCGAAATACCAGACGCCCGGCACGCCCGCCAATGCCGACGAAGTCGGCGAGGTCGGCAAGATTCACCAGGCTGTGCTCATGCAGAACCACGGTGTGATTTGCTGGGGCAAGGACGTCGAGGACGCCTACTGGAAGATGGAGAACATCGACTCGTATTGCCGCACCGTGTGGATCGCGGCCGGTCTCGGTGGCGGGCTGCATCGTTTCACGGGCGGCCAGGCGAAGGAGCTCATTGATCTCCGCCAAAAGCTCGGCATGCCCGATCCGCGCGCCGGCCTGAAGGAATGCGAACTGTGCGACAGCGCCGATTTCCGCCCCGGGGCGGTGTGTCAGGCGCCGGCCGCCCCCGCGAAGAGCGACTGCGGCTGCCAGGGGACGGAAGGGGAAAAACCCGATCCCGCGATCGAAGCCATCGTCCAGGCCGTCACCGCGCAAATTTTGAAGCAGCTCAAAGCCTGACCGCTGGTTGTAGGAGCGGCTTTACGCCGCGACGGAATCGCACCGAATCGCGGCATAAAGCCGCTCCTGCAGTTTTCCGATCCCTTTCCCTTTCCCTCTCCCTTTCCCACTCATGAAAGTCTCCATCATCGGCGGCGGTGGCCGCGTCGGTTCCAATGCGGCGTTTGCCCTGCAATGCGCCGGTCTTGTATCCGAGATCCAGATTCTCGACGCGAATGCCGACATGGCCGAGGGCGAGGCGCTCGACCTGCTGCACGGTTCCTCCGCGATCGCCGACCAGCGGATCTACGCCGGTGACTACGGTCGCGCGAAGGACAGCGATCTCTTCGTCATCACCGCGGGCCTGCGTCGCAAACCCGACGAGTCGCGGCTGGATTTGATCAACCGCAACGTCGCGCTGTTTTCCGGCATACTCGACAGCATGAAGGCGGCGGGGTTGCGCAAGGACGCGCTCGTGTTTGTCGTCTCGAATCCCGTCGATATCCTCACGCAGCTCGCGGCGGCGAGACTAAATCTCCCCTGGTCGCAGGTGCTTGGCCTTGGCACGATGCTCGACACGGCGCGTTTCCGTTCGCTCCTCGCGCAGGAACTCAAGCTCGCGCCCACCCAGGTGAAGGCGCTCATCCTCGGCGAGCACGGCGACTCGATGTTCCCGGTGTGGTCGTCCGCGACCTATGCGGGGCTGCCGCTGGCGAAAGTCGCCGGCTGCACGCCGACGTTTCAGTCGCAGGTTTTTGAGCGCACGAAAGGCAGCGGGGCCGAGGTGATCCGGCGCAAGGGTGGCGCGGGTTGGGCGGTTGGTCTCACGATTGCCGAGGTCGTCCATGCGATTGCGCACGACAAGCGCCAGGTGCTGCCGGTCTCGACGGTGCAGCAGGGCGCGTACGGACTGAAGGGCGTCGCGATCAGCGTGCCGACGGTGGTGGGCCGGGCGGGTGCGCTCGCGCACGTCGAGGTCGAGCTTTGGCCGAAAGAGCAGCAGGCGCTGCAAGCGTCAGCGCGGGCGCTGCAGGACACGTTTGCGAAAGTGAAGGGCTGAGCGCGGGGCGAATTTTGGCCCGCCGCCAGCGCGCAGCCAGTGTACGAAGGGTTTATGGGTAAATGGTAAAGCATGACCCCTTCTATTATTTTCCACCCACCTGGCTGCGCACGTCGAGATAGCCACGATTGTTTTCGCCCACCATCTGGCGATCCAGCAAGAGTGACACCGTGCCGAGCCGCTGTTTCAGCCGGGCCTGCACCTTGGAAAGATCGCCAACGGTGCCTGGAGCACCTGGGTGTTGGTTGCTGGCAGAAGGAATGGATCTGAGTTCGGAGACTGGCGGTGCGCCCGGTTCTTCCGCCCGGGCGGCGGGCGTGGTGTGCATGCCGTCAGTGACGGGTTGTGGCGATCGTCCGCGCAGAGCGGACGGGCCGGCGTTTGCCACCGCACCGCCGGATTTCCGAAGCGCAAAATCGGCCAGCGCGCGGTCCATGACAGCCGCCTTCGGATCGGCGCGGACAGCCACGATGTAGTGGTTGATGGCCGCACGAATCTCGGCCTCTGGAAGCATTTCGCGTTGTGCGACGGTGGCCACGACGCGACTGAAGAGTTCGTTGTCGGAGATCTGCGGTTTTTCGAGTTCGGTTTGCTGCTTGAAGGCTGAAACGACGAACATGACATAGCGCGCAGCCAAAAGGGGTCATGCTGTACCCTTTAACTTATTCGGTTCGTGCACCGCTGGTGGGAGCGGAAGGCAGACCTTCGAGGGTTCAGACCACTCGGACAGGAGGTCAAGCGATTGATGTTTGTGTTCGCGACAGCGAGTACCGCCGAAAGGTAATCAGCATTCGGAAATCCGGCATCAGTCATCCGTGGTCGTTCAACCGCGATTCGTCATCCCCGTGCGACGGGTCGGCAGGCCCACCGGAGGCAGGCTCGAGGTGCCGAGCGGCGGCCAAACCAAGGATCAACCGTCAGCGGCTGAGGTGAAACCGGTCATGCCGGCTGACGAAGCCGGTGGGTTTTGCGGGCGAAGGCGGAGGCCCGGCTTCGCCCGCAGGGCTGCGGCTCGACATTTTTCTCCCCGGAAAGGGAGAAAATGGTGGAGGTGGCGGGAGTTGAAATCGATTTGGGCGTATCCGAAAAGTCACTATTTTCCAGTCTGTAGAGGGGAAATCACGCTCAAGATACCGGGAGCGTTTGGAACCAAATGGCACGAAAGGGCACGAAAAGGCATGGAAAATCGATACATGATCGATACATGCCGTGGGTGTCGTCAGAGAACCTCATATGCCGGCCATCACTTGCTTATTCTTGCCTTGGCTCGAGAGCGATGTCGCGCGGCAGCGAGGCAGCATCGCTGACGCCAGCGACGGGAGAATCGGATCTCGCTCCGAAGAAATGGTTCGGGAAATCCACCGCGCTCCCAAAGGGCTACCCAATCGTCTGGGTCAATTTCGTGCGGCGGCCGGATCGGCGCTTCCAGCAGATTCAGCCCGACGCTGCTGGCCAGGAATCCCGCGAACCGGCTGCTTGCGCGCGGCCCACGTTTCCGCATGGACGAAGAAATGCTGCGCGACAGCGCGCTCGCCGTGTCCGATCTGCTGGTGGAAAAGATCGGTGGACCGTTCGCGAAGCCCTATCAGCCGCCGGGCCTTTGGGAGGAAGTGGCGATGCCCGAAGCGGCGTGACGATTGACGCCGTCAACCAGCTCAACCAACGGCTTTCCGAACGCGGCGTGCGCTTCACGCAGATCTTCCTGCGCCCGTGGGCCAACCACGTGAACCTGCCCACGAACATCAAGCCGGTCTGCGACGAATGCGATCGCCGGGCATCGCGTACGGCGAAAACCTGTCGATGGGGCCGCTTTGGTCCAGTTATCCAGACCGATTCATCTGCGTCGAAATAATCGTCCGGCGTTCATTTGACACGCCCCGCCGCCGCCGACAGCCGTTGGCGTCAGCGCCAATCCTCCAGCCATGTCCCGTCCTATCACCCGCCGGCGCTTCTGCCAAACCCAAGTCGCCGCCCCGGCGGCGCTCCCCGCCGGGGAGCCTTTTGTGAGCGCGGGCGAGCCGCATCGTGCGACCCGCCGGCAGAATCTCCTTTTGGTCATGGCGGACGAATGGCGCCGCGACACGCTCGGGGACATGTTCAGGTCGACGAAATTCATTTGGTGAATATGACTTCCAACGCGGTCATCGTCTGGTTCGCGCTGGCCGCGGTGGCCGTTGGCGCGGAGTTCGACACGGAAAAAACCGCGGGTGCACCGATGGCGGCGGAGAAGGCGGCCGCGAGCATCGCGCTGCCGGCCGGTTTCCATGCCACGCTGTTTGCCGGCGAGCCGGATATCCGCCAACCAATCGCGATGGCGACGGATGCGCGCGGGCGGTTGTGGGTGGCGGAGAACTACACGTATTCGGAACGCGCCGTCAGCTGGCACGCGGTGTTCCGCGATCGCATTCTGGTTTTCGAGGATACGGACCACGACGGCCGCTTCGACCAGCGGACGGTTTTCTGCGAAAATCTGGAGCGACTCACGAGCATCGAAGTCGGGCTCGGCGGGGTCTGGGCGCTTTGTCTGCCCAATCTGGTCTTCATTCCCGATCCCAATGGCGACGACCTCCCCGACGGCCCGCCGCAGATGATGCTCGATGGGTTCGAGTACCTGAAGTCACGTCACAATGTCGCGAACGGCCTGCGCTGGGGACCCGATGGCTGGCTGTACGGGCGCCAGGGAATTCTCGGCGCGTCGCGGATCGGCGCGCCCGGCACCCCGGAAGCGCAGCGCACACCCGTTAATGTGGGCATCTGGCGGTTTCATCCGGAGCGGCGAGCCTTCGAAGTCGTGGTCGCGGGGACGACAAATCCCTGGGGCATGGACTGGAACGCGCACGGCGAAGGGTTTTTCATCAACACGGTCATCGGTCATCTCTGGCAGGTGATCCCGGGGGCCCATTACCGCCGCATGTTCGGCCCTGATCCCAATCCGCACACCTACGAGCTGATTGACCAGCATGCCGATCACGTGCACTGGGCTACGGGGGAAGTGTGGACGGACGTGCGGAAGGGTGTGACCTCCGCCACGAGTGCGACCGGCGGCGGGCACGCGCACACCGGTCTGCTGATTTACCAGGGCGGCCAGTGGCCGGCGGAGTGGGAGGGCAGGTTGCTCACGATTAATTTTCACGGACGACGCTTGAATGTCGAACGGCTCGAGCGCAAAGGGAGCGCGATCATCGGGCGTCGCGAACCGGACGCCTTTCAGTTCGCCGACACGTGGTTTCGCGGCATCGATCTTCTCGCGGCACCGGACGGCGGGGTATTTGTGAGCGATTGGAGCGATGCGGGCGAATGCCACGACAACGATGGCATCCAGCGATCGAGCGGCCGGATTTTCAAGCTGACCTTTGGCGAAACCGCCGAGCGGCGGGCATACGACTTGAGCAGGATGGACGCGGCCGCGCTCGTGGACTCCCAGCGCAGCCGCAACGATTGGATTGCGCGACAGGGCCGTCGCGTTCTGGCCGAGCGCGCTGCGGCCGGCGCCAACCTCGCGAGCGAGCATGCCGCACTCCACCTCCTGCTGCGCAGCGCCGAGAACCCAATCCACCGCCTGCGCGCCCTGTGGAGCCTGCACGTATCGACCGGACTTGCGCGCGAGCAACTGGCAGCGCTGCTGTCCGACCGCGATGAATACATTCGCACCTGGTCCATTCGCCTCCTGACCGACGATCGCTCAGCGCCAAACCCGGAGGGTGTGATCGCCAAATTGAGCACGATGGCCGAACGCGATGCTTCGGCGAGCGTGCGGCTGGCGCTCGCGGCAGCGCTGCAACGGCTGCCCGCCGCCGCGGCGGCGCGGATTGCGCGGCCCTTGCTGATGCGGGAGGACGATGCCGCGGACCACAACCTGCCGTTGATGCTCTGGTACGGCATCGAGCCGCTCGCGACTGCTCCCGAAGTGGACTTTGTGCAGCTCGCCGGCGGCGTGCGCCTCCCTCAAATCGCGAAGTTTGCCGCCCGAAGAGTGGCCGAGGACCTGGATTCCTCGCCGGCGCGGCTCGATACATTGTTGACGTCGTTCGCGGCGGCGGCCCCCGGAATGCGATTGCCTCTGCTCGACGGCGTCGCTGAGGGCCTCGCCGGCCGCCGCAAGGCACCGAAGCCGACCGCCTGGGACACCTTGCGCGCGCGGTTCGCCGGCGGCGCCGACGAGGCACTGGCGCGGCGGATACGCGACCTGAGCGCACTCTTCGGCGACGGTCGCGCACTCGATGAAATCCGCGCCGTCATCCTCGATGAGCGCGCGGATATTCCGCAACGGCGGGCGGCGCTGCAGGTGCTGATCGATACGCGGGCCGAAGGCTGGCGGGCGTTGTGCGAAAACCTTATGCGCATGCGAGATCTCGCGGCGGCGGCGGCCCTTGGGCTGGCGGGGAGCGGCGATCCCGCCGTGGGCGAGGCGATTCTGGCGGCGTGGGGCAGCTATTATCCGGCCGATCGGCCGGTGGTGGCGGGAACGTTGGTGTCGCGGCCAGCGTGGGCGTCCAAATTGCTCGACGCGGTGGCGGCGGGCCGCGTTGACCGGAGCGATATCAGCGCGGCTCACGCGCGACAGATTCGTTCCTTCAACGACGCAGCGCTCACGCGAAAACTCGCGGAGACGTGGGGACAATTGCCCGGCGAGACCGGCGCGGAAGGAGCCTCCGCAATTGCGACGTGGCAGCGAAAACTCACGCCCGCCGTGGTGGCCCGCGCGGATGTGGCGAACGGCCGCACCCTGTTCCAGCGGCGCTGCGCCGCCTGCCACAAACTGAATGGTGAGGGAGCGGCCGTCGGTCCGGATCTCACCGGTGCCGCGCGCGACAATCTGGCTTATCTGCTGGAGAACATCATCACGCCAAGCGCGGTCGTGCCGGATGAATATCGGCTCACGACTCTCACGATGAAAGACGGCCGCGTCCTGGGTGGCATCGTGCGTGAGCGCGCCGCCAACGGCCTGCTGCTGCAGTCTCTCACCGGGGCAACGACGGTCCCGGTGGCCGATATCTCCAAGCAGGAAACCAGCCCCGTGTCGCTCATGCCAGCCGGCTTGCTCGACGACTTGTCGACGTCGCAGGCGCGCGATCTGATCGGTTATCTGATGGCGCGGAATGGCACGAGCCACTGACGCCCGCCGCCGTGGCGTGACGGCAGCCAGCAGTTCCGCGGCAACTGCATGATCTCGGCCGGGGCGCGCCCGAGTTCCAGGAGCGCGGCGATCGTGTTCATGGCGGGATCGACGTGCGTGAAGAACTTCCGGTAGCCGGCCGCGATCCACGCGATAGGCGTCGAGCAGGTGCGCCGGGCCGTCGATGCTCACCCCGACGAGAAAACGGTGCTTCGCGAGAAACTCGCCCCATGCATCGTCGAGCAGCGTGCCGTTGGTCTGGAATGCGTTCTCGATCGTCCGGCCTTTTGCAGTGGCGGGATTATGGCGCCGTCACCGAACCGGAGCCGGAGAAGCGCTGCCAGGTGCGGGCGAAGGTCTCGTCCGGCAGCCAGTTGGCGGTCGGCTTCTCGCCGTTGAACCCGCGGTACGGCGCAATAGGTGGCGACTGCAGGCCGCCGGCGGCGCGGTCATAGTGGCCGCCCAGCCACCCGCCGGACACGGGCACGGGCGCCAGGGGCTGGCCGGGGGCGAGGCCCTGCGGGGCGCGCACGCGGAGGCACGCCTCGGCGAAGGCGATCACCATCTCGTACATCTTTGGGCGGTCGGCCGGCCAGTGGGCGGCGTCACCCGCGACCAGCAGGGAGACGGGTGCGTTTCGCTCGCTTCGTAGCGTCGCGACGGTCCGGTCCTGGTCGACGAAGAGCTTGTCCTTCTGGCCATGCATCACGAGTCCGGGACAGCGCTCGATGCCGGGGAACACCAGGTGCCAGCTCGCGCCGGATTGATAGGAGACCCAGCCCAGGGCCCGGTCCGGCTGCAGCGCTGCCTGGAGAACGGAAAAGCCCGTGCCGTTCGAGTGGCCGAACGTGAGCATCGGCACCGTGGCGATCTCAGGATGTTGGACCTTTTCCCCGACGTTGGCCAGCAGCTCGTCGAGCGCCGCGGACGGGTAGATTCCGCGCTGGATGGGATCGCCCAGCACGCCCACGAGCGCGATCCCGTGCCGTTCTGCGAACTGGCGGAAGAACGGGTGCTCCATCATCGGTCCGCCGACGCCGTGCTCGGAGATCAGGAAGATCGCGGAGACACGGGTCGCGTTGGCGGGAAGATAAACCCGGACCACCACCTCCTCGGCCGGTAGTTCGCCATGCCTGGCGACGAAGGCGCGATACACCTCGTCGGTCAATGGCTGCTGCAGGAGTGCGGGCGCCTTGGACTGCACGGTCGTGAGGCTGTGCGAGAGCGAGATCTGCGTCGAGTAACGCACGAGCCCGGCGTCATTCTGGTTCCGCGTCATCGTCACCTCCATCGGCCCGGGTCCCGCCGGCAGGTCCAGGTGCTGCTCGCCGTAACCTGGCCGCGAGACCATCACCTTGCCCGTGGGTTTCTTTTCGGAGGTGAGCACGAACTGCCCCTGCTCATCCGTGAAGGCCCGGGCGGTGGTACCCTGCAGGACGACCTTGACGCTCGGAAGCATGTTGCGGCTGGGATCCCGGACCGTACCGCGGATGACAAACGTTTCGGCTGTGGCGAGCAGCGGGATGCGTTGGCCGAAGACCGCGCGGACCGGACCCACCAAGCCTGAAGGCGGCAGGGAGGTGCTCGTGTTGACGAAGGGGAAGACCGTGAACGAGTAGGTCCCGGGCTCAGGATTCGGGGCGCCACGACGGACCCAATCCGGCACCGGATATTCGTCGTCCGACCCGCCGGTGTTGGCGGGCGCGATCCGCGAAGTCGTGTCGCCGGACAGCATCCGGTCGGCGAGGCGGGCCGCGTCGTCCGCGGTGAAATTGCGCGCGAACGCGTCGCCGACGAGCCGGTTGCGCCAGAGGTTGGTCACTTTGACCGTCACGGTGTTTGCGCCGGGCCGGAGCAGGGCGGTGATGTCGCGGCGGAAGGGCGGCTTCCACAGGATGCCGGCGGCCTGGCCGTTGACAGCCAGTTCCGCGATGACTTGCACGTCACCCAAATCGAGCGCAATCAAACGTCCGGTTGCGAGCGCATCGGCCGGGATGTCCAACGTACGCGAATACGTCGCGGTGCCGGAAAAGTGCTTCACGCCGGGCGTCGGGTGTTCGGAAAGCGACGAAAGTCGCGGCAGCGTGACCCGCACCGGCGCTCCCATCCCCGCGGGGAAGGTGATTTCCCAGTCCGCCGAGTAGTTGCGTGTCGCCGGCAGCGAGTTTACGGTGGCGGAGCGGACTACGCCGGATGCGTCGGCCGCTTCATACCGGCCCGGCGCGAACACGTCGGCCTGCAAGGCGCCCGCGGTCCATTGCAGGTCCGCGACCGCATCGTCCGTCACCAGCTGGCCGTCGCGGGCGAGCTGGTGTAGCCCCGGTGGCGTGGGGGCGGCTGCATGGTCGCGGAAGACCACGAAGCAGGATTCGGCCGGCTCGAGGTTCAGGCGCACCGCAGTGCGGCCGTCCGCTAGCCGGCGCCAGAGGGGGAGTAGACGGATCTCGCCCGATTCCGGCAGCCACAGCTCGGGGACTCGGCCGTCGACGCGCAGGACGCATTCCACGGCGGCCGGTTCGTTGCGCTGGTTGGAAAGGAAGTAGAACTCGCCGTCGGCTACGCGGCGGTGGATGTAGTCGACCCGCGGGGCCGGCGACCCAGCGGACGGCGCGACCGGGCGGTATTCGAAGTCCGGTGACAGCCCGATCTGGCGGAAGACCTCCGCGAGCTCCACGCCATGGAAAACCCGCCCGCGGCCGACAGTGTGGACGATGGGGGTGCGGCCATCGTTGTCGGTCCAGATGCGCGCGGCGAGCGCCGCAATGCCGGCGTCCTGTTCCCGCGTGTCCCGCAGACTCGGGGAGCGCTTCGGGCGCGGGCCCACGACGGTGGCGCCGGCCTCGACCAGGCGGGCGAGGTGTTCGAGCACGGGCGCCTCCATGCGGTCGTCGCTGGACAGCACGAGCACGGCGTAGGTCTGGCCATTCGGCAGCACGAGAAGACCGCGGTCGTTGACCCGGAGGTCGAGGATCACGCGGCTGTGGCCGACGTGGAAATCACGGCCGGCCGGCAGCGCGAAACCGAAGTCGGGGGCGACGTCGGCCTCGATGTCCCAGTCGACACCCTTCGGCCCGCGGGCGGTGACGCGCGGGGCGGGCCGGATCGTGGCGGGGGCGTTGTTGCCGTAGTCGACGTAGAGGTCGGTGACCAGGCGGCCGTGCTGGAGCATGAACTGGCTCCTGGCCTGGTAGGCGAGCCAGGCGCGCGCCGGCGAGAACCACGTGTTGTTGCGATTCATCTGGATGCCGTGCGGCCCGAGCGTCATGCCCGGACGGATATGGTCGGCCCAAGGCTGGTGGGCGCCGGCCTGGAGATAGAAGCGGTTGATCCCGCGGCAGAGGAAGTAGTCGCCCTGAGCCTTCAGCGTGTAGGGATGCCACTTCCAGGCGGCCAAGTCGTTGCCGGCGGTGAACGCCTCCGCGCCGACCACGTGGCGGCCGGAGATATCGGCGGCCGAGGCGGCGAGCTTGCCGGACCAATGGTGCCACTTGACGACGCCGGCCCAGAATTCGCCCATCGGGATGTCGGCGTGGAGGTTGTTGGCGAACTCGTCGAAGAAGGTCCCGTAGTAGCCGTAGCCTTCGAGGGCGAGCTTCAGGTGGCGCTGGCGGCACTTCTCGGCGAAGACCTCGTAGTAGTTCTCCGCGACGAGGTCGGCGAGCGTGCGGCGGTAGTCCCAGAGAAAGCGTTCCGTGTCCCGCAGGTCGCCGACGACCCGTCCGGTTAGGCAGGGCAGGAAGCGGGTCAGGTCGTACGCGCGCAGCCGCCGGAATTCCTCGGGCATGCGCGGCGTCCACGTCTGCGTGAGCGCCTCGTAGCTGTCGATCATGACAGTGTTGACGCGTCCGCCGGACGAACGCGTGGCCGCAGCGAGGATGAGGTCGACGAAATGCCGCCAGTGGAACTCGGTCGCCTCGCGACTGAGCTTGTCGGATTCGAGGCCGCGCGCGCCGGTGGTCGGCGATTCCCGGTTGGTGTGGCCGGTCAGGGTATAGCCGAAGCGCAGGATTGTCCACTCGCCCGGCGGCGCGTTCCAGTCGAGCGTGCCGTTGGGACGCATGTGTTCGGTCAGGAGCACGATCTTTGTGGAATCGATGACGGCGCCCGCCGGGGCGGGGCCGGCCTGTTCACGCTGGTTGCGCGCCGTGCGGAAGCCCGCCTTTTCCTGCCACTGATCGAGTCTCCAGCCGGGCTCGGCGGGAGTAGGGAACGCCAGCACCGTCACGTCGCGGTAGTAGTCGTGGCCCTCTTGATACCGGCCGGGCGGGCCGACCTCCTCGAGTGGGCGGACTCGGGTGGAGGGGCGCGGCAGGGGGACCGACACGCGGCGGCCGCCAGCGACGGCCTGCTCGCTCCAGGTCAAGTGTTTCATTGCCTGATCCTCGGTGATCCACGGGCCGCCAGACGACGACCAGCCGGGGCAATTGTGGAATCCGAACTCCAGTCCGAGCCGCGCGCACTCGGCGCTCGCGAAAGCGATGAGGTCGAGGTGCTGCTTGCTGAGATACCGCACCGGCCCCTCGGGGATCCGGTCCGATTCCTCGAACAGTATTACGCCCCCAAACCCGGCGTCGCGGAAGGCCTTCAGGTCCTTGACGATTCCGTCGCGCGAAATGTTGCCGTTCATCCAGTGCCACCAGAGCTGGGGCTTGGCGGCGTCGGGCGGGCGGGGAAAACCGCGCGCCAGCTCATCGACCGTGGCGGCTTGCAGGCCGGCCAGGCACAGCGCCAGCGCGACGAGCACGGCCGGCCAGTGGTCGCGGCGAAGGAATGAGGCAGGGGAGAGGCACGACATCGGAGTTCGTGAGGGGACCGGTCCGTGAAATGAGGAGAGATTCGCTACGGAGCTGTGCGGATGTTTTTGGGAATGGGGCCGAGCCAGGTGCTGGCAGCGGGCCGGGAGCGTGGAATGACGCGGTGATTCACGAACGGGATGAAGGCTTGTCAACGGTCGGACTTTCTCAAGTCCCAGGCGCCGGATCAGCTCGGCGGGCGTTCAGGGAGTAGATCTTCGTGAGTTCCTCGGCGGACAGCCCGGCGCGGTCGAGGCAGTCGGTGATGACCACGGGCTCGACCCACGGGTGGTCGCTGGCGTAGAGCATGCGGTCGGCGCCGGCGAAGTCGCGGCAGAAGCGAATGGCCAGCGGCAGCGGCGTGAGCGGGACTTTTCGCGGAGGCGAAAACGGATGACATGAAAAGTGGCGGCGGACCCTACGCGGACGGGGCGGTGTCGCCGGCACCGCCCCGCATCGGATAATCGCCCCAGCGGCGGGCCGGGCTGGGCAGGTCGAGCAGGTCGAGCGCGCGGAAGACCACGGTGTCGACGACGTCGTCGATGCTCTGGGGCTGGGAATAAAAGGACGGCGTGGCCGGGCACACGATACCGCCGGCGCACGTCACCAGGCGCATGTTGTCGATATGCACGAGGCTGAGCGGCGTTTCGCGCAGGACGCAGACGAGCCGGCGGCGCTCCTTCAGCATCACTTCCGCGCCGCGGGTGATGAGGTTGTCGGTCACGCCGTGCGCGATGCGCGCCAGCGTGCCGGTCGAGCACGGAATGAGGACCATCCGGTCGAAGAGCGACGAACCCGACGCGAACGGCGCGCAGAAATCACGCTCGTCGTAGATGCGGAAGGGCGCGGCGGCTTCCGCGCCGAGCTCGTGGCGCCAGATCTCCCGCGCGTTGCGGGAGAAGACGACGGCGACCTCGAGAGCGGGAACGCTCTCGAGGTGCGTGAAGAGCCGGCGGGCGTAGATGCTCCCGCTGGCCCCCGTGACGGCGACGACGAGCCGGGCCTTTTTCATAAACGCGGAGGCGGCAGGAAAGCGTCCGGCCGCATGCGGGCGACGACGGCCGGGTCCATGTGGAAGCGAGGCGGGAAATTCTCGCCCTTGCGGGTGCAGTCGAAGCCGAGCTTGGCGCCGGTGGGGCCGGGATAGCCCGACGGATCGAGCGAGCTGCCGGGCATCTGATTGACGACGACGAGGTCGCGGTCCCCCTGAAAGCACGTCGCCCAGGCGGAGAGGACGGCGGCGTCGTCCTCGACGTTGATGTCCTCGTCGACGACAAGCACGTGCTTGAGGAAATGGTCGTTGACGAAGGCCGCGAGCATGAGTCGCCGGATGTCGGACGGGCGGTGCGGGCCGACCGAGACAATGAGGTGGAAGCGGCCGCGGCCGGAGAAGGGCATGTGCACCCGACGGACCATCGGGAACGTGCTGCGGAGGTAGCGCTCCTGGGTGGCCTCCTTGGGGATTTTCCCCATCAGCAGGTGCTCGCGCGCGCCGGCCACGACGTCCTGGTAGATGGGGTCCCGCCGGTGGGTGATGGCACTGACGTGCACGGTGGGCTGCAGCTCCGCCGGCAGCGCATAGCCGGTGAACTCGCCGTAGGGTCCCTCCGGCACGCGTTCCTTCGGCGCGATCTCGCCTTCGATCACGATCTCCGCCCACGCGGGCACCTCCAGGTCGACGGTCCGGCACTTCACCAGCTCGACCGGCTCGCCCAGCAGGGCGCCGCAACAGTCGTACTCGTCGATGTCGAACGGCACCTTGGCGAGTGACCCGAGCGCCATGGCCGGGTGGTAACCGATGATGATTGCCGCCGGGCAATTGCGGCCGCGCCGCTCGGCGTTCCGGATCACGATGTCCGTGTGCTGAAAAGGGGCGGCGTTCATCGTCAACGTGCTGCGGCCAGTGACCATGAGCCGGATGTAGCTCAGATTTCGCACGCCGGTCTCGCAGTCCTTCACCACCATGATGCCGCCGCTGACATATGGCGCCGGACAGTCGGCGAACGGGGTGAGAATCGGCAGCCGCGAAAGGTCGACGTCGGCACCCGTGAGCACGCATTCCTGGACCGGACCGGAGTCCACCATCACGGGGGGCACGAGCTTCTCCAGCCGGCGGACATAGGTCGCGTTGAGCTCGTCGCCGGGGACGCCGAGGGCGAAACCCAACCGCTCCTTAGAGGCGTGCACATTGGCCACGACCGTGCCGGGCCAATCGCGCACGGCGCTGAAGCTGAACACCGGGTGCCGGCCGGCGGCCTCGGTGTTACGCACTAGGGCAATCGCCTCCTGGTCCGGCGAGACCGGCTGTGAGACGTCGACAATGTCGCCGGGGCGCTCGGCGCGGAGGCGGGCCAGGAAGGTGCGGAGGTCGGGCTTCATGGGGAGGAAGGTTGCGCCAACCTCGCGCGGGCCTCAAGTACTCGCTGTTCGGTTACGGCATAGCGGCGGATGAAGACGGCGGCCAGCACGGCGAGGACCACGGTCCCGAGGCTGAACGCGATGCGCATCGCGAGGTAGGTCGAGGGCGACTGGTTGACGGCCAGCTCCGTGTGCCAGCCGCACAGGACGAGGAGTGCGCCGGCGCCGAACGCGGCGCCTGACATCGAGAGCTTGAGGAGCCAGCCGGCGGTGGCGTTGAACATGCCCTCGCGGCGGCTGCCGTTCGCGGCCTCGTCGAGGTCGCAGATATCCGCAGTCATCGATGGAACCATCACCATCACGGCTACGAGTCCCGGGGCCAGCAGCAGGGAGGGCAGGACGAGCCACCAGCCCGCGCCCGGCACATAGCAGAACCATTTGGCGATGCCCGCGGCCACGATGGAGGCGGTGCAGAGCAGGAAGGCGCGCTGCTTGCCGAACCGCCCGGAGAGCCGGGTGATGAGCGGGATGCAGAGAAGACCCCCGACCTGGAAGGCCGTGCCGCTTGCTCCCTTCAGGAGGGCGGCGTACTTGATGTGGCCGCCGTTGACGTAGAAAACGTTGAGATAGAACCCGACCGTGTCCACGAGCAGCACGCTCGCGTAGATGCATACTTGGGCGAATACGATCCGGCGGAAGTCGGACTGGCGCAGCGTCTCCCGCCACGTGCCCCACAGGCGGATGCGCCGGCGGGGCACCGCGGCGAAGTCGTGCGGTTCGCGCACGCGGAGCACGGTCCAAAGGCCCAGCCCTGCGACGATGAACCCGATGGCCACGCCGCACACGCGGCTGCCGACGATGGCCCCGGCGAACACGCCGAGCTCGACGATGCGGAGGAGCCACTGGTTCACGATGCCCGACGTCTTGTGGAGTGCCGACTTAACCGCCATCAGTCGCGTGCGCTCGTGGTAGCCCGAGGTCAGCTCGAGCCCCAGCGCGCCATAGGGCACGACGAACAGCGAGTAGGCCGTCGCCATCAGGAAAGACGCGCCGACCAGCCACCAGAAATAGAAAGTCGGGGACTGGCCCAGCGGGAAGAACCACACCCCCGCGGCGCACAACCCGGTGAGGATCGCGCCGACCGCGATGAACGGGCGGCGACGGCCCCAGCGGGAGCGGAGGTTGTCGCTTGCCGAGCCCACCCACGGGTCGACGACCACATCCAAGAGCCGCGGCAGCGCCAGCGCGGCGCCGATGAGAGCCGGGTTCACGCCCAGGATCAGGTTGAAGATCGGGTTGGCGAGCTGGACGATGGAATTGTATGCGAGATTCTCCGCGAAGGCGGACGCGCCGTAAGCCACGCGGGTCTCGGTCGAGAGCACCCCGGCGGCTGCGACCCGGGCCGGCGCGGCGGGGGCGGCGACCGCGGACGGATGGCTCATGAAGGACGCCGGGCGGCCGGCGGTAGAGGGGAACGCATGCGGGAAGGGGGGCGAAAAGGGGCGACGAACCGCAAGCGTAGGTCGGCACTTTCGGAAAGGAAGAAACGAATGTCGCGTCGCGCCGCGAATCCCGCCGGCCGCCACCACCGGTCCACATTCTTGGACAAATCGTGGAAGCGCCGAGCGAATTGAACAGTCGGGGATGGTCAGACGGAGAGGCACATGCAATCAGCAAGGCAGCATGGCCGCGTTCATTCCAGCGTTCCTCTGAGCCGTTCCCCATCCGGTTGCCATATGCTCCCCTTCCAGTTGAATTTGTCCTGTCGGCCGGTGCTCGCGGTCCTCGGGCTGCTGGCCGCGGTCCTGGCCCCAATCTTCGCGGGTGCCGCGGAGCCGAAACAGCCCAACATCGTCATCCTTCTCGCGGACGACCTCGGCTGGAACGATGTCAGCTGGAACAACCCGGCCATCAAGACACCGAACCTCGACCGGCTGTGCCGCGCCGGCGTCCGGCTCGCCCGCCAGTACGTGCATTCGATGTGCACCCCGACGCGCGCCGCGCTGGTGTCCGGCCGGTTCGCGACGCGGTTCGGGATCGACGTGGCGCAGAACGAGCGGGCGCTGCCCTACGACACCACCACGCTCATGCGGGTGCTCGACGAGCGTGGGTACGACACGGCGCTGATCGGCAAGTGGCATCTCGGCTCGGCCTCGCAATGGGGGCCACAGAAATACAATTTTGACTACAGCTATGGGGCGCTTTCCGGCGGTTGCGGGCCCTACAGCCACCTGTACAAGGCGGGGCCCTACACCCGGACCTGGCACCGGAACGGCACCCTGATCGAGGAGACGGGGCACGTGACGGACCTGATCGCCCGCGAGGCGGTGCAGTGGCTCGGGCAGCGCGGCGACCAGCCGTTTTTCCTCTACGTGCCTTTCACCGCGCCACACGTGCCGGTGCAGGAGCCCGCGCGCTGGCTGGGCGAGTACCCCGAACTCACGAACCCGGCGAAGCGCGAGTTTTACGCCGCTGTCACGCACATGGACTGGGCCGTGGGCGAGATCATGCAGGCCCTCGAGCGGACCGGCCGCCGCGCGGACACGATCGTGATTTTCCTGAGCGATAACGGCGCGACGCCCGACCAGCCGAACGAGAGCTGGCTGAACGTGAACGATCCCCGCGACCATTTCACGCCGGGGCCGGCCGGTGGCAGCAACGCTCCACTGCGCGGACGCAAGACGACCGTCTACGAAGGCGGATTGAGGGTCCCGGCATTCGTCAACTGGCCCGGCCTCCTGAAGCCCGGCACGTTCGGGGGCGTGGTGCATGTGGTCGACTGGATGCCCACGCTCTGCGGCCTGGTCGGTTTCCAGCCGGCCACCGATCCCAAGTGGGACGGACGCGACCTCTGGCCGGCCCTGACCGGCCGCATGCCCGCGACGTCCCGGCAGCTTTATTGGGTGAGCGCCCGCGCCACCGTCGCCGCCGTGCGCGATGGCGATTGGAAACTGGTCGTCACCAAGGAGGGCGACCGCGCGGAGCTATTCAACCTGGCTGCGGATCCCAACGAAAAACGTGATCTCGCCGCGGCGGAACCGAAGCGGGTGGCCGCCCTGCGGCGGCTCTGGGCCGAGCTGGCCGCGCGTGATGGTGATGCCAAGGTCACGGAGACCGGCCCCAAGGTTTCGGACTAAACCCCTTCTGATGATCCCCATGCGCTCCGCTTTCCTCGCTGTTCTCGCGCTGCTCGCGCCGCCGATCATGTTCGGCGCCGTCCAGGTGGTCCCGGGCGACGGCGCGTCGCTCCAGCGCGCGATCGACGCCCATCCCGGCCAGCAGGTCTTCGTTCCGGCCGGCGACTACGTGATCGACCAGCCGCTCCGGCTCAAGGCCGACCAGTCGGGCCTCTGGGGTCCGGGACGCATCATTCAATCCAACCCGGAGGCGGACATCGTAAACGTGGAGAACGTCAGCGGCGTCGTGCTGCGCGACCTCACCTTCACGCGGTCGGAAGGGAAGATGGAGACGCATCGTCCGGGCCTCCGACTCGTGCGCTGCGCCGACGTCACGATCGACAACGTGCAGATCCTCGATAACCGCGGCGACCTCGCGGCGATCTTCGCCGCCTACTGCCGCAACCTGCACATCAAGTACTCGTACATCGAGAACTACTCCCGCATCGCGATCGACGACCGGACCACGATCCCGTTCTTGGGCTACGCCTTCAATTGCATCAACGGCACGGGCATGCTGATCCGGCATTCGGCCGGCACGCGGATCGAATACAACCGGGTCGTCGAGCTCCGCATGCTCCCGACTCCGGAGCTAAAGGCGAAGTACAACCTCGGGAAATTCAGCAAGAAGAACCCCGTGCGCGGCGCCAGCGTCTCCGAGGAGATGTGGGCGGCCGAGTATTTCAACGGCTGGCACCAGGGCGCGGCGATTCAGATCACCAAGGGCGAGACGAGCGACTTCGTGCAGCTCCTCGGCAACTACGTCGAGAACGCCGCCCAGGGCATCGACATCCACGGCGACCACGTGATCATGAGCCATAACACGATCAACAACGCGTTCATCGGGATGAAGGCCATGCACGGCTCCCGGAACGTGATCATCGCCGGCAATCAGTTTTCCCGGAATGATCTCTGGAGCATCCAGCTCCAGCCCGGTACCGCCTCGCACGTGGCCATCCCGGAGAGCGCGGCAAGCAAGGCCGACCCGGCCGATCCCGAGGCGCTGACCTGGCCGATCACCCGCGCGGGCGCGAACATCGACGGGCATTCGATCGTCGCCAACAACATCATCTCCGACTTCGGCTACGGCACCGCGCATTGGATGTGGGACTCGGCGAACACGGCGCCCATCCAGTTCAACGCGGGTCCGCTCGGAGGTCCGAACGGCAAACCGCCGCCCGAGACTGATGTGATCGTCACCGGTAACGTGCTGCACGATACGGGGCGTGACGGCGTCATCGTCGACGGCCAGGTGCGTAAGGAGCCCCCGCGCTACCGGTACGCCGTCCGGATTGGCACGGGCGAGCTTGGGCCCCGCGGCCTCCGTTTCTCGAACAATATCCTTCACCCCGGGACGGACGGCGTCTCGAACGTCGAACTCACGCCATGACCCTCGTGCGCTTCGTGCTCCTTCTGGTCTGCGCCGGCTTCGCGGCCCGCGCGGCCGACCCTGCCGCCGACCCGCTCGCGCTGACCCCCGCCGTTACGAAGTACGCTTCGATTCAAGAGGCGCTGGACCGGAACCCGGGCCGCCAGGTGTACCTTCCCACCGGCGATCACGAGATCAGCGAGGTCCTGAAGATCACGACTCCCAACTCCGGACTCTGGGGCCCGGGTCGCATCATCCAGACGAACCCCGAGGCCGCCATCATCGATGCGCGCGGCGCGAAGGGGATCCAGCTCCGGGGGTTCACGCTCACGCGCGCCGAGGGCCGGCAGGAGTCGCGCCAGTCGGCCCTGGTCGTCGAGCGATGCGAGAACGCCGTGATCGACAGCGTGCAGGTCCTCGATAACTGGGCCAACGCGAGCGCGGTCTCCGTTACGGAGTGCGACCGCGTGCAGGTCAGAAACTGTCTCGTGCGGAACTACTCCCGCATCGCGATCGACGATCGCACGAAGACTTCCTTCCTCGGCTACGCGTTCCGCTGCATCGACGGCACCGGCATCACTGTCCGCCACTCCCAGGGCGGACTGATCGCGCACAACCGCGTCGTCGAGCTGCGCATGCGCCCGACGCCGGAGCTCAAGGCCGAGCACGACCTCGGGAAATTCGTGAAGAAGAACGCCACCAAGGGCTGGCGCGTGTCGCAGGAGATGTGGGACTCCGAGTACTTCAACGGCTGGCACCAAGGCTCGGCCATCGTGGTGACAAGCGGGGAGCGCAGCGACCACACTCGCGTCATCGGCAACTACATCGAGAATGCCGCCCAGGGGATCGATATCCACTCCGACCATACGATCCTCGCGAATAACATCATCAACAACGCCTTCATCGGGATGAAGGCCATCCACGGGTCGCGCAACACACTTATCCTGGGGAATCAGTTTTCTCGCAGCGACCTCTGGGCCATCGGGCTGATGCCCGGCACGGCCTCGCATGAGGCGGGAGTCGAGGTCGAGCTCTCGGGCGGGCGCAAATCGAGCGCGGTGGCGAACGTCGATGGCTATTCAGTCGTCGCCAACAACATCATTTCCGACTTCGGTTATGGCGACGCCCACTGGAACTGGAGCATCGACACCTCCGGGCTGGCCCCGCTGCGCTTGGGTTCGCCCGGCTTCGCCGCGAACGGCAAGCCGCCGGTCCGCGACGTCCTCGTCCTCGGCAACATCATCCAGGACACCGGTCGTGACGGCGTCATCGTCGACGGCCAGGCCAAGATCGAGCCCCCGCGCTATCGGTACGCCGTGAAGATCGCGCCCGGCGCGGACGCCCCGCTGGGCGTCAGGTTCGGCGCCAATATTTTCCATCCCGGCACCGAAGGTGTCGCCGACGCCCCGTTGACTTCTCCTGATCCCCCACTCGGCGTACGGCCCACTTCACCCGTCCCATGATTCCCGGTAACCTCACCGTCGCCGACATCCTCATCGTCGTCGCGTATTTTGTCGGCACCGTCTGGCTCGGTGCCCGCTTCAGCGGGCGGCAGAAGAGTTCCTCGAACTACTTCCTCGGCAATCGCAACCTGCCCGGTTGGGCGGTGGGCTTGTCGATGTTTGCCACCATCACTTCGAGCTGGGCTTTCCTTGCCCTGCCGGCGAAGGCGTTCGCGAGCGACCTCCAATACCTGATGGCGGTCTCGGCGATCCCGATCGCGGCCTGGATCTCGGTCCGGTGGATCGTGCCGCTTTTCCGCGAGCGCATCCGGCTCAGCGCGTATGAATACCTCGAGCACCGGTTCGGTCTCGGCGCGCGGATCTACGGCAACCTGGCTTTCCTCATCGTCCACTTCGGCAAGATGGCGGCGATTTTGTACCTCCTCTGCCTCGCCATCGCGGGGATCACTGGCTGGAACATCTTTTTGCTCATCGCCGTGGTGGGCATCTCCACCGTGGCCTACACGATCGTCGGCGGCATCGAAGGCGTCGTCTGGACCGACGTGGCGCAGGGTTTCCTGCTCCTGTTCGCCGGCGTGGTCGCGCTCGGGTTCATCATTTTCGGCGGCGTCGCCGACGCCGGGACCGTCCTCGGCACCGCTTGGGACGCGGGCAAGTTCAAGCTGATCAACACGAACTTTTCTTGGACCAGCTCGAACACGCTCGTGCTCGTGTTCTTCGGGCTCAATTTCTACCTGCAGAAATACGTAGCCGACCAGACGGTGGTGCAGCGCTACCTGCTCGCCTCGACAACGGCGCAGGCGGGACGCGCCCTCTGGCTGTCGTCGTTCCTGCTCATGGGCGTCTGGCTCCTGTTCATGTCCGTGGGGGCGGTGCTCTGGGCCTATTACCAGGCGGGCAATGGAACGGTGCCGCCGGAGGTGCTGGCCAAGCCGGATCGCGTCTTCCCGTACTACATCGGCCACGGCATGCCAGCGGGCATGCCTGGCCTGATCCTCGCCGGCCTGCTGGCGGCCACCATGTCGACTCTGGCATCGGACCTCAACAGCTTGAGCGCGGTGGCATACGACGACTATTATCGACGCCTTCGGCCCAAGGCGAGCGATGAGGAGCACCTGAAATTCTCGCGGCGCGTCGTGCTAGTTGCAGGTCTCTTGGGGGTGGCGGTGGCGATGGCGATGACCCGCGTCCATTCGATGGCAGACGCGGCGTTCGATTTCGTCTCCCTCGTCGGTGGTGGCGTGCTCGGCATGTACCTGCTCGGCATCCTCGTGCCGCGCTGCTCGAGCCGGGCGCTGTACGTCGGGTTGGTCGTGGGCGTGGCCTTCGTGCTATGGGCCACGTTCTGCGGGCGGGGCGAGACTGCGCTGCCGGCGTTGCCGCGCTTCCCGCTGCACACCCTCTGGGTCGGCCTGCTCGGCAACGTCGTGGTCTTCGCCTGTGGCTTGGCGACCAGCTTCATCTGGCCGGCGCTGGTGAAGGCGGCTCCAGCCCGCGAGGCCGTCCCGGCGTGATCTGCCAGTCTCTCTCCTCGATGAATCGACGCGCTTTCCTCCGCACGAGCAGCCTCGCCGCCCTCGCCACGGCCGCCGGCCCCCGACTCGCCGCGGCTCCCGCCGCGCCGCTCCGCGTGGTGCAGGTCGGGACTACGCATTCGCACGCGCCCGCCAAATGGACTACGATCAACCGCCTGACCGCTGACTTCGCGGTGGCCGGCATCTGGGAGCCCGATCCCGCGGAGCGCGCGAAGTCCAGGACCCGGCCCGAGTACGCGGGGGCGCGCTGGCTCGAGGAGCGCGAGCTTTTCTCGGATCGCACGATCCAGGCCGCCGTCGTCGAGACGGAGCTGCCCGACCTCCACGCCACCGGCCGCCGCTGCCTCGAGGCCGACTGGCACGTGCACCTCGACAAGCCGCCGGGACGCGATCTCGCGGGCCTGACCGAGCTTCAGCGACTCGCCGTGCAGGGCAAACGCGTGTTTCAGCACGGCTACATGTACCGGTATCACCCGGCCATTCGCTTTGCCGTCGAGCAGGCCCGCGCCGGGCTGCTCGGCAAGATCCTCGCGATCCACGGCGACATCGGCAGCGAAATGGCTGCCGATCGTCGTCCCTGGCTCGCCGAGGCCTACGGCAGCTCGATGATGCTCCTCGGCTGCCACCTTGTCGACGTGGCGGTGGCGATCCTGGGCGAGCCGCAGGCCGTGAAGGGCCATCGCCGCCGCTCGTTTCCCAAGCGCGACAACTACTACGACAACTCGACGGCGGTGCTCGAGTACCCGGAGGCGCTCGCGATCATCCGCAGCCTCAACTTCGAGGTGGGTGGCGGCCCCCGGCGGCAGTTCGCGGTGTTCGGCGAGACCGGCTCGATCGAGGTCCGGCCGCTCGAGCCGGGACAGGTGCGGCTGACGCTCAAGCAGGCGGCCGGCGGGTTCGCCGCTGGCGCGCAGGAGGCCAAGCTGCCGGCCGTGGCGGGCCGTTACGACGAGCAGCTGCAGGATTTCGCCGCGATGGTCCGGGGTAGTCCTTCTTCCATTTCGTATTACACACCGGCGCACGACCTCGCCGTCCATCGCGCGGTCCTCGCCGCGACCGGCTGAACTCAACTCTTTCCCTGATCCCATGAAACTTCCCCGCATGCATCGCCGTTCATTCCTCAAGCGCGCGGGCGTCGCCTTCGGAGGCACGCTGGCCGCGGTCCTTGCGCCCTCCGTCTGGTCCGCCGTGCCGGGCGCCAATGGCGACATCCGCGTCGCTATCATCGGCCTCGGCAACAAGGGCAAGCAGCACATCGAGGTCTTCAGCCAGTTGCCGGGCGTCCGCCTCGTCGCCATCTGCGACGTCGATCCGAAACGCCTCGCGGAGCAGGTGGAGAAGCTGAAGGGCCGGAACCTCCAGCCGATCGCCGTGACCGACGCGCGCCGCATCCTCGAACGCGACGACATCGACGCGGTGGTGGTCTCCGCTCCCAATCACTGGCACGCGTTGTTTGGCATCTGGGCCTGCCAGGCCGGGAAGGACGTCTATGTCGAGAAGCCGATTTCCCACACGATCGCCGAGGGCGAGGCATTGCTGAAGGCGGCGAAGAAGCACCAGCGGATCATGCAGTCGGGCACGCAGTACCGGTCGGACGTTGGCCTCCGCGCGGCAGCCGCCTGGCTCGGCGAGGGCCCCATCGGCCGTCCGAAATGGGGGCACGTGGTGTGGTTCGAGCGCCGCGACACCATCGGGCGCGTGGCGCCCTACACGCCGCGGGGACTCGACTACGATCTGTACTGCGGACCGTCGGCGCTGGCGCCGCTGACCCGCACGAACCTCCACTACGACTGGCACTGGGTCTGGTCGACGGGCAACGGAGACCTCGCGAACAGCGGCATCCACGCGTTCGATGTCTGCCGGTGGTTCGCCGGCGAGCCGGGTTTTCCGCGGCGCACCCGCACGATCGGCGGACGCTTCGCCTGGGACGACGCCGGGCAGACGCCGAACACGTCGCTAACGCTCCTCGAGTTCCCGCGGGTCCCGATGATGATTGAGATCCGCAACCTGCCGCAGCAGGCGGGTCTCCGGGCCATGGATACGCACTTGGGCATCCGCGAGGGCATTGCGCTGCATTTCGAGGGCGGCCGGTTTGTCGGCCTGCGCGGCGGCGGCGTGATCTACGACAACGACGGCAAGCGCGTCCGTGATTTCGCGGGCGACGGCGGCGCCGGGCACGCGGCCAATTTCATCAAGGCCGTCCGCAGCCGGCGGGCCGAGGAACTCCAGGCCCCGCTCGCCGAGGGCCATGCGTCCAGCTCCGCCTGCGAACTGGGCAACATCTCCTGGCGGCTCGGCCGCGCCGCCACCGTGGCCGAATGCCGCGAAGCAGTCGGAGCGCACCCGGGTGCGGCCGAGGCGCTCGCGGCCCTGGAGAAGAACGTGGTCGCCAACGACGTGTCGCTGGAGCGGCAGCCGTTCGCGCTCGGACCCTCGATCGAATACCGCGACAGCCGCATCCAGTCCGTGACCGGCGGGAAACGGGACGCGCTGGACCGGGCCCGCGCCTTGGCGCGCGGTGCGCCGCGCAAGCCTTATGAGATCCCGTATCTCTGAGCCCGTGGACACGACGTGGTGATGGTTTCATCACAGTGCAGTGAAGCGCGGACGGCCGTGGGCCATCGCCTAAGGCTGCTTCCCACGGGCCGGCTCAAGGTGCCGGCGCCACTGGTGTATTGGATGCGCCGATTCGCGGACTGGGTCGATCTCGAGTTCCAGTTGGGGCTGATCCAGGGGGACGGCAAGACTGTCGTCGTCAACACCGGGTTTCCGCGCGACACCGACCAGCTGGCGGCCGGCTGGCGGGAGCGGCTCGGTCCGTCCGCCGTACTGGAGCGCCGCCCGGAATGGGAACCGGCGACGGCCCTGCCGGCCGCCGGGGTCGATCCGGCGACGGTCGATTTCGTGGTCATCACGCCACTCCAGATCTACGCCACCGGCAACCTGCGGCTTTTCCCGAAGGCTCGGATCTGCGTGTCGCGCCGCGGCTGGATCGAGGACGTGATGGCGCCGTCGACGCCACGGCACATGCCCCGCGCGCGCTGCATCTCCGACGACGATTTCCACTGGCTGCTCGGCGAGGGACGGGACCGGCTGCTCCTGCTCGATGACGTGCATGAACTGCTGCCCGGCCTCGTGTGCCGCTGGGCGGGAGTGCACCATCGATCGTCGCTGCTCGTGGAGGTGTCGACCGCGCGGGGGCTGGCGATCCTGTCGGATTGCGCGTTCCACTTCGCCAATGTCGAGGAGGATATCTCGCTCGGCATCGCCGAGAGCGTCCTGGAGGGCCGCGCCGTCTACGCCGACATTCGGCAAAGGGCCCGACACTTTCTTCCGCTCTGCGAGCCTCTGCTGCGGCAGCGTTACCCGGACGGTGTCGTCGCATGAACCTGCCGTCCGGCATCATCCCGATTCTTCCGACGCCGTTCACCGCGGACGACCGGATCGACGTCGCCGCCTTGCGCGGCCTGGTCGACTTCGCGGTGGAGGCCGGCGCGGCCGGCGTGGGCACGCCGGCGTTCGGCAGCGAATTCTACAAGCTCGATGCCGCGGAGCGGACCGAGGTTATCGAAACCGTCCTGTCCCAGGCGGCGAACCGGCTTCCCGTGATCGTGCAGTGCAACCACACCTCGCCGCGGGTGGCCGCCCGGCTGGCGGCGGACGCGGCGAAACGGGGCGCGTCGGCGATCAACACCGCGCTGCCGCGTGCCTTCGCGGTCTCGACGCGGCAACTGGAGGATTTTGCCCGGGAGGTGTGCGACGCGGTCGCCCTGCCGGTCATTGTGCAGGACTGGAATCCGTCGGGTGAATCGGTGGACGCGGCCTTCGCCGTCCGGCTGCATCGGCGCTGCGGGAACTTCCGGGCCTTGAAGCTCGAGGAGCCAGGCATCGGGCCGGTGATCCGCGCGATCGGGGAGGAGACCGCGGGGCACGTCGGCGTCTACTCCGGCTGGGGTGGCCTGCATCTTCTGGAACTCCAACCGGCCGGCGCTCGCGGAGCGATGCCGGGACTGGCGGTGGCCGATGTGCTGGCGCGGGTCTGGAACCTCGGCGCGGCCAGGCGCGATCCGGAGGCTTTCGCGTTGTTTGCCTCCGTTTCTCCTTACCTGCAATTCAGCCTGCAGACCTTCGAGCAGTTCCACCACGCCGAGAAACGGCTCCTGGTCGTGCGCGGTCTCCTGAAATCGGCCGCAGTCCGTTCCGTGACCATCGAGCTTGGCGAGGATGCCGGGCGCTATCTGGACTGGCTTCTCGTGCACCTTCAGCCGATGTTCAACGTCCCGCGCGCCGCCATCTGACCACGGCTCATCTTTCCCAGAATAGTAACCCCCACCATGATCAATAAAACTCTCCTTAGCCTGCTCCTCCCGGTTTTCGCCTGCGGCCTGCTGGCCGGGGCTCCGGACCGCAGCTCAACCAAAGGCGTCCGGACGCTCCGCTCCTTCGGCGCGGTCGGAGACGGACGGACCGACGACCGTGCCGCGATCGCGGACGCGTTGAATCGCGCGCAGGGCGAGCCGGTCGACGGCGAAGGGCTTACCTACTCGGTACGCGGCAACATCGAGGTGAAGACGAACGTGGACTTCCGCCACGCCACGTTGATCCAGACGATGGGGCCGCCCGACACGCGCCGGTTCCTCCAGGAAAGCGGGCAGCTGACGGTGGCGCCGGCGGACGCACTGCTAAAGGAAAACGTCAAGGGCCTGCCCGTCATGCGTGCCGACGGCCTCGGCACCTATTCCGGCACCAAGCCGCCGACCGCGGAGGAATTCAGCCAGCTGATGTCAGGGATCGCCCTGCGCACGCTCGACATCCGCGGCAGCGAAGGAAAGCCGGTTGCGGTGCGCCTGTCGAAGATCCGGATCGACCGCGGCCGGCACCCGAACTCGGGCGGACGCACCGATGGCGCCGGCATCCAGCTCAGCTACGCGAGCCCCGTGCAGGTGCGCGACACCGTTATCACCGGAGACGGCAAGGGCACCGGCCTGATGTTGTCGAACTGCGCGAAGGTCCGGATCGAGCGCATCCACATCCACGACATGACCTGGGCGCCGTACGACGGAGACGAGATCTTCTCGAAGATCTCGGCGAAGGAGGTCCGGGATGACTTTGGCTGGAATGTTTTCCCGATCTACGAAGTCCGCACCGCGATGAAGCGTTTCGTGCGGGTGCGCGTGCAGGAACAGCTGGTCGGCATCTTCGTCGGCCAGTGCAACGACGTGGAGATCGTCGATTCGCGAATCGAGCGGCTGCAGACGAAGATCGGCGACCGGCTGTATCCGCTGCAGTCGGACGCGATCACGATCGGCAACACCAAGGGCGTCGTCGTCCGCAACACCGACATGGCCAAGGCCTGGGAGGGCATCGATTTCACCGGGAAGTCCGGCCAGGATTTCCTCTTCGAGAACTGCACTGTCACGGACACGATCGGCTGGGCCTTCAAGCTCGCGCACGACAAGAAGAACGGGAAAATCATCGACTGCACCGCCATCCGCGGTGGCATTGCCGGCTTCCTCGTGGGCGCGCAGTCCGAGAACGTCGAGCTGATCCGCTGCCGGGCGATCGAGACCGCGGGCAACCGCTACTGGGATGCCTCCGACGGTCGGCGCCTGATGGCGATGTCCGGATTCCGCATTCAGGGGATCGAAGGCCTCGCGACACCGCGGAAGATCAAACTCGAGGATTGCCTGGCGATCAACCAGCTCCATGCCGGCGCGATCGACTACGGCATCCTGTGCGAAGCGGTCGGCCCCGAGCGCGAAATCACTTTGGGCAAGTTCACGACCTCCGGGGCGAAGATCCAGGACATAAAAGTCGGGCCCCGCGAGGATCAGGTCGCCAAGGCTGCGTCCCGCTGAACGGCCATGGGCGCGCGGTGTACTGAAGCGACGCATCGGCGCCGGCCATGAGGATCACAAGAATCGAGGGTTTCTACCGCGACAACGAGAACGCGAGGAAGGCCTGGCAGCGGAAGTTCTGGCAGTTCGGAGTCGAGGTCCACACCGACGCGGGCCTTACCGGGCTCGGAGTGGGCGGGGCCGGCATGGCGGGCCTCGAGGTGGTGCGCCACGCGCTGGCCCCGGCGCTGGTCGGACGGGATTCGTGCGAGGTGGAGGCGCGCTGGGACGAGATGTATCGCGCGACGCTGCCCTTCGGACGCCGCGGGGTCGCGCTGATGGCGATGAGCGCGATCGATCTCGCGCTGTGGGACCTGGTCGGAAAGGTGCGCGGCCAGCCGGTCTGGCGCTGTCTGAACGACCGCGCGCCGGCCCGTATCCGGAGTTATGCGACCACGCCGCACGTGGAGGCCTGCCGGGACCTCGGTTTCCAGGCGTTCAAGCTGCCCGTGAGCGAGGGGCCGGCGGACGGCGAGGCGGGACTGGAGCGGCTGGAGCGAAAGGTGGCCGCGGCCCGTGCGTCAGCCGGGGCGGATGTCCCGTTGATGATCGATTGCTGGATGGGATGGGACCTCGGCCATGCCAGCCGGGCGATCGAGCGGCTGGCGCCGTATCGTCTCGCATGGATCGAGGAACCCCTGCCGCCCGACGACCTGGCGGAATACCGCGAACTCGGTGCACGGGCGCGCGCCGCCGGCACGCGACTCGCGGCCGGTGAACACGAGTACGGCTGGGCCGGCTTCCGTGACTTGCTCGAATCCGACGCCGTGGCGGTCTTGCAGCCGGACGTCACGTGGTGCGGCGGACTCACGCCGGCGCTCAAGGTCTGGCGTGCCGCCGAGGCCGGAGGCAAGGTCATGGCGCCACACCGCGGGGGTGAGGTTTGGGGCCTGCACCTTAACTTCGCCTTCGGCGGACAATGGGCCGAATGCGTCTGCCTGGACGGCCACTCGGAGGACGACCCGCTGGTCGAGGGTGCGCCGGTCTGCTGCGACGGTTTCTTCGCGCCGCCCGAGGCGCCGGGCTTCGGCGTCCGCTGGCGCAAGGGCGTCTGGGGCTGAACGGGCGTCCTTCTGGATTCGGCGAGGACACCGCGTGTCGTAGACGCTCGCACCGCGGCGGACCTTTTCGATCAACGGAGAGGCCGAGTGCACGGAAGGGATCACGGGGCCGGCATCCGGCGAACGAGCCACATCTCGCCGACCTGGCCGAAGCCGACCAGCTGGCCAGCGTCGGGATTGACCGTCCACTTCAGCCGCAGCCGGCCGTCGCGGGTGGCCGCTGGTGGGACCGGGAAGGTCTGCGGTTGCAGCGTCGGGGCCGATTCCTGACGGCCGAGCGCCAGGCCGGCGTGGACCACGAGTCCCTCGTCCGTCTCCAGCCGGATTTCCGACGGCAGAAAAGTTGGCACGTAGACGACCCGGACGTCGTAGGTCGCGGCGGGATCGAGGCCGTTGAACTCGAGCTCGACGGACGACCCGTAGAAGGCGGAGAGATGGTCCCACCAGGCCGCGCGCCAGCCCTCGAACAATCGGCCGGTGCGGACGCTGAAGGTCGGCAGCGGGTGGGATCGAAACTCGGGGTCACCGAGCGAGTCGCCGGCCGGCGCAGCCTCGTGGCCGAGGTCGCGGTAGTATCCGCCCGGGCCAGGATCGGTCCAGTGCACGATGCCGCGAAGGGCGGCGAGCCGCTCCTCCTCCGTGGCCAGCGTGCGGATCTCGGCGAAACGGGCCTGCAGCCAGCCGCGGTTGTTCAGCGGGAAGTCGATCGCATCGAGATTGGCCCCGCGCGGCAGGGCGGTCGCGCCATAGAGCGGGACGCTCAGCTGCATCTTGGCGCTCTGGAAGAGCGCTTCGGCGAGCTGGAAGATCCGGGTACGGAGTGCGTCGCGCGCGGCGTCGGCGGGCGGCGCGAAGAGTGCAGTCTCCGCCGCAGCCATCGCTGGAACCGCTCCGGTGACGGCAGCGGCGTCGAGAAGGGCGAGGGCGTGCCGCTCCTGCTCGGTCTCGGCGAGCAGGCGGCGGCGGACATGGGCGTCGTAACTGGCGCGGTAGAGCGCCTGCTGGAAACGCCAGTTGCGGCGCAGGGCCATCGGCGCTGCTGCCTCCATACGCTGGAACGCGGCGAGCGTGGCCTCGACGCCCTCGTTGACCGCGAGCGCGCCCTGCCAGTTGCGCTCGAGGGCGGCCAGCCCGGCGCCGAACTCCGGGGCGAGCGCCGGGGAAATGAAGTAGCGGCTGTAGTCGGCGAGGATTTCGGCGACCGGCGTCGCCGGGTCCCAGGCCAGCGCACTCCAGACCGCCTTGTTGACGTCGTCGTTGCAGCCTTCCGAGTAGGCGATGAAGCCGTCCGAAAGGGGCAGCTGGCGGCGGGCGACGTTCGCCATGTTCTCGGGGCGCGGGTTGATCGCCTCGCGGCCGAGCGTGGACGCGAGCGCGCGGTCCCAGTCGGGCACCGGCAGCTGGCTGAGGAAGTTGTGGGTGATGTCCGGATACAGCCGCAGCGGGTAACGGCGCGGCACGGCCGCGCGCAGGTCGGGCAGCGACCGGCGCGTCCACGGGCCGTACACGACGCCCGTCATCCATGCGGGCTCCTGCCGGACGATCTGCAGCCATTCGTCGAGCCAGCGCGAGCTGAAGCCTTGCGGGCTGATCCACAGTCCGGCGGCCGGATGGTGCCGTCGCAGCAGCGCCGCCTGCTCCTCGAGGAGGCCCATCAGCACGCCGGGGGGAGTCCGCCCGGGATCGCCGCCGGGCACGAAGACCGCGTCGATCCGCGGCAGGGCACGGAACACTTCCTCCCACTCGGCGCGCGCCGTGGCGCGCGTCGCGGGATCGGTGTAGTCGGGGTCGATCGCCGGATACCAGATCCAGCATTCGAGGCCGTAGTCGGCCGCGAGCTGCGACATCGCGCGCATCATGGCCAACGGAGGGAGCGGGAAGTGCGGGCTCGTCGCTGCGTCGTCGGAGCGCGGCGGGACCAGCTCGATCGCGTTCAGGCCGAACACGACGAGGTCGCGGATGTACTGCTCCCAGTCGGCGACGTCCCAACCGTCGTAGGAATTGGTCTTCGGCCGGTAGCCGAGCTGGTGGCCGCGCCACCGGGCGGCCGGCGTCGTGGCGACGGCGAAGTCCCGGGGCAGGACGGCCCGGCCGGGTGCGAGCGTCATCTTGCGCAGTACGTGGCCCGCACCGAAGAGAACGCCGCGCGCGTCGCGCCCGACGATGAGGAGCGCCGGGCGACCCCCGAGTTCGGTCGAGCGGATGGCGAAGGACTCCGGCCGGTCGGGCGGCTCCGGCAGGGCGCGCCGCCAGGAGTCCGGCAGGCCCAAGGCGTCGCGCGAAGCGGCGGAAACGATCACGACAAGGGGCTTGGTTCCATCCCGCCATTCGCGGGAAACGGCGCTGCGCACGCCGGTGCGGCGGGAGGTTTCGTCGACCAGCAGCGCGAGCGCCTTTTCCTCGGGCCTGCTCCAGCCGGCCGGCGCGAAGATGTCGGCCCCTGCCCAAGAAATCTCCGACGGCAGGGCAGCGACGGCGGCATGGGAAAACAGGGCGATGGCGCCGAGTGCGACCGAGGCGAGCCGGAGGAATGTTCTCACGGGATCAGAGCGGAACCAGGCCGGACAGGTCATGGGGGCCGAGGGATTTTTACGCGCGCTGAGGCGAGCACAACCTCCATCCGGCGGGTCTTGGGCGGACGATGGAGGCAGTCTGAGAATTTAGACTGCGAGTCCGGTCCGAGGCCGGAGTGAAGGAGGGACGCGTCGTGGAGAGGCTCTGCCCAAGGCAGGGCTATTTCAATCAGGACGTCGGTATCAGCTCCGCCCGCGCTGCGCGGCGCCGCCGGGCGGCAGCCTTTGGCCGGCGGTGAGGCCGCCGTCGACGAGGAGATCGGCGCCGGTGATGAAGGCGGCATGCTCGGAGGCAAGAAAGACAACCGCGGGCGCGACGTCAGCTCCGGTGCCAGCGCGGCCGAGTGGCGTGCGCTCGTGCGGCGGGATGCGGCTGAAAACGGCGCGGAGGCGGGCATCCTTGACGATGTCGGTCGCGATCGCGCCCGGCGAGACGCTGTTCACGCGGACGCCGTGCCGCCCCAGCTCGAGCGCGAGCCCGCGGGTGAGGAGATTGATGCCCGCCTTCGAGGCGGAGTATCCCACCTTGTGGTCGCCGGAGAGCGTCGCGGAAATCGAGGAGATGTTGACGATGCTGCCCGCCCCTTGCGCGACCATCCGCCGGCCGGCGGCGCGGCAGAAGAGGAAGTAGCCTTTCAGGTTCACCGTCATCATGCGGTCCCATTCGGCCTCGGAAAGATCGAGCGCGGGCTTGAGCGTGGCGACGGCGGCATTGTTGACGAGGAGATCGAGCCGCCCCCAGGCCTTGACGACAGCGGCGACCGCTCGGTCGACATCGCGGGCGCGGGACGCGTCACCGGGCAGGGCCAGCGCACGGCCCCCGGTCCGGCGGATGGCGTCCGCGGTCTTCCGCACTCCGGTACGATCCAGGTCGAAGCACGCCACCGCGGCTCCGGAAGCGGCGAGCGCGAGTGCGGTGGCCCGGCCGATGCCGCGGCGGCTGCCGGCGCCGGTGACGAGGGCAGTGCGCCCCGTGAGGTCGATGTGCATGAAGGAATACGCGGGACGTGAGTCGAGGGACGACGCGGTGGGGCGGGAGTTCAGTTCACTTCCGCCGTCGGCCGGACGTTCCAGGTCGGCTCGCCCTCGAGCGGAACGCGGTCTTTGGAGGCGAAGAAGGGAACGCGGCCGGCCAGGAAGCTGGAAAGTGTCGCATAACTCCGGCCTAGCGCGAGAGGGCGGGATCGCCCAGCGTCTTGGGAATGGTCACCATGTCCGCGTTCCAGAAATTGGCGGACTTCGAGTAGGGACCGTTTACTTCGGCGTACAGGCCGCGCATGGTCGCCAGGAAACGGCTGGCGACCTCGGGGTAGACGTCCTTGAGGTTCCATTGCTCGTTCTGGTCGATGTCCAGGTCGTAAAGCTCCACCCGCTCGAACGAGGTGTTGCAGTGAAATTTCCAGCGGCCATCGCGCAGGGCCAGGCCCGGGGCCTCCATCTTGACGTCATTGCGGAGCGTGACGCCGCCCTCAAATTCCCAGTACAGCGGCCGCGGCCGTTGCGCGGTGCCGCCGCGGAGCACGGGCCTGAGGTCGATGCCATCGAAGGGACGGGTCGGATCGGGTTTCGAGTCGGTCGCGGTGGTGAAGGTCGTCATGAGGTCCGCGGTCCACGCGACTTCGCGGCTGTCGCGACCGGGCTCAGTGACTCCCGGCCAGCGGACGATGCCGGGCACGCGGATGCCGCCGTCATAGATGAAATGCTTGCCGCCGCGCAGGCCCCCGTTGGAGCCGCGGGCGCGGTCGCTCCACGGGATCAGGTGCGGTTCGGCGCCATTGTCGCTCGAGAAGACGACGATGGTGTGGTCCGTGAGCCCGTGCTCGTCGAGGTAGCGCAGCAGGCGGCCGTATTGTTCGTCCATCTGCGTGATGGTGCCGTAAAAGTACTGCTCGGATTCGGAGCGGTCGGCGTACATCTCGCGGTACTTGGGCGCGCAGAAGACCTCCTGGTGCGGCGCGAACGACCAGAGGCTGACGAAGAACGGCCGGGACGGGTCCTTCTCGATGAAGTCGATCACTTCGTCGACGTAGACCTCGGCCGACCAGCGACCCTCCGTCGTGATCGGCTTGCCGTTTCGCCGCCAGTTCGCGCTGAAGTAACTGCCGTGACGGGCGCCGGAGAGGAGAAGGGAGTGATCATAGCCGTAGTCCTCGGGTCGGGGCTCGTTCTTCCGGTCGGGGAAACTGATGTGCCACTTGCCCACATGGGCCGTCCGGTATCCGGCCTCGCGCATCATGCGCGGCATCATCGGCTCGTCGGTCGGCACATGGTGGAAGGCGATGGTGCGATCGGGGCTATCGTTGATGAGCTTCTTCATCCCGAACCGGTTTTGGATGCGCCCGGTCAGGAGGCCGGCGCGCGACGGCGAGCAGATGGGGGCGGTGACGTAGAACTGGGTTAGTCGCATGCCGGTCGCGGCCAGGCGGTCGATGGCGGGCGTGCGGAGGAAGGCATGCCCCTGCACCCCGAGGTCGCCCCAGCCCATGTCGTCTGCGTAGAGGATAATGACGTTGAGTGGGCGGCCGTCGGCGCCGCGGATCGGATGCGGGCCCTGCGTCTGGGCGAGCCCGGCTCCGGCGAAGGCCAGCGTGGCCCCTCCGAGCAAGAGGGCGGCGATGGTGCGGGTCAAGGAAGCGGAACGAGGGCTCATCCTGGGGTGGGGGCCGGAGTTGGAATCGACGCGGCGAACGTGGAGAATTTTACGGCAAGGCGACGTCGCAACGGGAGCAATCACCGAACCGCTCCGCGACCGGAGAAGGTAGTCTAATTTGGACCGCGCGTCGCCTATTTGGCGTTTGGCCGCAGCGCCGAGACGCGCAGGTTGCGGTATCGGCAGGCGGACCATTGCATCTGGCGGAATCCGATCCTGCCGGCGCCCCAGACCGGGCCCGCGCGCGCGCCGTCATCGGTGAAGTCGATGATGATCTCGCCGTCCACCGCCATGCGCAGCCGCGCTCCCTCCTTGAGCAGAGCGGCGCGATGCGACCGCCCGGTGCCTCCCGCGGGCAGCGCGACAGGACCGTTGGCGAGGAGGAAGAAGCCGCTGTTTTTCCGCAGGTTCGCGACCGCCCGCGGCTCGGCCGGGGCATTGGCGAAATACGAGATGTGGTAGCTGTCGATGTCGCCGTGGGTGTAGTCGATGAACGTGCCGTCGCGCGCTTTCAGGATCGGATCAAAGATGTCCCGGCCGCCGTGGCCACGGGCGCCGAAAAAAAGAATGTTGAGCCCGTGCTCGCTCAGCACCTCGAACTCGAACTCGACGAGCATCCGGTCGGGGAAATCGCCGCGCGGCCAGAAAACCAGGTGTCCGTTGGGCCCGTCGGGCCGCTGCGATTTCAATTCCATCCAGCCATCGCGGAAGCGAATCTCTCCGGGGCCTTCGAGGACCCAGTCCGCGACATCGGCGGGCTCCGCCAAGCGGCGGACATAGATCTCGGATCCGCGGACCGACTCCGGATCCAACTTCCCGTAGCCGGCGACGCCCAGCAGGCGGTCGAGCTGGCCCCACTGCGCGTCACCCACCAGCGATCGCAGGTCGGCCTCTGGGATTGGCGCGGTTGCGACCCGCACGTCCGCGAGTGCGAAACGCCCGCCGGGACGGAGCATGAGCCGGTCGGCCGACGGATTGCTCCAGAGCGCGATCCGTGTGCCGCGGATATGGTAGGGAGTGCCGTTGAGGTAGGCGTTGCACTCTCCGGCGCGGGCATCCCAGTTGATCGCCACGTGATGCCACGCCGGGCCCGGCCACTCGGGCAGGAGCACGCGGATCAGGCGATCGAACTGGATGCCCTTGCGCGTCCCCGCGGCTCCCTGGGTGACGGTGTCTTTCCGCTGTCCCCAGCCGACGTACAGATTGATCGAGGCCTGCTCGGTAACGAAGCTCACGCTGAGCACTCCGGGCAGCTCGAGCAAGACCTGCTCAGACTCCGCGGTCGCCGCGCCGCTCTGGTAGGCGCGATCGGTGCGGAACCAGAACGCCAGCGATCCCCGGTTGCCAATGGGCGACGTGAGGCGCGCGGCCAGCGTCACGGGATCCCCGGCATCAAAGCCCGGGATGCCGGCGCGTGGACCGGCCACGGGGCGCAACGGCAGGTCCGGCGCGGTGGCGAGGGTCGCGCCCGCGACAACGAGATCCTTCGGCGGCGTGATCGCGGCCGGCAGCGTGGCGGCGATCAGAAAGATGCCGACGAGGCGAAACCACCAGCGATCGGGCGCGGCGCGGTTGGTCATGACGAAAAGATGAGGCAGAGGACGACGGCGGGCGCGAGCCCTCTGCGCACGGCCGCCGCCAACGGCGCGCCCAAGTCCTTATTTTTAGACCGCCGGGAAGCGCGGGTGCTTGCCGCCATTGCATGGGACTCCCGGCACGGCAGGGTGGCACCGAGCTCTCTTCCCGCGGAGCCCCCACTTCGTTCAACCGCCTCGTTTTCTGCACGCGGATCGACCCCCACGCCCCATGTGCCGAAGCCCGCTCTTTTTCCTGGTCCCAGTCCTCGCGTTTTCAGTTGTTACCGCCGCGCCGGACGCAAAACGGCCCAACGTCCTCTTCATCGCGCTCGACGACCAGAACGACTGGATCGGCGCGCTGGGCGGCCACCCGCTGGTGCGGACGCCGAACATCGACCGGCTCGCGCGCCGCGGCACGGTCTTCCTCAACGCGCACTGCCAGGCGCCGCTGTGCAATCCGTCGCGCACGAGCGTGATGCTCGGTGTCCGCCCGACCACGAGCGGCGTGTACGGGCTTGCCCCGTGGTTTCGTACGGTGCCGGCCGTCCGGGAGCGGGTCACGCTGCCCCAGCATTTCCGGGCGAACGGCTATGCCACGTTCGTGACGGGAAAGATCTACCACGACGAGTGGGGCCCCGAGTCGCTGCGGTCGGAGTTCGAAGTGCTGGGTCCGGCCGGCGGCGCGCGCGAGCTGGGAGTGAAGCCCGCGCGGAAACTGATCCCTCCGACACCGATGGGAAACCATCCCTTGATGGACTGGGGCGCCTTTCCGCATCGTGACGACGAGCGGGGCGACTACCCGGTGGCGACCTGGGCGGCGGAACGGTTGCGGACGATGCCGGCCGACCGGCCGTTCTTCCTCGCGGCCGGCATTTTCCTCCCGCACGTTCCATGTTACGCGCCGCCGGTGTGGTTCGCGCCTTATCCCGACGACGATTCCGTGCTGCCTCCCTATCTGGCCGGCGACCGGGACGACACGCCGCGGTTCTCCTGGGCCTTGCACTGGGAGCTGCCGGAACCGCGGCTCAAATGGCTGCGCGAGAACCGCCAGTGGCGCAACCTCGTGCGCTCGTACCTGGCGAGTGTCAGCTACGCCGATGCGCAGATCGGACGGATCCTCGATGCGCTCGAAGCCAGTGATCACGCGGACAACACGATCGTCGTGCTCTGGGGCGACAACGGGTGGCACTTGGGCGAGAAGGACATCACCGGCAAGAACACCCTCTGGGAGCGATCCACCCGCGTGCCGCTGATTTTCGCCGGCCCCGGCGTGGTCCCGGGCGGACGTTGCACGCAGCCGGCCGAGCTCCTGGACATCTATCCCACGCTGGCTGAGCTGTGCAGGCTTTCGGCGCGGCTCGATCTGGAAGGACTGAGTCTCGGTGCCCAGCTGCGCACGGCCGGCACCCGCCGGGAGCGACCCGCGCTCACGACCCACAATCCCGGCAACCATGCCGTCCGTTCGGAGCGTTATCGCTACATCCGCTATGCCGACGGCTCCGAGGAGCTCTACGATCTTCAATCCGATCCCAACGAATGGGAGAACCTCGCGGGACGACGTGAGCAAGCGACGGTCGTGGCCGAGCACCGCAAATGGCTGCCGAAGACCGAGGCGGAGTTCGCGCCCGGCAGCGCGCTGCGCATCCTCAGCTACGATCCCGTCAGCGGCGATTTCGTCTGGGAGGGAAAGCGATTCCGGAGGGATTCGCCGATTCCCGAATAGCCACTACCGACTGCGTGTAGGGCCGGCTCTCCGAGCCGGCCCGGGTTTGATCAACGACTGCCCCGTCCTTCACGTCCGTTCGGAGAGAGGATCCTATCAACCGAAATATCCGACCCTGCCACAACGCCCGCGCGAAGCTTCAGCGCGTCGATGCCGCCGCGGCTGGGTCGCGGGCGAGCGCGCGCACCGAGGCGCCGCGCCGCACTTCGTCGAGCAACCGCTGCAACTCCGCGACGCGGGCGGGCTCTGAGGCGAACAGGTTCCGGGTCTCGAGCGGGTCGTTGTCCATGTGGTAGAGCTGCCCGGTGGGTTCCCCCGCCGCGGGATTGACTGTCTTCGGCGACGAGAAGCCGCCCGATCCGCGTGATTCGACGAATTTCCAGGGGCCGCGGCGTACGGCGAAAACTCCATGGAGCGAGTGGTGGACCAGGAAAGGACGTGCGAAAGACTGCGACGACGGGTTCTTGAGCAGGGGCAGCAGCGAGAAGCTGTCGGGCGCCGCCTCCGCTGGCAGCGTCTGGCCCAGGACATCCGCCACCGTGGCGAAGACGTCGGTGAGTTCGACCGGCGTCGTGCAGACGGAACCCGGCTTTACGGCGGCGGGCCAGCGGATGATGAACGGCACGCGATGCCCGCCCTCGTAGATGTCCGCTTTCGTGCCGCGGAGGTTGCCGTTGCTGCGGTGTCCGAGGCGGTCCAGGCTCAGGCCGCGTTCGTGGGGCTTGTAGCCGGCAACGTCGTCCGCCTCGACGGGATTCCAGATGTGCCACAGCCCGCCGTTGTCCGAGGTGAGGACCACGATCGCGTTGTCGAGCTGGCCGTGGCGCCGAAGGGCGTCGGTGACGGCACCGACGAAGTCGTCGGTTTCGATCATGAAGTCGCCATAGACGCCGGCGGGGCTGCGTCCCACGTAGTGCTTGCTGGGCGCCAGCGGCACGTGCGGCGAGTTGAGCGGAAGATAGAGGAAGAGCGGCTTCGAGTCCGGTCGGCGGAAATGGCGGTCGATGTGCTCGACCGTGCGCTTCGTCAGTGTGGCCAGCACCTCCGTGCGATCGAACCCCGCGTCGCCGATGCCCGGCGAGAGGTTCTGCATCTCGCGGCGGTCGTCCGCGACGAAACTGGGGAGCTCGATCAGGCACCGGTCGTTCTCGATCCAACTGTACGGTGCCATGTCGAGCGAACCGGCGATGCCGAAATACGTGTCGAAGCCGATCGTCGTCGGGCCAGCCGTAAGGCGTCGATGGGTGTCGACCTCCTCGCCGCTGCGAAATCCCTTGCGGGGTTGGAGCATCAGGTCGCCGGTCAGCGGAGATCCATCGGGTCGGAGCCACTGCATGCCGAGGTGCCATTTGCCGAAGCAGGCGGTGGCGTAGCCCTGCGCGCGCAGGAATGCGGCGAGGTTGGGGCGGTCCAGTTCGATCAGCGGTGGGGCGAAGCCATCGAGCACGCCCTCCTTCATCCGGGTGCGCCAGGCATACCGGCCGGTGAGCAGCCCGTAGCGGGTCGGGCTGCAGACCGCCGACGGGGTGTGCGCCTGCGTGAAACGCATGCCCTCGCCGGCAAGCGCGTCCATGTGCGGCGTGCGGATCACCGAACCGGGCTGATAGCAGCCGGGGTCGCCCCAGCCCATGTCGTCGGCCAGGATGACGACGATGTGCGGCCGCGAGCCGGCGGTGGCAGCGCCGACGGGAAGCGCAGCGAGGCTGCAACCGAGGAGGACGGCGAGACGGGAAAGCAGGCCGATGGAGCGCATGGGAAAACAATCGTCGCGACGATCAGCGCCGCGAGAAGGAGAGGGGATAATCCTGCTCAACGAAGACGCGGACGGGGCCGAGCAGGCCGGATGGCTGGAGCGACTCGAGGTCGCGGTTCCATTTGCCGAGCGTTAAAAGCTTCGTCTGAAATTGCTTCGGCCGCGGGCCCTCCGGGAAGCAGTCGGGGAATTTCAGATCGCCGATGATTCGGTTGCGCCAGAGGTTCGAGGTCCGGATGGACAGCGGGTTGGCACCGGGCTGGAGCAGCGACGTCACGTCGAGCCGGTACGGCGGCAGCCAGGCGGTGCCGGCGGGGCGGCCATTCACGCTCACCTCGGCGATCACCTCGACCCGGCCCAGTTCCAGGACCACGCGGCGGCCCTTGGCCAGCCAGTCCGGTGGAACGGTCAGCGTATGTTCGTAGGTGGCCGTGCCGGAAAAATGCCGGACGGCCTGGTTCGAGTGCTCGGACCACGAGATGAGGCGCGGCAGGGAAACGGAACTCGGCGTATCCATTCCCGCGGGGAAGTGGAGTTGCCACGGGCCGTCGAGCGTCCGGGGCGGGGGCAGGTCGCGGACGTCGAGCACGAGCGCGCCACCCTCCGTCGGCTGCAGGCGGTAGGAGCCGTTCGCGGCGATCCGGGCCACCGCTGCGTCCCCGTCGCGTTCGACGCGGGTGACTGTATCCGGGCGGCCATCACGGAGAACGCTCGCGATGCCGACGGCGGGCTCGCCGCGCGGAAACACCACGAAGATCGATCCGCGCGGGCCGAGCGAAAGGTCGACGCGGGTCCTGCCCTCGACGGGAGCGAAGCGGGCGCTGCGGGAAATGAGGCCGGTCGCCGCATCCCACAACTCCGGCGCGCGGCCGGTCTGGCGGAAGACCGGTGACAGGGTGAGGGGCTCGCTCGACTGATTGGACAGGAAATAGATCTCGCGGTCAGGGGTCGTGCGGTGGACCCAGCGCACGCGTTTCGGTTCGATGCCAGCGACGTCGGGTCCGAGCCGGAGGTGCCGGAGTGTGCCCACGACATCGTTGCCTCCATATATATTAGGATGTCGGCCGGACCACACGTCGGCCGCCAGTTCGCGGACGCGCGCATCGCTCGCAGGATAGCCCGCAAGGCTGGGCGAACGTTCCGGGGCGGGGCCGAGGATCGCGCCACCGGCGGCGGCGAGCTCGCGAAGCTTTGCCAGCAATTCCGGGCGCATGGTCCGCCGGTCGGGCAGGACGAGGAGCGAATAGGACGTGCCGTCGGGCAGAATGAAGCGGCCTCGCTCGACGCGCAGACGGGTCTGGATCACCTCCGCGTTGATGTAGTCGAACGCATGGCCGTCGGGCACGGCGGGCTGGGTCGGCCCAGTCATGGCCGGCGTGTCCTCCCCGATGAACACCGCCACATCGGCCGCGTTCTGTCCGGTCTGGAGCAGGAGGTGGCAGCGCTGCAGGTACTCCGTCCAGGCGCGGCCGGATGCGAACCAGGTGTTGTGACGGTTGAACTCTGTGCCAAACCACGCGTTGGTGCCGGGGCGTGATTCGTCGGGCTGGTGCATCGACACCTGGATGATCAGGTGGTTGACGCCCTCGGCAAAGGCCCAATCGCCGCGCGCCTTCAGCGCATAGGGATGGTAGTCGAAAAAGTCGGCGGACGTGAACGCCTCGCCGTAGGTGACCGGCAGGCCGTACGTGTGCGACGCCGAGGCCGCGCCGCGGCACTCGATGTCGCCGAGGTCCTTGCCGGCCCAGAACTCGCCGCTGAGCATGTCGGCCTGCCCGCCATATTGCAGGAATTCGCCGGGGAATCCCCAGTGTCCGTAGTTCTGAAGCCACAGCTTCATCCCCGCTTCACGGGCGATCGCCCGCAGGCCCCCGGCGTAATCGTACGAGACGCGGTCGGCGACCAGGCGGCGAAGATCCCAGAGGAACCGGTCGGACTGGTCCGCGGAGCCGACCACCCGGCCGGACAGGACCGGCAGCCAGGGGCGCGGATCGTAGCCGAAGGTGCGGACGAAACGGGCGGTGTTGTCGTCGGTCCAGTTCTGCGAACCGACTTCGTAGCTGTCGACGGCCAGATACTTGAAGGCGACCCGATCCTCCGCGAGAAGGCGGTCGCGCACCCGCCCAACGTAGGCGTCGAAATGCTGGCGAAGCGCCGTGCGGTTCATCTTGTCGACCTCGAGGCCGGTGGCGTGGGGCGCGGCCGGGTGATTGGTGATGCCGGTCGGGCTCATGCCGATCCGCAGCAGCACCCAATCGCCGACCGGGGCGGTCCAAGTGAGGCGTCCGTCCGGGCCGATCGACGAAGTGAGATCGATCACGCGGGTCGGATCGGTCACCAAGGCTTCCTCGATGCGGTCGGCGCGGGCCGGCCACTGGTAATCGTTCCATAGCGGCTTGGGCGTCGGATGGAGCTTGGCGAGCTGCTTCTCCATCATCCGCTCGACGCGCGGCGCGGCGGAAAGCTCCAGCTCGGCGATGCCGGCCTTCGGCTCGGTGGGCGCGGGGGTGTCGAGGAACTCGGCGTTGGGGTCGCGCGTGCTGATGTCGGTCAGCACGAGCCGCCAGCCCGCGGCCGTGACCGGGGGAAAAGAAATCGCGACCGGGGCATGCGGCACCGGCCCGACATTGGGCCGGTTGTTGCTCCGATCGACTCGGAACCGCCGCACCGTCTCGTAGGAGCCGTCCGGCTTGGCCGCCTGGAGCTCGGCGTTGAGGGTAAAATCCGCCTGGCTCGGGTGCAGCGTCAGACTGCGGGCGATGAACGGGCGGTCCGCGGTGAGCGTCAGGGTCCACTCCGATCGGTCGGGCGGGAATCGCAGCACGGTCGCGCGGTTGCCGTCGAGCAGCCACCGGAGGTCATCCAGTGCGCCGGGCGCGTCGACGCGGGGAGCGAGCTGTTGCAATTGGACGCCATCCTCAGCGGACACCGGCACGGCCAGCGTCGCGACGTCCTGGAAATCGGCGCGCGGCGCGGGCAGGTTTCCCTGGAAAGTCCGGCCGCCGGCGACCCGGGTTTCGCTCCAGGTCAGGAAACGCATCGTCTGCGCCGGCGAGACCCAGGGGCCTCCGGTCTGACTCCAGCCGGGACAGTTGAAAAATCCGACCTCCAGTCCGAGGCGGCGTGCCTCGCGGATCGAGAAGGTGGTGAGTTCAAGCCACTCGTCGCCCAGGACGGGTACCTTGCCCACGGGTAGCTCCGGCAGGTGGATGTTGCCGATGATCACCGTGCCGATCCCGAAACGTTGCAGCGCCTCGAGGTCGCGCGTGATGCCGTCGCGCGACGTATGGTGATTCATCCAGTACCAGAAACACCACGGCCGCGTCTCGGGCGGCGGCGTGCGGAAGCGGGCCGGGAGGTCGTCGCCGGTCGCGGCGAGCGCGCCGACAGTGAACGCCGTCCCGACTAGCAGGGAGGCGACGACTCGACCGGGGAACGCAGGCACGGAGCGCGTTGGCCGTCAGCTCGCGATGAGGTCGCGTTCCGGCTGGGTGAGGGAGGGCTCCTCCGGCTGCCACGGCGACTTCGCGCGGGCGCGGGCACCGGAGCGTGCCGGCGCCACGCTCTTGGCCGGCAACGGCGTGGTGGTGGCCGGGGAACGGCCCGACGGGAAGAGATCCGTCGGCAACTTGCCGTCCATTACCTCGGCCATCTCGACCGCCGCCGCGCGCAGCGCGCCGATCTGGGCCTCGACTTCCAGCAGGTAGACAAAGTTGGCCACGATGCCGACGGCGAACCGGACCTCAGGCAAGTCGGGCACCGGCACGGGGACTGCCACCCTGAGCACCGGACGGACTTCCGCGCGGTATTCCAGTGCGTGCCCGAGGCGGCGGATCTTTCTCAGTTCCGCGAGGAAGGCCTCTTCCGTCGGGGCGAGGCGCACGCCGGGATTGGGCTGCAGGTAGGGGAGCCAGTAGCGATAGCATTCTAGCGCGACTGACTCGGGCGCGTGGGAAAGGAAGAGTTGGGCGAACCCATGGAATGGCATCAGCGGGAGCTCATCGTCCGTGGCGGGAAAGGCCTGGTGCGGCACCGGCAGGTTGTGGGAGTCGAGCACCTTCATGGTCGACTTGCCGACGAGCGCGAACAGTGCGCATGAGTGTCCGAGCGCGGCGGCGGTGCGCTCGACGATTGGGTGAATCTGCGCCGTCAGCGAGGGTGGCAGGGAATAGATCGCGCCGGCCTGGCCGGCGAGGCTCGCGGCCGTCGGCGTGAGCCGGTATTTCCTCCCGTCGTGCTCGAGTTCGCCGATTTCCTTGAGCGACGCCAGCAAGTGGGAAAGCCCGGTGCGCGAAATGGGCGCGAGGATGTGCGCGAGGTCGGTGAAGCGGGTTTCGCCCTGGGACATCAAGTGATGCACGACCTGGAAACTGCGTCGAATGGCGGCAACGCTCATGGGGATTCTCCGATTGGGGTTAGGGTATCCGACGAACTGTCGTATTACATTACCAAGTACAGAGGCGCGGCGTAATGGCGTGGCAGTTTCTGTAATCCGCGTTTTCAACCGAGGTGCCGGCGGCTGGCGCAAGGTGCGGTGCGCGGGTGGGGTTGGAACGCGGGGCGGAAACTGCCTTCGACGCGCCGAGGGGCTTGGCGGGGACGACGATCATCAACGGGATCGGATAAAAAGTGATATCGATATCAGGTCAATGGGAAAAATTCGCGCGCGATGGCGGCCGGCGACGGCGCATCCGAGCACCGACGGGCGTCGCGAGTCCGCGCTTGCCACTTTCACTCCGCCTGCCCGATAGTGACGGTGCCCCTCTGTGAATTGCCCCCATTCGTCGCGCGGTCCGAGACGTATCGTCGTGGTCGCGGCGTGTTCCTTCCCTCTAGTCCGCAGTCCCTGACCGGAATATCATGAAACTGATGACGATATCGACACTGGAAGTCTTGGTACGCGCGCACCTGCTCGGTGCGGCCTTTCCCGGCCTCGCGTCGATTGCCGACGCGGCTTCGGCGACGGCGGCCCTGGAAGGGCGCCCCTGGTGGTTGCAGTGCGAGCGCCCCGGCGGTGTACCTGCGGAAGCCGCTCATGGCGGGAGGCCCGGTCCGGCGGGCGCGGCTCTACGCGACCGCCCGCGGGCTGTTTGCGCTGCTGTTCGAGGCGCGCGACCAGCTTCTCCCGCATATTCGCGAATATTCCCCGATCACCCACCTGTCGCGCGACGATCCCCCGGTCTTCCTCGAGTTTCCGAACGAAAAGGGCGCCCCCGTCGTCGGCATCGCACAGCAGGATCCGACCCATTCGGCCGTGCAGGGACTAAAGCTCACCGAGGCGCTGTCCGCCGCCGGGGTCGAGGCGGTGCTGACCTATCCCGCAGCACCGGACGCCAAGTACGGGACCATGGCCGATTTCCTGACCGCGAAGCTGAAGCGCCGCGAGGGATCGCTCACGAGCGCAGCCGGCGCTGGTCGAAACTGATTATTCCAGGCGCGTTCTCGCTCTTGCCGATGAGCTGCGACCGTGTTAGACTCGGACCCACTCCGAAACACGACCGGCCGAGGGACGCGCGAATTGGCGCGCCGCCCGAGCTGCCGTTCCCCAGCATGAACGAAATCTTCCACTTGCGCCCTCTGGCCGCCCTTATGGCCGCCATGCTCGCGGCAGTCGTTTCCGCAGCGGCCGCGGAAACCGTTGCCGGCACTGGCGACTGGATACAGGCGGAGGTCGATCGGAATCCCGGGCGGATGATCTTCCTTCCGGCCGGCGACCACGCCGTGTCCGCGCCCATTCGCCTGCGGACCGATTGGTCGGGGCTCTGGGGTCCGGGGCGGATCATCGGGACGAATCCGGAGGCCGCCCTCATCGAGATCGACGGCGTGGCAGGCGTGCAGGTGCGCGACCTCACCCTGACGCGGTCCGAAGGCCGCCGTGAGACCCGCCGGGCAACGATCGCCGTGACCCGCAGCCGCGAGGTCGTCCTGAGCAACCTGCGCGTGCGCGAGCATTGGACCAGCCGTTCCACGATCGAGGCGCAGGAGTGCGTTGGCATCCAGGTGCGCGACTGTCTGATCGAGAACTACTGCCGGATCGACATCGACGACCGGCGCCGCACCGACCGTCACAAGGACTACGAGAATTACGGCTACGCCTTCACCTGCATCGCGGGCAACGGCCTGATGATCTCGAACAGCACCGGCGGCGTCGTCACCGGCAACCGCATCATCGAGCGCCGGCTGCTCCCGACGCCGGAGTTGCAGGCCCGCTACCGCCTCGGGAAGTTCGTGGGCAAGGATCCGGAGAAGGGCCGCATCGTGTCGCAGAAGACCTGGGACGAGGAGTACGTCAACAACTGGAACCAGAGTCGCGCGATGGGAGTGACGTCGCCGGAGTTCACCTCCGGCGCGCAGATCATCGGCAACTATTTCGAGAACGCGGGGCAGGGCACCGACCTTCACGCCGACCACGTCATCCTCGCGCAGAACATCGTGAACAATTCGCACATCGGGATGAAGGCGATGCACGGTTCGCGTAATGTGCTCATCCTGGGAAACCAGTTTGTAAAGAGCGACCTCTGGAGCGTCGGGCTCATGCCCGGCACCAGTTCGCACGCTGCGAGGCCGGGCACGGACCGCCGCGCTGCGGCCAACGTGGACGGCTACTCGATCGTTGCGCACAATGTCGTGGCGGATTTCGGTCGCGGCAACGCCGGCTGGATCTGGCAGGGAACCCCGGAGCGGGCTCCCTTCCGCTTCGACAGGGCGCCGCTGCCCCACAACCCGCCGCTGCGGAACGTCGTCGTCAGCGGCAACGTCATCGAGGACACCGAGCGCGATCGCGGGTCCGCCGGCTTTCCAGCCCGGTACCGGCGTCCCGTGCGCGTGGCCGCGGGGGCGGGCGCACCGGAGGACCTGCTTTTCGCCGACAACGTGTTCGAGCCGGGCGCCGAATCCGCCGCGCCCGCGGATCGTTGAGCCGCCGTCATTTTCCCCAAGTAATAGACCACCCTGCGCCCCATGATACCGAACGTCCCCTCCCTCCGACCCGCGCGGTCTTCGCGCCGCGGTCTCGTGCTTGCGGCCTGCCTCTTCGCAGCCGCCAAACTCCTCGCCGATCCGTCAATGGGCATCTCCGCCGCCGACTACCGATCGCTGCAGGAGGCCATCGACCGCAACCCGGGCCGGCCGGTATTCGTCCCAGCGGGAGACCACGTCATCACCGCGAGCCTGCAATTGCGCACCAACGGCTCCGGCCTCTGGGGCCCGGGCCGGATCGTGCAGTCCGACCCCGAGGCGGGGATCATCGAAATCCGCGGCGCGTCGGACGTGCAGGTGCGCGACCTCACGCTCACCCGGATGGAAGGACGCATGGAGACGCACCGCACGGCCATCTTCGTCAACGAGAGCAAGGATGTCGTTCTCAGCAACCTCCGCCTGGTCGACAACCGCGGCGACCTCGCGACCATCTACGTGCGCAGTTGTGCGGGCCTGACGATCCAGGACTGCCTCATCCGCAACTACAGTCGCATCTCGATCGACGACCGCCGTCGGCGCCCGGAGCACCCGGATTTCGAGGTCGTGGGTGGTTACGCCTTCAATGTCATCACAGGCACCGGCATCGGCGTGCGCGCGAGCCGGGCCGTCATGATCCGGAACAACCGCGTCATCGAGGAGGTGATGATCCCGACCCGCGAGCTGAAGGCCAAGCACAAGCTCGGTTCGTTCAGCGCCAAGGAGGCCAAGAAGGGCAGCGGCCTGCCTCAGTCGATGTGGGATGCCGAATACAACAACGCGTGGCATCAGGGGTCGGCCATCGCGATCGCCAACGTCGAGACTGATCCGCTCGTGGGCACCAACCCGTTCATCCCCAAGGAGGCGCCTCCCGCCGACGAGCCGGGCACCGACCACTTTTTCCAGATCCTCGGCAACTACGTCGAGAACGCCCCGCAAGGCATGGACATCCACGTCGACAACGCGATCGTCGCCTACAACATCGTCAACAACGCCTTCATGGGGATGAAGGCGATGCACGGCGCGCGGAACGTCCTCATTCTCGGCAATCAATTCGTCCGGACCGACCTCTGGGCGATCATGCTGATGCCGGGGACCGTCTCGCACGGGCCGCTGGCCGCCGGGCCCGACGGCCAGGCCCGCGACGAGAACCTCGACGGCCACACGATCGCCGCCAACAACATTATCTCGGACTTCGGGTACGGCAACGCGCGCTGGATCTGGAACGACAGCAACCCCGTTCCGCTGCTGTTCAATGGGGATTCCCGCAAGCCGGACATCCCGCCGCTGCGCAACGTGCTCGTCGAGGGCAATATCATCTACGACACCGGGCGCGACCAGATTCTCGTCGATGGCCAGCCGCGCGTGGAGCCGCCGCGCTACCGCCACGCCGTGCGCATCGCGACCGGTGTCGGCGCGCCCGTGGGCCTGAAATTTGCCAACAACCTCTTCAATCCCGGCACGGAAGGGGTGTCGAACATCCCGCTCCCGGGCGAAGGGCCGGCCGCCGCGCCAGCGCGCTGACGCGTGACGGAATAGCTGGTCTTTGGGCCGCTACCGCGATCATGTGCCGGAGGAACCCTCCGAGCCGCGGCCCCCGGCGTGTCGGCGAGGGCGCGGCGTGGCGGAGTTTACGTTGCGGCGCCACGCGTTTGGCGTGACGTGGAAGTGGCCCTTGAAGGCCCGGCAGAAGTCGGAGGCGGTGTTGAATCCGCAGTGCTCGGCTATCTGATCGAGCGTCAGCGTGGTGCCGACCAGCAGCTTGGTCGCACGCTGCAGGCGCGACTTGTTGAAGACCGCCTTGGGGCTGCGGCCGAGCCGCTCGTAGAAATGCCGGCGGAGGTGCGATGGCGAGACGTGGACCGCGGCAGCGACGTCGCGAAGCGAGGGAGCCGCCGCCATGTGCTCGGTATACCAAGCCACGGCCTTCTCCACCCGCTCGCGCGAGAGGTTGTAGAGCGGGTGAACGGCCTGGGCGTCGAGTTCGGGGAGGGCGAGGAGCGACAGCTGCAGCGCGGTGATCTCAAACCGGACCTCGCTGAGTGCCGTGGGGCGCGCGTAGTGGGGCTCGATCGCCGCGACGATTGTGCGCACCATCTCGATTTGCCGCGGGCCGAGCCGGCACGCGAGATACCCGTGTCTGCGGGCCGCGGTCTGCAGGATCTCGGGCACATGGGCGAAATGAAACACCGCGCGCTCGCAGCGCCGGGTGCTGGCGCTCACGACGTAGCGTGTCTGAGGCGGGATCACCCAGAAGTTCGGCGGCCCCTGCTCGCCGCGGCGGGGAGGCGCGGGCAGCGGCGGGTCGAACCGCGGTTGGAGCACGCCGTCAAACAGGCAGAGGAAGATCCAGTTGTACCGCACGCAAAGCGTGTCGGGCACCTCCTTGAAATCGCGCCACCCGTGGGCCAGGGAGCGAAGCATGCCGGCATTGTCCGGCGGCGGCGGCGGAAAGCAACGTCAACGCGGGCGATGGTTGAAAATGCCGAAAACGAGGGCCCGAATCCCCTACTGCCGGGTGGCGGAACCTGATAGGTTCAGCGGGTGTCCGGCGGTCGCACCGCGTGGACCCGATTCTCGTATCCACAAAAGCAACCAATCGAAACAACCATGAGCTCCAACTGGCGTGAACTTGAATGGTCCGGCGTTTACCCGGCGACCCTCTGTCCGTTTCTTCCCGACGAGTCGATCGACGAGAACGGCCTGGAGGCCTACATTCGCGACATCGGTTCCGTGGCTGGCGTCCGCGGCCTGACCTGCAACGGCCATACTGGCGAAATCATGTCGCTGCGGCCCGGGGAGCGCGCCCGCGTGACCTCGATCGTCGCACGCACGGTGAAGACGCTGCCGCGCCGGGTGAAGGTGATCTCCGGCGTGAGCGCGGAGGGCAGCCTCGAGGCCATCGACCACGCCCTCGCCGCGAAGGCGGCGGGTGCCGACGCGATTCTCCTCATGCCGCCGCACCATTGGCTGCGCTTTGGCCGCTCGAAGGCGACGGCCGTCGGCTTCGTCCAAGATGTCGCCGACGGCGCGAAGATCGACATCGTGCTGCATCAGTACCCGGCATGGACCAGGGCCGGCTACACCCTCGCCGAGATGCTCGACATCATCTCGATTCCCCAAGTTGCCTGCATCAAGATGGGCACGCGTGACATGGCTCGCTGGCGCTACGACTATGAGAAGCTGAAGGAGCGCGAGCCTCGCAAGTCGATCATCACCTGCCAGGACGAGTACCTGCTCGCGTCGCTGCTGGAGGCCGCGGACGGCGCCCTCGTCGGCTTCGCCGGTTTCTCGCCCGAGCTCATCGTCACCATGGTGGAGGCGGCCCTCGACGGCGACCTCGCCAAGGCCCGCGAGGCCCAGCGGATGGTCGACCAGCTGGCACGCATCATCTACAACTTCGGTGAGCCCTCGAGCGAGGCCCACCAGCGCATGAAGTGCGCGCGCTGGCTGCTCGGCAAGTTCTCCAGCCCGGTCGTCCGGCGCCCGCTGCGTCCGCTCGACCCAGCGCAGATCGAGCAGATGCGGGTCCGTCTCCGGGACATCGGCCTCGAGACGCGCGAGTCGATCGCCGCCTGAGCGGGACAACGCCGGCAGGATTCATCCGGGCGGGCCTTCGGACCTCGCCCTTCTTTTTGGTGCCCGGCCCGCCGCTCTCGCGGAGCGGCACATGCATCTCGCCGGCGCGTGGCCGGCCGCTCGTCTATTTTCTTGGACTCAAGCCGCCGCGCCAGGAGGAAAGCCGAAGTCGGGTCTTGCCGCGGCTCCATCCCGGATAACCCTCGAATAATGCTCTGCCTCCCGCCGCGCCCGGACGCTGAGCCTCCAGCCCCGGAGCCTTTGCTTCAACCCCCGACTGTACCCGCCATTCGAATACGCCGATGCCTCGCCCTCCTGGCCCTTGCCGTCGCGGTTGCGACCGCCAGCGCCGCGCCGCTCGACATCAGCGCCTATCCCAACCTGCAGGCCGCGATCGATGCCCACGCCGGTGGCATCATCCAGCTGCCGCCGGGCGAGTACACCATCGACCGCGCGCTCACCCTCCACCGCGAAGGCACCGAGCTGCACGGCCCGGCGCGCATCGTGCAGACCAACCCGAAGGAACCGATTCTGCGGGTCGTGAAGACCGCGCGGGTGCGGGTCGCGAACCTCTCGCTCACGCGCGCCGTGGATCGCCAGCAGGCGGAGGCGCCGGGAGTGGACGTCGTGGGCAGCCAGGACGTGGAGCTGCTCCAGCTGCGCGTCAGCGATAATCATTCGCGCTCCTCCATCCGTGCCGAGAACTCACGCGACGTGAGCGTCGCGGGCTGCACCGTCATCAACTACAAGGGTCCGGTGATCGACGACCGCACCGCGCCACACCACCTTTCGGGCTATGCGTTCAAGGCGATAGACGGGACCGGTATTCAGATGGTGGCGGTCCAGAACGGCATCATCCGCGACAACCGGATCCAGGAAATCCGGCTCCCGGCCAACAAGGATACGGTCGCGCGTTACGGCCTGGGTCAATTGACCGTGGTGCCGAAGGAACGTGGGCGCTTGATGAGCCAGGAGATCTTCGACACCCGCTTCACGAACAACTGGCATCAGGGCTCCGGCATTCACGTGAGCAATCCGATGGCCACCAGCCATGTCTTGGTAACGGGTAACTTCATCGAGAACGCCGGCCAGGGCGTCGACGTACACGGCGACAACGTCACCCTTTCACACAACATTGTCCGCAGCGCGATCATCGGCATGAAAGCGATGCACGGCTCGAAGAACGTGCTGATCGACGGCAACCAGTTCTCGCACGTCGACCTATGGGGCATCATGCTGATGCCCGGCGCCGCCTCGCAGGTGTCCGCCAACGCCGACACCGCCTCCGGCCGCAAGGTCGCCGCGGAGAACGTCGACGGCGGCACCGTCGTCTCCAACAACATCATCTCGTGGTTCGGCTACGGGGAGAATTCGTGGAACTGGGTGGGCGACACCTCGAAGGGCCCGGCCACGCTCTGCGCGATCGCCGTGCGGGCCGGCCAGATCGAGGAGAACCCGTCGATCCACGACATCCTGATCACCGGCAATGTCGTTTATGACAACGGCCGCGACACCGTCCTGGTTGACGGCAGGTGGATCAAGCAGCCGCCGCGCTACCGCTACGCGCTCTACGTCGAGCGGGAGGTCCAGCCCGCCCCCGTGAACGTGAAGGTCTACGCCAACCTCCTGAGCCCAGGCTCGCTCGGCGCTTCCAACGTCCCCGATTCCGCGAACTGACCCTCCAGGCACGAGCCCGTCTGCATGAGCACCGCCAAACTCGTTTCCCTCCTCGCTCTCGCCCTAGCCGGCGCGACGGTGGCGGATGCCGCGCCGCCGACTGCAAGGGCGCCCGTCGACGTGACCGCGTTTCCCAGCCTCCAGGCGGCGATCGACGCGAATCCCGGCCGGATTCTCCAGTTGCCTCCCGGCGAGTATGTGATCAATGCCGCGCTCGTGGTCACGAAGGACGGCACCGAACTCCATGGCCCCGCGCGCATCGCGCAGACGAATTCCGCCGAGGCGATTTTGCGCATCGCGAGCGCTCGCGGCATCCGGATCACCGGCCTTGCGCTCACCCGGAGCGAGGGCCGGCAGGAGGCCCGGCAGCCCGGCGTCGACGTACTCGGCGCCGAGGATGTCACGCTCTCGAATCTGCGCGTCACCGACAACCACACCCAGGCCTCGATCCGCGTACGCGACTCGCGCGACGTCACGGTCGAGGACTGCGTGGTGATCAACTACAAGGGCGTCACGGTCGACGACCGGACGCAGCCGAAGGAGCTCTATGGTTTCGCGTTCAAGTCGATCGACGGCACGGGCATCCAATTCCGCGGCGTCGAGGGCGGGGCAATCCGCAACAACCGCATCCAGGAACACCGCCTGTGGCCGACGCGCGAGGTCCGCGATCGATACGATCTCGGCACGCTGACCGTGGTGCCCGAGGTCCGGGGACGTCTCATGGACAAGGACATTTTCGACACGCGCTACACCAACAACTGGCACCAGGGGGCGGCCATCCAGGTAACCGGGCCGACGCAGACTCGCCGGATCGTCATCACGGGTAACTCCATCGATCATCCGGCCCAGGGTCTGGATATCCATGCCGACAACGTGACGGTGACTGCCAACATCATCTCCCACGCGATGATCGGCATGAAGGCGATGCACGGCTCGAAGCACGTGCTGATCGACGGCAACCAATTCTCCCACGTCGACCTTTGGGGTCTGAAGTTGATGCCCGGCGCGATGTCGCGCACGTCCGACTACAGAGGAGACTCGCTCATCGCGCCCGGCGAGAACGTCGACGGCGGAACGATCATCTCGAACAACATTTTTTCGAATTTCGGCTTCGGCGACCAATACTGGAACTGGGTCGACCACAAGAACGAGTACCCCGAGCGCAATGTCATCGTCGTGCTGATGGGCCAGCTGCCCGAGAACCCGCCGATCAAGGATGTGCTGATCGCGGGCAACGTCGTCCACGACTCGGGCCGCGACACCGTGCTGCTCGACGGCCGTTGGGTGCAGGCGTCGCCGCGCTATTTCTACGCGCTGTACATTGAGCAGAAGGTGCAGCCCGCGCCCGTGAACGTCCAGGTCGTCGGCAACCTGTTTGACGCGGGGCTAAACGGGAAGACAAACCTGCCCGCGGGCGGCGCGCGCTAAGCCGTATCCCATCATAGGTGACGGTCCGGCCACGAGGGGAAAGGTGAAGTCAGCGCCGGGCGGGACGGGAAGTCGTCGGACAGGCCAGCGAGGATCCGGGCCGCCCGCCTTGGGAGCTATTTCTGAATTTTATCCTCCGACGCTTTCGCAACAACGGGCAAGATGAGATTAGGCCGGCCGCAGCGCCCCGGGAAATTAATTGGGAAAAATCCAGCCCTGAAAGGGCGACATCGTTGCGCCCTTTCAGGGCTTGTTGTTTCGGAATTTCCGATTCCCAGGGCCGCACCCTGGGCTCTCATATTTCGTTCCCTTGGAGCGAATGCATCACGGTCGCCTGATTTGTTTTCCCAAACACCTCCTAGGTCGATTCGCGGATGACGAGGTCAGCCTCGAAGCGCTTTTCCTGGATTGGGACGCGCTTCGTCCCGAGGCCGCGGAGAAGGAGGTCGACGATGTCGGTCGCCATGGCCCGCAGCGGCTGGCGCACGGTGGTCAGGCTCGGGTTGAGGAGGCTGGCTTGCTCGATGTCGTCGAAGCCGGTCACCGCGAGATCCTGCGGCACGCGCAGGCCTGCCTCGTAGGCCGCCTTGACGACCACCATCGCGATCATGTCGCTCGTGCACACGATCGCCGTCGGCCGCTTGCGGGCGCGAAGCAGCCGGTTCACGCGCTGGGGCAACACGCCGAGCGCGGGGTTGCCGAGTGAGATCCACTCCGGGTTGATGGGCAGGCCGGCCTTGCGGAGTGCGTGTCGGAAGCCGTCGAGGCGGTTCTCGATGTTCGGATTCCCCTCGAAGCCCCCGATGAAGCCCAGCTCCCGGTGACTGCGGGAGAGTAGGTGGCGCATCACCTTCGCGATGGCGCTGTGATTGTCCAGGTAGAGGTGGTCGTAGCCGATGTCGTGCTGCTGCGTTCCGGTTACGACGACGGAGCGGGCGCGGCGCTGGAGCGCCTGAAGGCGCTTCTGCACCTCCCGGGTGACGACCCCCTCACTGATGTCGAGCACGATGCCGTCGACGTGGTAGGTCTCAAACAGGCTGACGGCGGCCAGCATGCTGCTGCTCTCGCCGAACGAGCAGGCGATGAGGCTCTGGTAGCCTTGGGCGCCGAGCGCGTCATGCATTTCCTGGAGGAATTTCGTGTAGAAGGGATTGTCGATAAAGGGCACCATCACCCCGATCAGCCTCGACCTGCCGGTTCGCAGGTTCGCCGCCTGCTGGTTGCGGACATAGTCGAGTTTGCGGGCGCATTGGAGGACGCGTTCGCGGCTCTTGGACCGGAGGCTCTTGCCGGCAAGGATGCGCGCTGCGGTCATCGGTGACACGCTGGCGAGCGCAGCTACCTCATTGATGGTGGACATGGAAGGACGGGAAGGGGGCGGTCCTGGGCCCGGACCGCCTCATGCACCACGCCACGCAGAGAAGGCGCCGCGGAGCCGGCAATCCCAAGCACGGACCGACGAGCAAGAGGGGAGACGAAGGGGGGCATGAAGTAGGAACGCACGCCATGAAAAGCGCTTGGGCGGCCGCACGGAAGGTTGAAGTTGGCCGGAATACGTGAAAGCGAACGCCGCCTGCGGCCCGGTCCGTAAAACCGGACTGGAGCACCGCCGTAGCCGGCGGGGTGTAGTGGCGGAAGTGATGGCAAATGGTCGAAAGTGGGAAACTTCTTCACCCTGCCAAGCGCCTGCGACGGCCGTCGCGTGACCGTGCAGTCCCGGCGCCATCACCGTGTTGTATGAGGCAGCGCGCGTCGGGAAGTTCGGTCGTGTTATTCAGACCAGCTCCCGGCCTGCGGCCGATTATCGGCGGATGAGCATTGCACGCTGCGGCCGGGAAAATTCAAATGGCAGAGGCTGCCTAATCGGCTCGCTCCGGCCGGCTCGCGGGTATCCCCACAATGAGACTCATGCCCTTGGAAAAACTCCTGTCCGGCCTCCTGCAGGCCGGCGTAATGTTTTCCGTTTTTGGGGCTCCGGAACTTCGCGCGGCCCCCGTCAATGCGACCGTCACCTCGTACGTCTCAATCCAGGAGGCGGTCGACCGGAATCCCGGCCGCCTTGTCCTCGTGCCCGCGGGTTATCACGTCATTCACAAGGCCATTCGCATTACGGCCAGCAATTCGGGACTGTGGGGCCCGGGCTGGATCATCCAGGCCAACGCGGCCGAGGCGATTGTCGTCGTCGAAGGCGCTGACGGGGCACAGGTTCGCGATGTGACCCTGACCCGCGCCGAGGAGGCCCGAGAGACGCAGCAGCCTGGCCTGCACCTGCGCCGGTGCCGTGACGCCGTCGTCGCCGATGTCCGAGTGTTTGAGAACTGGAGCAGCTCGAACGCGATCCGGGTCGAGGACTGCGCCCGCGTCGTCGTGCGCGACTGCTCCATCCGGAACTTCACCGGCATGCGGGTCGACGACCGCACCGATTCGCCCCACGCGGGCTTTGCGTTCAACTGCACCGAGGGCACGGCGATGAACCTCATCAACGTCGTCGGCGCTCTCGTTCACGGCAACCGCATCGTTGAGCACCGGCTCCTGCCGACGCCGGAGCTGCAGAAGAAATACGACCTGGGGAAGATCGTGAAGAAGAACGCCGTCAAGGGGCAGTTCATCTCCCAGGAGAATTGGGACAACAATTACGTGAACCTCTGGCGGCAGGGCGCCTCGCTGAAGGTGGGCAATGGCAAGACCAGCGACTACCTGCTGCTGCACGGCAACTTCATCGAGAACGCCCAGCAGGGGCTCGACGTGCACGGCGACCATGTGATCGTGGCGAACAACCTCGTCGACAACACGCCGCACGGGATCAAAGCCATGCACGGCGCCCGCAACATCCTGATCGTGGGAAACCAGTTCGCGAAGAGCGATCTGTTCGGCATCGGGCTCATGCAGGGCACCGCGTCGCACGAGGCGGGCCGGTTGCCGGCGGGACGGAAGGGCGAACCGGTTGCCAACGTCGACGGCTATTCGATCATCGCCAGCAACATCATCTCCGACTTCGGCCGCGGGCACTCGAGCTGGCTGTGGCCGGTCGGCCACAGCATCGGGCCGGCCCCGATCCAGCTTGGCGGAGGCGCCTTCGACGAAACGCCGCCGCTGCGCGAGGTCCTTGTCACCGGCAACGTCGTCTACGATCCGGGCCCGGGCGGCGTGCTCGTCAACGGCGTGCCGCAGGTGGAGGCTCCGCGTTACCGTTATGCGGTCCGGACGGAACCGGGCGCTGCCGCGCCACGGGGCCTGATCTTTGCCGACAATGTGATGGAGCCCGGACGGGACGGTCTGGCCACCGAGGGGCTTTCCGCCGGACGGCCCTGAGCGGAGCGACGATTATGGACGGACCAAGCCGCTGTCCCATGCGCAGGATTCTCACTTACGTCTGTCTCGGCCTGGGGCTGGCGGCGGGCGGGCTTTGCGCGGATCTCGCGAGCGAGTTCGCGAATCCCCCGCGCTCGTCGTGGCCCTGGGCCTTCGTCTACTGGATGGAAGGCAACGTCACGAAGGAGGGCATCACCGCCGATCTCGAGGCGATGAAGGCGCAGGGCATCGAGGGCTACATGTTCATGGATGTCGCGCTGGGCAATCCGGTGGGCCCCCATCGCTACTTGTCGGAATCGTGGCGGGAACACTTCCGGCACCTGCTGGCCGAATCGGCGCGGCTGGGCCTCGACGTGAACGTCAGCAACGGTCCGGGATGGGCGGGGAGTGGCGGTCCCTGGGTCCGGCCCGATCAGGCGACGCAGAAGGTCGTGACCTCCGAGACCGTCGTCGCGGGGCCGTCGCGCGGACCGGTCGCGCTGCCGCGGCCCGAGGGCATCCGGCACGAGCATTACCGGGACATCGCCGTGCTGGCGTATCCGGTCGCTGGCGACAAGCCGACGATGCGGATTCCCGAGTTCGATTCCACCAAGAGTTTCGCCGGCGACCGTGACTTCGCGAAGGTGGTTCCCTGGCCGCGTTTCATCCCGACCTCCGCCGATTGGCCCGCGGTCCCGTCCGACCAGAGGATCGCGTCGGGCCAGGCACTCGACCTTTCGTCCCGGCTGGAACCCGACGGCACGCTCCGGTGGGACGCGCCGCCGGGCCGATGGCTGGTCCTGCGCTTCGGTCACACGGTGGCCAACGGGCAGGGCCGCTCCGCCCAACCTGAGGCGCAGGGATTGGAGACCGACAAGCTCAGCCGCGCGTCCGTCGATTCGCATCTCGGTGCGATGTTCGACCGGCTGGTCGCCGAGGCCGGGCCCAAGGCCGGGCGCGCGATCACATCGGCGCACATTGATTCCTGGGAGTCGGGTTCCGGCAACTGGACGGCGGGCTTCCGCGAGGAGTTTCGGCGCCGACGCGGATACGACCTGCTGCCCTTCCTGCCGACGCTGAACGGCGTCGTGGTGGACAGCCGCGAGGTCTCCGAACGCTTTCTCTGGGATTACCGCGAAACCGTCGCGGAGATGATCCTCGACAATTACGCGGGCTACATGCGGGAGCATGCGCACCGCCGGGGCCTGCGGCTGACGATCGAGGCCTACGACGGCACGGTCGACGATCTGCGCTATGGCGGTCGCGCGGATGAGCCGATGACAGAGTTCTGGCAGCGGTCGATCTACAGCGGACTGCCGCTGTGCGATCTGACGGACGCCATGGCCTCCGCGGCACACGTCTACGGCCGGCGCGTCGTGGGATCCGAGGCATTCACGGCGATGCGGGGCGACTTCCTCGACCATCCCGCGCTGCTGAAGCCGCTGGCGGACTGGTCGCTCTGCGCGGGCGTCAACCGGATCTATTTCTCGCAATGGGTGATGCAGCCCTGGCCCCGCGTGACACCGGGCGTGTCGTTCGGCGACTTCGGCACGGTGTTCCACCGCGCGCTGACCTGGTGGGAAATGTCGCGTCCCTGGCACGAGTACCTGGCGCGCTGCCAGCACCTGTTGCGCGAGGGGCGCTTCGTCGCGGACGTGCTGTTCGTCACGGCGGAGGGCGCGCCGCTCCGGTTCACGCCGCCGGTGCCCGCGGACATCCGCGGCGGGCTGCCGGACCGGCCGGGGCACAATTTCGACGGCTGCCCGCCGGAGCTCATCCTCGATCCGGCGACCCGCGTGGAGAACGGCGAGGTGGTGCTGCCGTCGGGCATGCGCTACCGCATGCTGGTGCTGCCGAGCTACAATGCCGAGGGGCGCCCGGTCGTGCAGCTGCTCACGCAGCCGGATTATTTCTACAAGCCGGCGCCGTTGCCGAAGGTCGAGACGATGACCCCCGCGCTGCTGCGGCGCGTGAAGGAACTGGTGGAGGCGGGAGCCACCGTGCTCGGCACGCGGCCGGTAAAGTCGCCGAGCCTCGTCGCGTATCCGACATGCGACGACGAGGTTGCGCAGCTGGCCGACGCCGTCTGGGGCGCTGGCGCGGGGCGCGACGGGCGGGGCGAGCGGCGCCTCGGCAAGGGCAGGGTGGTCTGGGGCACGACGCCCGAGGCCGTGCTCGCGGCGGAGGGAGTGCCGCCCGACTTCGCGCCCGACGCGGCGCTGCACGGTCGCGTCAACCACATCCACCGCCGCCTGGACGACGGCACCGACCTTTATTTCGTGGTGAACAAGGACAGCGAGCCAGTGGAGGGCACCATCGCCTTCCGCGTGACGGGCAACGCGCCCGCGTTCTGGCGGCCGCAGACCGGCGCCGTCGATCCGGGCCTGGCCTATACCCGGGACGGCGGGGTCACGCGGGTGCCTCTGCAACTGGAGGCGAACGAGTCGGTCTTCGTCGTCTTTACGCCGTCCCGTGCTGGGGCGGCGGTGGCGTCGGTCACGCGGAACGGCGCCCCGGTCTGGCCGGTGACTGCAACCGCGCCGGTTGTCGCGGATGAGTTCGTGCTGGCGGCGTGGGTCCGGCCTTCGCCCGACATCTCGCTGCCGCTCGGGAAAATCCCGCTGCCCGTCCTGGTGTCCGGCGGCTGGGAATATTCGGGCGGCGCACCGACTACGCCGGGGCTGGGCTATCAGACTTTCACCACGCTCGGCCGCGCCCGGCGCGGATTCGCGGCGGGCAGCAACGGTGTGGTGGTGTTCCAATATGGAGAAAACGGCGGCGTTCAGCCGCTGCTGGCCTACGACGCCCCCGTGCCAAACGGCACCCACGTCGGCGTCACGTACCGCGACCGCGTGCCGAGGCTCTATCTCGACGGCCGCCTGGTGGCGACGGGGCCGGTGAACCGATTTTCCGATCGCGTCGCCTACGACTGGGCGGACACGCGCGTCGTGGCCGGCGACATCGCCCCGGCCCAGGTATTCGATCAGATGCGCGGGGCGGCAAAGGCCGTGCCGGTCGCCTATCCCCAGGCGCGGAGCGCGCGGTTTCCCGATGTGGATCTGACGCGTGGGATTGCCTGGGCGCCAGGCCGGTATCAGTTGCGGACCGCCGGTGGCGAAGCCCGGCGCATCGAAGTGGACCTGCCCGCGCCGCAGGAGATCGCGGGCCCGTGGCAGGTTGCGTTTGATCCGAAGCGGGGCGGTCCGGCCCGCGTGGAGTTCCCGCAGCTCACGGACTGGACCGCGCACGCCGATCCCGGCATCCGCTTCTATTCGGGGACGGCCACGTATCGGAAAACCTTTACCTGGGCGCGGACGCCGCGCGCGGATGGGACCGACCGGGTGTTCCTGGATCTCGGCGACGTCTCGGTCATCTCGGCCGTGACGCTGAACGGACGGAACCTGGGTGTGCTGTGGAAGCCGCCGTATCGGGTCGAAGCGACTGCGGCCCTGGCCGCCGGTGAGAATCGGCTCGAGGTCCGCGTCGTCAACGTGTGGGCCAATCGGATGATCGGCGACGAGCAGTTGCCGGACGACAGCAAACGGGACGCCACCGGGCTGCTGCTCGACTGGCCCCAGTGGCTGCGCGACGGCCAGGCGAACCCGAGCGGCCGCCATACGTTCGTCACCCGCCGTGTCTGGAAAGCGGGCGACGCACTAATCAAGTCAGGCCTCGTCGGCCCGGTGCGGCTCGTGACCGGCCGCCGGCTCGTTGCGGGCGACGGTCTCGTGGCGCCACGTTAGTCACGATCGCCGCGCGCCGGGAGCCGATCTTTTCTGCCATGCACAAGCGAGACCTCCTGATCGCGCTGGCCCTCGTTTCACTGACGGGCCTGCGCGCTGAAATCACCTTGGCCGCGCCGTTCCGCGACGGCGCCGTGCTGCAGCGCGGCAAGCCGGTGCCGGTCTGGGGACGTGCCGCCGCGGGCGAGGAGGTGCGCGTGGAGTTCGCCGGCCAGTCGTTGCGGACCGTGGCGGATGCCGGCGGACGCTGGCGCGTGCAGCTCGAGCCCTTGCCCGCCAACGCCGTGCCGGCCCGGCTGGTCGTGAGGGGCAGCAACGTCGTCACGCTATCCGACATCCTCGTCGGCGAGGTCTGGCTCTGCTCCGGCCAGTCGAACATGAACATGGCGGTCCGGGACGCACGCGACGCCGAGAAGGAGATCGCGGAGGCGAACCATCCGCTGATCCGGCATTTCGTCGTGAAGTCGCAGGTGGCGGACGACCCAGTGGAGATGGCCGACGGCGAATGGCGTGCCAGCACACCCGAGAATGTCGGGGCCTTCACGGCGGTCGGCTATTTTTTCGGACGGGAACTGCACCGCCAGCTGGGAGTGCCGGTCGGCGTGGTAAAGGCCACGCTCGGCGGCAGCCCGATCGAAGGCTGGATGAGCGCGGAGGCGCTGGCTAGCGACCCGGCCTTCGCGGTCGTGGGCGAGCGCTGGAAGGAGCTGAAGCCAAAGGTGGAAAAGGGGAATCGGAACCAGCCGGCCGGACTCTATAATGGGCTGATCCATCCGCTCGAGCCGTTCGCACTGGCGGGATTCCTCTGGTACCAGGGCGAGGGCAACTCGGAGCGCTCCGGGGAGTACGCGAAGCTGTGCACCACGATGATCGCGCAGTGGCGGCGCGCTTTCGCGCAGGGGGACCTGCCCTTCGTCTTCGCGCAACTGCCGAAGTGGCAGCCGAAGGCGAACCAGATGGGGCACGACTGGCCGGCCCTGCGCGCGGCGCAGGCGGCGGTTGCGGCCTCGGTGCCGAACACGTTCATGGCTGTGACGCTCGATGCCGGGGAGAAGGACGATCTTCATCCCAAGAACAAGCAGGAGGTGGGGCGGCGCCTCGCGCTGCTCGCGCTGGCCAAGGTCTACGACCGGCCAATCGAATCCTCCGGGCCGGTGTTCAAGGCCGCCGAGGCGGTCGGAAGCGTCGTGAAGATTCGCTTCGACCATGCCGACGGCCTGCGCATCGGGGGCGATCCCGCGCAGGGATTCGAAATCGCGGGACCGGACGGAAAGTATCATCCGGCGCTGGCGTTCGAAGATGGCAGCGGCCTCTGGGTCGAAAGCGGGCGCGTCGCGCGCCCGGCTGCCGTGCGCCATGCCTGGAGCAACCTGCCCGAAACCTACGTGTTCAACAAGGCGGCCCTCCCGGCGGCGCCGTTCGAAGCCAGGGTGACGGCGATGAAACCGCTCGCGCTGTTCTCCACTGCCGTTGCGGACCCGCGCAAGCCGCAGACCATGTGGCGGACGGAGGAACTGTTTGCCACGCCCCGGACCTTTCCGGTCGACCAGCCCGGATTCGTCGACGACGGCGAGATCCGACCGGTGTTCTACGAAGGGCCTCCGCTGAAGGGTCGTCCCACCAAGGTGTTTGCCTGGATCGGCCTGCCGAGGAACCGCCAGGGCAAGGTTCCCGGCATGGTCCTCGTGCATGGCGGTGGCGGCACAGCCTACCGATACTGGGCCAAGCTGTGGATCGACCGCGGCTATGCAGTCACCGCGATGGACACGGTAGGCTCGATGCCGACCGACGGAGGCGATTCGCGGTCGGTGCGAGGCCGGCCGCACGCGGACGGTGGCCCGCAGGGTTACGGAAATTTCGGCGCCGCGCTTGAGCCGCCCCAGGACCAGTGGATGTACCACGCGGTCGCGGCGGTGGTCCATGGGCACAGCCTGTTGCGGTCGCTGCCCGAAGTGGACGTGGATCGGGTCGGCATCACCGGTATCTCCTGGGGCGGCATCCTCACCTGCATCGTCTCCGGCGTCGATCCGCGGTTCAAGCTGGCGGTGCCCGTGTACGGCTGCGGGTTTCTGGGTGAGAATTCGTTTTTCCTCGAGACTTCGCTGCAGGCGACTCCGCCGGTTGCGGCGCAGCGCTGGGTGGACCTGTGGGACCCGAGCCGCTATGTCGGCCGCGCGAGCATGCCGATGCTCTTCGTGAACGGGACGAACGACAAACACTTCCGGCCCGTCGTGTGGCAGCGCACCTACCAGCAGGTGACTGCGCAGGTGACTATCTCGCTGCAGCCGGGCATGCGCCACGGACACGCGCCCGCGGGCGACCCTCGGGAGATCACGGTCTATGCGGATTCCATTTTCCGCGGCGGCGAGCCCTTGGCGAAGATCGCCGCGAGTGGACGGGACGGCGACCGCGCCTGGGTGCGGTTCACTTCGGAAGTGCCGGTCGCCGGTGTCGATCTTGTCTGCACGCTCGACGGCGCTGGCTGGCCGGCGCGGAAATGGCAGATCCTGCCGGCGACGGTGTCCGCCGCGGGCGGGCGGGCGGAAGCGGCGCTTCCCGGCGGAACGGCCGCATGGTTCTTCAACGTGCGGGACGAGCGGGGCTGTGTCGTGAGCTCGCCGCATGTGAGCGGGCTGGTTCCAATGAACACGTCCGGTCAGTAATTTTCTTGATGCGCGCGGCGCCACGCGGACAAGCGGCGGCCGATCAGGTTTGGTGGCGGTGGAGGGCACCGCCGGTTTGAAAATTCATACTGACGACCCGGTGAGGTCCCAAATCTTCAGTTCCGATCTCGCGTCGAACTTGGACGGTGGGATGGTCACCAGCGAAGCACGCCTATCCTAGGATTGTTCGTCCGCGTTGCATTTCGCCGCCGCGTACTCGTTTGCGGTGATCGTTGGGCAACCTGCGTGGCCTGATATCCCGGGACCTCCAGAAGCCCCTCACAGATCCCGCCCTCGTAAATCCTTGAATCCCCAAAACATGAAAAGGAAAACCCAGAACTGTTTGCTCGATACGCGCAGCCTCGCGCTGTTGCTCGCCTTGGGCCTGATGGCCCAGCCAGTTTGGAGCCAGACCACGACCCCCGCGGGAGCCGGGTCGGACAAAGACTCCAAGAAGGATGACGTCACCGTGATGTCGCCGTTCATGGTGCAGATGTCGTCGAACGACATCGGCTACCATGCCGAGAACACGCTCGCCGGCAGCCGCCTCAACACGAACATCGGCGACCTCGCTGCTTCGATCACGGTCGTCACGCGCCAGCAGATGCTCGACACCGGGTCGATTGATCTGAACGACGTCTTCCTTTACGAGGCGAACACCGAGGGCACGAAAAACTTCACGTCCTTCTCCTTCGACGACCAGGGCGGTGTGCGTGACAACAACCAGGCGGCGCCCGCCAGTTCAAACCGGGTGCGCGGCATCGGCGCCATCGACAACGCCCACAACAATTATCCCAGCATCAGCGGCCTGACCTTCGATGTCTACAACACCGAGACCGTCGAGATCAACCGGGGACCGAACTCTCTGCTCTTCGGCCTCGGCAGCGCCGCCGGCACGGTGAACCAGTCGTCGTCGAATGCCAACACCACCAAGGACTCGGGCGAAGTGTCCCTGCGTTACGGGTCGAACGACAGTTACCGCACAAGTTTCCGCGTCAACAAGGTGCTCGTCCCCGGCAAGCTCGGCATTCTCGGCGCCGGCCTGTACGACTCGCGCGGCTTCTCCCGCAAGCCGTCACACGACATCTCCCGGCGTGGGTATGGAGCGATCACGTTCCAGCCGTTCAAGAAGACCTCCGTCCGCGCGACCTACGAGCGGTTCACGGGCCACCAGCGCCTGCCGAACACGGTCACCCCGCAGGACGCCATCACGGAATGGCGTGCGCAGGGCAGCCCGTCGTGGAACCCCCTCACCTTCACCGTGACGCGCCGCGGTGTTGCGACGGTCCTTCCGAACGCGAACCTTCAGAACGTGCCCGGACTGCTGACCCGGTTCAACAGCCTCCCGGCGATGTATTACGACGACCGCGGTGGCCCGCTCCTGTGGATGCAGCAAGGCCTGACCACCACCGGCGCCGTCAACGGAACCTACAACACCGCCCTCCCGCAGTCGGGTGTGTCGGCGACGACGATCATGAAGCTGCAGAATTCGACGATGCCGCTGTTCCGCGGCCATGGCATCACCGATCGCAGCCTGTATGACTGGGAGAAGGTCAACGTCACCTCCGGCGTCTGGGGCACCCGCGACACTAACGTTTTCAACATCGAGATCAACCAGCAGATCCTGCCGAACCTGTTCGCCCAGGCCGGCTGGTACCGCGAGGATTTCACCACCGTAAATCTCAACTACAACGCCAACCAACCGGTGATGATCGACGTGAACACCGTCCTGATGGACGGCACGCCGAATCCGTATTTTGGCCGGCCGTTCTTCAGCTTCTCGGGCACCACGCAGCCACAGGAGCGGGAGATGCTCAACGACAACTTCCGTGCCAGCCTGGCGTACGGCCTGGATTTCCGGAAGCAAAACAACCTGCTGAAGTGGCTGGGCTCGCACCGGTTCTTCGCCATCGGCGACCGCCGCGAGCAGGACGTCTACAACCGCGTCCGGGCCCTCGGCGTGATTTCCAACCACACGTGGCAGAACTCGGCCGCCCGCTTCGCGAGCGCCCCCGGCCAGATCACCCAGGGTTCAACCGTCATCCCGCGCGTCTACCTTGGCGGCAACGACGGGGTCATCCGCAACGGCGCAGGCTACACCCTGACGATGGAGCAGATGGACATCGCGCTGCGTAACTCTGTCGGCACGGGCACCAGCACCGTCTGGCGTGATGAGAGAGCGACGGTCGCGCCGCTGCTCACGCGCAACTCCAACCGTTCGATCCAGACGACCGACTCGCTCACGCTAGGCATCCAAAGCTCGCTGCTCAACGACATGATCGTGCCGACCTATGGCTGGCGACGCGACGAGAATGATTCCTCGGCGACGACGGCCCTCGATATCGATCCGGCCACGGGTGCGTTGATCGAGAGCGGCTTCGGCCGCTTCGGCCCTGCGCAGATCACCAAGGGCGAGACCCGCACGGCCAGCGTGGTCGTGAAACCGCTGAAGTGGGTCAGCTTCTCCTACGGCCAGTCTAAGAACTTCACGCCGGCCAATCTTCGCTTCGACATCTTCGGCACTCCGCTGCCGCTGCCGACGGGCAAGGGCAAGGACTACGGCGTCCGGTTCACGCTTATGGAGAAAAAGCTCGTGTTTAATCTGAACTGGTTTGAGACGAGCGCGAACAACGCCCGCGGCACTTCGGCCGACGGCTTCATGTTCCGCGTATCCCGCTTCGAGAGCGGATTCATCACTTGGGCGACGCTCGCTGCGCAGAGCCAGCTCGGGGCCGGCGCCTCCGCTTCGGCCATCGCCACCCGCGTGGCCGAGCTCACGAAGCTGCCGCTCGGCTACATCCCACCCGCGCTTCAGGTCATCGGGTCCACCTCGACCGTCGATGCCAAAGGCGCCGAGGCCCAGCTAATATTCAATCCGGTGCAGAACTGGAACATCAAGGGGACCTTTGGCCTGCAGAAGACGACCTTTTCCAAGATCGCACCCGAGTACAACGCGTATACGGACCCTCGCCTGCCGGTCTTCATGAGCACCCGGGACCACAACGGCCAGTTGTTCTGGGATGCCATCAACGTCCCGGACCTGGGCAGCCCGGTCAACTTCTGGAACCAGAACATCGCCAGCCCGATGAGCCTTGCCAAGGCACTCGAGGGCAAGCGCACCCAGGGCCAGCGCGAGTGGCGCGCGAGCGTCATCAGCACGTACCGTTTTGTCGAGGGACGGCTTAAGGGTTGGGAGGTCGGCGGCAGCCTTCGCCTTCAGGATGACGCCATCATCGGCTATCTCGGCGGCGCGCCGGATTCCGCGGGCGTGATCCGCACGTTGGACCCCGGCAAGCCGGTTTTCGACAACCTCGATCCCTCGGTTGACCTCTGGTTCTCGAAGTCTTTCACGCTGCCGAGGTTCCTCGGCAGGAATGTACGGGCCAAGGTCCAGTTGAACGTTCGCAACGCGTTCGAAGACGGCAACTGGCTCCTGCCGATCGCCGTCAACCCGGACGGCTCGGCGAACACGTACCGCATCGTGGATCCCCGCGAGTGGTATGTAAACGTGACCTTCCTGTTCTGATGCCCGGCCGCCACCCGCTTCTGCTATCGGCTGTCATCCTGTCGGCGTGCGTCCGGGCCGAGGCGGCGCCGGCCCCGCCCCGAAAGCTCCAGGTGTTTGTTCTCGCCGGCCAGTCGAACATGGACGGGCGCGCCGACTTCGGCAAAATTTCCGCCGCGGATCGGGAGCGCCTGCGGAAGGTGCAGGACCGGGTGCAGCTCGCCTACAACCTGCAGCCGCCCGGCCTGCTGACGGGCGCGAAGGGCGGCGCCGGGCTGAAGGAGAGGTTCGGCGCGGACTTTTCCTTCGGCCCGGAGATCTTCTTCGGCATTCGGCTGGCGGAGGCGTATCCGGAACACCGATTCCTGTTGATCAAGCGGTCCGTCGGCGCCACTTCCCTGTACGGACGCTGGAATCCGGAGTGGCACGCCGAAAAGGCGAAGGTGATGAACGAGGAAAATGCTCCGCCGCTTTATTCCGACCTGGTGGCCTATGTACGCCGCACCCTGGCGGGATTCGACCGGGGCGCCTACGAGATTCGCGGCATGCTATGGGTCCAGGGCGAGACCGATGGCGGCGTCTCGAAGTTCGGGCCCGCGGCATCGAAGGCCTACGGGGAAAACCTCCAGAAGTTGATCCGTCACGTGCGAGACGATTTCGGCGTGCCAAGCCTGCCTTTCCTGATGGTCCGGGTCTCGACGGGTGACGTCGGCCGCGGCATGGACGAGGCCGCCGAACGGATGAACAACGTGACCGTCATTCCTCGCAGCATGGACCCGGCCTCGCCGAATTTCCTGCCGCAATACGAGGTGGGGCATTACAATCACGTCGGGATGAAACGCATGGGCGACCTGCTGGCGGACGCATGGCTGGCGCGGTACGCGGGCTCGCCTGTTTCCGCTGTCGGCGTGACTACGCCGTGACGGTCACCTTCGCCGTCGAATCGTTCACCAAACGAAGCAGCGGATGAATGTGTTTTCTTCCATCTCGCGTCCCACGGGCGTGACCCCGAGACTGGATCGTCCTCGCAGTGTGAATCTCCCCGCGCGCCGGTTCGGATGGCCGGGCTTACTGGCGCTTCTGGCCATGACCGGATATTGCCCGGCCGCAGATTTGGAGGCCGGCTTCGCCACCCCGCCGAATGCCGCTCGGGCGCGGACCTGGTGGCACTGGATGAACGGAGCCGTGACGAAGGAGGGAATCACCAACGACCTCGAGGCGATGCGCTCAGCCGGCCTCGGCGGCGCGCAGATCTTCTCGGTCAACATGCCGATGCGCGCGACCGACGGCCGCGAGGTGAAAGGCGACGTCGTCTACATGAGTCCCCGCTGGCGCGAGATGGTCCGCCACGCCGTGGTCGAGAGCAACCGACTGGGGCTCGAGCTTTCGATCCTGAACTGCGAAGGCTTCGGTCAGTCGGGCGGTCCGTGGGTGACGCCGGAGGACTCGATGCAGCGGGTCGTTTGGTCCACCGGCGAGGCAATGGGCGGCCGCCGTGTCCGCCTGGACGTCGAGCGGCCGGTGCCGGAGCCGCTGTTCTTCCGGGATGTCGCCCTGCTGGCGTTCCCGACCGTGCCGGGTGACGAGATGGTGGCGCCGCCGGAGCTGTCGGTCAGCCGCACGCTGCCCACCGTGCCGGGCAGGAAGCGTGGCCACCAGCCCGACACCTACATGGTGCCGTCGCAGCCTCCGATCGTTACCATGCCTCTGCCCATGCCCGACGACCCGGGCTGGATCGTGCTCGACTACGGCGAGCCGCGCACCTTCAGCTCCGTAGCGATCGCGATGCACGACATGCGTGACGTGGCGGATCCGGAGGACTGGGACACTTCCCCGTACCTCAACGCGGAAGGCCGCGCGTTGCTCAAGAAGGTAACCGGCCCGCGTCACTGGGAGCTGCAGGTGAGCGACGACGGCCGGGTCTTCCGTCCGATCAGACGAATCGCGACGCGTGGGACGAGTTCCTTTCCGGCCACCACGGCCCGCTATTTCCGCGTCTGGATGCCGGTGCCGCCGCCGCTGCAGAAGCAACTGCCGCTGGCGCGGACGGAGATCATGGAGTTGACGGAACTCCGCCTGGGCGGACCGCGACTCGACCGACCGGAAACGCGCGCGGCGGCCTACATCGATTGGGAGATCCGGAAGTTCACCGGCGCCACCGTTCCGCCACACGGCGCGATCGCGACCGGGCGAATCGTCGAATTGACGGGCCGGACCGAGTGGGACGCCCCCCCCGGCCGATGGACGTTACTGCGGATTGGCCATGCCTCGAGCGATGTGCACATCGGGCCGGCGATGGTCGGCGGGCTCGATGCCGACAAGCTCAGCCGTCAGGCCGTGCTCAATCACATCGAGCGCGGTACGGTCGGAGCCGTGATCGCCGATGCCGGGCCGCTGGCGGGAAAGACGCTGCGGTACATTGGCTGCGACAGTTGGGAAAAGGGCTACGAGAACTGGACGCCTCTGATGCCGCAGGAATTCCACCGACTGCGCGGCTACGACCTCCGGCCCTGGCTGCCCTGCCTGACCGGACGGGTTGTCGGCAGTGTGGAGGAGAGCGAACGGTTCCTCTGGGATTTTCGCCGCACAATCGGCGATCTGCTCGCGGAAAACTATTATGGCACGCTGGAGGAGTACGCGAAAAAACACGGGCTCGGGGTCGTCGCCGAGGCGACGGGCCACGGCCTGCCGGGTGTCTCCGACCAGCTCCTGAGCAAGGGCCGGGTCGAGGTCCCGCAGGGCGAGTTCTGGGCGGGCCGGGGCGACGTCGACGACTCCAAGGAGGCGGCGTCAGCGGCGCACATCTATGGTAAACCGCTCGTGGCCGCCGAGTCGTTCACGGCCGTCGGGATCCAGTTGGGCGCGTGGTCGCGCGATCCCGCCATGTTCAAGCCCGAGGGCGATCTCCGATTCTGCCTCGGCATCAATCAGATTTATTTCCACACGTTCACACACCAGGCGTGGTCCGACGGCCTGCCCGGATTTACGATGTCGAAGTGCGCGTCGAACATCGATCGCACAAACACATGGTGGTCGTCGGCCGGCGCGGCCTGGTTCGAGTACCTGGGGCGCTGCCAGTTCCTCCTGCAGCAGGGCCAGTTCATCGCGGACGTCTGCTACTACTACGGCGAGGACGTGCCGGTGGATTTCCGCTTCAACCGGTTGAAGCCGGCCATGCCGGCGGGCTACGACTTCGACGTCTGCAACACCGAAATCCTTGGCCGGATGAAGGTCGAGGCCGGGCAGCTCGTGCTGCCCAGCGGCATGCGGTACCGCGTGCTGGTGCTGCCCGACCACGATCGGATGACGCTGGAGACCCTGGGCGTCATCGAAAAGCTGGTACACGATGGAGCGACGGTGATCGGACCCCCGCCGGCGAAGTCGCCCAGCCTGCGCGGCTGGCCCGAGGCGGACCGCAGGCTCCACGCGATCGCGAACGAACTCTGGGGCGATTGCGACGGCCGGACCGTGACCTCGCATGCCTATGGCAAGGGCCGGATCATCTGGGGCGGGTCGCTGGCTGACGCGATTCACGTGCAGCCGGATTTCTCGAGCGAGGATCGCAGCCTGCGCTTCATCCATCGCCGGCTGGGTGGGGCCGATGTCTACTTTGTATCGAACCAGGCGCCGCAGGCGAAGACCGTCCCCTGCACATTCCGGGTCGATGGCCGGGCGCCGGAACTCTGGCAGCCGGAGACGGGCCGCCGCGAGTTCGCGGCGTTGTTCTCGTCGCACGAGGGCAGAACGACCCTGCCGATCGCGTTCGATCCCCACGGGGCCGTGTTCGTCGTCTTCCGCCAGCCGGTCGCCACGGGGAAGCCGGTGCTCTCAATCCGATCCGCGGCCGGCGGGTTCACCGCAACCGGGGGCTGGCTGGAAAGCCTCGTGGCTCCGCCGGCGGTCGTCGACGGGAAGACCGTGTTCGCCGTGCAGAAGGCCGGTCGCTACGACTTAGTGATGGCGGATGGACGCAGGCATTCAGTGGACGTCGCCGCGCTGCCGCCTGTGGTCGAAGTCGCGGGCCCGTGGGACATACGATTCCCTCCGAAACTCGGCGCGCCCGCCTCGGTCACACTGCCGCGACTGATGTCGTGGACGGAGTCGGCCGACGACGGGATCAGGTATTTCTCCGGCACCGCGACCTACAGCAAGACGATCCGGCTCACGTCGGAGCAACTGGGACCGAAGTCGCGCCTGTTCCTCGATCTGGGTGCAGTGCAGAATGTCTGCGAAGTCTGGATGAACGGCCAGAACCTCGGGGTGCTGTGGAAGGCGCCGTTCCGCCTCGATGTCTCCGCGGCCGCCCGCGTGGGCGACAACCAGCTCGAACTCAAAATCACCAACCTCTGGCCAAATCGGCTGATCGGCGATCAGAAGGTGCCGGCGGCGCAGCGCGTCGCGTGGACGACCTACAATCCGTACACGCCTGACTCGCCGCTGTTCCCATCGGGCCTCCTGGGTCCCGTCAGGCTGGAGTTGATGCGGACAGTCGCACTGGAGCCGTAGGACTGACAGAATGGCCGTGGATGCACCTTCGCCCCCGTCATCAGCGTGCCGGAGCCGGAATCCTGGAGGGCCGGCCGGGAGCCATCGATCGCCGCCTCCTGCGCCGGCCTGGCGGATCAATCGTGAGCTGACTTCAATCCGGATGCGCAGCGCGTTGCAGTGGCGCGGTTGGGCATGGCTGGCGCTGGGGGCGGGCTTGATTCAGCCGGTGTTCGCCGATGAGCTCGAGGCCGGGTTTGCGTCCCCACCGGCGGAGGCGCGGCCGCGGACCTGGTGGTACTGGATGAATGGCTGCGTGACAAAAGAGGGCATCACGGCCGATCTCGAGGCGATGAAGGCCGCCGGGCTGGCCGAGGCGCAGATGTTCACGGTGCAGCAGCACATGATTGGGACGGACGGCCGTCCCGTGCAGGGCGACGTACTTTTCATGAGTCCGCGCTGGCGCGAGATGGTGCGCCATGCGCTGGTCGAGTGCCACCGGCTCGGCCTCGAGTTCACGGTGCTGACCTGCGAAGGCTGGGGGCAGGGCGGCGGCCGCTGGGTCAAACCGGCCGAGTCGATGCAGAAAGTCGTCTGGTCTACCGCGCAGGTCGTCGGTGGGCGGACCGTTCCGCTCGCGATCGAGCGCCCGATGCCCGAGCCGCACCATTACACTGACATCGCGCTGCTCGGCTTTCCCACTGCACCCGGCGAGGAATCGGAGCGACCGCCGCTCTTGAGCGCCAGCGCCACCGTGACCCGGCTGTCTGCGCGTTCCATTGCCGAACAGGTCGCGCGCCCGGCCGGAGGCTACGGTGGCGCTCCCTCCGAGGACTCCGAGCCGCCGCTGCTCACAATGCCACTCTCGACGCCGGGCAAACCGCAATGGGTGCTCCTCGATTATGGGGAGTCCCGGGTTTTCAGCTCGGTGTTCATCGCGATGAACCACATGCGGGACGTGCCTGATCCGGAGAATTGGGGCGACTCGCCTTACCTCGACGCGGCGGGCAAGCAAGCCTTGGCCCGGTTGTCGGGCCCTCGATATTGGGAACTCCAGTCGAGCGACGACGGCCGGAACTTCCGTTCGGTGGGGCGGATATCGACCCACGGCACAACCTCGTTCCCCGAAACCCGGGCCCGATATTTCCGGCTTTGGCTGCCGGTGCCGCCGCCGTTGCAGAAGCCGCTACCTCTTTCCCCGGCCGAGCCGATGGAGTTCACGCACCTCCACCTCGCTGGTCCGCGCCTCGACCGGCCGGAATTCCGGAACGGCCAGTATGTGGATTGGCGAGTCCGCGAGTTCTCCGGGCAAGACGTCCCGGCGGCGAACGTAGTGGCGCGGGCCCAGATCGTCGACCTCACCGGGCTGACATCCTGGGATGCACCCCCGGGCAACTGGACGCTGCTGCGCCTCGGTCATGCCGCGACCGGCGTGCATATCGCCGCCTCCAGGCTGGGCGGGCTGGAAGCGGACAAGCTCAGCCGCCAGGCGGTGCTCAATCACCTCGACAACGGCATGATCGGCACCGTGCTGACCGATGCTGGGCCGCTCGCTGGCCGCACGCTCAAGCACATCGTTTGTGACAGCTGGGAGCGCGGCTACGAGAACTGGACGCCCCTGATGCGGGAAGAGTTCGCGCGCCGCCGTGGCTATGCCATCGAGCCCTGGCTGCCAGCCCTGACGGGGCGCGTGGTGGAGAGCGTCGAGGCGAGCGAGCGCTTCCTGTGGGACTTCCGCCGTACGATCGCGGACCTGCTGGCGGAGAACTATTATGGTACGCTGCGCGAGTACGCGAACCGGCGCGGACTGACGATTTACGCCGAAGCCACCGGACATGGCATGCCGGCGATCGCGGATCAGCTACAGTGCAAGGGCAGGACCGATTTCCCGATGGGCGAATTCTGGGCCGGCCGCCCACATCTGGACGACGCCAAGGAGGCCGCATCCGCGGCACATATTTACGGCCAGAACATCGCGGCGACCGAGTCGTTCACTTCGATACCGCAGTTTGCGGGCTGGAGGCGTGAGCCCGTGCTCTTCAAGGCCGAGGGCGACCTGCGATTGTGCGTCGGAATCAACCGGCTATGTTTTCAATGCTTTGCGCATCAGCCCTGGCTTGACCGCGTGCCTGGTATGTCGATCGGCCGCTGGGGTTCGAACCTCGAGCGCAACAACACTTGGTGGCGGCCGGCTGCGGCGGCGTGGATCTCCTACCTCAGCCGAAGTCAGTTCCTGTTGCAACGGGGCCGGTTCGTGGCCGATGTGGTCTATTTCTACGGCGAGGATGCGCCGGTTGATTTTCGCTTCAGCCGGCTGAAGCCGGAGATGCCCGCGGGATACGACTTCGACGTATGCAACGCAGAGATCCTGCGACGATTCACGGTCAAAGACGGCAGCCTCGAGCTGCCGAGCGGCATGCGCTACCGTGTGCTGGTGCTGCCCGAAAACGACCGGATGACGTTGGAGACCCTCCAAGTGATCCAGGCGCTGGTGCGCCACGGCGCGACCGTGATGGGCCCCAGGCCCAACCTGTCACCGAGCCTGGTGGGCTGGCCCGATGCGGACCGGACGCTGCAGACGATCGCGGCGGAGGTCTGGGGCGACTGCGACGGCCGGACCGTCACATCCCACCGCTACGGCAAGGGCCAGGTCGTCTGGGGTAGATCTCTGGCCGAGGCGCTCGGCACGGCGCCGGATTTCATGTCCGACGACCGGAACCTCCGCTTCATCCATCGCCGCGAGGACGGCACGGAAATCTATTTCGTCTCCAACCAGTCCGATCGCGCAACGGTCGCGCGGTGCACATTCCGCACCACGGGGAAAGTGCCGGAGCTGTGGCAGCCCGACACTGGCCGCCGTGAGACGACCGCGATGTACGCCGAGCACAACGGACGGACGACGCTCCCGCTGGCGCTCGATCCGTTTGGCTCCGTGTTCATCGTCTTCCGGCGGCCGTCCCAGCCCGGTCAGGCCATCGCGTCGATCCGTTCCGGACGACGCGCAGAATTCAGCGTGGCCTCAGGTCGCGGAGAGTTCCTCGTCGCCCCGCCGGTCCTGACCGACACTCACACGACCGTCGCCGTCTGGGAACCCGGCCGCTACGAGATCGCATTGAGCGGCGGTCGGATCCATCGCGTCGGAGTGGCGGCGCTCCCTGCGGCTCAGGAGATCGCCGGTCCGTGGGAAATGCGCTTTCCACCGGACCTCGACGCGCCGGCGATGGCCACGCTGCCGCGACTAATGTCCTGGACGGAATCGGCGGAGGATGGGATCAGGCATTTCTCCGGCACGGCAGTTTATCTGAAAACCATCCACGTCTCGTCCGAACAGAAGGAGTTGGGCTCACGGCTGTACCTCGACCTCGGAGAAGTGAAGAACGTCTGCGAGGTCACGCTCAATGGCCGGGATCTCGGCGTCCTGTGGAAGCCTCCCTTCCGCGTGGATATCACCGCCGCTGCCCGGGTTGGCGAGAACCGGCTCGAATTGAAGGTGACCAACCTCTGGCCCAACCGGCTGATCGGCGACCAGCACCGGCCCGTGGAGAAGCGGATCACTTGGGCGAGCTACAATCATTTCCGGGCTGACGATCCGCTGCTGCCTTCGGGACTTCTCGGGCCGGTGGTCCTTCGCACCGCGCGAACATTGACTCTGTCCACCCGCAACCCGGTTCCATGAGAATTAGCCGCGAGCGCCGGCGAGTGGGGGCGATTCGTGCACTCCCTGACGCTCGTGGCTACGTCTACGATTGCGGACCGATTGCGGACGCGAACGAGATTGGGCCGGCTGCGGCCTCGCCCACGCCAGAGTCATGCCCACAGTGGCGTCGTCGCGACTCCTCGAGCACTACTCCGATTCCTACCGCCCTATGAAATGGTTTTCTTCCCTCCCCACTCATCGCTGTCTGCTGGGTCTGGCGCTCGCGCTGCCGGTGATGTCAGCACTGGCAGCGGCGACCCAGGAGTTCGTGCCCGCCGTCGACGTTTCTACTTATCCGACGCTGCAGGCGGCGATCGACGCCAACCCGGGAACGATCATCCGCGTCCCCGCCGGGGAATACCGGCTGACGTCGGCCCTCGTGATCCGGCACAACCGCACCCAGATCGTGGGGCCGGCGCGGATCGTGCAGAGCAATCCGAAGGAGGCGATGCTCACCATTACCGACGCGTCCGGCGTGCGCGTCAGCGACCTGGCGTTCACCCGCAGCGAAGGCCAGCAGGAAACCACCTCGCACGGCGTGCAAGTGGTGAAGAGTCGCGACGTGATCCTGTCGCATCTCGACGTGAGCGAGAATCACACCCGCTCGTCGATCGTCGCGTCTGATTCGCAGGACATCACCGTGCAGAACTGCACGGTCAAGAACTTCAAGGGACCGACCATCGACGACCGCACCGCGCCCCAGCACCTTTCCGGCTACGCGTTCAAGTCGATCGACGGCACCGGCATCCAGATGCGCAACGTCCAGGGCGCAGTTATCCGCGACAACCGCGTCCAGGAGTTCCGGCTGCTCCCGACGAAGGAAACGCGGGACAAGTACGATCTTGGGACGCTGACGATCGTGCCGGCGAAACCCGGTCGCCTGATGAGCGAGCAGATCTTCCGCGCCCGCTACACGAACAACTGGCACCAGGGCGCGGGCATCCATGTCGCCGGTCCGGATCAGACCCGGCGGGTCATCATATCCGGCAACTTCGTCGAGCACGCGCCGCAGGGGATCGACATTCACTCCGACAATGTCGTCGTGACGAACAACATCATCGCGCACGCGATGATCGGCATGAAGGCGATGCACGGCTCCAAGAACGTCCTCATCGACGGCAACCAGTTCACCTATGTAGACCTCTGGGGCATCGTCCTGATGACGGGCGCCGCATCCCGCGCGGCGGGAAACCCGATGCCGTCGGGCGGCGTGACGACCGAGAACGTCGATGGCGGCCATATCATCTCGAACAACATCATCTCCAACTTCGGCTTCGGCTTGCAGGACTGGAACTGGGTCGAAACCAAGGCCAATCGCTGCGCCATCCAGCTGCCCAAGGGGCAGCTCGAGGAGAATCCGCCGCTGCGCAACGTCGTGATCGCGGGCAACGTGGTGTACGACTCGGGTCAGGATCAGATCATGGTGGACGGCAAGTGGACGAAGGTCCCGCCGCGGTACAATTACGCACTCTACGTCGAGCAGACCGGCAAGCCGTCGCCACAGAACGTTCGTGTTCATGGCAACGTGTTCGATCCGGGACTCAATGGCACCACGAATCTGCCCGACCCGTCGCAGTCGAACTGAATCCGCTCGTCGCATGGTCATTCAATCGTGAGGTCGATCCGGGCAATCCGACGCGCCCGACGCGTTGCCTTGATCGGAGCTTCCGCGCGCTTTGCCCAACCGATACGTTTGCTCGCAATGAATCTGGTTCAAATGGCGCGACGGATGGTCCGGTTGGCGGGCTTTGGCGCGATCACGTGGCTGAGGGCGGATGTAACGCTCCCGGGCCTTTTCTCCGAGCACGCGGTGCTGCTCCGCTTCCACGCCGTGCCCGTGTGGGGAACCGCGGCGCCGAACGAAACGGTGTCCGTCGCAATTGCCGGGCGCGCCGCACGGACGAGGGCGGACGCCGAGGGACGCTGGTTCGTGACCTTGGACCTCGCCGACGCCGCGGCGGGGCCGTTCGAGCTGATGATCGAAGGGAACAATCGTGTGGTGATCCGCGACGTCGTCATCGGAGAAACGTGGCTGACGGCGGGCCAGTCGAACATGGAGCACCCGGTGCATCTTTCCATTGGCGCCAGGGAGGCGATCGCCGGTTCCGCCAACCCGCAGCTGCGCCTGTTCAAGATGCCACGGCAGCCTTCGCGCGAGCCATTGACCACGCTGCAGGGCAAGTGGGTCCTGGCGGACCCGGCGACCGTCGGACGTTTTTCCGGCGTGGGGTATTTCTTCGGCCAACGGCTGCAATCGGAGCTGAAGATGCCGATTGGAATGATCGACACCTCGATCGGCGGCACGCCGGTCGAGGGCTGGATCAGCCGGGAGGGAATTGCGGCGGACCCGCTGTTGCGCGCGGGACGCGACCGGCGGCTCGAGGACCTCGACCTGTACCCAGAGCGGCTGCGACGCTTCCGCGAGGATATGGTCCGCTGGCAGCGCGAGTGCCGGCGCGAGGACCGGTCCGGCGGCGCCCCCGTCCGCTACGCTGCTCCGACGGCGGACACGACGGGGTGGCGGAAAGTCGGGCTGCCCGTGCGCTATGTGGACGCCGGGCTGCCCGAGGCCGGCGCCGTCTGGCTGCGGCGGCGCGTCGCGGTTTCGGCGGCCATGGCAGGCAAAACGCTGCGGATCGATCTCGGCGCACACCAGGGCTTCGTCGAGGTGTATTGGGACGGCGAGAAGATTGGGGAGACCACCGTCCACGGCTTTCCCGGTCTCGAGAGCAAGTGGACGTACCAGGTCCCCGCCCGGCTCGCGCGCGCAGGCGAGTCTGTGCTTGCCATGCGCACGTTCAACCCGGCGGGCGGTGCCGAGATCCGGGGTGCGGCCGCGGGCAGCAATTTCCGTGTGATTCTCGACGGCGACAATCGCGTGTTCCTGGCGGGCGACTGGCTGGCCAGCGTCGAGTATGTGTTCCCGCCGCTCGCCCCGGGGGCCCCGCCGGCGCCGCGTGAACCGGCGCTGCCGCCGGAGCCGCGCGGCCTGGCCTCCGGGCTGTTCAACGGGCAGATCCATCCGCTCCTGCCGTATGCCGTGCGCGGCATCCTGTGGTATCAGGGAGAGGGCAACGTCGAGCGCGCCGCGCAATACCAAACGACGTTCCCGCGGCTGATCGAGGACTGGCGCCGGTGCTGGAAACGGCCCGACCTGCCGTTCTATTTCTGCCAGCTGCCGAATTTCAACGCGCCCGCGACGAGCCCGGGCGATAGTTCATGGGCGGAGCTGCGCGACGCGCAGGACGCAACCCTTGCGCTGCCGGCCACCGGCCAGGTCATCCTGCTGGACGTCGGTGAACAGGCGGACCTGCATCCGCGCGACAAGCGAACTCCGGGTGAGCGCCTGGCGCGTCTCGCGCTCGCCAGGGACTACGGCCGGCCCGTCGTGTGGTCGGGGCCGCGGTTCGCGGATTTGGTCCGCGAAGGCGCGAAGCTCCGGCTGCGTTTTCAGCACGTTGACGGCGGACTGGTGGCGCGGGCGTTGCCTGCAACTTACCGGCCGCGGTCAAACGAGGCGACCACCCGCCCGTTGCCCCGGCACAGCCCGGCCGGCGAACTCGAGGGATTCGCGGTCGGCGGCGCGGATGGCCGCTGGTGCTGGGCGACCGCGAGGATCGACGGAGACACGGTGCTGGTGCACGCCGCGGAAATTCCGGAGCCGACCGCGGTCCGCTACGCGTGGTCCGATTTTCCGGTGTGCAATCTCTACAACGGCGCCGGCCTTCCCGCGGCGCCATTTCGCACCGACCGCCAGCCCCTGAGCACGCGCGACGGATCCTATTAGAGACGGCGTTAAACCACCTCCTGCCTGTTTATCTCCCTCACCATGCAAGCAAGCAATCGACTTCTCCTCTGCGCCGGCGCGCTGGTCGCGCTGGGTCTGGCGCGCGCCGGCGCGAATCCCGCGCCGGCCTCGATGTTGCCGTCGGTCGCCAACTACCCGTCGATCCAGCAGGCGCTGGACGCGAACCCCGGTCGGATGGTCTTCGTCCCGGCCGGGGACTACGTGATCGCCCGCGCGGTGGTCATCAAGGGCGACGGCGCCGGTCTCTGGGGTCAGGGACGCCTCATCCAGTCAAACCCGGAGGAGCCCGTCCTCCTCGTGCAGGATGGGCGGTACCAGAAGGTGCGGGGTCTGATCCTGACCCGGCCCGAGGGCAAGCGCGACACGCGCAAACCGGCGCTGCATCTCCTGCGCGCGATCCTGGCCAGCGTCGAGGACGTGCAGGTGATCGACAACTGGACGGATAACGCGGCCCTCCGGAGCGACAAGTGCCGGCAACTGGTCGTGCGCGGCTGCCTGGTCGAGAACTATTGCCGCGTCACGATCGAGGACTGGACGAAGCCGGCGCCGAACAGCGGCGTGTGCTCGGGCTTCGCCTACATCTGCATGAACGGCACCGCGATGGACTTCGTCGATGTCTCCGGAGTCATAATACAAGGCAACCGGATCGTCGAGAACCGGCTCCTGCCGACGAAGGAAAACAAGGAGAAGTATGGCTTCGGCAAGTTCACGAAGAAAAACGCCGAGAAGGGGCCGCACATCGACCAGCAGAGCTGGGACACCGAGTACTGGTACGGCTGGCGGCAGGGCGCCGGCATCCACGTCGGCAGCGGGCGCACAAGCGACACGATCCAGATCGTCGGGAATTATCTCGAGAACATGCAGCAGGGAATCGACATTCACGGCGACCATGCGTTGGTGGCGAACAACATCGTCAACGACGCCTCCCGCGGAATCAAAGCGATGCACGGTTCGCGGAACATCCAGATTATTGGGAACCAGTTCAACCGCTGCGACCACTTTGCCATCGGGCTGATGCAGGGCGCCGCCTCCCACGAGGCCGGACGCCATCCGAGCAAGGGCCCGATGGCGGTGGAGGCCAATATCGATGGCCACTCGATCATCGCCGACAACATCATCTCCGACTTCGGCTACGGCCTTGAAGGGTGGGTGTGGCAGTCCGACGGCCGCTCCGGAAACCCGATCCAGATCGGCGGCAAGAGCCCGCTCGCCGCCACCCCGCCGCTGCGCAACGTGATCGTGCGGGGCAACATTGTCTACAACACCGGCCAGGATCGAATCGTCGTGGACGGCCAGCCGCGGGTGGAGCCCCCACGCTACAAGCACGCCGTACGGGTGGTCGACGGGCTGCCTTCCGACAACCCGAACGGGCAGGGCGGCTATGCCAATACGCCACGGAAGGTCCTGTTTTCCGAAAACCACTTCGATCCCGGTACCGACGGCGTTTCCGGCGTCGACCTGAACACCCTCCACCGATGACGGCGAACATTGCGCCGGCATCCTCCCGGATGGGGACAGGGTCCCCGATCGCATTCATGGTGTCCGCGCTCGCGGCCGCGGGGTTCGCCGCGGCTCCGGTGGACAAGGTCGCGCCCGCGATGCCTTCCGCCGCGGCGTATCGTTCGATCCAGGACGCCATCGACGGCAATCCGGGCAGGCTGGTTTTCGTGCCGGCCGGCGATCATGTGATCGATGAGGCGATCCGGATCACCGGCACCGGCGGCGGGTTGTGGGGCCCGGGCCGGATTGTCCAGGGGAATCCCGACGAGGCGATCGTCGAAGTCCGCGACGCCGTCCGGCCCCAGGTGCGCGACGTCACCCTGAGCCGCGCGCCGGGGCGCGAGGAGACCCAACAGCCCGGTCTGCTGCTGCTGCGTGCCACCGACGCGCTGGTCGACAACGTCCAGGTGATCGACAACTGGACTGGCAGCAGCCCCATCCGCTCGGAGAAGTGCACCCGCATCGTGGTCCGCCATTGCGTGGTCGAAAATTACTATCGCGTCACGGTCGAGGACTGGACGAAGCCATCGGGCGCCGGCGTCACCTCCGGCTTTGCCTACAACTGCATCAACGGAACGGCGATGAACTTCATCGACGTGGCTGGCGCGTTGATCGAGGGGAATCGCATCGTCGAGAACCGGCTGAGGCCGACGCCGGAGATTATGCAGAAACATCGGTTGGGGAAGTTCACGAAGAAGAACGCCGTGAAGGGGCCCCACATCGACCAGAAGAGCTGGGATGCGGAGTATTGGAACGGTTGGCGGCAGGGCGCGGCGATTCATTTGGGTCGCGGCCTGACCAGCGACCTCGTCCAGATCATCGGCAACCTGATCGAACACACCCAGCAGGGCATCGACCTGCATGGTGACCATGCGGTGGTAGCCATGAACATCGTCAATGATGCCGGCCATGGCATCAAGGCCATGCACGGCTCGCGAAACATTCTCATCACGAACAACCAGTTCAACCGGTGCGACCTTTTCGCGATCGGCGTCATGCCGGGCGCCGCGTCGCATGTCGCGGGCCGGCTTCCGAGCAAGGGCCCGGGCCCGGTGGCGGCCAACATCGACGGCCACACGATCATCTCCAACAACATCATCTCGGACTTCGGCTACGGGTCCCAGGCCTGGATCTGGCGGGGAAATGCGACCAGCCGATCTCCCATCCAGCTCGGCGGCAGAAGCCCGCTGCCCGACACCCCGCCGTTGCGGAACGTGCTGATCTCAGGCAATGTCATCCACGATCCCGGACCGGATGGGATTCTCGTGGCCGGCGTCGTCCGGCACGAGCCGCCTCGCTATCGGTACGCGGTGCGCGTGATCGTGGAAGAACCCGACAGCGCCGGCGGCTCGTACGTGCGCACGCCGGAGGGCCTTCGCTTCGCCAACAACCTGTTCGATCCTGGTGTCGACGGGATTGCGAACATTGACCTCGGCTCGGGTGCGGCGGGCAGCTCGCGCTGATTGCGGTCGGCGACAGCGCAACGTCGGCACAAGTGTGAGCGAGCGGATCTCCAGCGGCGTGAATCCGGCATCGCAGTCAGATCTGCTGCATGGTCCACCTTTTTGGACGAAGCCCGCGTCCGGATCACACCCGCCGGATTAACAGTTCGCCATTCGGCGGGGCCGGGCCCGGGCTAGACGTGCGTCAACCTTATGCCCCCGCGTCTTGCCCTGTGCCTTGCGTTGGTCGCGACCGGTTCGTCGGTCGCCTTGGCCAACCTGTCGGTCTCGAACTACGCGTCCATCCAGGAGGCCCTCGATCGCAACCCCGGCCGGATGGTCTTCGTGCCGGCTGGCGACCACGTCGTGACCGCCGCCATCCGGCTGCGGCATGACCGATCCGGCCTGTGGGGCCCGGGCCGAATCGTCGCCGCCAACCCCGCCGAGGCCATTGTTGTGATCGAAAGTAGGCACGAGGTCCAATTGCTCGACCTGACACTCACGCGTCCGGAAGGAAAGCAAGAGACCCATCGGCCGGGCATCTTCGTAAACCGGAGCAGAGAGGTGACAATCGGCAATGTCCGGTTGCTCGACAATCGCGGCGACCTGGCGTCGATCTACCTGCGGAGCTCCCTCGACGTTCGCATTCGCGACTGCCTGGTGGAAAACTACAGCCGCATCTCCGTCGACGATCGGCGCCGGCGGCCGGACGTGCCGAACTTCGACGTCGTCGGCGGCTACGCCTTCCGTTGCATCAGCGGCAACGGGATCGGTGTGCGCGCCTGCGGCCGGGTCTCGCTCCAGGGCAACCGGATCATTGAGCGCATCATGATCCCGACGCCCGAGCTCAAGGCGACGCACCAGCTCGGGAGTTTTGTGCACCGGGATGCACAGAAGGGCACCGGCCTCTCACAGCAGGCGTGGGATGCGGGTTACAACAACGCCTGGCACCAGGGCTCGGCCATCGTCCTCGCCAACGTCGGCACGGACCCGCTTGTCCAGACGAACCCCTTTGTGCCGCGAGAGGAGGACCCGGTTGACGGCCCCGGGATCGACGAGAACTTCCAGGTCATCGGCAACTACATCGAGAATGCGCCGCAGGGGATGGACATCCACGTCGATCACGTCGTCGTGGCGAACAACATCGTCGTGAACGCCTTCATGGGCATGAAAGCCGTCCATGGCGCCCGCAACGTGGCGATCATCGGGAACCAGTTTTCTCGGAGCAGCCTCTGGGGCATCCTGCTGATGCCCGGCACGACCTCGCGCGAGGCGCAGCCCGCCGCGGACGGCAGGGCGGCGCGTCCCGCCAACATCGACGGCCACACCATCGTGGCGAACAACATCGTCTCCGACTTCGGCTACGGCGATGCGCGGTGGATGTGGCAGAACAACGAGACCGCCCCGCTGCATTTCAACGCGAACGGTTTCGACCCGAACATGCCGCCGCTGCGACAGGTCATCGTCAATGGCAACGTGGTGCACGACGCGGGGCGCGACGGGATACTCATCGCCGGCCGGCCGCGCGTGGAGCCGCCACGCTACCGTTACGCGGTCAGGATCAACGCGGGCCAGGGCGGGCCGCGTGACCTGCTTTTCGCCGACAATCTGTTCAGTCCCGGCACCGAGGGCGTGTCGAACGTGCCTCTGACTGGGGAAGCAAGGCAATGACTCCCGCCCGCCGCCTCCGATGGGTTAGCGTCAGTCGGGCTGCTCAAGAGAGCGCTCTGTTGCCAGTAGACGCCGCCCGACGCCGATGCCCCGAGTTGCGATCGCCGCGTGCGTTGGTCGGGGGGAATGGTGCGAGATTTCGGACCGAACGGGAAGGACGCCTGGGAAAGGACAGGAAGCGTCCCTATTGCCGTTGACCCGCTTTTGCGTCGCGGAAGGAATCATTATCGCGAACCATGCAAAGGACCTCGAGCGTCGCGCTGGAACCGGCTGCTGATTGCCGCGAGGCGATTCGCCCGGGTTGATTCCGGGAGCCGACACTGTCCGACGCGTGGCACTGACTCCTCTTTGGCCCCTTCCCGACTCTGAAAATGTCACCCAATAAATATTCGGTTATCCTCGGCAACCTCGGCAACACCTGCGACCGCTTTTTGCCGACGGGATACAAGGACCCGATCACCACGGCCGACAAACTGGAAATGGCCGCGTCCATCCCCGGGATCAGCGGCATTGAGCTGGTGGGCGGCTGGGACATCACCCCGGACAACGTCAGGGAAATCAACGAAGCGATGGCGGCCCACGAACTGGCGTGTGTATCCATCATTCCGGACCTCTTTTCAAAGCGTGTCTGGGGCAATGGCAGCTTCTGCTCGCGCGACGCCACGGTGCGCCGCGAAGCCCTCGACGAGGCGAACCAGGCGGCCGAGATCGCGGAATCGATCGACTGCCCGCTGGTCAATCTTTGGCTCGGTCAGGACGGCTACGATTACCCGCTGCAGGCCGACTTCAGCCGCCAGCGGGGTTGGATGGTGGATGGCATCCACACCGTAGTCGCCCGCTGGCCCCGACTTCGCTTCGCGCTCGAATACAAGTCGAAGGAGCCGCGGAACCGTTCGTTCCAAGCTCGCGCTGCGGACACCCTCCTGATGGCGCAGGAGATCGGCCTGCCCAATGTCGGTGTCTGCATCGACGTCGGCCACGCGTTCGTGGCGGGCGAAAACGTCGCCGAATCCGCCTGGCTGCTGCACCACTATGGCCAGAAGCTCTTTCACCTTCACTACAACGACAACTACACGCAGTGGGACGACGACATGATCGTCGGCAGCGTGCACCTCGTGACGTACGTCGAGCTGCAGTACTGGCTTCGCCAGATCGGCTACCAAGGATGGCATTCGATGGATCTTTATCCTTACCGCGAGGACGGCGCCCGCGCGGTGGGGGAGAGCGTCGGGTTCCTGCGCGACCTCGAACAGGCGCTCACACCCGAGCGGATGGCCGAGATCCAGAAGCTGATCGCCACCGGCGATGCCACTGCGTCGACGCGCTGGATGCGCGAGTTCGTCTTCGGGCGCCACCGGGCCGACGAGTTGACGAACGGGCAGCACGTGACCGGGGCGCGGCGCAACGCCAGCCGCTGATGCGTGCGGCGTGGTGACGCGGCGCCTGTCGGCGGGTAATCCCACGGGCGTTGAAATCGGATGGGGCGTATCCAAAAACAGGATTCTCACGAGCTACAGAGGGAAGCGCGGCCTGGGCGGCAAACGCGGTCCGGCACCAAACGGCAACGAAGGGCAGCAGATAAGCCGAATTTCCGGTACAAAACCGAGACAAGGTTCGCGGTCACCTACCCGGGGCGGGGGGGGTGCGAATTTTCCGGGGGGCGGGACGGGTTCGACCGGTCTGGCGTGCGGCTTATTTTTACTAAAAAAAGCACCCGGGGCAGACCAGATGGCCGTCCCCAGCGCACATTGATTGGACGCCGATCAAAGATCGTCATTTCTCCCAACTGACGCAGGGTCATGTTGCGCGAAAAATCCGCGGATAGGCGCCCTCGCTATGGTGCACACAAAACGATCTGGTTATGAAGAATTGGAACCGCATTTGACGCCGGCCGAAATTGCCGCGTTGCTGCTACTGGAGTGTCACGCGATGGGTCGCTTACTGTGCTCTCAGCACTCCTCAAGGAGTCCAGCTTTGATCAACGGGTCAATTGCACGCAGAATTTCGTGCATGGGCGCTTCGATCAGATTACTGATCTCGATCAAATCGTTTCTGCCGTCAGCATATGCGATTACATCCTTCATCACCCGGATGCTAGTAACCGATCCCTTAACACTCAAACTCGGATAAAGACCGCGTTTGCCAAGCTGCGGTTCGCCCAGGCAGGTTACTCGGAGCTTGGGATTATATTCGACGATTTCTAAGCACTGCCGCACCATGTCGAACCCCCCTTGCAGACCGCTGGGGGTGACGAAATTTAGGTCGTCCAGTGAGGTGTGGTATTCCGGATACTTGTTAAATTTGCTCCGACACAGCGTAACGAACGGGAGATCCACGCCGGGACTGCAATACTGCCGCTCGTCGCTACCGCGTTCTAGAAAAGAGTACTTGGTAAAGCTCGCGTCACGCCAACGCAGCACGTGTCCGGCAATCCTGTCGGCTAGCGTTCTGCCGTACCGCGATGCGACATAGGAATAACAGCGATCATCCCCGACGCAGGAGAGATTGAAACCTGCAATTACCTTCGCTTTGAGATGATC
>SXGU01007735.1_pt1 | contig 102890 bp, 85 predicted proteins | sample 3174531 | NCBI WGS metagenome assembly SXGU01 (sample SAMN11356863, study PRJNA531348) | freshwater metagenome | isolation source: freshwater sample F1-140 | place: China: Fuxian Lake, Yuxi | collected 2017-12-25
GACAGGCGCATCTGTTCGATGTGTTCATTCAGCGAGGCGTCTTTATCAATAAACGTGTCCGAGGCGGGCACATAAGCTTCGGGCTGGTAATAATCATAATAAGAGACAAAATATTCAACGCTGTTTTCCGGGAAAAACTCCTTCATCTCGCCGTATAACTGCGCAGCGAGCGTTTTGTTGGGCGCCATGATCATCGCCGGGCGTTGCACCTGATTAATGACGTTGGCTATCGTAAAGGTTTTGCCCGAACCCGTTACGCCCAGCAAAGTCTGATGGACCTCCCCGTCATCCAAGCCCTCGATCAGCCGACTGATTGCCGCCGGTTGATCACCTGCCGGTTGAAACCGGCTGTGAATTTTAAATTGTTTTTGCATGGGTTTTTCGGTAGAGAATTAAATAGATTGTGGCTATATCTTCTGTAGAGTAAAGTTTAAACCTCATCATATAATTACAGCGTCGTACTCTAGCTAATAATGTTGATTGCTAATGGAGACCAGGCCAAGTCGTGAAGCTTCGGTTACCGCCTGAGTGCGATTGCGGGCGCCCAGTTCACGAAGGATGGCGGCGACATGCAGTTTGACCGTTCCTTCCGCTACATTCAATGTGTTGGCGATGGATTTGTTGGGCAGGCCTCGCGCCATCAGTTCAAGCACCTCAATCTGGCGTGCTGTTAACAAGGTTTGCGAAGTATTGTTTTCGATGTCGGTAGAAGCCGCAACAGGTGACAGAGAAGTTCCCAACTTACCCAACAATTTGGCGGGAATATAGACATCGCCCTGCAACACAATGCGTAGCGCCGCCAACATCTCATGACTGCTGCACGATTTTGGAATATAACCGATAGCGCCGTCATCCAACGCCTGTTTAATATGCGCAGAGGCTTCCGAACCCGACAGCACAACAATGGGTACAGTAGGCGCCAGTTCACGCAAGCCCGGCAAGGCGGTCAATCCGTCCACGCCGGGTAAATCAATGTCGAGCAGCAGCAAATCAAGGTTGCGGATACGCGAAATCAGTTGCTGCGCTTCATCGGCATTGGCCGCTTCAAAAACCACAACGTGTTCATCCAACTGGTTAAGAACATGGAGCAACGCTTCCCTGAACAAGGTATGGTCATCAACAAGTAAAATATGCACGGCTCAGGCTCTCCAAATTATTAATGCTAATAACAAAAGCCTCGTGACCTTAATTATTTCCGGTGACATTATAACTCCAGTTGAAACCCGCCATAGACGGCAACGCCCGGCATATCGGTGCTGTAAAACTGGGTAGTTCGATTATTGGTCAGGTTCTCGCCGCGCAGATAGACTTCGAATTGCTTTGTGACGGCATAACGAATCGAGGCATTCATTTGCAATGACTGGTCGAGTGCAATGGTATTGGCGGTATCATTCCAGCTTGCGCTACGAATAATCCCTTCCGCCCATAAGGTAATCGGCAAATCGGTGAATTTTTGCTGCCCCCAAATCCGGGCGATATGCGGCGGACGTAACGGCAACCGTCTGCCTGACTGCAAATCACGGCTATTGCTGTAAGTATAACTGAGTCCGGTATCCAGGTATTGGGTCCAGGCATATTGCGTAGACAGCTCCATACCGGCTACATCGGCATCGGGCATGTTTAACGTAATCATCCCTCTTTGCGGGTGATAGGCCTGAGTGATGAGGTTGTCATAGCGGTTATAATAACCATTGGCGCTAATATGCATGTTTTTTACCGGATACCACTCCACCCCCAAGTCCCCGCTTGCAGAACGCTCGGGTTTTAAATCGGGGTTGCCGAAAAACAGTGACAACAACTCGGTATAACCGGGAATACGATAACCGGTACCGCCGGATGCCCGTAGCGTCAGTCCGGGGGATATAGCCCATGCGGCGGCCGTTTTAAATAAGGGATGGTCGCCGAAGCGGTCATAATGCTCGACACGAACACCGGCTTCTCCGCTCACACTCCGGTACCTAGCTTCGGTTTCCAAAAACCCCGCCTCCATAGTCCGTTCCTCATTAAAACCGCGAGTCCGTGATTCGCCCTGTTCATGTCGGGCCTGGCCGCCCCAGTTTAACTGCCAGCGGAGTTTCTGTTGTTCGTTATCGATCAGCGTGTGCTGGTTACGTAATGTTGCCAGATACATTCGATTAGCCAGACTGCTTTGCAATAAACCTGCTTGCACGGTATTGGTCAATTGGGTATAGCCTAACTGCAAATGACTGCTCCAATCGGGTGTTAACTTAACATTCAGGCTATTCTGGGCTAACCAGGTTTCGCCCCGGCCAAAACTTTGGCTGTCATCTTTAAAGGCGACACGGAAATTCTTATCCAACCCAAGCGTGTCAGAGCCTACCCTGGATTGCCGGTACAGCATTGAACCTTGCCAATTTACCGTATTACTAATATCGGATGAAAAACGCATAACGCCTTGCGTGAACTTAAACGGCTCCCGCTCCGGATTGTCGGCGGCAGAGGCAAGATGAGAGCCGTCAAAAGCATCGCCGCGACTCAGCGTCACCGTCATCCGCCCTGGAGACCCGACCAGCGCGCCTTGCAAAGTCTCCCTGAGAATACCGAAACTGCCACCCTCGACAGAAAGCCTGGCGCCTGTTTCTTCCCTGTCCTGCGTGTAAAGCCGTATGGCGCCGCCCAAGGCCTGAAACGGATGATAAACAGCGCCGGGACCACGTACAAGTTCCGCTGTTTCGATGGCTTCAGTGGGCAAGGTATCCAGGTTTTGCAAGCCGGGTAATGATGGCAGCAGCGGAATATCGTCCAACGTGATCAGTCCCTGCCCGCCTGCACCGCGCATAAGCACTATAGTGGGGTGACCATAACCGCCGCCTTTAGTCAGACTTAATCCGGGAAGACCCTGGATCAAATCGGGAATACTACGCTCATGAGCAACGAACAGTTCATCCTCTGCCAATACTTGCGGATTGCTGACAAGCTGCTCCAGCGGTTCCCGTGGCGGGTTGACCGTCATATCCGGCAAATATTCGAGGGCGCAAGCGGATTGACTGGCGATGAACAAACAAAAGCAGGCCAAATTAACCAGCCATAGCTTTCCTAAAAACCAATGAGTTTTCATGTACAACTCCAACTAAAAACTTTTATTATTTTTATAAACTGGTTGGGTTTGTATTACTAACAGCGTGCAAGCGGCAGCTTTCTATCCGAAAGCATCAACTGCTCTCCCCTGACAACAAGAAACAAATCAAAGTAGCCGTTGTTTTTACTTCGAACAGTATAACAAGACCTATAAGCCGGGCATACTCTATAGTGATTGTTACATTGAGCGGGAAATCACCCGCACAGGCAAGTAATGAAATAATTTGCCTTATTCAGGCTACAATAACGCTATTTATTCATTAAAATCAGCCTTGCTATCAGTTTATACGCCTAATGCCACACATGATCTATAACAATGACTTTTTCACGCTGGCCAATCAATTGATTGAAGCCGGACGTTTTATCGACAGCAAAGGCTGGGTGCCTGCAACGAGCGGTAATTTTTCCGCACGGCTACCGGACGGCACAATCGCCATTACCGTTTCCGGCAAACACAAAGGCCATTTGCAAGCCGACGACATCATGCTGATTGATGCCGATGCCAATTCCCTGGACGGTAAAAAACCTTCCGCGGAAACGCTACTGCATACCTCGCTGTATAAACGCTTTCCAAAAGTTCAAGCCGTATTACACCCGCATTCACTCAATGCCACGCTGATTTCACGGGTATTTAAAACGGCATGCATACTCGAAGATTATGAACTGTTAAAAGCCTTCGACGGCATAAGTACGCATGAAAGCCGGATCAGTGTGCCGATTTTTGCCAACGACCAGAATATTCCGCGTCTGGCGGAACAAGTCGAGCGGTATATGGATGAATACGGCGCGATATACGCCTACATTATTGCCGGACACGGCCTGTATACCTGGGGAGCCTCGGTGCAGGAAGCCTTACGTTATCTTGAGGCGCTGGATTTTTTATTTGCCTGTGAATTACAACTGCATGGAGTCAACCGACTATGAGTACATTAACTGTTTACGACCTGAAAACCACCGATGCCGATAACCGGCCCCAACCGAGTGAACACCACAGCGACTTTATCACCATCCGCGATCAACTGGACGGCATCGGCGTGCAATTCGAACGCTGGACGGCCAACTGCGAACTGACTGCCGATGCCGATCAAGCTAGCGTATTGTCCGCCTACGCCGAGTCAATCGACCGCTTGAAGCAGCAATACGGCTTTCAATCCGCCGACGTGATTAATTTAAGCCCCGACCACCCTGAAAAGGCCGCATTCCGGCAAAAATTCCTGGCCGAACACATCCATAGTGATTTTGAAGTGCGTTTTTTTATCGACGGTCGCGGCCTGTTTTATTTACATGTCGGCGATAAGGTCTACGCCGTACTCTGCGAAAAAGGCGATCTGATCAGCGTACCCGCCAATACCACGCACTGGTTCGACATGGGTGAAAACCCGGACTTTAAAGTGATTCGCCTGTTCACCACGCCGGACGGCTGGGTGGCCAGTTTTACCGGCAGCGATATAGCCACGTTGCTGCCCACGTTTGATCAATATGTCGCCGAATTGCCATGATAAAAGCCATCATCACCGATATTGAAGGCACCACGTCATCCTTGTCTTTCGTCAAGGATGTCTTGTTTCCCTATGCCCGCGCCAATCTGGCGGACTATGTCCTAAAGCATGTTGATGAAGCGCAAGTTAAAACCCTGCTCGACGATGCCCGGCAAGAAGCCGGCGCAGACTTGCCTGTCGAAGCGTTAATCGACGTGTTTACCCAGTGGATAGACGAAGACAAAAAAGTCACGCCGTTAAAAGCCCTGCAAGGCCTGATATGGGAAGACGGCTACCGACTCGGGGCCTTCAAGGGGCATATTTATCAAGACGCCATCGTTAACCTGCAAGCCTGGAAAGCGCAGGGCCTGGATTTATACGTTTATTCGTCCGGTTCGGTACATGCACAAAAACTGTTATTCGCCCATACCAACCACGGCGATTTGACGCCGTTATTTTCCGGCTATTTCGATACCCGCATCGGCGGCAAGAAAGAACAGCAATCGTATAGCCGAATAGCCGAACAAATCGGCCTGCCCGCAAATCAGTTACTGTTTTTATCGGATATAAAAGAAGAACTGGACGCAGCGAAAGCAGCCGGATTTAAAACCGTCTGGCTGAACAGGGAGGGCGCGCTGGATGCACAGGCTGAACATCTTCAGGTCGGTAGTTTTGATCATATTAGTCTGGCAGACTGAATTGCATTTAATGCAATGTGATTATCAGCAAGTAGCCCGTATGGAGCGTAAGCGGAATACGGGACATCGGAGCCACAAAACCCCGGATTCCGCAAGCTCCATCCGGGCTACTTGCTTTTAAAACGCGGCATCGAAAACTGGTTGAAAAACCAGAAAAATCCGGTAGCCAATTCAGGATTAGAGGCTATGCGCCAATGGATTATCCAAATGGTCGTCTCATCTTCCAAATAAGTGTCGCCGTTTTCTCCGAGAAATGCCTCACCAAAATCCGTAATGTGCGCCACACCTTCGTTAAAATTCATCACCCCGGTCACCTGTAACCAATATTGCAGGGCGTTGACCATGTTCCTGCCAAGCCCCAATTCAATCATGGCCGCTTCGGGTTGCTTAAAGATGTCTGTAAAGCCTTGTTTATTGACCGTCTGAATGGCTTTGGTCAGCCACCCATAACCGAGCGGGAATGTTTCATGGCGGCCAAATGTGCTTTTTTGGGGGTTAAATTTCATCGAAACGTTGGATATTAATGTTATGGAACGCCCTCAAGCGATTACGATACGTTCAAAGGCGTAACGTGGCCGACCAGACTATCAATTATTCCAAACCGAATAATAATAATAGTGAAACTTTCACTTATTTTTTATGAAAAACCGAATAAAACTTAACGCACAAATTCCAACTTTTCGCGGAACTCGGGACGTAAAACCGGCAAAAACGGCGTAATTCGACCATCAATATCGGCGGGTGCTTTCAAGCCGAGCAGCTTTAACACCAGTGGGTAAACATTAATATTCTCAAGCGCTGCTAATTTTCCTCCGGATTTGAACGCAGGGCCTTCGGCATAAAAAATACCCCACATTGCTTTATCTTCCTTGGGCGGATAGCCGTGATTGGCTGCGGGAATACTGCGAAGATCGGTACTTAACATAAGCGAGTACGGGGAGCGGGCTACCAGAACCAAATCGCCGCACCGGGCAGTGCGCGAGAAGTGCAATTCTTCCGGCATATCTTCGCGTTTAAAGACGCTAAAGTGACGCGCTTTGGCTTTCAATTGAAGATAGGTTGTTTGCAATTGCTCGGGCGACTCGCCCTTATTCAGGTAAAGCAGCATCTGCGGGCCGCGCTCAAGCACCTGAAACCCGGACAAATCGGCGTAATCGTCGGGATATTCGATCTTGTTTTTATCCAGATCCTGCATGCCGTGATCGGAAACCAGCAGCAAATTCACCGGCAGTCCGGTCGCCGCAATACCTTTACGCAACTGACCGAGAATGCCGTCCAGATCCGCGACCGCCGTCTTCACTTCGGAAGATTCGGTACCGAATTCATGAGCGGCGCTATCCACATCCGAAAAATACAACAGTATCAGGTGCGGCCTCTGCGCTTTCGGCAACGCAAGCCACCGCATGGCGGTTTTCAGCCTTTCTTGATTGGGGACTTTTTTATCATAGATGCGGTACTGAGTCGGGCGAATACCGTTGATTTCAGCTTCCGAGCCCACCCAAAAAAAGCTCGATGCCAGCATGCCCTGGCGGATCGCCACCGACCACAGCGGCTCGCCGCCATACCAGCTTCCATCCTGCACGGTCTTGGTTTTTTCAATGCTGTAATTGGCGTCGCGTCCGGGGTCGTAAAAGGAATTGGCGACCACACCATGGCGGTCGGCATACAAACCGGTGGCAATCGAATAATGATTGGGAAAGGTTTTACTTGGATAAACCGGGATAAGGCCTTCCGCCGTCACGCCCCCGGTCGACATAGCCTGAAGCTGCGGCGAGCGGAACTTTTGCGCATAATCGGCACGAAAGCCGTCGAAAGAGACCAACACTACATAGGGTCGATCCCAATGTTCAGGACTGTTGACCGCTAAGACTGGTTTAGGTGTGGAAATACAGCCTGACAGTGCGAAAACAACCAGACATCGAAACAGGATCAAGACTGATTGTCGCAGGGGCGGCTTAAACGATTTCAAAGTGTTCTCTATTTTTAATCAGGGGAAGATACTGAATATTTTTCTTCAACAACATGGTCGGGTTGCCGACTTCCCGGCAACCCGACAGTAACGCGTATTACAAGTTTGTCAGCGAATTAGGCGACGGCACAATCAATCAAGCCTCATCGCCTCCGATGTAACGATAAACCGTAGCCCCCAATAAGGCGCCGAGAATCGGAGCTACCCAAAACAGCCAAAGCTGCAATACTGCCCAGTCACCGACATAAATTGCGACCCCCAGACTTCTGGCCGGATTAACCGAGGTATTGGTGACGGGAATGCTGATCAAATGAATCAACGTTAATCCCAAGCCGATTGCAATCGGAGCAAACCCAGCCGGAGCGCGTTTATCGGTAGCGCCCAGAATAATCAGCAGGAACATCATGGTCATGACCACTTCTGTTATAAATGCCGCAGACAAGGAATAGCCGCCCGGCGAATGTTCGCCGTAGCCATTGGAAGCAAACCCTGCCGACAGGTTAAAATCGGCCTTGCCGCTGGCGATCAGATATAAAACGCCACCGGCGACAATCCCGCCCAGCACTTGGGCCAGAATATAAGGCAATAATTTGTCCGCAGGAAACCGCCCGCCGGCCCAAAGACCGATAGACACCGCCGGATTAAGATGACAACCGGAAATGTGGCCGATGGCATAAGCCATCGTCAAAACCGTCAAACCAAATGCAAAAGACACGCCCAACAAGCCGATACCCACACCCGGAAATGCAGCGGCCAGCACTGCGCTGCCGCACCCGCCAAGGACCAGCCAAAATGTTCCGAAAAACTCAGCACCATATTGTTTCATATTATTTCCCCTTCTTTTGAATGAAAAAAATAAGCTACGCCTGACTAAAATCAGGCGAACCGACTCTAGGACAATAGTGCTGACAAGTCAATTTAAGCCTCAAATTTAACATTATTTTTATAAGGTATGCTGACTCTACGCCGTCATCAGGTTCGATTTCATTAAGCCATAGCCCTGTTTTTCTCCACGAAGAGCAGCAAGGAAACTATGATTTAGGTTCTTTACGGTAACGATGAATTCCTCGAACTAAACTGTTTTAATTGAAAATTTATCCGCCAAACCGGTAACCCGCTCGACTTTTTGCCGGACCGTCTCATTAAAAACCGTTTCATCGGCAAACAACTTGACGGTTTCCTTGGCGCGGGTGATGGCTGTATACAGCAATTCCTTGGTCAATACCGGATTGACGGTTTCGGGCAGAACGATCAACACTTCTTCAAATTCAGAGCCCTGGCTTTTGTGTATCGTCATTGCAAACACGGTCTCGCAATGCGGGATACGCGTCGGCAAGTATTTTTTGACGCTGCCGTCCGGACGCTGAAAAAACACCATCAGTTTGCCGCCCCGTTCCTTATCAGGCATGCAAATGCCGATGTCGCCGTTAAAAAGATGCAGCGCGGCATTATTTTGCGTCACCATGACCGGCCGGCCGACATACCACAAGCCGGTCAGATTAATCAGCTTTTGCGCCGACAACAGCTGCTCAACCCGGTAATTGATGTCGGCAACGCTGTTTTTACCCTGACGATTTGAGCATAACACCTGGAAACGGCTGAAGGCGCGGTAACAGTCCTCAAACTCGGCGCCGCTGCGGATCAGCTGTAAATAGGCAAACTGCTGAGCCGCAATGAAGTCGATCAAATCTTCCGTCAATAGCGCGACCTTGTCATGACCGGCCTGCAAAACCTGCCAGGCGGCGGCTTCCTGCTGCGTATTCACGGCGTCGGCAAGCTCTTTTATAGCGCCGGTAAAACGATGCGAAATTTTTAATTCGACCGTATGGTCCGGCAAGACTTGCGTCAGGTCGGCCAATACCGCACCCGATTCAACCGAAGCCAGTTGGTCTTTATCGCCCAGTAAAATCAGGCCGGCATCCGATTTTAACGCATCCAGTAATTTACTCATCAAGGCCAAATCGACCATCGACGCCTCATCGACGACAACCAGGTCATAAACCAGCGGGTTATTTGCATCGTGGCGAAAATACGGTGACGGCGGCATCGCGCCCAGCAAGCGATGCAACGTGGTGACGGTTTCGGGAATATGCTGTTTTACCGCATCCGAACACGGCAGATCGGCTTTGTTGGAACCGATGGATTGCTGAAGACGCATCGCGGCTTTTCCGGTCGGAGCGGCCAAGGCGATCAGCAAGGGCTTATCACCGGCCAATTGCTGCAACAACGCCAGAATTTTGACGACAGTCGTGGTTTTGCCGGTGCCGGGTCCGCCGGTAATCATACTGAATCGTTGCGTAACGGCCATTTTCGCGGCGGTGCGTTGCCAGTCGATACCTTCGGTACACTCATCAAAATAACCATTGAGCAGGGCGTCAATATTTTCAATTGACCGGCTTGACTGAGTCATGGCGCCAATCCGCAACGCCAGACGGTTTTCATAAAACCAGTAGCGGTACAGGTACAAACGGTCCTGTTCAACCACCAGCGGCAACGGCTCGTCTCGCCTGGCGGCATCAGCGCTTTGCGCCAATCCCGATGCCAACACCAACGCCCTGCCCTCATCATCCAGCCGGATGCAGTTGTGTCCCTGATTTTGTTCATAAGACAACGACATGACGATAGTTTCAAACGCCTGTTTTTGCACGGCATCAAACGGGGTCCGTTGCGCCAAAAAGCGCGCAAACGCTTTATCGAGGCGGCTGACTGAACTGTCTTCGTCTAGCATGGCTCACCTCCAAACAACGTGGCCAAGGCCTCGACTTTGTGCAGTTCCGGCCTGTCCTGGTAAACCCCGCTCATCGCCTTATCCGGCTGCATGCCGCGGACAAACAAATAGAGCACACCGCCAAAATGCGTTTCATAGTCATAATCCGGCAAGCGGTTTTGCAGGTAAAGATGCAGCACGACGGTATAAATCCAGTATTGCAGGCCGTAATTATGCTCACGCATCGCGTGGGTCAAGGCATCGTTCGTGTAGTCCGGCAAACTGTTGGTTTTATAATCCATGACATAATAAAGCCCCTTATATTCACAGATAAGGTCTATAAATCCGGTCAGATAACCGCACATTTGTTTGGCGGTCAACGATTGATACGCCGGCGTGTCTGCTAAAATCCGGTTGATTGCATTGGCATTCAATGACTGCATCGATAAATAAAACGGCATTTCTTTCAAACAGCGGTTTTCCGGCAGATTCATCAGGCAAAAGTCGTTATCGCTTACCAACAGCGGCGTCGTGACGACAGCCTGCAACAACTCGTCCAATATCTCTGCTCGCTCCAGTTTCAAACCGTAACGCTGACAGGCCTTGTCGCGTCCCGCGCTAATAGACTTGCGCATTGCCAGATCGCTGAAGGCATTGTTTTCCAGCAGGTCGTGTACGACATTACCGGTATGCGCGCCCCTAGGCAAGTCAATCCGCTGCAATTCGATTGTCAATTCTTCGCCTTGCTCCCTCGCCTTATCCTCCGGTAATTCCGGCGTATCTTGCAGGCTTAGCGCCGACAATGCGGTATAACTGCTCATTTGCCAGTCGGTGTATAACGATCTGAGGCGCTTTTTTGCCAGAAGATCGGCGTGTACCCCGGTTTTTTGATACAGTCCTTCCAGCTCGCCCGGCACATCCAGCAGCTTATAATCAAATGCGCCTTGATTCTGCGTTTTAAACGCTTGCAGGGTGGCCTGTTGCTGTGAAAAATCGGCATCCGCAAAATCCAGTAACCAGGCCATTGCGGAATCGTTGGCCGACTTTTCGGAACGCGCATCCACCCAGGCAATATAACAACGGTATTTAGCACGCGTCACGGCGACATAAAACACCCGTAAATCTTCCGCCAATTCTTCTTGTAAGGCTTGAGCACGGCGCTGATCAAAATCATCCGAGCCCAAATCAACAATCATCCTGCCATCTTCATGACACTTGACTAATTGCTTTTCGTTCTTCAATCGGTCGCTGCGTTGCCAAAGACAAGGGCAAAATACTATCGGGTATTCCAGCCCTTTAGAGCGGTGCATCGTGATAATTTTGACCGCCTCATCATCGCTTTCCAGGCGCAATTGCTGGTCTTCGGAATCGCCTGCTTTGGCAATCGCGTTGCGCAGCCAATCGAGGGTTTTATTGATGCCGAGATGTTCATCAACAGCGGCTTGTTGGACCAGTTCGATGAGATGATGCAGGTTGGTCAATTGCCGTTCGGCGATGGTATTTTTTGATAGATTGGGCCTGATTTTTTCCTGCGCCAGCAAGTGCTGCATCATCGCCATCAGACCGGATTTTTGCCAGTCCTGGTAATAGCCGAGGAAGCGCAGCATTCGGGCGTCCAATGCCGTCTCGTCATTGATCAGTTGATACAGCGCCTGCCCATCCAGCGCAAACCAGCTTAGCGTCAAGGCCTGTTTGAGCAAGCCACTGTCACCGGGACTCGCCACCGCCAGCAATAGCGCGTATAAATCGACCGCTTCCTGTGAAGCAAACACGGACTCGGTATTGTTCAACACCGAAGGCACGCCCGCCGCGCGTAACGCCGCTTGATAATCTCTGGCCTGCGTATTCGTCCTGACCAGGATGGCGATGTCCCTGGGTTGCAACATCGTACCAATCGGTTGCAGGCGGTAGTCCCGCATCAATAACTCGACGACTTCATTGACGACAGCCATCCTGATTTCTTCCGCAGCCTTACCTGACGTCCAGAAACCGGTCCTGCTGTCGCTTTCCGGCAACTGCCATAACATCATCGGCGCGATGGCCTCGCCTGCAAGAGACAACGCGCCGTCATCGGCTGAATGGGCAGGCTCAACCGGGTTAAACGCCAGATCATCGAGCAAGAATGCCCGCTCTCTTTTAAACAAGGCATTGACCGCATCGACTAACTGCGGATGCGAGCGCCAGTTTTTACCCAGGGTAAATTGATGCTCGGCCTGTTTTTGCGCATCCAGGTAAGAATAAATATCCGCGCCCCGGAATTTGTAGATTTCCTGCTTGGGATCGCCAATCAGGTACAAGTAATGACCGGCTGCGGCAAAAACGGTCGAGAAAATAAACCACTGCACATCATCGGTATCCTGGAACTCATCGATCAACGCCACCGCAAAACGCTGGCGCAATTCATCGGCCAACAAAGCGCCGTTCTCACTTTGTAACGCGTCGGACAAACGTGAAATCAAGTCATCAAACGACATGACATTCATCTGTTGCAGGCGCTGGTCCAGATCGTCGCGTAAACTTTCCAGCAGGGTTCGGCGCAGCACCAGCGCAATGTTTTTAACGGCAAGCGCCAGCGCATCGAAAGGCGCGGTATTGACAGCCAGTTCGGCTAAATACTCGGCCTTACGCTGCTCTGCGTTGTGGGTTTTATTGGCCCTGAATTTATTGCCGTGCAATGCGTCCGTTAAGCCACTTTCGGTTAACAAGGCCAAGGCATCGTTGTCTGGAACCTTGGTTGTATGGCCTTGTAACCAGTTCTTTAACGATTCATAGTCCTGCTCAAAGCGGGCGACGTAGGAATCTTTGAATTTCTGATCAGGGAAATATTTTCGCAAGGTGGCGACACAGGCATCCAGCTCGGTTTTGGCCGAATCGACCTGCTGTTGCAATTCTTTTAACGCATCATCGAGACTTTTACTGGCGGGATAAACACTGACATGCGCGGCAATAAAATCGACACTGGCAAGCAGCGCATCCGGGGTTTTAAACTCGGCAGTCAGCACAGCCGCTTGCCAAACCGTGCGCGTATAAATCTGCTTGCGCCAAAAATCATCGGCGCAAGCCTGTTTGATCAGCGCCAGATCACCGGTTAATTCCGCATCGAACAATTGCCCGCTTTCCAGCGCATGTTCTCTTAACACTCGCTGGCAAAATCCGTGTATGGTAAAAATACCGGCCTGGTCTATATCCATCAGCGCCAGCTCCACGCGTTGTTTTACCAGTTCCGGTTCTATATCCAAACTTTCGAGCCACTCCAGAACGTTGCTGTCTATCTGCTGTGAGTCGCCCGCCAAGGCTCTTTTGGCATCGGCCAACCGGCAACGGATACGATCTTTGAGCTCTTCGGTTGCCGCTTTGGTAAAGGTAACCACCAGCAGCTTGTCGATGCTGATCCCCTGCTCCACGACAAAGCGCAACACCAGCATCGCTATCGCATAAGTTTTACCGGTCCCGGCGCTGGCTTCTATCAAATTTACGCCTTCAAGCAAGGCGGCTCGTGCGGGATCAAACTGCGTGGTTTTCATGGCTGGGCTTGGGGAAGTTGCCTGTAGTTTTGATAAAGTGTGTGCAACGAGCAAAAAATGGCGACCGAGATAAAGAATCTATGCGTATTGTATTTGATAAGCACCTTATTCTTTGAAACTATACAGCCATTCTTGAAAAACAACTTTAGCGGTTGACTCAGGAACGTGCCTAAAATAATTTCGACAACTTGTTCCCTACGGGCTAGAGATAGGAGAATCAAATGTTCCAGCTATTTCATGCACCGTTCCTTAAAGCACAGCGGGCGCATTAATACACCCACTGCTTTTACTTGATTCCGGTTGAGTTTTTATGTTGGATAGCATTAGCCAAGATGGTATTTAGTTTTCGCAGTAAACTCTAGCGGCTCTAGGTGCATAAATTCCGAATGTTAAAAATTCGAAGAAGCCGTCTAAAGGCGTATAGTGAGCTTCGACTTTTGCTATTTTACCCGCATCACCGCAGATTTTTGCTGCGTCAATGATCTGGGTTTGGCCTACTCCCCGGACAAAAAATGACTGCTCCTCTTCTTTTGTGAGAGCCGATGATGTTGCATTAGGATTGATTTGAAAAGTTTGAGTGGCACAACCTGCCATTGCTATAGAGATCGTTACAAATAATGCTATTTTTTTCATTGTAGTCACTGACCCTTGATGAGTTGATGATTACCAGTTTAGACACATGAGTATAGGCCTGTAACTGGGGTTATGAAGGAACAAGCGTACATATCTGTACAAGTTAGTCTAACATAAATTTTGGGTATCTCATCGTCGCATCCTGGAACTTTATTTCATCTTCCTTTTTAAATCCTGGATGCAGGCAGTGTGTCAAATAGAGTAAAGAAAGGGCGCCCTGATTCTTGATGACTCGATCAAGTCCATTCAGTCATTGGCAACTGATATTGCGAGAAACGCCGGTTTAAATGAATTCTGGATTTATAAAACGGCGGACAACTCTAATTGCCCGCCGTCATGGCGATTATTTCGTAATAATCAGTGTACTGTCGCCATACCAACCCGTGCCGGTACCGAAACCAATCCGACCTTTAACTTGAATGGTATGGGTGCCTGCGGTAGGAACTGCGTAAAAAACATTCATGATCGGCCGTGTATAAACGTAAGTATTGGAGCCATCTGATGAACACATGGCGTCGAAAGAATTGGAAGGGGGAACGACCACGCCGTCCACGACTATATCCACGCCGATCCAGTCACCTGCAGCTGTGGTGGCGTAGGCGCACTCTGCGTTGTAGGCGATAACCACTCTCTCATTAGCCGTAGTGGTTTTGAATGTACGTGAGGTAGCGCCCCCTACGGAAAGCGGCAAAGCGGTATCGTCAACAGTGAATTGAAAATTATTAGGGCCTTGTGCAAATAGTAAAAATTGGGCAGACGCCTGACTTGTTACTAAACCCAATAATACAGCCAGACCCAGTTTTTTAATGTTTTTCATAATTAGTTCCTCCAAAAATAATTTAAATTGATCGGTTATTCGTATTTGATTTTAAGCGTAGCTCATTAACGAGAACCGACATTCGATTTTTATGATCTCTCTAGTTAACGTTATTAAAAGTAATTTGAAACCACCTACTAAAAACGTTAATTCGAGTTTTTACACTAAAATTAATTGCTGATCAATCTTTAATGTAACGACCCAATCCTCTTTACTAAATCCAAATAACCGAAGCAAAATGAAAAATGCTTGTATCTGTTAATCAAGGAATAAGGAGACTGAGCCGACTTTGGATATGTGGCAAGCGATTGCTAAAAGTTGTTTTACTTCATCACAAACCACTTGAATCAACACCCGTTTAACTCATCATTTCCAATGAGTCGGGATATAGTTTGCACGGTTAATGTTTCTAAGCTATTTCATCTCAGTAGGGAGTTGTTTCAATTGTATCTGTCTTCAACATTTCCAAACTTAGCATTGCTTTCCACCCTGAAAAAACACTCATTTGCAAGTTCCTTGTTAGCCTGCAAACACTACATCAAATTGCTTCATTAACCCGGCAATGTCTTTTCTAGGCAACATGACCACCGGCAAACACAGTTGATTTTGCTGCAAGCCGCGCTCCTGTATAGACTCGGTTTCAATATAAATATCTTTAACATCATATAGTTCCAGTGCTTTAAATACAGCCGCCGTATTCTTCATGCCAAGCTTTTCAGGATGCTGGCCGTTTTTTAACTGAAACACCGCGTCGTCCAGCAATAAAATACCAACCGGCTGATCGAAGGCCGCCACCGTCAGGATAATATCCAGCATTTCCTGAAGTAAGGCTCCGCTGTGCGCGGGGTTGCGCAAAACAAATAAAATTTTTTTCATACCGATTCTATGCAAATACAATAAAACGATCAGACTCAATCATGGCTTCAACCAGTTGACCCAAACCGGAAATACGAAAGCCGCTCGCCAGATCATTATCGCGTTTGCCCTGTCTTTCAGCTTCATCGGAACATAATAAGCCGCGCCGCTGCGCGGCAGAGATACACACCACCAAGTCAATCTGATAACGCCCGGCCAACTCACTCCACTGTGCGGCATACTGAATTTCATCATCCGGCGGCGTCGCATATTTGAAGGCATGATAAACGCCGTCATGGTAAAAAAACACCCGAAACACCTTATGCCCCTGCGCTAAAGCCGCATTAATAAAACGGTAGGCGGCTTGGCCCGCATTCGATTGGTAAGGGCTGGAATTAACTTGTATGGCAAATTGCATGGCTGGATTTTCTCGGCTGGGTTTGCTTGAGATGATTTATAATCAACAGCGGATATTTTATTACGCATCACCGATCCCGCGCTGATTTAGTTACCCTGCCGGGTAAATCAGATGGAAAAATTCCGGCATAATCTTTAAAAGCAATCAGGAACTATAAGCCAACCTTTCAGTCCCACCGCCATGAAATTTACATTCCCCGCTATCACTCTGGCTTTGAGCCTTGCCTTGTTTCCCGCCTCGCAGCAGGCCGTTGAAATTACTAAAATCGAGTTGCCCGATATGGGCGATTCCAGCGGTACACTGATTACACCGGCAGAGGAAAAAGAGTTTGGCGAAGCGTTCTTCAGAAGCCTGCATTCTCAAATAGCCATCAACCAGGATGCGGAAATTCAGCAGTATATTCAGACTATCGGCGAAAAACTGGTCGCTAACAGCGATTTACCGGGCAACCCCTTCCATTTTTTCGTCGTTCTGGAAAATGACATCAACGCGTTTGCAGGCCCCGGCGGTTATATCGGCGTCAATTCAGGCCTGATTTTAATGACTGAAGCGGAAAGCGAGTTAGCCTCGGTGATGGCGCACGAAATTGCCCACGTTACCCAACGTCATTTATACAGAGCCGCTGAAGCGGCCGGTCGGCTATCCATTCCAACCATGGCGGCAACGCTCGCAGCCATCTTGTTAGGCACCCAATCGCCGCAAATGGGTCAGGCAGCGATCATGGCTATCCAGGCCGGCAGCATGCAGTTCCAAATTGATTTTACCAGGGAAAATGAAGAAGAAGCGGACCGTGTCGGGATGCAAACCCTGTCCGGCTCTCAATTCGATCCGCGCAGTATGCCGACGTTTTTTGAACGCTTGCAGCAATCTACCCGATATTATGGACAGAATATTCCCGAATTTTTAAGAACTCACCCGGTCACCGCTTCACGTATATCGGATACGCGCGGCCGTGCCGAGACCTATCCCTACAAGCAATATACCGATTCTTTGGGCTATCAATTAGCCAAGGCGAAAATTCGCGTACTAACCGGTACGGACAGCGCCGAAACCTTGAAATATTTCCAATCCAGATTAAACCAGGGTACTGTCGAGCAGCGCACCGTCGCTCGTTACGGAACCGGGTTAATCGCACTGAATACCCAAAAATTTAAAGAAGCTGAAGCTATTTTCCAGGCATTGACGCAGGAATACCCCAACCAGCCGCAATACGCGTCAGGACTAGCGCGTACGGCACTGGATTCCAGAGATTACAAGACAGCTCTGCTTCGCTATAAAAAACTGGCTGAACAATTCCCTGAGAATGAAGCCATCAAGCTTGAATATATAACCTCTTTATTAAAAGCAGGCGACACTGAGCAAGCCCGAAAAAATTTATTTTCACTAAATACAAACACACAACAGCTGCCCGTTTATTATCAGCTACTGGCTCAAATCTACAGTAACCTGAATCAACCGGCCGAATCGCACCGCTATCTTGCCGAATATTATTTCGCCACGGGACAAGTTCAGGATGCCATCTTGCAAATAAAGCTGGCGCAAAAATCCAAAGGGCTTAACTTTCAATTGTCGTCTATTCTGAGCGAACGACTCAATTTTTTCATGGATCAGGAACAAGAAACCAGACGTCATTGATTAAGCGTGTCAGTATAATCACTCACACTTTTCCTGAATCCAGGCTTAACGAAATAGCAATTATTGCCTGCCATTTTGTATATTAGCAGCTTATAAATCGCTATAACAGATTATATTTATTAGCTATTTTTTTACCTCACCTGTTTTTATCAAAAAACAAATTTATTTAATAGACACAGGAACTTTTTTAGATATAGAATACGCCACCTTTAGAGAGTGAGGTCGGCTTAAACCGACCGAAAAGAGGGGGAGGTAGCCTTAGGGCTATTGTTGTTAATAACAATAATAAAATAAGTAATATTGCTTGAGTTGAGTTGTACACGAATTACAGTGTACAGCTGATAATAAAAATAATAAAACTCAACACGCCCGCTTTATGCGGGCTTTTTATTGCCTGAAAAACAGCGATTTGGCGATAGTCTTCGCCGCCAATCGCCTCATTAGACGCTATCAGTGAAACAGGCTCGTTTCGAGTAAATTATTTCTCTATTTTTTCGAGCAATCACTGCTCGGATCGCTAATCAGACATCTTGTCCGATAGCTATGCCACGAAAGCTACTTTATCAACGCCCCCGCAAAACCCAACTGCCGCCAAGCTTCATACAACACTATCGAAACCGTGTTGGACAGATTCAAACTCCGGCTTTCCGCCTGCATAGGTAAATACAAACAGTTGGCGGGTCCTATATCCGCCAGAACATCTGCCGGTAATCCGCGCGTTTCGGGTCCGAACAAAAACACATCCCCGGCCTGAAAACCAACCTCACTGACTATTCGCTTACCCTTGGTGGTCAAGGCAAACATCCGCTTTGGGCTCACGCTGTCAACAAAGGCGCCCAGCGAAGAGTGCTCCTGAACAGAAACCCATTCATGATAATCCAGCCCCGCCCGGCGCAGTTTCTTGTCATCCAGCTCAAACCCCAATGGCTTGATTAAATGTAACTGCGCCCCTGCGTTCGCACATAAGCGGATTATATTGCCTGTATTGGCAGGAATTTCCGGCTCATACAGGACAATATGAAACATGATCAGTAATTATTATTGACGCTGACCGGAGTGAGTTTCCAGATTTCGTCATTGTATTCAGTGATTGTTCTATCCGTAGAGAATTTACCACTGGCCGCGCAATTTAAAATGCTCATTTTAGTCCAGCGCTCTTTATCCTGATAAGCCGCTTCCACGCGCTTCTGTGCTTCAACAAAGCTGCGGAAATCTGCAATCGTCATCCAGGGATCATGCGGGTTTTTGATGGAGCCAATGATATTGTCGAAGATGCCCGGTTCAAACTGGTTAAAATGCCCGCACTCCAGCAAATTGATAACTCTTTGCAAGTCTTCATCCTGATTGATCATTCCAACAGGATCGTAGTGATGACGCAAAGCTTCAACCTCTTCTTCGGTCAAGCCAAATAAAAAGAAATTTTCATCACCGACTTCTTCGCGAATTTCGATATTGGCGCCATCCAGCGTACCGATAGTCAACGCGCCGTTCATCATAAATTTCATATTGCCGGTACCGGACGCCTCCTTTCCCGCCGTTGAAATTTGTTCGGAAAGATCGGCGCCCGGACAAATTTTTTCCATAGCCGACACGCGATAATTAGGTAAAAAAATCAGTTTTAATTTACTACCGACATCCGGGTCGTTATTGACAACACTACCGACATTATTAATCAACTTAATGATTCGTTTCGCCATGTAATAACCGGGCGCCGCCTTGCCGCCGATCAACACACAACGATCCGTCCAGTTTGCCGTATCGCCGCGCTTTATACGATCATAAAGGTGGATAACATGCAGCACATTCAGCAATTGACGCTTATATTCATGAACACGTTTTACCTGGACGTCAAACAAGGCATTGGCACTGACGTCCAAATCAACACCCAGCTCTTTCTTTTTATAATCAATCAGTTTTTGCTTGGCGTTTTGCTGAATTTCATACCAGCGCTTACGAAATGCCGCATCTTCAGCATAAGGGGCGAGTTTTTTCAACAATGACAAATCAGCCAACCAGCCATGACCGATGGTTTCAGTTATTAACTCGGCCAATTCAGGATTACAGGCAGCCAACCAGCGCCGGGGAGTCACCCCATTGGTTTTATTATTGAACTTATGCGGCCATAATTCATAAAAATCACGAAACAGGCCTTGCTGCAATAATTTTGAATGCAGTTCCGCGACGCCGTTAACGGAATAGCTGCCGACTATCGCCAAATAGGCCATCCTGACCTGCTTTTCATCACCCTCTTCAATCAGCGACATACGCGACAATCTATCATTATCACCTGGCCAGTGTGCGGAAACTTCAGCCATAAACTGGGCGTTGATATCGAAAATGATCTCCATCAGTCTCGGCAACAGATACTTGAACAAATTGACGGACCAGCGCTCCAGCGCCTCAGGCAACAACGTATGGTTGGTATAGGCCATGGTGTTGCGGGTAATAGTCCAGGCTTCATTCCAGGATAACCCATGCTCATCCATCAATAAACGCATTAACTCGGCAACAGCAATACTCGGATGGGTGTCATTCAACTGAAAACAGTTCTTTTCGGCAAAATCAGTGAAATCATTGCCATGCCGTCCCACCCAGATATCCAGCACATCCTGCAAGCTGGCGGAAGCCAATAAATACTGCTGGCGCAGGCGCAATGCCTTACCGTTTTCATTAGCGTCATTGGGATACAACACCATGGTAATATTTTCAGCGGTATTTTTTGCTGCAACCGATTCCGCATAATCACCGGCATTAAACTCCTGCAGACCAAACTCTTCGGTTGCGGTCGCTTTCCATAAACGCAAGGTATTCACGGTACCGTTCTGGTAACCGGGAATTGGTGTATCGTAGGGAACGGCGAGCACATCATGGGTATCGACCCAGCAAACGCGTTTATTACCTTTTTCATCAATATGAGTCTCCGTATGCCCGCCAAACTTAATACGCTGCTTATACTCAAGACGCTCAATTTCCCAGATATTACCGTTACGCAACCAATGGTCGGGTTCTTCAACCTGCTCGCCATTAACAATAGTCTGGGAAAACATGCCGTATTCATAACGCAGGCCATAGCCGGTGACAGGTAATTGCAAGGTTGCGCAGCTGTCTATAAAACACGCCGCCAAACGACCCAAACCACCATTACCGAGCCCTGCATCAGGCTCACTTTCAATTAATTCCTCAAGCTCAAGGCCCAGATCATACAATGCACCGTCAACGGCGTCATTGATACCGAGATTCAGCATGGCATTACTGAGCGTCCGGCCCATTAGAAACTCCATCGACAAATAACAGGCCCTTTTACAATCCTGTACTCTATAGGCGTTATAGGTTCGCTTCCAGCGCTCGGTCAGCCGGTCACTAATCGCCAGCGATATGGCCTCATAAGCGTAATGCAATGATTTACAGTTCTCGTCGCGTCCCAATCTATGTCCATAATAGCGCTTGAAATCATCTTCCATGTGCTTTTTATCCATACCCAAGTCAGGCAGCGTAGCAATAGTGGGTTTAGGGTGACTTTTTTTGAAACGTCTATGCGGCATGGTGTTAATCCTTGGAAAAATTATTGTCTTGACGATATTAACTAATTTTTCCCGTTTAAACAAAAACTATCTGCTATGCTTAATGGCCCATGTTTATTGAATATTGCAAAGAACTTCTTACTATAGACGTACATAGAACAATTAGTGAAGCACGATAGGCCTGCTATTCTCCCAAGATCGCAAGGGAATAAGCGTTGAAGCACCATTCCGAAGCTTTTTATCCAAAACACTTGTTATCATTAATAATATAGAGTGTTTACTAGATGTTTACTCTGTTTATTAAATGTACAACTACCTTCGACCAACACCCCCGCCATTACAGACACAACCCAATGCAAAGCGCGTGTCTGCAAGCCTGTTCAACAACAGACTTACCAATAAGTCCCTGCATCTTGGCACTTTAAGCCTTAGCTGTGATTATCAAATCCTGCCGCTCCTCTGTTATTATCTAGTCATCTTTTTCACTTATGGAGACATTCATGCACAAAGTTACTTTAATTAAAGGCGATGGCATCGGCCCCTCGATTATGGACGAGGCAGTAAAAGTCATTGACGCGTCAGGCGTAAAGATTGATTGGGAAGAAGCCTATGCCGGTATGGCGGCATTTGAAAAGTTCGGCACGCCGCTGCCTGATGAAACGATGGCATCTATAGATAAAACCCGTCTGGCATTTAAAGGCCCGTTGACCACATCCGTGGGCGGCGCCGGTTTTAGAAGCATTAACGTGGTGTTACGGCAGAAATATGAACTGTACGCCAATGTCCGTCCGGCCAAAAGTTGGGCCGGCGTAAAAACGCGTTATGAAGATGTAGATATTGTCATTGTCAGGGAAAATACCGAAGGACTGTACGCAGGTCTTGAACATTACCTGACTCCTAAAAAAGATATTGCCGAAAGCCTGGCGGTAGTCACCCGAAGCGCGTCACAACGCGTGATAGATTATGCCTTTAAATACGCCCGCGACAATAACCGTCAAAAAGTCACGGTTTGTCATAAAGCCAACATCCTGAAATATACCCAGGGCTTATTCCTGGACGTAGCGCGCGAAACCGCCGAACGTTATCCCGACATTCAGTTTGACGAAAAAATTGTCGATGCCGCCTGTATGCACATGGTGATGAATCCGCAACAATTTGATGTAGTGGTTTGCACCAATATGTTCGGTGATATTTTGTCCGACTTGACCGCCGGCCTAGTTGGCGGCTTGGGGCTGATTCCGGGCGCCAATATCGGCGATGACGCCGCCTTGTTTGAAGCGGTGCATGGCAGTGCGCCGGATATCGCCGGGAAAAACCTGGCCAATCCGACTGCCGTTATCATGGCCGGAGCAATGATGTTAAGCCATCTTGGTGAAGTTCAAGCTGCTGAACGCGTTATAAAAGCCGTTGAAAAAGTAGTCAATGAAGGCAAATATGTCACGCCTGACCTGAATCCCAACTCCAAAGCCGGAACCATTGAAATGGGTAATGCAATTGCCCAGGCAATGGAATAAGCGGTAGATGTAACCCGATCGTTCGCATTCCCGGTCTCGATATTGGGAATGCGACTTGGGAAGAAGACTTACCAACCAACACAAACATCGCCCCCAAAGTCCCTCAAACAATCAAAAGCCCGATAACCGCCGCGTTCGCGTTGTGAGACGCAAGCCACACCGAAAATCACGCCCGCCTGAAATATCCATAGATACTGAAAATTTATTTTTTAAACAGTATAAAATGTATGGAAAATAAATCGGTTTTTGAGTCTAATGGTTTCCCGGACCTAAATTAGCTTATTATTAATTAGCAGGACAGAAAGTCGGGAAATCTATAAAAATCTAACAAACAGGCAGCCTTTTTAGCTGCATAATGAAGAAAGCGTAATAACGAGGATATTTATGATATACAAAGTCGAAGGTGACATTCTATTGAGCAAGGCACAAGTGATTGCTCATGGGGTAGGAATAAACGATCCTATGGACAAAGGCTTGGCCCTGGAGCTGCACAACAAATATCCGTCCATGCACAAGGATTTTCATCGCTGGTGCCATCAGCATAATACCAAACCGGGCGAGGCCTGGATGTGGGGCGGGCCCGATAATGTCCGTATTGTCAATCTGATCACCCAGGAAGGCATGGACAGTCACGATCATCGTCACGGCAAGGCGACGCTGGGCAATGTCAGGCATGCGTTAGCCGCATTGGTAAAAATGATAGCCGCCGAGAAATTTACCTCAATCGCCCTGCCGCGCTTGGCAACCGGCGTAGGCGATTTGGATTGGGATGATGTATGGCCGTTAATTGAAAATAGCCTGGGCAACCTGGATATTCCGGTTTATGTATACAGCATTTATCATCCCGGTCTAGCCGCTAACGAACCCGGCATGTAACTAACCGTATTTTCCAAACTCCCAAATCAATAATTTATACTCCGCCCGGTCACATTTCCAGGATTTATAACCGAGCTATTTTGGTTGAGAACAAGGCGCTGAAAAAAAGGGCTTAGTGCCTTATGAACTATTTCCGCAACGCCGTTATCGAACAAAAGAACCGGTTAGAAAGCCGGAAATGTAACCGCGCGGAGTATATCGATAATTTTCGTCTACTTTAGCCCCTCTTTATCTAAGACGCAGCTTGCAAACGCAAGTATTTACAGAACGTGTCCCCCTGAGTTTCAGCTACAAAACCAAGTAGCTACAATAATACAATGGCTTTAACTATACTTTGTGAGATACCTTAACGCCTGACCTTTTTAATGAGGCTTTGCCATGAATAATCGCGTGAGTATTCAGTTTCTGATTGCTTTTTTGTTGTGTTTTTTTACAGGGACTGTTTTCAGCGAAGAAAACCGCTTATTGTCATGCCAATCCGTACAGGGCGCATCGAGCTATTCACAACTGCAACGCCCTCCCCAACGCGTATTGCTTATCCCTTTAATGAGTTGGGATCCCGACTCCAGACAGGGTGAAAGGTGGGCGGAGAAACCCGCGCAAACCATAGCCGCGTTTTACCGCAACCGCTTCAAAGCGAACGTTCAGCAATTACGCAATGTCTGGAGCTGGACGGATTATTACCAACAGGCTGAGCAAATGTTGCAACAATCACCGCCTTTCGATCGGGTAATTTTTATCGGTCACGGCGGGTTTGATGGTCCTGTGGTCGGTAATAAGGCGTATTGGAAAGACTTATCGATAACGGGAAACCGCGCAGAATTGCTGCTGCTTTTCGAATCGCAGCCGGGTCTTAAGAGCATCTTTTCAATTACCTACAATATCAATGATAATCAACTATTTACAGATCACATAAACACGCACTGGCTGGAGTTGGCTCAGATGACTCAAAGCGAAATCCTGCAGTCATTAGAGGACAAGGTCATGCAACTGCAACCTCTGGACACAGCCTGTTTCGATCGCTATTGCTCTGCTGACAAGCTGGCGGCAACATCCAAAGAGATATATGAAAACCGGCTCCGTATCTGTGAACATATTTGCCGTAAGCCCCTGTTCAACTTAAAGTCAACAGTCGAAATATCCCCTGAGCGTTTCCATCTTTTTACCAGCACACTGAGTTCACTGACAACACCGGACGGCTTGATCTTTTTCGGTGCCTGCAATCCGGGTAGCGCGGCCCCGAAAGAATTACCGAAATTGACCGGCACTGAGAAATTAATCAATTCAACAATGGCGGGCGGGCCTTACAGCACTTACGTGCATCTGGTCAGTTCCGTCACTGACCGCGTCACGGCAGGCCCTGTAGGTGAAAGCAGCGCGGAGGATATTGTCGATAGAATCATTCTGTTTGAAACCAATCGCCCGCAACGTTATTTATGCATCGTCGCTCCCAAGCAGCCATAATCAAACAAAAGGCAACAGAGTTCTTGACCCAGCAAATAAATAACCGGCAAATCCAACGACTATAAAACGGCTCTATGTAAATGGCTTGGTGCTTAAATAAACACTAATCACTTTTTCGAGATGATCGTTTAACAGGGGTAATTCCGGCCCCGAGTTTTCTTTAAGATAGGCAAGGGTATTTTTATTATCAAACAAATGCGTATGTTTCAAATAATCTGCAAAAATGGGCAGTAACCTGCGCCACATTTTTTTCTGTAATAAAGGTTTAACCAGCTTTAACAGAGGGCTATAAATAACCAATGGAATATGAAGAATTAACGGCAATTTAATACCGTGATTTTTCATCAGCCTTCTAACCGTCTTCTGAACTTCCGTTAAGGGCATCGAGAAATCCGGCCCTGAGCAAGTATGCAAAATTTTGCCGACGCTGCTTTCACCTTGCTCCGAACTCCATTTAATCACTTGTGCGACATAGTCAACGGGGACGGTATCGAGAAACCAATCGTCTAAATAAGGCAAAATGCCAAATGTCCGGCACCCTGATATAAATTCACAAAAAGAATAAAAAACCTGAAAACGAATAACTTTGCCCGTTTTGGAATCAGCCACCACCATGCTGGGCCGGTGCAAGGTAACGGGCAAGCCGTACCGCTCCATTTGTTCGCGTAAATAATCCTCGGCTTCGGCCTTGGCCTGTTCATAAGTAGTATGGAATTCCCTCTCTTGGGTGATCCAGGTTTCCGGCAATAGCTCCCGCATCCTGCCGGCCACGCCGACAGTGCTTACATATTCAATTTTTTGCAATAAACCCGACGGTTGGCAGGCCAGAGCGAGTTCAACGATGTTTTTCGCCGAGCCCGGCGCATGTCTTCGAGCAGCTTCCAGCGGCAAAGTCATTCTTACCACACCGGCACAATGAATAATATGAGTACACCTTTCGGCAATATCTGCATAAACTTCATCGGATAAAGCAAAGCGGCTTTCATCAACATCACCCAGCAAGGGAATAATTCTAAGGCTGACATCTTGCGCTTGTGAATCATTCATCCCCCAAAAAGCGATGAGCTCTTCCAGGCGCTTTTCCAAATGCTCACTGGAATCTGCCCGCATGAGCATCCAGACGCGGCTATTTTGATCCTCCAGTAGCAAGGGTACCAGCGCACTACCGATAACACCGGTTGCACCCGTCACGAAATAATTTTTTGCCATTAAAACGCCTTGATCACGATTTTATTTTAAAAATGTACCGACTCAGTCCCGGTGCATGAGTTACGATTAGAATGTCATACCGGCAATTACTGCCGGCACGACGGTCTTGGAATTGGCTGAAGCACCTTGCTAATCAGCAATTTTTAACAACATAATTTCCCGATCAACCCACAGGGGCTGACGATGAATATCGGATTCAGGTTCGTCCAAGAGCTTATAGAGCTCATCGATCCATAGCCCATAACGCTGTTGAATAACCCTGCGCCGAAGCTTGAGGTTCGCCGTCAATTCTTGTTGTTCAACCGAAAGGCTTTTAAAACTCAAGATCACCGCAGCAGGCCGCTGATATTCGGGCAAATCCGATACACATTGCGCCAAGTCTGTCGCCAATTGCTGTGCATACCTGATTGTTTCTGTTTGCTCGACAGGCCGCGAACTACCGACCGTAACCAGACCAATCAGGCACTTCTTGCTTTCACCAAAAACAACGGCGTGATCAACCGTAGCGACATGCTGAAGCAGTGCTTCAATACCAACAGGGGCTATTTTTCGGCCTGTCGACGTTTTAAACACTTCTGATTTACGCCCGGTCAGACGGATAAAACCTTGTGAATCAATTTCCGCATAATCACCGCTCGCTAAATAACCATCCGCGCTCAGACTATGATCAGGCTGACGGTCCGCCAGATAGCCGCTAAAAACACCCAAGCCCTTGACCAATAACTCACCGTCTTCGGCCAGCATGATAGTATTACCTTTCAAGGGTTTTCCAACAAACCCAAACCGGTAATCTGTAGGTCGATTGGCTGCAACAGGCACTATGTTTTCGCTCAATCCGTAAGCCTCCAGAATCAATAAGCCCATCGCATCAAAACGCTTCAACAATCTTAACCGCATGGGCGCGGAACCGCTGACCATATAGCGAATATTGCTGCCCAGTACGGCCCTGAACGGCTTGAACAAGTAATAATTAATTTTTCTGGCTAACTTGCCGCTCAGTGACTGGCTTTCGCCCGCGGCCAAACAATATTGCAGCAGCTTTACAACGGGTTTCGATTGTCGACCCAGCTTGCTTTCGAAATCCTGATAAAGTTTTTCATAAAACCTGGGCACGGCAAAAAATATGTGCGGGTTAATTTGCGGCAGATATTCAATAATTTTTTGCGGCTGTTCAACGAAGTACACTTCGGCGCCACAGGCGATAGCCCATAAATTAAGCATGCGCTGAAACAGGCTGGAAAGCGGCATCCAACACACCAAACGGCAAGGCGATTGGCTAAGCTCGGGATAGGTTTCCAAAATCGCATAGATAGCCGCTAGCATTTGATCGTGTCGATAGGTAATACCCTTCGGCTTACCGGTTGTTCCGGAAGTAAAAATGATGGTTGCAATATCGTCAGCAAGCACAACATCGGGTAGCGGGGGATTCTTCAGTTCGCCTGTCCGTCTTTTGGGAATATCGATAAATATCGATTCCATACTGTCGCTGTCGACAGACCTCTCATCAAAAGTGACAATCACTTTAAACTGCGTTTTTATGTCTTCGCTGAATTTGTCGATCCGCTCCAAGCTATCAGTAACCAGCACTTGAATCCCGGCCACTGTTACGATTTCTTGCAGCTGCTCGGATTTCTCGCCGGGATCAATGCCGACAACAATAGCGCCCAAAGCCAAAACAGCCTGATGAAGCAATTCCCATTGACGACCGGTTTTCGCCATAATGGCAACGGCATCGCCCTTGTTAATGCCCAGAGCGATTAATTTCCATCCTAAATCAACAACTTCCTGATAGAACTCATGAAAAGTTATCGCTAACCAACTGGCTTCACTAACGTGAATCCACTGAGCAACGGCTTGCGGCTTTTCTGTTGCCTGGGTTTTTAACAGCGCGGGTAGTGTTTTTTGTTCAATCATGGATCTGTCTTTGGTAGTGCGACGTTATATGATTCGGGCATTCAGCTTGTTAAAGCAACAAGATTCAAGCGCCTGTTTATCAAGTATATCTCAGTAAACAAAACTTTGTTTTTGTTTGGGAGTTTAGCATGGTATCTTTACTCACCTGATTTGACGGATGAAATAACGCCGGCCTAAAACCATACTCTGAGTATGTTGCCATTTGCGCAAAGTTTCTCCTGATTAGTAAGATACTTCAGCTAAAGCTCAAATTGCGTTGTTCCGAAGCCCAGAGCTAATGGAAAGCTTGCGATCTTTACATCTTTGTAATCAGGTAGTTTCTTGTAGAATTCGAAGATAGCGGAAGCATCAAAATCTTCTGGACGAGGTGTTACAACCCCTGTGCCGCTTGAGAAATCAGTTAGTACCCATCTATCAACTTAATTTATGAGACTATCACTTGGCTAACAATACACTTATTGATGTTTTTAATGAATATTTTGAGATGGTGCCTGCAATTTCCAATGATCTCAAAAATGAAGTATACAAGCTCCGTTATCAAGTATATTGCATTGAAAATAACTTCGAATCTCCCAATCAATTCCCTGATCAACTCGAATTTGATAGCTTTGACCAGCGTTCGATCCATTACCTGATTCGTCACCGCAAGTCTGGAGAGTATGCTGCGACAACTCGCCTGATCCTACCTGACGTCAATAAACTGGAAAAGCTATTTCCACTTGAACTACATTGTGAGATTGATAATTTGGCAGTATTACGGACGATTAATCGTGCACACTTGGCAGAAATATCACGCTTTTGCGTATCGAAAACGTTTAAAAAAAGAAAAAATGAAACACAAACCTTAGCATCTGCCGGTTCTGATTGGCAGAATTTCTCTACGCAAGAAGAACGCCGGACCTTCCCCCACCTTACTCTTGCTTTAATAGCTTGTTTCATTAGAGCAAGCTATGAAAACGATGTTCACTATTTATATGCCACTATAGAGCCGTCGTTGCTACGTTTTGTATCATCAGCCTGGAATATCAATTTTACCAAGATTGGACCATTGACAAACTATCATGGAGAACGGTGGCCTAGTGTGATAAAAGTAAGTGATCTACTTGATGGAGTAGCAAAAAAAGACTTGGAAATTTGGGATATGCTTACCAATAAAGGGAGATTTTGGCCAACCAAACTTATTGATAAGCGAGTCAGCCACTCAGCCAGTCAGCATACATCAGTCGAGGAACTACTAAAGCCCACCACATCGTCTACTACTCTCTAAGTAGTAATTTTCCCTTATGGAAGGGCTATAAGTCGATTACGCGAGTGATTGGGCATCAAAAATTAACCGATGCCTCAAGATAAAAACTTCTTCCCGGCATAGGCAAATTTTGAGGCAATTGAAGAGCAGCCGGTGCATAATAAGTGGTATCGAAGGCATTGCGTAAAGAAGCAGACAGATTAAGGTGCCCAAACAGTTTCATGCCACGCAGGGTAAAGTCGATCGTTTCATAATCACCCAATTTCCGGTTATCACCGGGCAAACGAGTACTCCCACCTATCCAGTTAATCTGTGGCTGAAATTGCCAGTTCGGCATAAATTGCCACTGAAAAGCGGCATATACATGATGTTCGGGCACACCGGTCACCGGTTTATCGGTTACTTCGTTAATGGCATGTTGCCAAGCGTAATTACCCTTTAGATTCCATTGTTCGGCAAATTGCCAGTTAAATTCAAACTCGCTTCCATAGCCGTTTTGATCACCGCTATTTTGATAAACGTTAGCGCCTATAGCGGGATCCAGCACCGCCGATATCAGGTTGTTTATTTGATAATAATACATATTGACAGCGGTTCTCAGTGAGGAAGACGGACGGTAATCCCAAGCCCATTCATAAGTATTGATAGTTTCAGGCTTTAAATTTTGATTGCCCCGCACGACCGGATTATTCTGAACGCGCTGCTCCTCAAAATTCGGCGCTCGAAACGCCCTGCCATACAATAGCTTGCTGGTAAGTTGTTTATTAATATCCCAAACCAGCGCAACACGCGGATTGACGGTTCCGCCAAAATCGGAATAATCGTCATATCGTATACCGGCAGTCAGATGCCAATCAGTAGCGATCTGCCATTCATCCTGTCCTACCAAGGACCAGATGGTTCGATCAATATCCGGCAAATAGACAAAAGGTGTACCCGTTACATTTGTTAATGTGCCGTCTATAACATTAATCGCAGGTGGCGGCAGAAGTTTTGTCCCGTCTATTACCCCAGGCCCGTAATTTTTACTCTCGCTTGCACTAAATTGTTCATACCGAAAACCGGTGCTAAAGCGTAACAGATGATTATCCCAGCCCTTGTAGATCGAACTCAACTCAATTGAAGGAATCTTCTGGACCCGACCTATATCAGCATTAATTCCATTAGGAAATAAAACTAATGAATTGGGGAGAGAGAAATTAATATTGCCATCAGCACCGATAGGTAACTTAGCGCTAGTCGGGAATATCTGTGCTTGAACTTGAAAATCAGACTGTAGGTAACTGGCATGAGCCATCAGCTCCCAGTCATCCGACCAGTCTTCTGTGGAAAAGCGTACATCGCCTAAATATTGTTCACCATCGGCACTGCCGTTTGGATCCAATGCACCGGCAGCGCCCGCACGAAGCCCCGAGTTAATCGAATTAAAAGCCCAGAAGCCAATGTCCCAATGCTTGCGCTGCAGATTAAGATGGCCATTGAGCGTTTCATAGCGCGTATTCAGAGACCCCGGTGCATGAGAGGCCTGAGTTCCAAGCGCACTATCAATACCGGTTTGAACATCGGCATGCATTATACGCCCGTTATCGCCGTTGGTATGCTGATATTGCAGACTGGTCGCCACGTCCCAACCGGCCCACTGACCGCTAACCTGGCCCCAGCCACTCTGCGTGTCATGATCGCCCGCTCGAACGCCCAGAGCTGCACCGTTAATATCCTTGGCTTTTTTAGTGATGATATTGATAACGCCGGCAAACGCATCCGCGCCGTACAGTGCGGATCCCGGCCCCCGGATAACCTCGACACGCTGTATAGCCTCGATGGGCAGTTCCGTACCCGTCATTAACGTGCCGTCATAAGGCATAGTAATACGGGTGCCGTTTACCAGCATCAAAACTTCAGAGTTTTGCGTATTACGGATGCCTCGGAAGCTGTAGCTATAGTCATAAGTATCTTGCCGGAGAGCGGCATGAACTCCCGGCACCGTTTCCAGCACCTCATGCAGTTCGGTAGCACCCATCGATTTAATTTGATCGGCCGTAATAACGCTGGTAACCGCAGCAGACTGATACATCGGTTTTGGCGTTCCGGTAGCAATCGTAACGGGCGTCGCAGCCAATTCAGCAGGCGACATGGCGAAATAATCCTCCACTTCGGCTTTTTCGGCGATGGCATGATCAGAACCAAAGCAGACAATCAAGACCAAATACCTAACAGGGCTTACAAATTTGACTTTCATTTGGGCACCAAAAAAAATGGAGTTAAGTGCGTTAGTTCATCAAGCAGGACCGGTTTGGATATTCCATAGCCTTGTGCATAATCCACACCCAACTCATGAAGCAAATTAAAGATTTTTTCATTTTCGACAAACTCGGCGACTGTTTTTTTACCCATGATATGACCGACTTCGTTAATTGATTTCACCATAGCCAAGTCAACCTTATCATCAAGAATATCCTTGACAAACAAGCCGTCAATTTTAAGAAAATCGACAGGCAGGTTTTTTAAATAAGCAAAAGAAGACAAACCACTGCCAAAATCATCCAGAGAAAATAAGCAGCCACGCGACCTTAGCTGGTTAATAAATTTCGTCGCATAGGATAAATTGGCGATAGCCGCTGTTTCCGTTATCTCAAAACAGATTTTGTGTGTCGGAATCGCCCATAAGCTGAACTGTTCGGAAATAAAGTCAAGCATGGTTTCATCGGACAATGACAGCCCGGAAAGATTAATGGAACAAATCGATAACTGATCCTGGAAATCCGGCCTATTGGCAATCCACTCAAACAAATGGCTTATCACCCATCTGTCTATTGCAGACGCCAGATTATAACGCTCGGCTGCCGGCAAAAATGCGCCGGGAGGAATCAGTTGTCCGTTTTCGTTACGATAACGAACCAGGGTTTCAAAATGCAGGCCTTCCTCATGTTTCGACAGCGGCACTATCGGTTGGCCGTAAAGACAAAACTGATTATTTTCCAGGCCCTGCTGAATTTTTGTTACCCATTGCATTTCTCCGTGCCGCAACGCTAATTCTTCGTCATCGGGACTAAACACATGAACCCGGTTTCGGCCCTTATCCTTTGCTGCATAGCAGGCGGCGTCGGCCTCTTTGAGCAGATTAACGGCGTTGCGGCTTTTCTTGTTTATCGAGGAAACGCCGATGCTGACGCCAATGGTAAAACTTCTGTCTTCCCAGGCAAAACGAAAATCCCTGACAACATCACGTAATTTTTCACAAGCTAACGATGCCTGACGAAGCGTACAGTTATACATCAACACGCCAAATTCGTCACCGCCAAGACGCGCGACAAAATCATACTGTCGCACATGCTTCCTCAATAAGTCACCTATCTGCCTGAGCAACTCATCCCCGGCCAGATGCCCGCAGGTGTCGTTAACCACTTTAAACTGATCAAGGTCCAGATAACACAAGGCGTGTTCCGAATTATCGGTAAATGCCAGGGTTATCGCATTTTTAACATACCGGTCAAACTCACTGCGGTTAGCCAAACCGGTCAGGGCGTCATGACTGGCCTGATAGGCAACCTTCTCACTGAGCAAGCGAGCCTCGGTTACATCTTCGCAAACCAGCAATAAACTGCCTTGTTGCTGCTCGTTTTCAACCAGTCTTGCGGTAGCCCTGACCCAGATGATGCGTCCGTCCTGACACATTTGCCTGATTTCCTGCTTATGCACCAGAAAAGGACTCGCCTGGCAATACTCAAACAAATCATGCAGGATGGGCAAATCGCTCGGGTAAACATAATCAAAAATTGAACAACCCTGCAATGTTTCAACCGTCAAACCCAGTTGTTTGGCCCCGGTACGATTAACAGACAAGATACGACCGGCATCCGGCAGCTTAGGATTTACCAGATTAAAAACCATCGTCGGATTATCGTCAAAAAGCGCCAGATATCGATCTTTTGCGCGGGTCAACGCCTGGTTTTGCGTATCCACCGTATCAATTAAATCATTAAAGGCGTCAACCAGAACTCCCAACTCATCATTGTGGACCTTAACGGCGCGTAAGGCATAATTCTTGGTATCACTGATCGCTTTAACCGTTTTTACCAGTTTTCTTATCGGCGACGAGATAAGTCTTAACAACGGTGTTGATAAGAAAAACGTCATTATCGACACTCCTACCAATACGGCGAATATCAACCCGGTAAATTGTATTTTTCGCCAATAAGCCGGACCGACATCGGCAAAAATGAAAACGGTACCCTGTCGCTCTTTATCGACAATGATCGATTCAACAACAAACAAATAATTATTATCGAATCGAGTGCTTTGATCACTGACGGACACGGGACAGGCCCACTTTTCAGGACTGTTTTTCAACAGTTGCGTAAAAACAGCGCCTCGTGCGTCATAAAGACACGCCGCTTGTACGTCTGTCCGGGTATTAAGCACGGCAAGGTTCTCATTAGCCAAATCCAGGTCTTGAAACATTAATGCCGCTGTACTGCGATTTCCTATAATGGCCGCCAGCGTTGACAGGTCGTCGCGGGTATTTTTTTGAAACTCTGAAATTTCAAGAATCACCAGAAACAATCCGGCAAAGAGTAACGATGTGACGCTTGAAAAGACCAGGATCAACAATAGCTTTCGCTGTATTGACAAGTTACGGATCATCCTAATCATGTTTGTCGTCCTCAACGAGCTCGGCAACTTCCAATAATTTTGCACTGACCTTCAAGGTGCTCTGTTTGATTGCCGTGAGATTAATTTGTAATTTTATTTTGCCCTGTCGGTTAACAAAGCCAATCATGCCGCCCTGGGAGGCAAACTCCTTACCGTCGCCGACCGTTAAAGTTTTATCAACATCCTGAATAAAAAGCGTATTTTTACTGAAAAAGCCCGCCTGAACCGAGGCGCTGGTAAACAGAATATGACAGTGCAGTCCCTTTTCTATTTTATCCAGCCTGAACAGTTTAATCGGTCGTCCAAATGCCGTTCGCTGTTCGATGGGATCAATTAAATCGGCAAAAGGATCATCGCCCAAAATACAAAGATTAAAGGACTTGTCATTGTCTTCCGGCCAGGTTACAAATTTGGTGAAATTGTATAAATAACCGGCTTTTATTTTATATTCAATGGAAGACTCATCGGCGCAAGTCAACTGGGAAAACAAATAGCCGACACTGAGAAAACTCCAGAAGAAGCGGGCGATTTTCATTTTTCAGTATGCCTGTAATCACATAGAGCAAAATGCGCCGGACCCGTTCTTATCAGTAAATACGCCGAAATAGCGGAATTTTCAGGATATGACCGACTGATATTGCAGGATGGATAAGCGAAGTGTATCCATTTGTTCAGGCGCATTGAGGAATGCACTTCGCTTATCCACCCTGAAACGACAACATGACTGCGAGAAGTGAAGCAGAATAAATCATTCGCGCTTTTCCTAAAGCAAATAGTATGCACAACACCTCCTGTCCGGCTATTTATCGCGGGCATGACAACCTCCCTCTATCAACGAAATTAGCTTCTACTATAGTTCAAGTTCGCGTTCAGCAAAAATATTTTCATCACGCGTATCATGTATTCATGATCCAGCACGCCGGCACTCTCCCTGATACTGTGCATGGCCCAAAGCGGATTGCCGACATCGACCGATTGAATGCCCAGTTTGGCCGACGTTATCGGTCCGATAGTGCTGCCGCAAGGCAAATCACTGCGATGCGAATATTTCTGATACGGAACACCCGCCTCTCCGCACCAGGCACCAAAAAACGCCTCGGAAACGCTCTCCGAACTGTAACGATGATTGGCATTAACTTTAAGCACCGGACCACTATTGACAAAAACCTTATGATCAGGATCGTAGGCATTAGGGAAGTTCGGTTGATAGGCATGCGCCATATCGGCGCTGATCATAAAGCTTTTCGCCAAGGCGCGATGCCAGTCGTCTTTATGAATTTCACCGGCAAAGGCGATGCGTTGCAAAACGTCGGGTAAAAAGCTGCCGCCGGCGCCTTTGCTGCTCTCACTGCCGATTTCTTCATGGTCAAAAAATGCGCAAACCAGCGTTGCATCGGACTGCAAGACCAATGGATCGAGCAAGGCTGACAAAGCGGCGTGACAGGATGCCAGGTTATCGAGCCGGCTATCAGCATAAAATTCGCTTTCCGCTCCCCAGAAACTGCCGCACTGGGTATCATAGACGGCTAAATCCCAGGCTAAAATCTGCGTATCGTCAAGCCCCGCCTGCTGTTGCAAGAGCGCATAAAAAGCCTGCGCGGGCAATTGTTGTTCGGAACAACGTGTCAACAGTAAAGGCAATTCGTTCTGTTTATGCAGCTTCAAGCCATCTTCATTGACACCTCGGTTCATGTGGATTGCCAAATTGGGCAAGCGCAACAAAGCCCGGTCGAATTTCACCAACCGATTGGCGATATGGCCTTGAACGTTTTTATAACTGACCCGTCCGGCGAGGCTCAAGTCGCGGTCGGTAAAAGTGGCGAGAATCGGCGAGCCGTAAACCTCAACATTCAAACGTAAAAAACCATCGATAACAGACGCCGGATTCGGCTTGATCCTTAAACCGGGAGAATCGGTATGCGCGCCGATAATTCTGAAGCCGGTTTCAACCAAGGGCTTTTGACCCTGCACAAATACGATGATAGAAGAATCGTCACGAACGACAAAATAGCGTCCACCCGGCTGCAAGTTCCAGGGGAGCTTTTCATCCAAACGAATAAATTGCAATACCGACAGCCGGTCTGCAACACGGCTAACGGCATGCCAAGGACTGGGGCTGGCATCAATAAAATCGAGCAGGTGTTGAACATGCTGTCGGGCATTCATGACTGTCCTTGGCAATCGAACGCTAATGAATAAATACGCTGATTGTTGCTATCAGGGTATCTTCCTGTAAAAGGCGTTTTTGATTGCCTGTTAAGAGTATGATGGCTATCGGTCATGGCTGTATAGATTCCCCGGATTTTTAACAATTTTCATTGTACCTTTTTCAAAACCGCATTGCCAAATGCGGGATTGATTTTAACAAGGACAAGATGAAAACCTCTTTCAGATAAACCCCGGTAGTAAGGATCAGAGCCGGATTGCAACCGGCACAATAAAAAGCCCAACCTTAGCGCTTGTCAGCACGCTAAGGTTGGGCTTCGGGAAACCATCAGCTAGTTTCTGGAGGGGAAAATGCCGTATAAGCAAATGATGAAATTTACACACAAAAATGGCTGCATATTATTATGCGGTAGATTGCCGCCGGTGGGGGTAATTGCGTTTGGCGCCATTGTAGCGTTGGCAGTGGGGTTATAGGCGTTAAGCTGTTCGCCACCCAGATCAGTTACTATGGCAGAAAAATTGTTGCTGGGCGATGGAGAGCCGTTGACACTTGAATTAGCCGTCAACAGGTGGTTATGGGCAGGCATTTCCGACGTGAGCAGTGTCACCGTTTCCGTACCGCTCACTTCACCGAGCACATAATTACTCAAACCCGGCCCCTGTCCTGGATGAACAGGAACCCGACCTCGCAGATCAGGCAGCGCGAATGTGACTTGTCCGTCGCCGCCGTAAGTAGTACCGAGTATCGAGAACAGAGCCGTATTTTGCGAAATGGGCATCAGTTGTCCATTGCAAAAAGCCCAATTGCGTGGCGCAAAATTGCCGCCGAACATGATAATTTCACCGATAAATGCTTCAGACATAGTGTGTTACCTCTCAAGTTGTAGATTGGAACCGCCAATTCGACGAAAACCGGGCGGCGGCGGCATGTCCTCACGGTTTGTTAATAAATATAGGCTAATTTCTTGATGGAAAAACACCTTCCGTAGCAATAATGAAATTCACACACAGAAAGGGCTGCATATTATTATGCGGCTGACTGCCTCCAGTAGGGGTGACAGCTCCTGGAGCCATTGTAGCGTTGGCGGTAGCATTATAGGCGTTAAGCTGTTCGCCACCCAGATCAGTTACTATGGCCGGAAAATTGTTGCTGGGCGATAGAGAACCGCCGTTTCCCGAATTTGCCAGCAACTGATGATTGTGTCCAGGTATCTGGTTTATATTCAGGGTAACATTTTCCGTACCGCTGACCTCACCAAGTACATAAGTACTTAAACCAGGGCCTGTTCCCGGATGCACCGGCACCCGCCCCTGCAAGTCGGGCAGGGCGAACGTGGTTTGTCCGTTGCCGCCGTAAGTTGTGCCTAGAATCGAGAACAGTGCGGTGTTTTGCGCAATGGACAATAATTGTCCGTTGCATAAAGCCCAACCTTTTGGCGCAAAATTACCGCCAAACATGATAATTTCACCGATAAATGGTTCCATAGTTATTTACCTTATTTAAATGGATAGAGCCGCCAATTTCGACAACCACCGCGCGGCGGCGGTGCATCCGCGCGGCTTTACTGCAATACGCCTTAACACAAGGGACCTTCCTGCTTCCCGAGCCGGACTCGACGACACCCGCCGAATGCATGATTTATAGGGCGTATGTTAAATACCCCCTGTCCGGCTATCCGGCTCGAAACAAATGCCCGATTGCCAAACAGCAGACAAGCAGGCATTTGCAGATGAAATTAAAGACAGGTAGCGCTCCACCGTATAACACCAGGAGCTGTGACAGGTGTACCGGAAGTAGCTTGATAGTAAAAGGTTATCAAATTCCCGGCAGCAGCAACGCTGGTTGTTGCGCTTGTACAGGACGTGGCGTTCTCCGAGATATTACAACTAATTACAGAGCTCGCAGCGTTCATAATACCAAGTGTCCAGGTCTGTGTACCGGCGCCGTTATTGGGAGCGGTTGTCACCGAGGCTCTAAAATTACCCATTGTACAACCGACAGGTAACTCTAATTGATGATTAACCTGTGTATTACTAGGGGCAGAAGCATTGAATAAATACATACCGTAATACTCCAGGACACCGGTATTATCTATACTAACCGAGGCTGTTGATGCCCAAATCGTACCCGGGCCCGTCGCTCCGGTAGCACCCGCCGGACCGGTCGCGCCTGGTGTACCCGCCGGACCCGTCGCGCCTGGTGTACCCGCAGGACCGGTCGCGCCTGGTGTACCCGCCGGTCCGGTCGCGCCTGGTGTACCCGCAGGACCGGTCGCACCTGGTGTACCCGCAGGACCGGTCGCGCCTGGTGTACCCGCTGGTCCAGTTGCGCCTGGTGTACCCGCAGGACCGGTCGCGCCTGGTGTACCCGCTGATCCAGTTGCGCCTGGCGCACCCGCCGGTCCGGTCGCACCAACAGCGCCCGCCGGTCCAGTTGCGCCTGGTGTACCCGCAGGACCGGTCGCGCCTGGTGTACCCGCTGATCCAGTTGCGCCTGGCGCACCCGCCGGACCGGTCGCGCCTGGTGTACCCGCTGGTCCAGTTGCACCAACAGCGCCCGCCGGTCCGGTCGCACCAACAGCGCCCGCCGGTCCAGTTGCTCCAACTGTTTTATTCAACACCACATCCAACACAGCCTCATGAGCCGTATCTGTATTCTCCTTACTATTGATTACAATATTCAATAAACTTGCACCCTCTACGGTCAAAGCCAGACCCCGGTTGCTTGCCGGAATAGTTGCCCAGTCCTTTACCATATCGGTCACATCCAGAAGCACCCAATGCCCGGCGAAGGATTTTCTAATTCTGAAGGTTTTCTTCAAGGCATTCAAGGCAGGAGGAATGCCTGCCGCCGGTATGGTTTTTTCATTCCAGGTTTGTGAGACCTGCCTGAGAGTCAGGTACCCGCCAGCATTTACCTTGGAGATAAAAACCTTCAATGCCGCCTTGTTGATATCGCTAGCAACGGTGCCACTCGGCAGCGACGAGGTCAGCGTAAACTTGAAGAAACCGCTGTTAGTCTTGTTAACTAAAAGCTCAGCGGCCGCGCCGTGCCTAACGCCGGGAACAAAGGGTGTCGATACGTAACTGTCAGCTAATAGCGTAGGACTGCTCCAGGCTGTCACAGGGTTGCACAGCAAAGATGCCACGGCGCCGGCCATAGCGGCCAGTTTGATACCATGACCTGACAGGCAAGTCTTGGCAAATGAGGGGGTTTTCATGATGATCTACCTCTATGTTTATAACAAATAAAATGAGTCACCGCACAGTAAACAAACTTCACAAGCGGCAACGCTTAAGCTAACTAAGGCAATGAACTCAATATTATTCGCCCCTGCCGTTATTTTATGCACACGCAGTGATCTGCATGTGTATCTTTTCCACGCCCGGGCATCGCTGCCGTCAAGTTAAGAAAGAAGAAGCTCTCTGTTTGAAAAATACATAAGAGCCGTAGCCCGGTACACGCTTCAGGCGACGCAGGCGTATTTAGTTATATCATGAGTACTATGCACTGCTTAGGCCGACAGTATTGGCTCGAATCACGATTAAAACACAAAAAATCGTTAGGTCGGCAAGTGCGCGGCGAAACCGGAATGGCATCAAGTACGCACCGGTTTACAACACTGCGCCCCCTTTGCCCGGATAGATATCGGAAATTTATCTATAAGTCACTTGTATTGAAAATCCACTACCCGAGGATGTGGCGTCTAATGAAAAAGTATCCTATACCCGCCCGAATTTAGCCACTGACTATAAAACTAGAATAGCGATCAATCTTTAGCCGACTGCACATGATAATGCAAACGCTAATACCGCTTTTTTCGAAAAATTCGGGTGATTTATAACACGAAATTAATCTCTAACAAAACAATATTATTATTACGTTTTGACCTATACCCCTTATAAATCAAGGTCTAGAGGTTAATCAAAAATATGTGATACATATCTCGCTTTAACAAAGAAAGACAAGAGAAGCGGGCAGGGCTACCTCATTAAAATACCTGAGCCAAAATTTCGGTTAAAAGCGAGTCATCCCAACCAGCCGCCTTACGCATAGGTTTGATCCCCATGCGTTTCTTTGGGGTTTTCCTGATCATGTTCAAGGCGGCATAGCGGATAATGGCGACATTGGTGGGCGCATTGTCTTTACGTATGCGGCTTTGGTCTTCACCGAAAGACATGTCCAATACCCAATGTAGCTGGTTTTCTATGCCCCAGTGTAAACGCACGGCGGCCAGTATCTGTGCTGCCGTTACCTGTGAACTGCTGATAAAGTATCGGGTTTCTTGGGTTGTTGTGTCGCCGATAATCCGCTGGCTGTCAATAGCCACAATGCTACTTAAGTTTTTCCATTCTGGATGTCGCTCGCTAAGCCAGCCGATGTCGGTACTTAACCGACATTGCCGGACTTCGATACGGCCATGACCTTTATCAATCGTTTCAGCCGCCGCCATCCTAGCCAATGATGCCGGGGCGGGCTGTTCAAAATGCAGACGCACATCATCATGCAAGCTGCTTTGATTGCCTTTGAGAGCCAATAGGTAATCGCCGCCTTTATCGATAATTTTCTCGGCGATGGCTTTTTGGCAGCCCATCGCATCAAGGGTGACGATGGCGCCGCGTACATCCAACCATTCCAACAACTCAGGAATGGCGGTGATCTCATTGGATTTCTCGCTGGTTTTAACCTGGCCTAAAACGATTCCCGCTTCGCTGGCAAAGGCGGACACCAAGTGGATGGGCAATTGCTTGCCATTATGGCTGCCGCGTAACGTTTTGCCATCAATCGCCACCACCTTACCCGCCACTTCCGGACTCAACCAAAGCCCGTATCCAGTCAACAAATAAACGCTGGAACTGTATCGTGTCAATGGCGCGGAAAAACCGCCGCAAGGTGTCGTCGCTCGGAATACCCGACTCATACGGCAAATACTGGCGTAAAAATACCAGCTTGGCCTTACCAAACGCCTCCATATCATCCCTGCTTTCTGCCCCGCAGATCACTGCGCACAACGTCAGTTAGGAGTATTTCAGGCATCGGATGCAACCTTTTTCGGTCAATCCGGGGATCGTCGAGCTGTCCAAAAATATCTAAAAAATCCATTTCTTCTCCGTCTTCGATTATTACTTAGGCCACTATTTTCCTAAATCCTGTTGGTTGAGTTGCTATTTTTAATGAGGTGGCCCTGGAGAAGTGGGGTAGATTTTCTCGGGAACCGGCACTATAAAGAACAATGAAAATTGTTGTCGCTGCATACAGCGATTGATGCACAACAAAATGGAATAATATGTTGTCCTGGTCGACTAAAGATGCAAGCTCCTCGACACAATAGTACAAATCGGGAAATGGAAAGCTCTGAAAGAACCTGACAGCTGCAAGGTAAGACAACCAGAGGCTTGTATTACACGTTAATTTAGGACGTCCAGAAGCCGAGTAGAAATTCGCCAGGGGATCCACGTCGCCAATATGCAAAAAAAACCGCCCGACCTCTTTCGAGGTTGGGCGGTCGATTTCAATTAATAGCACCGCTTTACAGACCAAGCATCAGCGTTATCGTTGTCTGGCATTCAGGCCTCCAACAATGCAACAACGGTGACCTAATCAGCAAGCCATTGCCACGGTGAAATGTCGGGCACGAACAGCATGTGCCCGACCTACATGGCTCGATAACGGCAAGAAACCCTTACAAGCCGTCTGCGCGGTCATGCGCAAATTGCTCCATGCTATTCACGGCATGTTGAAACACGATAAGCCTTTCGACAACACGCGTTTTTATGCGATTCCTGTTGCTGTTGAATAGGTAAAAATCAACGAAATTGGCTTGACTTTGAACAGAGTATCTACATGGCTTATGGGTTAATTACCGCACAGCACATACGCTGTCACTGTAACGTTATCGGAACCATCAAGAATACCATCAATGGTTGGATGCACACTAGCCGTCCAGTCTCTATTGTTAATAGCATCGGATGGATAAGACGAAATAGTCAAAGCAGCGTCTGAGCTGGCGTCACTAATCAACACACCTCCACCGTATGCAACTTGAGGAGCAGTACAACTAGCCACGTCTGTAAGAGTCTCTCCGACATCAAGGTTAGTATCAGACGCAGGAGATGAGCTCACCACGCGCGTCAAACTAATAGAGGGCGCTGGACCTGTATTGCCTTGTGGACCTTGTATACCTTGTATACCTTGTATACCTTGTGGACCTGTATCGCCTTGTGGACCTTGTATGCCTGTATCGCCTTGCGGGCCTTGTGGACCTATTGGACCTGTATCGCCTTGCGGGCCTTGTGGACCTGATGCGCCCTGTGGACCTGATGCGCCCTGTGGACCTGATGCGCCCTGTGGACCTACTGGACCTGGTACACCTTGCGGACCCGCAGCGCCGGTTGCCCCGGTAGCGCCTATGGTTTTATTCAACACCACATCCAACAGCGCCTGATGACTGGTCGCGGCGTTTTCCTTGCTATCGATCACAAAATCCAGGTTGCTCGGACCTTCCACTGAAAAGGCGAGACCGCGGTTGCTTGCCGGGATAGTCGCCCAATCCTTAACCATATCGGTCACATCAATCTGCACCCAATGTCCCTCAAAATGGGGGACAATCCTGACGACTTTTTTCAATGCGCTCAACGCGGGCGAAACACCCTTCGAAGGAATCGTGCTTTCTTTCCAAGCGTCAGCTACCGGACGGATGGTCAGGCGTCCAGCCTTATTAACCTTGGATATAAATACCTTCAACGTCGCCTTATTGATATCGGTGGCAAGTAGGCCGTCCGGCAAGGACCGGGTAAGGCTGAACTGCAAAAATCCCGTATTCGTCTTGCTTACCAACAGCTCAGGGGCATCGCCATGTCTGACGCCGGGCACAAATGGCGCCGATACGTAGCTGTCACTGATCAGCGTCGGACTACTCCAGGCTGCCGCAGAAATACCCATTAATGAGACCACCGCACCGGTTAAGGCCAGTAACTTGACGCCGGATGATGACGGGCGAGCTTGTGTTAACGGAGATGTTTTCATTTTGATTTACCTCAATTGTTAAATTTAGTTATCAGCGCATTACAACAATGCGCCAAGACAGGAAGCCAAACAAAGGAATGACATAAGCCCCCATTCTCATCAATTTTGCGAAATGCATAGAATAACACAGAAAATCAGTCGTTATACCGAAAAAAAACATCTGTCACATTTTTGAAAAGAATATTGCCGGCAGTATCACATTACATAAAAATACAAGCATTCGCCATATTTACTTTTTATATTTTTCCTGAGACATGCCAACGTACATCTAAGCATACTTTGTACCATCTTTTAATGCCAACCAACTTTCAATAGCCGGCGCTTGACCCGCTTTGCTATTTTTATGCTCGTCGGCTTTAATCAAAATCGTCATTTATGCTGAACCTGAAATGAATCATTGCAACTGCAAAGTCACTCCGCCTTTAACAAGCATCGTTATATTCATCATTTTTAAGCGGCGAGTAAATTAAAAATTTTATATGCTTTAAATGGGTCGTTTTAGAGGCATATTGAATGACGATGTAACCATATGACAAATTTTGTCAGTATTGCGGGATATTTTTGTCATAACCGGACACATTTTATCAGCAGTATGGAGCCTTTAGTATTGAGGTATGCCGGAATGACACGCCTCCAGAAACCTGTCTATAACTATAAGAGATAAAACTTGGGAGCTATTACAAGGATGGTTATTTTTTGCAAATCACCCCATAACCATAAAAAGGATAACGACAGAATTATTGATCCTTCCAAAGCCGTCAAAATACTAGCGGATAACGGTGCCCAAGACATCCGGCAAAAAGAATTCACTCACCAGCATTTCTCTATGCCGGATTGCATAGACGGTTCGCCGGCCCCAGACCGGTTGACTAATACCATACTCATCGAGCACTTTCTGAGACCAGCCCGAGGGTGTGACCAGGGTAATGTCCATGGCTATACGCGCCAGCTTGGGATAGGAAAATATCACTTCCCCGAGAGGGCGATTACCCAGATGCGCGAGATTGCTTTTCGCCACTTTGATGGTTTTTGCCGGAATAATGGTTCTGGCCAGAATCAGCGGCTTGCCGTTTGTATGCAGCAGCACTTCCCGCACCAGGCTGTATTGATGCTCGGGCAAGTTGAGCAAACGGCGCTCGCTTAAGAAAGGCGTTTGCCAGCGTTGGCTGATCACTTTAACGGCGATGGCGTTGTCGTAAAAGCTGCGTAAACGCTGCGTCAGCGATCCCGGTTCATAAGCCCATGACTGGACGTAAGCAGGAAGTTTATGGCGGGTACCGGGGCGGTTTTCCAGCCATCGCGGTTCCTGGTTGAATAATGAGCTCTTGGATGTTAAATGGGGGGTGGTCACGGGACCTAAACCTCTGAATAATTGGTAGATGTGCCCAGCCAGCGATCAATGAGCGGCTGTATGGCCTGGGGCGATTGGTTGAATACGGTGTCGCCGACTTGCTGGATAACTTCGAGCAAATCGGCATCTCTGGATAAATCGGCAATTTTAAAATTTACCGATCCGGTTTGCCGCGTCCCCATGACTTCTCCGGGGCCGCGTAATTGCAGGTCTTTTTCGGCGATGACGAAGCCGTCGTTACTATCCCGAATAATGCCCAGGCGCTGGCGGGCGGTATCCGATAGCGGCGCTTGATACATCAACAGGCAGTAACTGTCGCCCTCCCCTCGCCCGACGCGACCGCGTAATTGATGCAGTTGCGACAAGCCGAGACGCTCGGGGTTTTCGATGATCATTAATCCGGCGTTCGGCACATCGACGCCGACTTCAATCACCGTAGTGGCGACCAGCAAATCAATCTGAGCGTTTTTAAAAGCCTGCATGACGGCATCTTTTTCGGCAGCTTTCATGCGTCCGTGAATCAGTGCGACACGAACGCCGGACAAGGCTTCGGCAAGGCGTTCGGCGGTTTTTTCCGCCGCTTCGCATTGCAATACTTCGGATTCTTCGATCAGCGTACACACCCAATAGACCTGCCTTTTTTTAGCGACCCAACCGGCAATCCGGGCGATAACATCGGCGCGGCGTTCGGCGGAAATCACGCTGGTCACTATCGGCGTCCGGCCCGGCGGCAATTCATCAATAATGGATATATCCAGATCGGAATATTGCAGCATGGCCAGGGTTCGGGGAATCGGTGTGGCGGTCATCACCAACTGATGCGGCCTTACCCCGGATTGCTGGCCTTTTTCCATCAGCGCCAGACGCTGAAGCACGCCGAAACGGTGTTGTTCATCAATGATACAAAGACCAAGACGATGAAACTGCACGCTGTCCTGAAACAAGGCATGGGTGCCAATCACAATACCCGCCGAACCGTCAGCCAGCGCCTGCAAAACGTCTTTGCGCGGATTGCCTTTCAATTGTCCAGTCAAAAAAACGACTCGGGTTTCAAAGCCGTCAAACCAGGCGGCAAAATTGCGGAAATGCTGTTCGGCCAATAATTCGGTGGGCGCCATGATTGCCACCTGATAACCGGCCGTTAAAGCCAGCAGTGCCGCATAAGCCGAAACGACAGTTTTCCCTGAGCCGACATCGCCTTGAACCAGGCGCATCATCGGATGGGCCTTTCGGCAATCGGCTGCGATTTCCGCCATGACCCGCTGCTGTGCGCCGGTTAGTTTAAACGGCAGGCGCTTTAGAAAATGCTGAAGAGTGATTTCGCTTGAATCGCCGAACGAAGGCGCCAGCCAGGCTTTGGTTTTATTCTTGACGCTGCGGAGGCTTAAGTGATGCGCCAGCAATTCTTCAAAGGCCAGACGTTTTAATGCCGGTACGCTGCCGTTTTGCAAAGCTTCAATCGTAACCGATTCATCCGGCGCATGCAGAGTCTGTATCGCGTCAGCAAGGCTTGGGTAACGGCATTGCTTTAGAATCGACTCGGGAATCCAGTCGGTTAACAACTGGGCTTCTTTACTGCACAGGTTTAAAGCCTGCTTGACCGCTTTGCGTATGACACCCTGACTCAACCCTTCGGTCAGCGGGTACACCGGCGTCAAGCGGGTTTCGGTAACGTAGGCCTCGGGATTGGCTATGACGGCGTATTCGGGATGCACCATTTCCAGTTCGGCATAGCCGTGACGCACTTCGGCAAAACAGCTGAGCCAAGTACCCGGTTTCAGTGCGTTATGCTGGTTCGCTGTGAAATGGAAAAACTTTAAAGAAATAAAGCCGGTGCCGTCGCCAATCCTGCAAATCAGGCTTTTGCGCCCTCTGGGCAAAATATCGGTAAATTCAACCTGACCGCAGACCAGCACGGTCATGCCTGCCGTTAACGAACCGATAGGATAGACGCGGGTTCGGTCTTCATAGCGGAGCGGCAAGTGAAAGATAAGGTCCTGGACCGTGCGAATGCCGAGTTTTTCCAGGCGACTGGCTGTTTGAGCGCCTATGCCCGTTAAGGTCGCCACCGATAACTCAAGATAATTCATTTAACGGGACATTCTACGCGCGCAGATAACATACGCGGAGTAAACTTTGAGCGACAACAGAGGGGGCAATCCGTGATCAATACGGACAACTACAGGCGATACGCGCACGGACTTTAGCTTAAGAAGCCGGGTATTCCTGCAACGGCAAGACCATAATCGCATCCATTTCCACATCCACCGCCTTGGGTAAAGCCGCAACGCCGATCACCGCGCGCGCCGGATAAGGCTCCTGAAAATAGCGCCCCATAATTTCATTGACGATCGGAAAGCAGGAGAGGTCGGTTAAAAAAACATTCAGCTTAACCACATCGAAAAGACTGCCGCCCGCCGCTTCGGCAACGGCTTGCAAATTTTCAAAAACCTGCGTGACCTGGGCGGCAATATCACCGTTAACAACCATCATGGTTTCAGGCACCAAAGGTATTTGCCCCGACAGATAAACCGTACGATCGACTTTTACCGCTTGTGAATAGGTGCCGATAGCTTGCGGTGCTTTATTGGTCTGGATGATTGTTTTAGTCATTGTTGATCCCTTTCTGAACGCAGTTATTTATTGTTGGGCGCATTATATCCATTTATTGTGAATGGTTGAAAAGACAAAAGGTGCTATCACCGGATTTTCGCCTACAACCATTTCTTTCTCTTGAAATACACCAGCAAAAACGCCGATACGCCGACAAATACACTCCACAATGCAGGATAACCCCATTTCCATTTGAGTTCCGGCATATATTCGAAATTCATGCCGTAAACACCGGCAATGAAGGTTAACGGAATAAAAATGGAGGCAAACACCGTCAGCACCTTCATGGTCTCATTCATTTTGTTACTGACACTGGATAAATAGATGTCCAGCATACCGGTTATCAGGTCGCGGTAGGATTCCATCGCTTCAATGATGCGAATGGCATGGTCATAAACATCGCTGAAATAGCGTTTTGTCTTATCATCGATCAATTCCGATTCAGAGCGCTGGATAGCCAATATTAATTCCCGCAACGGTGAAACCGAGCGCCGTAAAAAAATCAGTTCGCGCTTGATTTTCTGGATGACGGCTAATGTTTCTATGGTCGGGTTGGATAATAATTCATCTTCAATCGACTCTATCAGTTCATCAAAAGTATCCTGTAAAACAAAATACTCATCAACGACGGTATCCATGATGATATAGGTCAGGTAATCCGCACCCAGGTTTCTGATGTGGCTCTTGTCATTGTCCAATCGGCTCAGAATCGGGTCGAATATAGCATCCGGCTTTTCTTTAAAAGTAAAAACAAAGTTTTTTAACAGCAACAAACTGATTTGTTCATATTCAACGGTAAATTCATTGCTTTCGATAGTCAGCGCCTTAAAGACGATGTACAAATAATCCTCAAATTCCTCAAACTTGGGTCGTTGATGGGTATTAAGAATATCCTCCAGCACCAGCGCATGAATATCAAAATACTTGCCGATGTCATCAATAATCGAAACATCCTTTAAACCGTCAATAATCACCCAGGTGACGGCATCGCCGTTTTGATAGGGCAGCAGTTCTGCGATTGATTTAACAACTTGCTTTTCCAGGCCGGCTTTGTTGTAACGGATCACTGAGATACTGTGTTCGTGCTCATGCACTTCGCCGACATGCACTAGCGAGCCGGGCGGCAAGCCGGATTTTTCGGAGGCGTAGCTGAGTGATTCAGACATGGGGTAACTTAACGATGATAAAGGTAATTGCTAACGACCAGGTCAATATTGATGCTAGTTCCCAAGCTGAAGCTTAACCCCCTCACCCTCAGGGAGAGGGCTGGGGAGAGGGGAATCACTAACTGATAATACTCTTGGCCTGAAGATCGGCATGGTAAGACGACCTGACCATCGGTGCGCTGGCGACCTGCTTGAATCCGAGCTCTTTGGCAATCGCGCCATACTCATCGAATTGTGCTGGTGTGACATAGTTTTTAACCGGCAAATGCGCCTTGCTCGGTTGCAAATATTGGCCCAGCGTCAGCATCGAACAACCATGCGCGAGCAAATCTTTCATCACCTGATACACTTCTTCGGGCTCTTCGCCGACACCGAGCATCAATCCCGATTTGGTCGGCACCTGCGGCAGGGCCTCATTAAAGCGGCGCAATAAATCCAGTGAACCCAAATAATCGGAACCGGGGCGTACCTGTTTGTACAATCTGGGCACCGTTTCCAGGTTATGGTTAAACACATCGCAAGGTTGTTCGGCGAGTATCGCTACGGCTTTTTCGATACGACCGCGAAAATCGGGAACCAGGATTTCAATTTTTGTCGACGGTGTGAGCAGGCGGATTTCCTTGATGCACTCGGCAAAATGCGCAGCTCCGCCATCCCGCAAATCATCACGATCCACCGACGTGATGACGACATAGTTTAACGCCATCGCCGCGATAGCCTCGGCGAGGTGCCTCGGTTCGTCCTTATCCAACGGCAGCGGTTTGCCGTGCGCGACATCGCAAAACGGACAGCGGCGCGTGCATAAATCACCCATGATCATGAAGGTCGCGGTACCGTGCTGGAAACATTCGGCTAGGTTCGGGCAGGCGGCTTCTTCGCAAACAGTGTGCAAGCGGTGATCGCGCAATAATTGCTTGATGCGGGTGATTTCGTCGCTGGCCGATAACTTGATACGTATCCAGTCGGGTTTACGTAACGCGGTTTCGGGTTGTTCAACTTTTATCGGAATACGCGCCAGTTTTTCACTGTTGCGCTGGTGAGACTCCGGTGTGGAACGGGAAGGCGCTTGATAAGTCATGAATAGAATGCCGTAGTGAGTTCGTGGGTGAGAGTATTGACAAGTTCAGCACTGGTAACGGTGACGCCGAGGTCGGCCAGTTGGGTCACTTTAAGGCCCGGATAGCCGCAGGTATTGATAGCATCGAATGGCCGCAAATCCATCGCATTATTAAGGCTCAGGCCATGATAACTGCAATGGTTTTTTACCTTAAGCCCTATCGAGCCGATTTTTTTACCGTCAACATAAACACCCGGCGCATCGGCTCTGGAAACTGCCATTATGCCATAGCCCGCTAATGCCCCTATCATCGCCTGCTCCAAAATCGTCACCAACTGGCGGATATTGATATTCAGACGTTTAATATCCAGCAAGGTATAGATAACCAGTTGGCCGGGACCGTGATAGGTAACCTGTCCGCCACGGTCGGATTGAATAACAGGAATGTCGGTGTGATTCAGTATATGCTCGCGCTTGCCGTTCAAGCCCAGCGTATAAACTGGATGATGCTCTACGATCCAGATTTCATCGGGGGTTTCGGGATGACGGCTTTGCGTAAAACGCTGCATATCAAGCCAGACGGTTTCGTAAGGTTGCCGGCCCAAGTCTCTTATCACTTTCATTTGCTTAAAATCGTGGGTTCTGGGTGACATGAGATACAGCGGAGAGGATGTACAAACGATAAATCATGTACATCCCGATTTTGCATAAGCTGATAAAAGCCAATAAGCCAGTCTTACAAGGTCATCAGCACATGCGGATGGTCATGCAAGTCCTGGTAAATAGCATCCAGTTGTTGTTTGCTGGTGGCTTCTATCGTGACGGTTACCGAGAGGTAGTTGCCGTCTTTGCTGGGCCGCGTGCTTACCGATTCTTTGTTAATGACCGGTACATGGCGGCTGATGATCTCTATCACCAGCAGGTCCAGTTCAATATCGGTTTTTCCCATCGCCTTGATGGGAAAGCGGCAGGGAAATTCGAAAAAAGTTTCTTCACTCATGTCCTGACTCACGACAAGGATTGTTTATACGCCTGGAAAAGTTGGTCCATCGTTTCAAATACCGGGCCGGGTTTGCCGTTTGCAACGGCTTTACTGTCCAGTTCAACGACGGGCAATATCTCGCGGATAGAACTGGTAATCCAGATTTCTTGCGCGGATTTCAAGGCATCCAGGGTAATCGGCTGCTCACGGCAGGCGATATTATTTTTTGCGGCAATCTCCACAATCACATCGCGGGTAATGCCGGGCAAAATGTTATTACCTTTAGGCGGCGTAACTAATATGCCGTCAATAACGGCAAATACATTGCTGGCCGCGCCTTCGGTAACCATGCCGTCTTTAACCAATATCGCTTCGGCGCAGTCCTGGTCCACGGCTTCCTGCCTGTGCAGGATATTACCCAATAACGTGATGGCTTTAATATTGCAAAATCCCCAGCGACTGTCGTCCATAGTCACTGCCTTGACGCCATTCTCACGACCCGCAAACGGGATAATGTTTGAGCACATGGCAAATACGGTAGGCTCAATAGTCTCCGGGAAGGCATGGTCTCTTTTAGCCGCAACACCGCGGGTAATTTGCAGGTAAATATATTGGTTTTCACTGGCATCGAGCAGCGACGTCAGAATTTCCAGCCATTGTTCACGAGTGTGCGGATTCGCCAGACGGATACCCGCAAGGCTGTTTTCCAGGCGCGTCAAATGATCCTGGAAATGAAACAAATGCCCGTAATACGAGGGAATGACTTCATAAATGCCATCGCCGAACAAAAAACCGCGATCCAGTACCGATACTTTCGCTTCATTCAGCGGCAGATATTGGCCGTTCAAATAGACGGTTTTATTGTCCATTATTTGGCAGCCTCTTTATCCGACTTGTCCAGCATCATCATTGCGCTATCATAGAGCCGTCTTAAGATATTGCCGCGTTCAACGGATGCCAGCGCGATCAAATCCTTATCGGCGACGACTTCATCCTTTAAAGTAACCTTGACAGAGCCCAATTTTGTACCTTCCGTGATTGGCGCGGTAATTTTTTTATCAACGGTAATAACGGCTTTAAGGTCTTTATAAAGGCGGCGGGGAATGGTCACGTAGAGATCTTCGGCCAAGCCCAACGACAGGGTTTGATTTTTACCTTTCCATACTTTTGCTTCGCTTAACGATTTTTTGCCTTCATACAAGCGATGCGATTCAAAAAAACGATAGCCGTAGTTGAGCAAGGTTTGATTTTCGTTGGCTCTGGCCTTGGCGCTTTTGGTACCCATGACTACGGAAATCAGACGCATGTCTTCCCTGAGTGCCGAGGCGACCAAACAATAACCGGCTTCGTCGGTAAACCCGGTTTTTACGCCGTCAACCGAATCATCGCGTCCCAGTAACAAATTACGATTGTGCTGAACGATTTTGTTGTAGGTAAATTCCTTTTGCGAAAACCATTTGTAGTATTCGGGGAATTCCTTGATTAAAGCGGTGGTGAGGATGGCTAAATCGCGTGCTGACGTGTAATGATTTTCAATGGGCAGTCCATCGCTGTTTTGAAAATGACTATTGGTCATGCCCAAGCGCGCGGCATGTTGATTCATCATTTCAGCAAATGTTGCTTCATCGCCCGCGACATGCTCGGCCAACGCCACACTCGCATCGTTGCCTGATTGAATGATGACGCCTTTCAACAGGTCTTCAATTTTGACCTGATTATTGACTTCAACAAACATACGCGAGCCTGTGGTTTCCCAGGCTTTTTGGCTGATGGTGGCCAGATCGTCCAAATGCAGGTGACCATTGGCGAGCTCCCTGAAAACGACATAAACCGTCATGATCTTGGTCAGGCTGGCGGGAGCCAATCTGGCATCGGCGTTGCTCTCCGCCATTACTTTGCCGGTATGAAAGTCCTGCAAAATATAGGCACTGGCGGCAATGGTGGGGGCTACGGGGGTGAGAATGTCGGCATTTTCTGCAGTCGCCTGAAAAGCGACAAGCTGTAAACAGAAAAATAAAACGAGATTAAGGTTTTTGGAATTAAATCTATGGAGGTAAATACTTTTAAAAAATGTCATCGCTCTCTAATGTGGAGTCAGTAAAACTTGGCATTATTGTATCATGGCATCCTGTGATTGTTTGGTTTCAGTGACAAATTGGGTATCGGTTATACCGATTGCAGCCAATTGTTGATTCAATTTATCGGCACTGGCTAATGAGTTTACCGGCCCGATTTGAACCTTATAAAGCGTCGATCTTTTATAGGTGGAAGACCTAATTTCCGGCTCAGGCAGATTATGGTCAGCCAGCTCATCCTGCAATTCCAGCGCTTTTTTTTCGCTTCTGAAAGTGCCGACTTGCAGATAAACATCCTGCGCCTGTTTTTCCGCTATTTTCTGTAATTGATGCAGGGCTTGATCCGGCGCTATCGCCTTAACTTCCACAGCCCCGGTTCCATCCATGTCCATATCCAGGGTTTTCGCGGCGGCAAAAGACAAATCCAATAAGCGCTTGCCATGATAAGGCCCTCTATCGTTAATGCGGACTATGACGCTACGATGATTTTCCAGATTGGTAACTTCGGCATAAGAAGGAATCGGCAGGGTTTTATGTGCCGCCGTCATTGCATACATGTCGAAAATTTCGCCGGTTGCGGTTTTTTTACCGTGAAATCCGGGCCCGTACCAGGAGGCAATGCCCTGTTTCAGATAGCGGGTAATACGGGGAAGAAAGCTTTCCTGTTCAGCCAGGTCTTTAGTCGTATCACCATGATTAATATGCAGTATTGTGTGATGTCTGAAGGAGTCGGCAAGCCCCCAGAGTGTTTGGCCTGCTGTTGATTTGTCTGAATTGGCGAGTGTAACGGAAGCGGATTGAGAGATGTCAGGTGACTTTATTGGGTCTGAGGAGCAACCGATTAAAATCAGGACAGATAGTGCCGGTATGAATTTTTTCATGGGAATGTGCCTTTTTTATTTAAAATAGATAGGCTTAACTGATAAACAGCCATGGCATATAAAGGACTGTGGTTATAGCGGGTAATACAATAAAAATTGTCTAAAGCCGCCCAGAGTTCTTCATTTGTTTTTTGTCCGTCAGGCTGTTGCCCGACGACTCCTTGTCCATAAGGTTGCTGTTCAAAAGCAAGCAGTTTTACTTTAGTGTCTAAAGGTAATGGCCTCGATGATATTTTTAAGTTGAGCGATTCTAAACCCCCAACTCTTAAATCCGGCTTAAGGTTGCCGATATTCAATGCCGATTTATACGCATCCTGAGACGCGGCGCCGGAAATAAACTCAACAGGTAGCGCTATAGCCTGCCCTGCCTGCCATCCGTGTCTGGCAAAATAATTGGCGACACTGGCAATGACATCACCGCTGTTATGCCAGATGTCGCGGCGTCCGTCGTTATCATAATCCGCTGCATAAACCCTGAAACTGCTGGGCATAAATTGCGGCATGCCCATGGCGCCGGCATACGAGCCGGTCGGTTCCAGCGGATTCATGCGCTCTTCTCGACAGAGCAACAAAAAATTTTCCAGTTCACTGAGAAAAAATTTGCTGCGCGGCGGATAAGCGAATCCCAGTGTTGATAAAGCATCGATAACACGATGCTTGCCTGTATTCTGACCGTAGTTGGTTTCAACGCCGATGATGGCGACAATGATTTCAGCCGGAACGCCATAGCGCTGCTCTGCGGCGGCCAAGGCCAAGCGGTTTTCCCGCCAGAATTTCACACCCCCGTCAATACGCGCTTCGGTCATAAATATTTTGCGGTATTTATACCAGGGCAATCCTTCAGCCGGTGAAGTCATTTTTTTGAGAATATCGTCATCTATCTCGACGGATTCAAACAATTCATTCAGTTCCGCTCCATTAAACCGGTGTTTTGTCACCATCGTGTCGATAAATGCCGACTCTGTCTCTTGTATTTTTGTGGCGCATGAAATAACCGTTAAACAAATACCGCCGAGCAGGAGCAAGCGAATCAGTGTGGATGTTTTGGTTTTATAAGGACGTGTTTTCATAACGGCTTGGTCTCAATTAGAGGTAACGATTCGGCAGGATTTAATACAAAGTTTTTCAACATAAAGAACACGGCGTCTTCATGATGAAGCGTTACCATTACAGTAACATGCGTTTTTTATGGGTATGAATGGACATCAGAATACCGAATCCGGCCAGCAGGGTAACAATCGATGTACCGCCGTAACTGATCAAAGGTAACGGCACGCCGACCACCGGAAGAATACCGATTACCATGCCTATGTTGACAAACACATAGACAAAAAAGGTAAAAGCCAAACTGCTTGCCAATAACCGGCAGTAAGTATCCTGAGCCTGAGACGCAATATAAAGGCAACGGCCGATAATCAGCAGGTACAGGATCAATAACCCCAGACAGCCGAACAGACCGAACTCTTCAGCAAATACGGCAAAAATAAAATCAGTGGAACTTTCCGGCAAAAAATCGAGTTCCGACTGGGTGCTGCCCAGCCAGCCTTTGCCGTAAATGCCGCCGGAGCCAATGGCGATTTTGGATTGAATGATATGGTAACCCCTGCCCAGGGGATCTGCTTCGGGATTTAAAAAAGTCAGCACCCGGTCGCGCTGATAGCCACGCATAAAATGCCATAGTATTGGCGTGAATGCCGCCAGCATCGCCGCAATGGCAAAGATAAAGCGCCAGGACAGCCCTGCAAAAAACAACACACCGGCGCCGGAACTCGCCACCAGTATCGCAGTGCCCAGATCAGGCTGCTTGGCTATCAACAAGGTAGGCACCAGAATCAGCAGAGCCGCAATAAAAAGTTGTTTTGCCTTGGGCGGCAACGGATGTTCGGACAAATACCAGGCCACCATCATCGGCGTGGTAATCTTGATCATTTCTGACGGCTGGAAGCGAAAAACCCCGAGATCCAGCCAGCGTTGCGCGCCCTTGCCTATCTGTCCCATGATCAGCACCGCGACAAGCAGGAAAATACCCAGGCCGAAAAGCAATGCCGAATAGCGCTTAAACTGATACGGATTGATGTGCGCCAATACTGTCATTAAAAGAAACGCCAGACCGATGCGCGCTGCCTGACGCACCAATATATCCATATCCTGGCTACCGGCGCTGTACAGAATCAGAAAGCTCAGCACGGAGGTAAAGAACAAGCCGATAAACAAAGGAATATCGATGTGCAGCCTTCTGAGAATAGTGCCGATAACTGAAGGCGGTTCAAAGTGTTCGCGACGGGTTTCAGTTTTCATTAGCGCCTGTTGTTACCTAAAATTCTAAAAATTACCACAAATATCACACAGACCTTATTTTTAGCCAAACTAATCCGTGACAATCGGTTGGCGGATTTTTATACCGCATTAATTATTATCTTTTAAATACTGTTTAATTATTTTCCCTGCGATAGGCGCCGCAACCGAACCGCCGTGCCCGCCGTTTTCGACAACAACAGCTACGGCAATCTTAGGATTATCTGCGGGCGCAAACGATATGAATAAAGCGTGGTCACGTAATTTGAAGTCAATGTCGTTTTCGTTGTATTTTGCGTTTTGTTTAATATTAAAAACCTGCGCCGTTCCGGTTTTGCCGGCGATCTGATAGCTGATGTCGCGTCCGATGCTTTTCGCAGTACCGCGCCCGCTATGAACCACATTGACCATCGCAGCGATAATATTATTGATATTGGCGGATTTAAGCGGAATAGATCCCTTATGGGTTTCAGGACCGGATCGGGTGGCTCTGCCGGTGACAATTTTATCAACCAGAAAAGGCGTAACGATACTGCCCCGGTTCGCCAGAGTCGCTGTCGCTCTGGCCAATTGCAAGGGCGTCACCTGATGATAACCCTGACCTATCCCGGTGATCAGGGTTTCTCCGGGATACCAAGCCTGGTTTTTTTGATTGCGCTTCCATTCACGCGACGGCAGTAATCCGGCTTTTTCACCGACCAAGTCGATACCGGTTTTTTCTCCAAAACCGAATTTCTGTAAAAAATCATGCACATGATCAATGCCCAGCGTTGCCGCCAGGCGATAAAAATACACATCGCAAGACTCGGTAATCGCCTCGTTTAAATTGACCGAACCGTGCCCGCCCTTTTTCCAGTCCCTGTATTTGTGACTGACGCCGGGCAACTGGTAATAGCCAGGGCAAAACAGTTTTTGCTGGGCGCTGATGGCGTCATACTCAAGTCCTGCCAGCGCGACAAACGGCTTCACCGTCGAACCGGGCGGGTATAAACCGCGCAGCGCCCGATTATAAAGCGGCTGATCTTCAGAAGACTGCAATGCCTGGTAAGCGTCATTGGCGATACCGACCACAAAAGGATTGGGATCAAAACCGGGGCGGCTTGCGAACACCAATACGCCACCGGTTTTAACTTCTATCGCGACGACGGCGCCGTTGTAGCCCTCCAGCGCATCATAAGCGGACTTCTGCAAATCAATGTCCAATGTCAGATAGAGATTAGCGCCTGAGTCCGGATTCGCTTCGTTCAGTGTATTGAGAGGACGAGCCTGGACATTGGTTTCTATTTCCGCATAACCGGTTTTGCCATGCAGTTCGGTTTCATAACTGCTTTCTATGCCCAGTTTGCCGATATGACTGGAACCGCGATATTCCGCTACCGGCAATTCCTTGAGTTCGGCTTCGTTAATTCGCCCGACATAGCCGACCACATGAGCAGCCAAATCACTATATGGATAGTGCCTGACCAAACGGGTACGAATATCCACACCGGGGAAATAAGGCCTGACGACGGCAAATTTTGCCAGCTCCTCTTCGCTCATACCTATTAATAAAGGCGTACTGGTGAAGCGCTTTTGACGTTTGCGTTGCTTTTGGTAGATCTCGATTTTTTCGTCAGGGATATCCAGCAGCTTTTGCAGACGCTGCAAGGTATCTTCCATGTTGGGGATTTGTTCCGGTATCAGTTCCAGGCTATAAGACGGTGTATTATCAGCCAGAATCTTGCCGTGCCTGTCATAGATAATGCCCCGGGTAGGAACCAGAGGAACGATTTTAACGCTGTTATCCTTTGCCAGCGACGCATAATGCTCATGGCCGACGATTTGCAGATATATCAGCCGAACAATCAAACCTGACGTTAGCAAAATAATAACAACGAATGAAGCAATAATACGGTTAAGAAACAGGCGGTTCTCGACTGTATTGTTTTTAACGGAATAGCGGCTGCTGGACATAGGTTATAGCGTGTTCTATTTAATGCGTCGCGCCAATCGGACAAAGCGTAGCACCGTATAAACCAAAGGCCAACAAAACGTACCGGTAAAAACAGGCAACCAGAAGGTGGCTCGAAGTTGCGCCGGATTCTGAATGTTTTTTATCAAAAAAAGCAGCAGTTGCGACAACAGCAGGCAGAAAAAAATAAACAAGCCCTGTTGAATCACCGGAAACTGGCGCAAACGCTTGTGTAATTTAAGGCAAATATAAATAACCAGTGAATAGGCAAGCGCGTATTGACCGAATAATCTGCCGGTCAATACATCGGTCAGCAAGCCGAATGTCCAGGCATGAAAAATGCCGACGCGTTCAGGTACGGCAAGCGACCAGTAAATTAGGCTCAAAAGCACCCAATCAGGATTAAAGGTAGCCAGATCAGCCGGCCAGGGCGCGATTCTCAAACACATCGCTACAAGCAGGGTAAAAATGATCCTGCCAAACCCATAATAGTTGTCATTCATCAGCATCGGCCTCCGGTACAACGGCGGGTTTTGCAACAGGCCGGGCAATTTTTTTCACAGGTAAGACCGGTTTTGAAACCGGCGGAACCGGTTTCTTCACTGCCGGGACCGGTTCTGCCTCAGCCGGAACCGGCGTTGTCGAAGTCGTCACGGGCTCTGTCACAGGCGGAACGGGTTTTGTGATCAGTGGAACAGGTGTTGATTTACTCCAGACTATCATGAGCTCTCTGTTGCGATCCAGTTGGGCTTTAGGGGTGGCGGTAATATTGGCGAAGGGCTTGTTGGGCTGCGAAGTAAACTCATCCACGGTAGCGACAGGATATCCTTGCGGAAACGTCCCGCCCAAACCCGATGTGATCAATAAATCTCCGGGGCGTATGTCTGCGTTGCTGGGTAAGAACGGTAAATTAAGCCGATTCAATTGCCCGCTGCCTACCGCTATGGTCAGCAAGCCGTTACGATTGACCTGAACCGGAATCGCGTGATTCAGGTCGGTGATCAGCATGATCTCGGAAGTGAACGGCAGTGCTCTAAAAACCTGTCCGACAACGCCATTGGCGTCCAATACCGGTTGTTGGGGATGAACACCGAAGCGCGTACCTTTGTTGACCACTACGATGTGTTCGTAAGGCGCCATATTGACGGACAGTAATTCGGCAATCAGCACCTGCTCACCCAGTTTAAACGAATTTTCCAATAACGCGCGCAAACGAATATTTTCTTTTTCGAGCGCTTCAAATTTCAACAACTGGGTTTGGTGTATGAGTTGCTCCTCGCGCAATCTTTCGTTTTCCTTTTTTAACGCCACATAAGAACTTACAGATTCGGAGGCATGCTGAACCAGCTCAGTGGGGGCATTAACCAAATATTTTAATGGGTCGACAACAACGGATAACGCCGTTCGGAGCAAGTCTAATTGTTGATTTCTGTGTTCAGTGACCAGTAAAGCAGTGGAGGCAATAACTGCCACAAGCAGGCGGGTGTTGATTGATGGACCGGTGGCAAATAAAAGTTTTATAGCAAGAGCCTCGTATCAATTAAAAAATGACGTTTTCAAAGCCGGATATTCTTAAGAAATTTATCCGTGCCGATTACATCCATGTAATCCGGCATACAAAAACGACGGGGGTGGATTGCCCTCGTCGTTACCGGACTAAACGATTTAAAGGATGTCTATCATTACTCGAGTGAAAAAGTCGATACTCCTTTTTTATCCAGCGTTTCCAGCACCATACCGCCGCCCCTGGCGACACAGGTCAACGGGTCATCGGCAATAAATACCGGCAGTCCCGTCTCTTCAGCGATCAGGCGATCAATATCTTTCAGCAATGCACCGCCGCCGGTCAGATAGATACCCCGGTTAGCCACATCGGCGCCGAGCTCGGGCGGTGTTTGTTCCAGGGCGACTTTTACCGCACCGACAATACCGGATAGCGGTTCCTGCAATGCTTCCAGGATTTCGTTACTGTTCAAAGCAAAACTGCGCGGTACACCTTCAGCGAGATTACGCCCCTTGACTTCGATTTCCCTGACTTCACTGCCGGGGTAAGCGGTACCGATTTCCAGTTTGATTCTTTCCGCCGTCGCCTCGCCAATCAAAGTACCGTAATTTCTACGCACATAATTAATGATAGCTTCGTCAAAACGATCGCCGCCGATACGCACCGAGTTTGAATAAACGATACCGTTTATTGAGATAACCGCTACTTCAGAGGTGCCGCCGCCAATATCGAGCACCATCGATCCGCACGCTTCGTCGGTAGGCAAACCGGCGCCAATAGCCGCAGACATCGGCTCTTCAATCAGATAGACCGCACGCGCACCGGCCATAGCCGCAGATTCGCGAATGGCGCGACGTTCAACCTGCGTTGAACCACAGGGCACACAGATTAGAATACGCGGACTGGGGCGCAGCAGTTTGGATTTATGAACTTTTTCTATAAAAAAACGCAGCATGCGTTCGGTAACGGCGAAATCCGCGATGACGCCGTCTTTCAAAGGGCGAATTGCCGTAATATTGCCAGGCGTACGTCCCAGCATTCGTTTTGCATCGGTACCGACTGCGGCAATCGTTTTGGAGCCGCGAATTTTGTCCTCTTTAATGGCAACAACCGACGGCTCATTAAGCACAATTCCTTGACCGGGAATGTATATCAACGTATTAGCGGTTCCTAAGTCTATTGATAGATCGTTGGAGAAAAGACCGCGAATTCTTTTGAACATTTTTACCTGTTTCCTTTAGGGAATAAAAATAGTACTACTGTATCAATCAAGCAGGTATTTGAGCAAGATATAAAGTATCATATTTATAGTAATACAGAACTACGAGCCTTTATGGAGACAAAAATGTCGTTAACTGTGGATGATGTAAAGAAAATTGCGCATTTGGCGCGCCTGGGAATTGATACCCGGGATATTGAATCGTATACCGTGGATTTATCCGGGATGCTGGATCTGATGACGCAAATGAGTAACCTAGATACGCGGGATGTCGCCCCAATGGCCCATCCCATGGATCAGGTGCAACGGTTAAGAACCGATGCAGTGACCGAAGCGGATAACCGTGAACAATTCCAGGCGATTGCGCCGCAAACCGAAGCGGGACTTTATCTCGTACCCAAAGTAATCGAATAAAGAGTGATTGAGTAAAAGGAAACACAGCATCATGCACAACAAAACAATTGCAGACTTAGCCAAAGGTCTGCGTTCAGGCGAGTTTTCCAGCGTCGAGCTGACCCAGGCCTTCCTGGACCGAATCAAACGGCATCAGTACCTGAATGCGTACATCACCGTTACCGATGAATCCGCTCTGCAAGCGGCCAAAGCCGCCGATCTCAGACTCGCAAGCGGCGACGCTGAATTGTTAACCGGCATACCGATTGCGCAAAAAGACATTTTTTGCACACAAGGCGTCAAAACGACTTGCGGCTCGAAGATGCTGGATAATTTTATAGCACCATATAACGCCACCGTGGTGGACAAACTGAATCACGCCGGTGCGGTCATGCTGGGCAAACTCAATATGGACGAGTTCGCGATGGGTTCATCGAATGAAACGAGCTTTTACGGCCCGGTCAGAAATCCCTGGAATACCGATAGCGTTCCGGGCGGGTCGTCCGGCGGTTCAGGAGCGGCAGTCGCAGCCCGTCTGGCTGTCTGCGCCACAGGCACCGATACCGGCGGCTCGATCCGCCAGCCCGCGGCTCTTTGCGGCATCACCGGTTTAAAACCGACTTACGGACGCGTATCACGATACGGCATGATTGCCTATGCCTCCAGCCTGGATCAGGGGGGACCTATGACCCGTAGCGCGGAAGATGCGGCAATCATGCTGCAGGCCATGGCCGGCTTTGATGAAAAAGATTCCACCAGCGTTGATTGCCCGGTACCGGATTATCGATCCGGCCTGAATAATTCCCTGGAAGGCCTGAAAATCGGCCTGCCTAAAGAATTTTTCGGCGAAGGCCTGAACAGTGACGTAGCTGGCGTGCTTGAGGCTGCCATCAGTGAATACCGTCGCCTGGGCGCGGAAATAAAAGAAATTTCCATGCCCAACCTGAAATTGGCGATTCCCGCTTATTATGTCATTGCGCCTGCCGAATGTTCGGCCAACCTGTCGCGTTTTGACGGCGTGCGTTTCGGATACCGTTGTGATTCTCCCGTCGACCTGACCGATTTATACACCCGCTCGCGTGGCGAAGGTTTCGGCAAAGAAGTCAAGCGCCGCATTTTAATGGGCACTTATGCCCTGTCGGCCGGTTATTACGATGCCTATTATATTAAAGCGCAAAAAGTCCGCCGCCTGATCAGCGAGGATTTTAAAAATGCTTTATCGGAAGTTGATGTGATTATGGGGCCGGTCACCCCGACGACGGCCTTCGGCATTGGCGAGAAGATCGGCAACCCGATTGAAATGTATTTGTCCGATATTTATACCATCGCCATTAACTTGGCCGGAGTGCCGGCGATGTCCATCCCTGCCGGATTTACCGGCGGTAAGCCGGTGGGTCTGCAAATCATCGGCAATTATTTTGCCGAAGACAGATTACTGAATATCGCTCACCGGTATCAGCAAGTCACCGATTGGCATCTGCAAATTCCTAACGGTTTTGAGTAAGCGACCATGACCGCCATCACACAACTTTCCCAATTGGATTTAGACGCCACTTACAGCTATGCCGATTATTTGACTTGGCAACTGGAAGAAACCGTTGAATTAATCCGCGGCAAGATCATGTTGATGTCGCCCGCTCCAAGCTTAAAGCATCAGCGTGTTATTACCAACCTGGGCGGATTGCTTTACACGTTTTTTCATAAAAAAACCTGCAAATTATTTTACGCCCCGTTTGATGTGCGTCTCTACGACAGCAAAAAATCCGTGGTTGCCAATCAAGACATTTTTAGCGTGGTGCAACCCGACCTCTGTGTCATTTGCGATAACAATAAATTGACCGAACAAGGCTGTAGCGGCGCGCCGGATTGGATTATTGAAATCCTGTCCCCCGGTAACAGTAAAAAAGAAATGCATCTGAAATACGAGCTATATCAGGAAAACGGCGTCACCGAATATTGGCTGGTCTACCCTTACGAACAGGCCGTTTACCAATTTGTGCTGAATTCCGAAACCAATCTTTACCAGTTATTCGCGATGTACGCGGGCGACGACATTGCCAAACCTTATCTTTTTCCTGATCTCGCTATTGATCTGACGGATGTATTTGCTGAATAAACCACTTTAAGAAAATTATTATGACGACTTCAACTTCTCAATGGGAAACAGTAATCGGCCTGGAAATTCACACCCAATTAGCCACCAAATCGAAAATTTTTTCCGGTGCATCCACCGCCTATGGGGCCGAACCCAATACCCAGGCCTGTGCCGTTGATTTAGGACTGCCCGGCGTATTACCGGTTTTGAATAAAGAGGCCGTGCGCATGGCCGTCATTTTCGGCATGGCTATCGAAGCGCAGATTGCGCCTTATTCGGTTTTTGCCAGAAAAAACTATTTTTATCCCGATCTACCGAAAGGCTATCAAATCAGCCAATTTGAATTACCGATAGTAGGAAACGGGCATCTGGATATTGAAGTTGACGGCGCAACTAAACGCATCGGTATCACCCGCGCCCATCTGGAAGAGGATGCCGGCAAATCCCTGCATGAAAATTTCCACGGTCTGACAGGCATCGATTTAAACCGTGCCGGCACCCCGCTTTTGGAAATCGTTTCCGAACCGGATATGCGTTCGGCAAAAGAAGCTGTGGCTTACATGCGTAAACTGCATGAACTGGTGCGTTATCTGGGTATCTGCGACGGCAATATGCAGGAAGGCTCGTTTCGCTGCGACGCCAACGTATCGGTTCGCCCCAAAGGCCAAAAGGAATTCGGCACACGCGCCGAAATTAAAAATATCAACTCGTTCAAATTTGTCGAAAAAGCGATTAATCATGAGGTTGAGCGGCAAATTGAATTACTGGAAAGCGGCGGTAAAGTCGTTCAGGAAACCCGCCTGTACGATTCGGTAAAAGATGAAACCCGCTCCATGCGCAGCAAGGAAGAAGCCAATGACTACCGTTACTTCCCCGATCCTGATTTGTTGCCGGTATTTATTGATGAAGACTTCAAAACCGAAATAAAAGCGGCTTTGCCGGAATTACCGGACGCCAAGAAACAACGCTTTAAAGATAGCTACGGCTTAGATGAAGAAAGCGCCACCATTCTGACCTCCTCTCGCCCACTGGCTGATTATTTCGAAGCTGTCGTCAAAGCATCGGCCTCTGAAGCAAAACTGTGCGCCAACTGGATAACCGGCGAGCTTTCCGCCGCGCTCAATAAAGCCGGACTAGATATTACAGAATCACCGGTCAGCCATGAACGTCTCGCAGGTTTATTGGCCCGCATCAGCGACGAGACCATTTCCGGAAAAATCGCCAAGCAGGTATTTGAAGAACTGTGGCAAGGTTCATCGACCGCCGATGACATCATTGCCGCCAAAGGCTTGAAACAAATCACCGATACCGGCGCGATAGAGGCCATCATCGACAAAATCATCGCCGACAATCCCGGTCAGGTCGAACAATACCGTAGCGGCAAGGATAAAGTATTCGGATTTTTTGTCGGCCAAGTCATGAAAGAAATGCAGGGCAAAGCCAGTCCCGGTGAAGTCAATAAAATGCTAAAGGATAAGTTGAAATAATCACTCGGGTCGGAAGGTGGAATTGCCCCGCCACCTCCCTGCCCGACCGGCAATTTATGCCGCGATAACGCCGTTACAAGCGTCGGGCTTCCAACCCAGTAGAATCGAGCAGGCTATTCTCCTAGAAACTGCTTGGTTACCCTAAACGAAAACACCATTGGCTTAATCAGGTAATACTTTACCAAAGCCGGCAATTTTGAGAACATGCCCACAACTTTGAGAATCTAATCAGTGATAAAATTAAGAATGTAAACAGGTATGGATCATCACAAAATTGAGCTGTATTCTGTCGATATTATGATCATGCTGATAGACGATCAGGCGATTGTCGGCAAACTGATACAAAATATGCTCACCGATCAATCCGACATCAGTTTTCATTATTGCCATAACCCGCTGTTGGCCATTCAAGAGACCCGGAGCATTCAACCGACAGTTATTTTGCTGGACCTGATAATGCCGGAACTGAGCGGTATGCAACTGCTGAAAAAAATACGCGAGACGCCGTCAACACAGGATATTCCGGTAATTATGCTGTCCATCGAAGACGATCCTGCCACCAAAGTCCAAGCCTTTGAATATGGCGCCAATGATTACTTGGTCAAATTGCCGGACAAAATCGAATTAATCGCCCGCCTTCGTTACCATTCCAAAGCTTACATTCACAAGTTGCAGCGCGACCGGATTTTTGAAGCCCTGCAAAAAACGCAAGCCGAACTGGAAAAACAGAATATCGAACTATTGCATCTGAGCCAGTTGGACAGCATGACCGAAATTGCCAATCGGCGTTATTTCGACCAATGCATCCTCATTGAATTGAAGCGCGCTTTGCGTAATCGGCGGGCTATGTCGGTAATCATGCTGGATATCGATCATTTTAAAACTTATAACGATACTTACGGGCATTTGCAAGGCGACGACTGCATACAAAGGATTGTCGCTATTACCAAGCAACAAAAGCATCGTCCCGCCGATCTGCTCGCACGCTACGGCGGCGAAGAATTTGTCTTGCTGCTCCCTGAAACCGAACTGGCCGGCGCGGTTAAAATTGCCGAAGCCATCCGCGCCGCTATTGAAGCCGAGCAGATTCCTCACCGGGGCTCCCTGACCGCCGATTATGTCACCGTCAGCTTAGGTGTGACCGGCGGTCTGCCCTGCGCCGATGACACCCCGGAAAAATGGCTTCAGCACGCCGACGAGATGCTTTATAAAGCCAAACAGTCGGGCCGCAATCAAGTGCAATTTATCGCGTTGCCGTCAGATGATGAAACTGAATGATTTTAAAAGCCTGTTGACCCGATATACCGGATTAGCGATGACCGGGAACGATCAGGACAAACTGCTGAAGTTCCTGAACAACCGGCTGTTGGAACTGAAGCTGGCCGATCTTTCCGACTATCTCGACATGTTAGCCGCCAACACCTTGGCCGCCGATCAGGAATGGCAGGCCGTCGTCCAGGCGTTAACGGTGCCGGAAAGTTTTTTTCTGCGCGATAAGGGCCAGATGAACATCCTGCAAAACCATATTTTGCCGGAACTGATTCAGCGTAATCAACAGAGTCGGCAGTTGCGGATCTGGAGCGCCGGCTGTTCTACCGGCGAAGAGCCCTATTCATTGGCTTTGTTGTTGCACAAACTATTGCCGGACGCACACGAGTGGGATGTATTGATTCTGGGTACGGACATTAACGACAAAGTCCTGACCAAAGCACGGGCGGGGCTGTATTCGACCTGGTCATTACGCGATATTGAACCGGAAATACTGGGTCATTTCCAACCCGAAGCGCACGGCCTGTTGTCATTGGATGCTTCAATACGCGAAAAGGTAAGTTTCCGGCGCGTCAATTTATTGCAAACGCCGTTCCCCGACCTTGAGATCAATAACATCGACCTGATTTTATGCCGCAATGTCTTTATTTATTTCGATCCTGAGGCAATCGCCACAGTACTGGAAAAATTCGTGCCCACCCTCAAGCCGGACGGCTATCTGATAACCGGCCACGGCGAGCTTTACCAGCAATCGCTGAATGGTTTGCGGACACGGCTGTTTTTAGAATCCGTGGTTTATCAACGTACGCCCCATACGAGACCGGAGCATTGGTCGTTGCCGCTGCCAAAGCGCCCCCTAAGCCCGGTTATTGCCGTTGCCGCCCCATCGAAACAAGCGGCGTTTGAAGAAAAGCGTGATACAACAACCGAACTGAGCGACGCTTATCAGCGCGGCGACTATCCCGCCGTACTGGCGACAGCCCAAAAAAAATTATTGCAAACCGTTGATTTTGAATCGTACTACTGGTCGGCGAAGGCCTATGCCAGCTTAGGCCAATACCATACAGCGGAAACCCGCCTGCAGTCCGCGCTGGCCTTAGATGCCCGGTCGGCGCGATGCTATTATCTGCTGGCCCATATCAAAGAATCCCAGAGTGAAATTGAGCAAGCCGAATTATTGTTAAACCAAGTGATTGCGCTGGACGAGACCTTTATTCCGGCTTACCTGGAATTAGCGGTGTTATACGAACAGGATGATGAGCAAAAACACCGGGAAATGCGTGAACAGGCCCTGCGACTGTTAAACCGATTGCCGTCCGAACATTATTTTGCGGATTACGACGCCCATGCCGGTGATCTTATCCGGCAATTACAGCAAGCCTGAGGGGCTGTTAATCGTGTCTGATTCATTACCCGTGTCTACAGCATTCAAGGCGACTGAAGCGTATTTTGTATTTGCGTTAAACCGTTATTTTTACGCGGTTTCCGTCAATGTCGTCCAGGAAGTCGTCTATTTGCCTGAATTGACCTTATTAGCAACGGCTTCAGCCGATGTCGTCGGGATTTTTGATTTACGCGGCGCGCTCATCCCGGTCCTGGATTTGCGCTTGCGTCTTCAACAGCCTTGTCAGCGCTATCAAACCAGCGACGTGGTGATTATCATGCGGGTTGCCGGGCAAACCTTCGGCGTCATTGTTAATGAAGTTTATGACGTCTGCACCGCTGACTCGGCGCATGATAACCCGTTATTATACTCGACCCGGATTAACGCCGAATTGTCGGAGTTGCTGTTAATCGGCAGCCTGAAAAAAGACGACATGATTATCACGCTGATCAATCCTGAAGCCTTGTTACAGCAAACCTTTTTCACGGCCTCCGAAGCCATTACCGAATACAACGATTTCTATACCCGCGCAGCGCAGGAAGACCGCGCGGTTTTTGCATTGCGGGCGGAACAGTTAAAATGGCGGGAGAACCGCGAGGATGTCAGCGTTCACCTGGCGCTGGCCGTGATTATGCTGAACGATGAGTATTTCGGCATTGATTTGCTGAGCGTGTGCGAATTCGCCAATATTGACGATATTGTACCGATTCCCTGCACGCCCGAGCATATTCTCGGCTGTCTTAATTTACGCGGCAATGTCATCACCTTGATGGACATACGCCGCGCCATCCATTTACCGCAAAGACCGGCGCAAACCGAGAGCAAAGCGGTGGTCATTAACAGCCCGGACGATTTCGCCGTTGCCGTTATCGTTGATAGGGTTCTGGAAGTCATTTATGTCAATCCGCAAAAAATCACGCCGTTACCGACGTCTGTCGCATCGTTTAGCGGTGATTATTTGACGGGAGAAATGCCTTATCAAGACAAATTACTGACGCTGATAGACCTTAACCTGATTCTGGAAAAAGGCGAACTGGTTGTGGAGGAAGAAGTTTAAGAGTAACTAAGATAACTCGCAAAAATAAACCGCCACGGATTGACGCTCGTTCCCAAGCTCTAGCTCTCATCGTTATACACAAGTCTGTGGGAGCACGTCATTCCGGCATGGATTGCCGGAATCCAGGACACAGGGATGTGTTCGAAGTTACCGTCCATGGCACTGGATACCCGCTTCCGGGCGGGTATGACGACACTTGTGTATAACGATGAGAGCTCTAGCTTCCAGAATTCTCGAAGCTAGAGCTTCTCGGATTTGGGTTCCCAAGCCAGAGCTTGGGAACCAGCGGAATGAATACTTTCACAGCTTCCGGCGCTTGGAAACGAGCTAAAACCCGCTAGCCTGAGCCGTTTCACACATAACAAAGTCATGCCTAACAGAGTAAAACCCATGCGTATCGCCAAACAAAAACTCACTCATCACCTCGTTATTTTATTTCTGCTCGCTTCCGTGTTACCCATCGGCTTAATTGGTTTCTGGAGTTACCAGTTCGGCAAGGAGGCCCTAAAAGCGCAGTTTCTCAATGATTATACGGCGATTGCGCAGGCCAAGGCCCAAACCATCAGTCAGTATTTGGACGCCGAAGTGATGCGCATCCAGGATTTCGCATTAGATAGCGATATTTATCGATTGCTGGAACAAAGTTCCGGTAATGCCGTTATCTCCGAACAGCTGGCGGAACAGTGGCATACGCTGCTAAAAACCAAAACGGCATTAGCCAAAGCCGACCGGGGAAACGGTTATTACGAGACCTTGGTTCTGGATGCCAAAGGTCGTGTGCTGGCTTCTACCGATGAAAAATCGATAGGCCGCGACGAATCGGAAAACGATATGTTTAGCGGCGCGCTCGATGGCGTTCATATCAAGGATGTCTATTACCACACCGCCGATAAACAGCATGGTTTTGCGGTTTCGGCGCCGATTAAGCATCGCGATACCGGCAAGGTCATCGGCATTATCGCCAATCGATTAAGCCTGGCGGCGCTGAGCGCAATCACCACGAACAGGCAAGGGTTGCGGGAAACGGGCGAAGCTTACATCGTCAATAAAAACAGCTACATGATTACCCCGTCCCGGTTTATCGAAAATGCCGTATTACAACAAAAAGTCGATAGCAAACCGGTGCGCCTGTTCCATACGCAACAGCAAAATATGGCCGGACTGTACCCCGATTATCGCAATATGCCGATCGTCGGCGTATCCGACGGCCTGCTTATCAACAAGCATTACGATTTAGGCTGGCTGCTGCTGGTGGAAATTGACGAACCCGAAGCGAATGCCGAAATCATTCAACTGCGCAACTGGGTGTTGCTGTTCGCGCTGGCGAGCGGCGCAGTGGCTGCCGCAACGGGGCTGATTTACGGGCGGTTTTTAAGCCGCCCGATCAGCAGGACGACGGCGGAGATTTTCACCACATCCAGCGAATTGTCGATCACCACCGACGAACATGAACGCACAGCGGCCCAGCAAGCGGTTGCCGTGAATGAAACCAGCGCGACGATGAACGAACTGGGGCGTTCGGCGCAACAATCCATCTTGCAGGCCGATGCCGCCAACCAGGATGCCCAACAAGCCGTCAATAACGCCCAGGAAGGCGCGCAAACCATGCAGGAAATGCTCGCCAGCATGGCAACGCTCAGCACTAAGGTCGATCATATCGGCTCGCAAATTGTTCGCTTAAGCGAGCAAACCAGCCAGATCGGCCATGTGACCGATGCGGTCAAGGATATTGCCAATCAAACCAATCTATTGGCATTGAATGCCGCCGTTGAAGCCACCCGGGCAGGCGAGCACGGCAAAGGCTTTACCGTGGTTTCCCAGGAAATCAGGAAATTAGCCGAACAAAGCAAGAAATCCGCCGAACATATCAGCAACCTGTTGGAGAACATCCAGAAAGTCACCAATATTACCGTGCTGGCAGCCGAAGCCGGCGCGCAAACCGCACAGCAAAGCAGCAAACAAGCCGAAAACGCGCAACGCTGTTTTGCCGCCCTGTCCGATGCCGTCAACAACATTGCCGATGTCTTGCAGCAAATTTCCTTAACCGCCAAACAGCAGGCCAACGCGACTAATCAAGTAGTGGACGCCATGAATATGCTCAACACCGGCGCTAAAGAAACCGCCAACGGCATTACCCAAAGCAAACTGGCTATTCAAAACCTGAATAAAGCCGCCGGGCAACTGCAAGAAATGATTTAACGCCATGATAGACGATCCCGATCTGCGGCTCATGTTTAAGGTGGAATGCGAGGAGCGTCTACAAAACCTGGAGCAGCATTTATTGCAGTTGGAAAAACAACCGGAGTTCGCCGTACACCTCGACGAGGTTTTTCGTGAAGCGCACAGTTTAAAAGGCTTGGCGCGGATGCTCAACGTCAAGAAAATGGAGCAGGTCGCGCATCACTTTGAAACCGTTTTAAAAGCCGCTCTCCAGAATGACCGCCCCTTGACAGCCTGCGTGATCGAACGCTTGTATCACGGCGTCGACGACTTGCGGGCTTTGGCGAGCGAAGCTGTTACCGGCGTGGCGCATCCGAAAACCTTGGGCGATATTTTGTCGCAATTGGAAGAGGAGAGAGTCGGCGCCCGTACCGAGATGACTCCTTCGTCCGAACCAATTGCGCAAGATAATGGCGCGACCACGGCGGATGAACCGATAGCCGCCGACCCGTTGGTCAGCGCTGCAAAAACCGCCGATGAACCGGCTCATGCCGAGGCGGTCGCTTACCCTGCGCCCGACTCAGGCTTGCATGCCGCCAAAATTGACACCATCCGAGTCAGCACGCAGCAACTGGATAGTTTAATGACCCATGTCAGCGAGTTAACCGTCAATAAAAACCGCCTAGCGCAACGCCTAAATGACATCAATGACATTATTTTTCTATGGGACGAATGGAAACAGCAAATCCGCCCTTTGCACGCCGCCCCCGATGCGATTAACCTGGAAACGCGCCTGCAGCAATTGCGCAGCCAGCTCTATGAAGACAACAACCGCATCGATTACCTGAACAATGAAATCGGTTCAGGCATACGCGCTATCCGGCTGTTGCCGCTCTCGACCACATTCAACCTGTTCCCGCGCATGGTGCGCGACATTGCCAAACAACAGCACAAGAGCGTTAACCTGCTGATTGACGGCGAAGATACGGTAGCGGACAAGCGCGTTATCGAAGAGCTCAAAGACCCGTTAATGCACCTGATCCGCAACGCCATCGATCATGCCATTGAAGCGCCCGAACAGCGGCGCTTACAAGGCAAACCCGAGCAAGGCGTCATCCGTCTGAGCGCCTGCCAAACCCCGACCAACATTATTATCAGCGTCAAAGACGACGGCGCGGGCATTGATGCTGAAAAAATCAAGCGCCATGCCCTACAAAGAAAACTCTATCGGGCTGATGAACTGGCGGCGATGAGCGAGCAGCAATTGCAGGAATTGATTTTCAGCCAGGGTTTTTCCACGGCCGACCAGATTAACGATATTTCCGGACGCGGCTTGGGCATGGCGATTGTGCGCAGTAAAATCGAGCAATTAAAAGGCCATATCGACATTGAATCGGTCCTACAACAAGGCACGCTGATACAGATTGTCTTGCCGATTACGCTGACAACCACGAAAGTCGTTATTATCGAATTGCAAAAGCGTTACTATGCCGTCCCTGTGGAAGCCATAGAACGCATCCGAAGCGTCACCGCCGAACAGGTTTTCAGCATCGACGGCCACCCTACCCTGTTGCAGGAAAACCAGGCGGTTTCGGTAGCGCATTTAACCGACCTGCTCGAATTGCCGGAACAACCGTCCAGGCAACGGCAATGGCTGGCTGTGATCATCGCCGTCAAACAGGGGCGCATTGCCTTACTGGTCGACAACCTGATCGATGAGCAGGAAGTCCTGCTCAAACCAATGGGCGGCGTATTAAAAAGAGTGCGCAACATCAGCGGCGTGACCGTGCTGGGCAACGGCGAAGTGTGCATTATCTTAAACCCCCATGATTTGGTCAGGGCCGCTTACGGCAAAAAACGGCCGCTGCCGGTGCCGCCGACTGCCAAAGCGGATAAGCCGACCGTGACTAAAAACCGGCGGATTCTCTACGCAGAAGACTCGATCACCACCCGCACGCAAATAAAGCGCGTTCTGGAAAAAGCCGGTTTTATCGTAACCGCCGCCGTAGATGGTCGCGACGCCTACGAAAAACTGAGCGGCGATCAATTTGCCGCAGTCGTCAGCGACGTCACGATGCCGAATGTGGACGGCCTGATGTTGACGGAAAAAATCCGCCGCCAGCCGCGTTACCAAACCCTGCCGATTATTTTACTCAGCGCCATGGGCGAGACCGTCGACCGGGAGCGGGCATTTGAGCTCGGCGCGAATGCCTATTTAAGCAAAAGCGCGTTTGATCAGCGGCTATTGCTGGACACCTTGAAAACCCTTGTTTAGCCAGGAGTGATTACGTTGATTCGCGTGTTTTTAGTTGATGGTTCCCCACCGATTGTATCGCTGTTAAAAAAAATACTGGAGCGGTTCCCCGACATCACCGTTGTCGGCACGGCCGAGAACGGTCGACAAGCGCTGGAACTCATTCCGCAGCTCAAACCGGATGTCATTTGCAGTGAAGCCTATTTACCGGGGATGGAAGGATTAGCGTTGATCCAACAGCTCATGGATATTTGCCCGACACCGATTTTAATCGTCAGCAGCCCGGCGCGTGACCGTCATCAGGAACTGATAACGCGTTTTTTCGAAGCAGGCGTTATTGATGTGCTGGCAAAACCCACTTTGGCGACAGGTTTTGAGGAACCCCAGTTTGCACGGGAATTGGCCCGCAAGATAAAAGTGCTGGCTGGCGTGTCGGTGTTCAGGCGCAAGGCGCAGACCCCGCCGTCGCCGGTATTGCCGCTCGCCGTTGCCGAGCCGTACTTAAAGATACTGGTGATCGGCGCTTCAACCGGAGGCCCCCAGGCCTTCGAAGCGGTATTATCAAAACTGCCGGCCAATTACCCGTTTCCGGTCATCTGCGTGCAGCATATCAGCAAAGGCTTTCTCGACTCATTTATTCTCTGGCTGACCGACAAGGTTAAATTGCCGGTCACGGTAGCCAAGGCAGGCGAAAAACCGGAGCTTGGACGTATTTATTTCGCCCCCGACGACGCCAACCTGGAACTGGATGCGCAAGGCCGTTTTCATCTTAGCCTGACACCCGATAGCCTGTATTACCCATCGGTGGATGTAACCTTGCATTCGCTGGCGCGCTATTACCGCAGCAAAGCCATCGCAGTATTACTAACCGGCATGGGCGATGACGGCGCCAGCGGTTTAAAAGCCATCGCTGACGCCGGCGGCCTGACTATCGCCCAGGACGAAGCCAGTTCCGTCGTGTTCGGCATGCCGAAAGCCGCTATCGAAACCGGGGCGGCGCAAAAAATATTAAATATCGGACAAATTGGAGACATGCTCTGTCATCAACTCAACCCGCGCTCGGAAAAATACCTGAAAACCGAGCCGTGGGCTTAAGGTAACTCGCATTAAATATCCCCCGCTCTCCTTGCGGTTGGATATATTATGCGTTGATATAAAGCCTAACCTCCACGTTGAAAATATTGGCTACCCACTTTAGGCGGAACAGTTTAAGGTTAAGCCGTTCGTAGTGAGCCTGCCGGATCAGCCGTTTCCGGCAGCTTCCTGGAATTATTCCACTGAAAAATCACGCATCATACCCATGTCTTCGTGCTCAAGATTGTGGCAGTGATACATAAACAAGCCTTTAAAATCCTGGAAGGGCTTAATGATGCGAACTTTCTCACCGGGCATAACCAGTACGGTGTCTTTCAGGCCGCTTTCAATAAAGCCTTCACGTACGCTCGCATAATCGTCATCGCTGTCGGCATCAATACTGCGGCTGACAATCTGGAAAGACTGCCCGTGTAAATGTATCGGATGGGCCATACTCATCATCATGCCCATACCACCCATTCCACCGCCCATACCGCCCATGCCTCCCATAGTGCCGTGTCGCATACCACCCATGCCGCGACCATGACGCATACCTCCCATGCCCATGCCGCCCATCATGCCGCCGCTTTGCTGTTCTTCGCCCTGCTCTTCCGGTGCGGCGGATGAATTACCGTGACCGCCACCGCCGCCGTGCGCATGGAAAATTTCCATTAACTGAATGGTATTAACCCGAATTCTTTCAATGTCCTGAATATCATTGTAGGCATAAGGACGGCCGTTCAAGACCATGGACATGTGGCCTTCGGTAATGCCGATGGGAACCGGTTTCTCGGGATTGGCGGTGTCGGAAATTTTATGCCAATTGATAGTTGATAATGTTGTCGGAAGCTTCGGGCTATCGCTGACTTTTCGCGTCACGCGGGCCGTAAAAATCGGATAATCACTGCCGACCGGCAAGCTGCCGGAGTGCATCATCATGCCCATTTTCGGCAACACGCCGGAAAAAGCCAGGCTGCGCATGACCAATTGCGAGCCTTCGCCGCGACCGCTGAAATCCGCCCAGACATCCAAACGTTCACCGGGCGCCAACATGACGTAAGGCTTGGTTTCCGGTTTTTCCAGCAAGCCGCCGTCGACGCCGATGACGGTAATGGGTGTGCCGTCATCCCAGGCCAGTTTGTAAATACGCGCCGTAGAGCCGTTTAAAACACGTAGTCGATACGCCCGGCTGGCGACATCGATATGAAAGTCGGGCCGCCCGTTAACCAAAATGCGGTCACCGTAAAAACCGGTCATCCGGTCATGCATATTACGCACATAAATCAGCTGGTTTTGCTCATCGAAAACACGGTCCTGAATGACGATAGGGATTTCGTATTCACCGGAAGGTAATTCCAGTGCGGCCTCTTCCTGGTCATGAACAAACAAGGCGCCGGCAAGCCCGTGATAAACCTGCTTTGCGGTCGTTTCATGTGGATGAGGATGATAAATATTCATGCTGGCGCGGTTCAGCACTTCAAATTCATACACCAGCTTTTCGCCGGGGTCGATCGCATACAGTGGATGTCCGTCCATATTGGCCGGAACATGCAGGCCATGCCAGTGGGTAACCGTGGGTTCCGCGAGTTGATTATGCAAATGAATACGTACTTTCTGGCCTTTTTGCAAACGGAGTACCGGCCCCAGATAGGAGCCCTTTATTTCTGTCAGTGTATCCGGCGGGCCTTGTAATAATTTTGCCGAATATTGCTGCACTCGGGTCTGTTCACCGGGCAGGATGGACACGGAAGTTGATTTGCAAAAAAGCTCCAGCTCAACATCCGGCTTAAAATTTGCAGAGGCCCGGTTGGGCGTCATTTTCGGCATGGCCTGCATGCCGCCCATTGACCCCATGCCTTCCATGGCGCGTAATACGGAGGGAGCTCCTGCAAATGCGAGCAAACCGATACTGGAATCTCTCAGGAATCGACGACGGGAATACTTGTTAAAATCAGACATAAAATCTCCTCGGACGGAACCGTCTTTATTATGCACCTGTGCCGAAACGGCAAGGCGTACCCGGATTTTATATTAGAAAACCATTATACTCAAGCAAGTCGATATTATTTGACCTCACCACTCTATCGCAATTAATTTTATAACTTACATAAAATCAATCATTTAAAAATAAACTTAGGTTGTTTATGGTAATTTTTACCGCAAGCATTGCCGATTACCGCCCTCATTATCCGGTTATTTTTCTCGCCGTTTTTTGTCCTTTTCCGCTGCAAGATAGCTTTGCGCCGAGGCCAACCATTCCGCAGTATATTGATTGTTAAAACGCTGATGTAATTTCTCTATATCGTCTATCAGCAACTGGGCGAGCACATAGGCGATATGATCGGGCATTTGCGGATAAATATGGACATTGACTTTTTTTGTAACCGTCAGTGGAATGGATTGTTCAGAGGCGTCAACGCCGAGAAAGCGGTAAATGGATTTGATTAATTGTTTCGGCGTATCCCGGACCTGCTCATAAAAACCAACAAAAATTTGCGACGCCGGATAAAAGTTTTCCCATTGCTCGAGGTTCTTTAAATAACGCGAACTCGCCAAGTGTTTTGAATCCATTAGAAATTTAATAACCTGCTCTTCATCAACCGTATGCAGTCCTTCATGTCCAAATCTCTCACTATGAAACATGGCGACATCGGACCACATACGGTCAATCGGGTTACGCATCAGGTAGATAATTTTGCTGTTGGGCATGAGGGCATGCACCTTTGCCACTTTCTTTTCCGGCAATATCGAATACCGTGGCGTTGTTTCACCGACAATTTGATTATTATCCGGCGTAAACAGCGACACATACCAGTTTTGGGTACGCAGAAAAAAATAGTAACGGACATACCATGAGAGTGTCTGCTGTCCCGCCCGCACTTTCCGGTAATCGCGCAACATCCGATTCTTTGCCCAATGGCGTATGGAATGTTCCGGTGCAAATAGCAGGAAGTAGAAAGGAATTAAGGGTGGAAAATCAAAAAAATGAATTTCTTTTTCGGGGGGCAACCATATCTGAGGGTGACTTCTCAAATTACGATCCAACCAGGTTGTGCCCGATTTTTGAGCACCAATTACAAGAAAATCGGGAATCATCTTTATTGTTTTTTAGAATATGATGGGGCGCCGTTAACCCAAAAAATTTCGCCCTGTTTTACAGCCGTAAAACAGGGTAACCAGACACTGTTGTATATTATGAACGAATAAAAACTGAAAAGGTTATTTTCGGTTGGGTCAGGCACCCTTACCGGAACCGGCATTGGCCGGGCATTTAACAAGCCGGGAGAATCAGAGTGAATGCTTAATCCGGCAAACATTGCAGCATTACCAGCACAAGAACGACGGCTTTCAGCCAAGCCAAATCATTCCGGTATCGGCAGACGATTATACAGCATGAAGCTAATCCGTGTCTTAATCGCCAAATAAACCGGCGAGTTAAAATCGACCAATCGTCACTTGGTGAACCACCGGGCGATACCCTGCTTAAAGCGCATTTCCATCTTCAGCAGCCGGCGTAAGCCTTTGCGCCACCAGGGCAAAGTTACAGCATTGCTGTCCCGCCAGGCCAGCAGCTCATCGAGGGCCCGCTCCGGCGTGGTATACCTGTCGGTGGTCCGGCTGATATAGGTGGGATACAAGATCAATACCCCGGCAACCAATTCATCCAGCATCAGTCTGCGTGTCCGCCGGGCTATCGGCAGCACGTCTTGCGTCAAGCCCCACCCGGCATAAAAAGGCAATCCGTAGCAGACCACTTGCTTGCCGCGCAGCAACGCCTCAAACCCCGTCAGCGACGTAAGCACATGAACTTCATCGACCTCAGACAACATTTTTCCCATAGCTACATCGACGACTATTTCATCACACCAGCGAGTCGCGTCATCTTCCCCCTGCCCCTTGTTTCTAAGGCCCGCCACGACATCGGGATGCGGCTTATAGACGATATAGGCCTGGGGATTGGCTTCGCGCACGGCTTTTAATAAATCAAGATTCCTGCGTATACCGGGCGCGCCAAAGGCAAGCGAAGCGTCGGACTCCACTTGCCCCGGCACCAGAATCACCGGCTTTGTTTTATCAGATTCGGACAGACAAGCTCTATCAGGCCGCCGCCAACTTGCCGTGCCCACGTTATACTTAGTCAATGCTTGCGCCACCAAGCGCTCACGTAACAGCTCCGCGCGATGAGTCAACTCGTCATCGAAGCAGGTATAAAGCAAAATGTGCTCCAAATCGGAAGGCGCCGTGGCATCATAATAAATTCCCCGCGTATCCATTGCCCAGGAAAGTGGACGAACCAAATCGGCACCTAATCCGACCGAACGGATAAACCCATCCTCCAGTCGTACAATTTGCGGATTTCCGCCTTTTGAGACGTCATTGGCAGGCATGGGACCAGGATCTTTGCGGCTCCACACAACGCAGGTCGCACCCTCGGACATTTGAGCCGGATGCTGATCAAATAAAACCGTACTGCCTTGAAAAAAACGCCGCACTATCGATTTTTTGTAAGTTGAAAAACCCTGCGCATAAACAGTTCGCGGAAATCGTTCACGCATACGTCGTTGCAGACCCATCCATTCGATCAAGCGTTCCGGCTCACAAGGTTTTTTGGTTTCCGGGTCGATATAGCGGGCATATTCAACCAGCGCCGCATAAACCAGGTTTTCTAGCGGCACCGGCAGTCGCCTTTCAGGCGCAGGAAGTTCATCGTGCGTCAGCCCCCAACCGGCATAAAACGGCATGCCGAAAGTGCGCACCCGCTTGCCCCACAACAAGCCTTCAAACCCCAGCTGTGAAGTGACGCAATAAACGGCCTCCGCATGTTCAATCACCGAGACGGGATGCAGGTCGTCCGCCAGCACTCTGATGCGAGGGTTTGCAGCCAAAGCATCCGAATCAAAATGTCCGCGCCGGCGTCTCTCCGAGTAAGCCTTAATCAATACCGTACAATGCGGATTTTCTTGCAGGGCGGCCTCCAGCATAGCTTGAAAAACGGCCTTATCGGCAAGACCGTACCGGATTGAATGACACCCCGGCGCTTCATCGACAACCAAGACATAGCGAGCGGGTAGCTCGGCGGCATATTCCCGTGTGTGGTTATATTTGGACACCCGCGCTGTCCGCCAGGCCGCCATAAGTGCTTGAGCCCGGGATTGCTGGGCTTTTGAACAGGCCCCGGCAATTAATGCTTCAAGCCGCGAGGGTCGCGTTGCATCGTAATACATACCCAGATCATCGACCACTATCGAAAGCGGCGGCTCTGTCCTGTCTACCGAACGGAGAAAACCGTCGTCAAGTCGCAACAAGCCTGATTGATGCCGTTTGACAAAAGCCGAGGCAAACAAGGCAGCGGGTTGATTGCCCCAGGCGACCATGCCGCCATATGATTCGCCGTCAGGTATTATCCAGCGGAATTTAACCGCTACGCCAAGCAGGTCGGACAGGTTAGGTAAAACACTCAGCGAATATGAGATTGTAATGAGGGGGGCGTTGATTTCGACCGAAGTCATTGGCTGCTGCATGAGGCGTGTTTTGAATTCACTGTATCAAGTTTGCATAAGCACGTTGCGCTTCACCGGCCAGTTCACGCATTTTTACTTCGGCGTTTTGCAAAAGAGTCTGCCGCAGCGGTTCATCCTGAACCAGGCTTAAAATAGCCTCGACCCAGGCGGCTGGATCGAGCGCCACGACCAGACCTTCCTGACCGTTGTTGATGATTTCCGAGCAGGCGCTGTCAGGCGTATAGATACCCACCGCACCACAACGAGTGATGTCAAAAAACTTTGTATACGAACGCGCCCGGTTAAACGGCACATCCTGCAAGGGATTAAGCCCGACATGACGTTCCTGCATGGCGAGAAATGTCTGGTAAGCGGGCCACTTCATCGGATGCACGACGGTCACACCGGGTAAACCCTTGTATAAGCGCCAGACATCCCGCCTGCCGACAATCTCGAAAGCAACACGTCGATCACGCCGCAACACTTCTTCCGCCACCGGACGCAGCCAGCGAATATCGTCCCTGTGCGTCGCCACCGAGCCGTGATAAAACACGCGCCGACTGTCTGTGCGATTCACCAGCGGCGACGGCAAGACCAGCCGGGGTTGCCATTGCGCGTATTTCTGCTGAAGATAAACAGTCGAAACCCAGAGCTCCACAGCCTGCTTTTGCAACCAGCCTGAGCGCCAGGTAGCCAGACGCGCCAGTTTGAAACGGTATTTTAACGGCATGCCGATTGAGGCGCGAAAATCCAGAACATCATCATCCATGAAGAATACCAAGGCATGCAGCAAGGTGCGCACAGCCTCAATCAGCTTCACCCAGGCAGCCGGCACATAACGCACAAACACCACCACAGCCCCCGTCAAATCAGCCGGATCGGGTAAATCATCAAAGCCGCAACGCACCACTTGACGGCCACTACTCGACAAAGCGGGAAGTACAAAAAAATCGGTTGACGGATTATCCAGTTCCTCAATCACAAAAACGGTATTATCGCCCTGCAAGACGGCATTCATGTCAATGATACCTTCCCGGGATCAGGCGCATGGCGCTGTTTCCGGTGCCACATTGTGTCGGTTTTTTGTAATGTTGAAACGCTCAGCCACGCTTCAATTCCCATTGCCATGCATGCTGTACGATCGTTTCCAGGTCGGCATACTGAGGCTTCCAGCCCAGGGTCAATTTGGCGGTGGATGCATCGGCGACCAGTCGGGCCGGATCACCTTCCCTGCGCGGCGCATCTTCGGCGGGAACCGGCTTCCCGGTGACCCGCTCAATGGTATTGAGCACTTCCTGAACACTGAATCCCTCGCCATTACCGAGATTGAAAACCGTGCTTGCGCCGCCATTCCAAAGATATTCCAGCGCCAGTAAATGGGCGTCGGCCAGATCATCGACATGAATGTAATCGCGTATGCAGGTGCCGTCCGGCGTGTCGTAATCGCGCCCGAATACCTTGAGCGCCGGTCTTTTCCCAAGCGCCGCCTGCAACGCCAACGGAATCAGGTGCGTCTCGGGCTCATGGCCTTCGCCGATACGCGCTTCCGGGTCGGCGCCTGCGGCATTGAAATAACGCAAGGCCACGGAACGAAAACCATAAGCGCGATCGAAATCGCGCAATATCGTCTCGACCATGTGCTTGCTCATGCCGTAGGGATTAATCGGCTGCCGTGGATGGGCTTCATTGATGGGCGTGTAGACGGGCTCTCCGAATACCGCTGCGGTAGAAGAAAAAATAAGCGCGCCTATGCCGTGATCCTTCATGGCTTCAATCATTGTCAGCGTCTTCGCTACATTGCACTGGTAATACTTCGCCGGATTGACCACCGACTCACCGACCTGAATCAGCGAGGCGAAATGCAGCACACCATCGAAATGATGACCTGAAAACAGCCTGTCGAGCAAAACCCGGTCGCCGCAATCACCGACAACCAGTTCGCCGCCCAGCATATTTTCTTTATACCCTGCGGAAAGATCATCCAGCACAACCACATCATGACCTGCATTAAGCAGGCATTTCACCATGTGCGAGCCGATATAACCGCAGCCGCCGATTACCAAAAGTTTTTTACTTTTTGACATAAATTCCTTAACCGCATTTGATAATTTCGTTTATAAACCAACCCATTGGACAATGGGGCCGATACTCGGTCAGTTTCCTGAAAACTATGCTCCCATGCAAAGCGTCGCGCCCATTCGGCATTTCGATTATCCGCAACCTTTTCATATAAAGACCGTTTGGGCACCACAAGATTTTCCGGCTTTACCTTGACATAAGCCGCAATTCGCTGCAATACAGCCTGTATATCTTCATCGATGTCTTCATAGGTAATATACAAGGGAAAAATGCGGTTTTCATAGAAATATTGCTGCCAACCTTTTTCTTGCCGAACGAGATGATCATACCAATACTTTATTTTTGCGTAATCGTATTCCAGGGCTTCAAATTTTCTAATCGTTTCTTCATTATGTTGAATGTTACTGTGAAATACCTTTGAAGAAGTGGCTTTATATAAAGAAACGGCCTGTGCATAAAGATCGCGCCGCGTTAAATAAATGTATTTAAAATCGGCCAAATATGAATGGTCATCCATGGCTTCCATAAAGTTTTGAAACTGAAACCAACTGACTGTAAGTCCGGAAACACCGTTAGGCGTCTTTCTGACACGAATGGCATTACGGATATACTCGTCGGCCGTACGCCCCGGCATTTTCTTCAGGTTTCCGACCACAGATGCGGGACCCAGCATTTCTCCGGGTACGCCTAAATGTTTGGTATGCCTCAGCATATCACACAGATAAGTGCTCCCCGAGCGCGGCGTTATGGCGATAATGTATCTGCTCTCCGGGTCAGATATAGCATCCATTTTATTAAGCCGATCCAGGTCAATAACGGGGTTTTTGAATATATTTAATATTTCGTTCATACAGATAACTTTGTTGATTAACAATGAAATAGTCAGAAGAGAGCTATCCATGACAAAAAATTTGTCAATCTGCAGCAACCTTAATAATATCAAGCCACTCGCTATATTCCACAGCCCCGGAGCTATTGCAATAAAGCATCTAAAACCTCAAGATCAACATTAAAATCAGAAAACATTTTAGGGTTTCTATTATTGCTCGATTCAAAATAAGCAATCGAATAAGAAAGCTTTTTATGATGCGCCAGATCCCAGAAATACAAGGACGGCATCGTTGAAGAAGAGAGATTAATCACTTTCGCACCCGGATTACTGAAAACCATATTGGTCATGGCAGCGCCTGAAATACCAATGATCGATTCAGCTGCCGAGAAATATTTAATCTGGTCTTCAATCGATAGCGCACCACACGATATTTCAACAAAGCCTTGCTTTTTTAAAAACCGATAAACCTCATCGTGATTAACAATTTGCCGCGTCGAGGCATCTTTTCTGCTGACAAATATTTTTGTCGGCCATGTCTCTTTTTTAAAGAAAGTTTTTCTAACAAAAGACTTATTATAATTAGCTGATGTTAAAACATTTTTCTTTACCTCATCAAGGAATGCAAAAATTTTTTCAGAATGCACCAAAGGATGTTTATTCCAAAGATCGATAAAGTACAACTGATGAAACAGCACCGGCTCATCTCCGATTGTCAGGTATTTTTGTTCATCAAAGCCCAGGAATGTTAATAGCTTCAAAATGGTTTTCGGTGTTTGCGGGTGAATAACTATTTTTATATCGGGAAATAATTGGCGAAACCAATATAGGCGAGGTGCAATATCTGTTAAATAATGCCCGTAGTTTAATATTCCATAGCGAGTTAAATACAATGCCGGTTCGGCGATTGATTTTGAAGGTAAAGGCTCTGAATTTAATGATTGTTCTATTTGTGCTACAGGCGCGCCCTCGATATTTTGCTCAACAATATTGCCGTCTACAGTAATAATGCCTTTACCACGGACAATGACATTATCCAGCAGATACAGTGATTGCGAGGCAATTTCAGCGGACGTTTGCCGGTAATATTTCGCATAGTTTTTTTGGGTCTGCTGATCGCAATAATAAATCCGGTGTGGAGCAGTTCTTATATAGGCCTCCCCCGGTAATGTAACTAATTGACTAACGCGATTATTAATAACGGGGTCACTCAATGAAACAAGCATTGATAAATTCCTCAAGACAGGGTATCAACTAATAGATCCCAGGTTAAGCCATTGTATATGTTAACTTTCAAATAAGGCCAAATTCCAAATATGCTTGAGTTGACGAAGCTCATTAATAGCAATCAGTATTATATCGCAGAAATAACTTGATCATTTTTATCCCCTCTCCCGGAGGGAGGAAACAAGTTGCACAAGTTATTTCATGCTCATTCCTGAGTACATTTATTTCCATATCGCATTGTTAGCTTCGGACTCTATATTAACGAATAGTGAAGCCATAGTGCTTAGACCATTTACCGCAAAGCCTTGCTATGGTGTCTATTTCTTGCTCGGAAAAAAGCTTGTCGTGTTCATGTTCCTTTGGTTTTGTAGCAATTCGGTTAAAGTAGTCGGGATGAAACTCCTCGCCAACAAAAGCCAAAATTTTTTCCATTTCCACTAACAGGTTATTAGTAAAATCCTCGTACTTGACTTCATATACCCGGCCCGGGTAGGCTTTTTTCAGCACATATATAATTTCTGCCGCCTCGTTCCAGAAATTACATGCACCCACTATGCTTTCAATTTTTACAATTTTGCCGATGCGTAGACTGGACACCACATCAATAGGATTCCTGACAATATGCACAAACTTCGAATGAGGAAACTGGGTGGCTATCATGGCGGCCCCGTATACATTTTGCGGTGTCTTATCAAACCAGCGATTTGCACTCGGCTTGTTTTTACTGATAAACAACTTCATGTATTTCTTGGTTAAATCAGATCTTGAAACACTCCTATGTAACATTTTCTGAAATTCCGCTTCTGTTATCCCGTCCATTGCCCTATGTTTTTTCAATGTTGCATTGCCCTCGATAGCCTTTAAGGATGCATTGTTACCGAAAGGTTCCGACCATCTAAAGAAATGCGTTTCCTCGGGCGAGGCCAGATTGGGATGTTCGCGGAGCACATCGCGTAATAACGTTGTACCGGAGCGCACGCATCCTATAACAAAAAAAGGGGGTTTCTTCACTTTGATCGCCTATGGTTTTTCAGATAATTCTTTTTTAACGAATAAAATATAAAAACATAAATCCAAAAATTTAATTATTTCTTGGAATTCAGTGCTTGTTTTGGCTACCAACTTAAAACGCGACCGGACAGCAAAGCTTAAGCATTCGTCCTGAGCGTAGCCGAAGGGCTCACGAACGGCTTAACCTTAAGTTGATAGACCTTGTTTTCAAATATTTATATATGAAATATCAACAGAGCCTGATAAAACACAAAAAACAGGCAATTAAATTCAATACCTGGAAACGCTGAGGATGGCGTAGTGATTAATTCTTGATGTTGAGTAAACCCTCTATATTAAACAATAAAGGGATAATTAGGCTAAAGCTATGAATTTAAGCGAATTATATGACACTCAACTATGTGGTTTTTTAGGCAGGATACGCTGCATAAATCATTTTAATCATCATACAATTGCCTATACCTGCCGGCACACAATGATTAAAACCGGCCACGACCAAACATCATGGCCGGTTGGAGTTTCCGTAAAAGGGCTATTTAGCCTGCTTTCGCAACTTTGGCTTTGGGTATACGTTTAACTTTACGAAACGTAACTCTTTTCAGAGTAACTTTCTGACCTTCTTTTTCCCGTTCAACTTGTCTGATTCGGAAATTCCCCAAACCCTGTACTTTTAGCACACCGGTATCGACTGCATCGAGTTGTTTGCCCAGCTCGGCCAACACTGCTTGAACCAGCGAGGCGGCTCTTTGTTCCGGCATTTTGCCCAATAACTTGGGGTTAGATTGTTTAATCGATTCTACAATTTCAATAGCTTTCATGTTATTTCTCTCTATATATGTCATTTATTAACAATTAAAAACACCAGCACATCATTTAATTTACAGGCTTGATATTCCAACCTTAGTCAAGCAAATTATTTTTTGCCAAAACTCTCCGCAAGGCTTGCCAGTTAAAAACTATGTCGTCCGCCACTGCTCGCGCCGCATCTGAATTGCCTTCCCGCCGAAACCATTTTTCCGCTGTGAGTATGGTTTCGGCCAGCGTTAATGCCGCTATTTCTTCATGCAGCATATCTTTTCGATACTGGGTCCTGGCCCATACTTCAAATGCGGAGACTTCTTCTACGGTCAATTTCCGGCATAGCTCTTCAGAAAGCTGCGGCTTGGCCATCGGCACTGTTCCGATGATCGCGCTGTTACCCTTCTTCTTGCTTTCATCGTAAGTTGTTCTGATTAATTGAATAACATTCTTGCGGATACGAAAATGCATGAAAAACCCTTAGTCGATGAAACACAATATGGGCAATATATTGCCCGATATATTGCCCGAATGCAAGATAAATTTTCTTGTTAATTTATTACAATCCATAGACCTGCAAAGGATAAATCCCTTACATACCGGCTATTTGCAGGGCAAGCAAAGTAATATCGTCGGATTGTTCGGCGCCGCGAATAAATACACTGACATCGGCAATAACCGTCTCCACCAGTTCCTGGGCATTGTTAGCACCAAGCCCGGTCAGCAAATCGCAAAGACGCTGTTCGCCATACGCTTCATAGTCAATATCCATCGCTTCGCTGATGCCGTCGGTATACAACAACAAACTGTCTCCGCGATTGAGCTGCATGGTTTGCGCGCTGAATGTAGCCCCGTCCATGATACCCAGGGCCGTTCCCGAATCGCCTTGCAGCATCGATACGATGCCGTAGCGCGATAAATACAAGGGCTGATTATGACCACCGAAGCTGTAGGTCAACTGATTAGTTTCAAGATCCAGCGTCGCTAAAAACAGCGTGACGAACATCGCCGCATCATTGTCGCGGCACAGTTCGGGATTCAATGCCGCCAGGACCCGATCAGGAAGCACATATTGTTTCGCCATGGCGCGAATCAATGTCTTCACCATGACCATGAACAAGGCCGCCGGTACGCCTTTATCCGATACATCACCGATCACAATCAGCAGCGTTTTCTCATCCAGGTGAAAGAAATCGTAGAAGTCGCCGCTGACCTCACGGGCCGGCGCCATGAAGGCGAATAAATCAATGCCATGACCGTCGCTAAAGCGGGGAAATGCGGTGGACAACATGCCCATCTGGATACTGTGGGAAAGTTTGAGCGATTCCTGCAAACGTTCCTGGGCGACACGTTCATGAATCAAATGCACTCGTCCGATCGCAACGGCGACTTGCGAAGCCAGCAGATTCAGAACTTTGGCTTCACCGGCGCTAAAATTGACCGGTGTCCGGCTGACCACGCTGAGGACGCCAAAAGTCTTATCACGGGTTTTCAGCGGCGCGCACAGCATCGCCTGTATGCCGGTTAAGGTACCCGCAGCAGCTTGGTAACGCGGATCTTGCCGGACATCGTTGACGATTTCGGCATTACCCGAGTGAATGACTTGTCGGGTAATGCCGTCAATTGAAAGCAGCTTGGCGCCGACCGGGAATACATCGCCTTGTCCTGCACAGACAGTTAATTGCTCCTCTTCTTCGCCGCTTAGCAATATGCCGAGATGAATATCCTGACCGGACGGCAATAAACGTTGCGCTTCATCCAGAGTAAGTCTGGCGAGTTCCTCAATATCCATGCAGGCGGCGATTTTCTCGCCCAGTTCATACAACAACGTAAGCTCTTTGTATTTGCCGAGCGTTTCCTGCGCCAGCAGTTTGCTTTCCAGCTCTTTTTGCGCCATATAGGCGATAAACGCCGCCAATAATAATGCATCGGACGGCTCGCCGCAGACCCAGCCGAGCACGGTATCTTCGTCTATTTCAATCGGATAGCGCGTGCTTGCAAGCGCATCGCCCAGCAATACTTCGCCGCTAAAATCCAGCACACAAAGGGGATTGTTTCGATCCTCAATAAATCGTCGGATGAGCTTTGAAGGATTGCCTTTCTGGCAAAGGCGCTTGAGTTTTATTTCAGTGCTCATATTATTTTCTCCAAAATTCCGGTACAAATAATATAACGATGGAGAATATTTGCACGCGGCCCAACAGCATGGCAAAAGTACAAACATTGGTTTGAAAATCACTGAGAACGCCGTAATTGGTTGCCGGGCCAACCAGGTTAAGACCGGGACCTGCGTTGTTAAAGCAAGCGATAACGGCAGAAAACGCCGTTATGAAATCCAGTCCGCTCAGTAGCAGAGCAAATACCAGGATAACAATACACATGAAATAAAGAAAAATGAAGCCGGTTACCGATGTGACAATATTGCTGTTTACGACCATATCGCCAATTTTCAGCGGCTTCACTGCATACGGATGGATAAATTTGAACAATTCCAGACGCGCCTGTTTAAGCAGGATGATGGTTCGGATCATACGGATACCGCCACCGGTAGAGCCCGAAGAAGCGGAAAGGCAACTCAAGAACAACATCCACATCGGCACAAAAATTGGCCATAAATTGAAGTCCTGGGTGGCAAAACCACAATCGGTGGCTATCGTAACCAGGTTAAACGAGGCATGTCGCAAGGCGGTAAAAAAATCCGGATAGGTACCGGCTTTCCACAACACCGCCGCCGCTATCACACTACTACCCAATACCAGCGCTAAAAAAGCGCGCGCCTCCATATCATCGATATAAGGATTAAAGGAGCGTTTTTTGATCGCTATGAAATGGGTGGCGAAGTTGATAGCGGCCAGTAATTGAAAAATCGTCAACACCACCTCTATAGGCAGTGAATTAAAGAAGCCGACATTACTGTCATGTGTGGAAAATCCACCCAAGCTCATCGCGGCAAAGGCATGACAAATAGCATCAAACCAATCCATCCCGGCCAGCCGTAAAGCAATAATGCACGCAATAGAAATACCGGCATAGACCAACCATAAGGCTTTAGCGGTCTGCGCGATACGGGGCGGCAAATCGGATTCCTTGACCGAGCCGGGGGCCTCGGCCATGTATAGCTGCATACCGCCGATACCCAGGATGGGCAGAATGGCGACAGCAAAAATAATGATGCCCATGCCCGCAATCCAGTTCAACTCATGCCGCCACAGGTTAATCGACATCGGTAAACTGTCAAGGCCGCTAAGCACCGTCGCTCCGGTCGTCGTAAGGCCGGAAGCCACTTCAAAATAAGCATCGGTAAAACTTATTTGCGGCATGTACAGCAGCATAGGTATTGCGCAAAAGACAGGGCTCAATGACCAGGTAATCGCGACCAATAAAAAACCGGCTTGTCGCGATACTTTTTTAGGCATCCGCAAGGTCGGAATAAACATTAATGCGCCTGATAACAAGGTAATCAGGGTGCCTTGAAGAAAAGCCGTAGTGGCGCCGTCTTCAGCTATTGTCGAGGTCACGAGGCAGGTAGCCATCAAGCCGCTGAACCCCATAGTAACCAGGCCGAAGATATGGATAATAGTGAAAATGACGTTCATGGAAGTCTTTTGAGTTGATGCTGTATCTTAAGCCGGAATCGATAGGGATGAATCATTGAAGATAATGCTATCCATAGACGGGATAAGCGCATGCCTGTTCAGTATCCCGTCAAGCAGCATTCAGCGGAACCATTCGAATGTTGCATTATCCAGGTTCTCAAGGGCCTCGCCCTCAAATACGCTGAAAGGTTTGTTCAATATTGGTAACCAGCTTTTTATCCATCGCGAACATCACGACATGATCGTCTTCCTGAAATACCGTATCGTGATGTATCGAAATAACCTCACTGTTGCGAATCAAAGCACCCATGACAATGCCGGGAGGGAACTTGATCGCATCAACCCGTTGACCAACGACAGAATTAGCATCATTGCTGTTATGATGCGCAACCGCCTCAATTGCCTCGGAAGTACCGCCGCACAGGGAACTGACCTGCGCCACGTCGCCCCGGCGCACATGTTTCAAAATACTGCCCAGTGTTTCCTGGTTAGGCAGCACAGACACATCGATTCCCGTTCCGGGCAATAATTTGGTATAGGAAACATGATTGAGCAGACAGATAGTCTTGCGCGCACCCAAGCTTTTCGCCAAAGAAGCCGAGATAATGTTGACGCCGTCATTATCGGTAATGGCGCAAAATAAATCCGCGCTATCAATCGACTCATCAAGCAACAAAGCCTCATCGGCGCAATCGCCCAATAACACCACGGTTTTATCAAGATCATTGGCGATTTTTTTAGCGCGTCGGGGATCTTTTTCAATGATCTTGACCTGATGATCGCCTTCCAATGCCAGAGCCAGACGCTTGCCGACGTGTCCACCACCGGCAATGATAATGCGCTTTAACGGCGCCTCGAGCTTGTTCAGTTCTTTCAAAACCCGGCGTACTTCTTTGCGCGGCGCGACAAAAAACACTTCATCGCCGGTTTCTATAATCGCATCGCCGGTGACCTCCATCGGCACACCGCGCCGAAAAATTGCCACTACCCGCGTTTTACCGTCGGCCAGCCGCACTTTCAGATCTTTGATTTTTTTACCGGTTAAAAATCCGTCGTTCACTACTTTAACCGAAAATAACCGTACCAAACCGCCGGCAAAATCGGAAATATGCAGGACACCGGGGAATTCAATCAGATTACGGATGGATTGCATGACGATTTGTTCGGGACTGATAACAAAATCGACGGGAATGCCGTTGGCGCTGAATAATTTAGGGTGTTTTAAATAATCAATGGCGCGCACCCTGGCGATTGTCTTCGGGCGGCTATACAGGGTATTGATGATGAGACAAGCCAGCATATTGGTTTCATCACGGTCGGTGACGGCGATTACCATATCGGTATTATGCACCCCCGCCTGCTCAAGGACGCTGGGATGCGCGGCATTGCCGGTGACTGTGGCGATATCGAAGCGTTCTTTTAAGGCTTCGAGCAGCTCGGGCTTGAAATCAATGACGACAATGTCGTTTTCTTCGCTGGCTAAGGCCTCGGCAACCGATGATCCGGTAACGCCGGCGCCAAGAATAAGTATTTTCAATTTATCAATCCGTTCAATGCCGACAGTCTGCAAGACAAGAGGTTAAGGTACATAAATTTCATTTAACTTAACATAAACGCATCGCACCTACCGATAATCGACCGGAAGGCGCAAAAAATTAATCATTGTAGCGAAATCGCCCTGCTGTATCAATTCAATGTGCCTCGATGGCGGGCACTGGTCAATGCCCGAGACATGATTACCCAACTATCAAATGAGGTAAAAAACAAAATGCATACCCTATGCCTTGTTGATACTGATGCTATACAACGGTGCTATTCATTTACCAAGATGATTCTGATAATATGCAATCGAAACCATCAAGCGCACTACTATATTTGATTACCCGCCCATCTCGGAAGAGATAACGCCCATCCTGCCCTTCCCCTTAATACGTCCTGTGGATACTTAAGGAAAAAGGGATTAAATTGCCTGGCTTAATGGCAGTGATCACAACCCGAAAAATCAATTCTTATGACGGATTTTTATGACTAAAGCAGCAAAATTAAATTGGGGTATTTTAGGCGCGGCACGCGTTAACGAGCGCCTGTTACCGGCCATTGTCGAAGCGTCGAACGCCAAACTGGTCGCCATCGCCAGCCGCCGCCCCGGCGCCGCCGCACAAACGCTGGCGCAATACGCGCCGCAACAACATCATGTACGGACTTATGACGGTCTGGAAGCATTGCTGGACGATAACGAAGTCAACGCCGTCTATTTACCGCTGGCCAATCATGAACACGCCGAATGGGCGCTACGCGTCATCGAACGCGGCAAGCATGTCCTGTGCGAAAAACCGATGGCGTTGACGGTAGCCGACATCGAAGCGATTGAAACCGCGGCACGTCAACATAATGTGACCGTCATGGAAGGCTTCATGTATCGTTTTCATCCGCAACACGCGCGTGTGCGTGAATTGATTGATTCGGGCAGCATCGGTGAAGTGAGATCGGTGCGCAGCAGCTTTTCTTTCATGATGCGGCCCGCCCGGATCTACCGCCTGCAGGAAAGCATCGAACGCGGCGGCGGCGCGATGTGGGACATCGGTTGTTATGCCATCCATTCAGCGCGGATGTTCTTCGACCACGACCCGGTCGCGGTCACCGCGCTGTCCCGCCATGTTGAAAGCGGCGCCGACATATCAACGAGCGGCGTCATTGATTTCGGCGCCGGGAAATTCGCGCATTTTGATTTCAGTTTTGAACGCGCCAGACGCTGCGAATACGAGATTACCGGAACCAAGGGCGGCATCAAATGCCATATCGTCTGGCAATTGCCCGGCGATGTGCCGGTAATTTCCTGGTGGACCGAAGATGGCCGGCAATATGAAGAACGCTTGCCCGCAGAGAATCATTTTAAACTGGAAATAGAGCATTTCAGCCATTGTGTGTTAAACGGCCACGCTCCCTTACTCAGTCTGGAAGACGCCAAAAGCAATTGCCGGACTATTGTCGCCGCGTTGCAATCGGCGGCTCAAGAGCGCGTTATCAGGTTGGCTTAAAACACAGCTCTGACAAAATCCTAAACTTAGTGGACATGGCGTTTCGAAAAAACAGTTTTGCTGTTTATACTGCACTTACAAGTATCAGGCGTGTTTCAGATGACGGCATCATTTACCGACATAATCACCGAAAGCCAATACGATGAGTTAATCGGCAACATTTATGACGCGTCCATAATGCCGGAAATATGGCCGGTTTTTTTGGAGCGCTTGTCCGATATTTTCAAAAGCAAGGGCACAACCCTCTATCTGGTGGATTTCGCCAGCCGCCGTTCGATTTGCCAGAGCGATGACATTTCATTTCTCCAATCGGTGCGCACCGATCCTGAAACGGTTATTTCTTATGACCGCTATTATTCCAAAGTCAATGTTTGGCTGGAGTATTCCAAATATTTACCTGAAGGCCAACTTATTACCACGGATCGCTTGTTGCCGGTTGACAGGCTGGTAAAAACCGAATGGTATAACGACTGGCTGAAACCGCAGCATTATTTTCATGCCATGATTGGGCACTTGCTTAAGCAGGACGAACTGGCGGTGCGTTTATCCCTTTTTAGAGCCAGGCAACAGCCTTTTTCGGCTGATGAGTGTTTATTATTCGCCCGCCTGATACCGCATTTGCGCCGGTCCTGTTTGATTTACAAACAACTTGCCGAAATTAAACAGATGCAGACCGCCAATCATCATCTGTTAAACCGCTTGCCTGTTGGCTTGATCTTGTTTGATAAATGCGGGCAAGCGGTCTTTGTTAACAGGACTGCGGAAACGTTAATCGCTGCTGCAAACGGCTTTAATCTGAATGCCGCCGGCCGCTGCCTAACCGGCAATGCCCGTGAATCGGGCAATTTGCGGAACTTGATCAGTGACGCCGTAGAAACCGGACAAGGCGGCGTCATCAGCCTGCATTGCAACCCTTCAGGCCGTCCTTTATCGGCCATCGTGGTTTCTTTACAAAATCAGTGTTTGCCTTTTCTTCAAGCGGGGGCCTCGGCGGGCTTGTTTCTTTACGATCCGGAGCAGACGATGGCTTTGGACGATACGCTGCTGCAACAATGCTATGACCTTTCGCCCGCAGAAGCAAAACTGGCCGCCGCGTTGTTACAGGGCCAAACCCCGAATGAATATGCACAAACACGCGGCATCAGCCTTAATACGGTCAAAAGCCAGCTCAAACAGGTGCTGGCAAAAACCGGTACACATCGCCAATCCGAGTTAATCCACTTATTGACGGCCGCTTTCGGTTTATTCGCCACACCGGCCAAGGCCGGCAAAAACGCATCGTAAATTATTTCCCCTTTTCACCCGAACGGGTGATGCCTCGTTAAAGCGCTTGGACTACATTGTTTCGCGATAGCTTATCAAACCCGACTTTATCCGGGTTGACCTGTCTATCAACACTCCCTTTTTCAATACAATTTAGCAACAGGTGAACGCAATGACGGCTATTACTGTACGGTATCTCAAGTTTGATCTTGAGGAACACCAAGAACTCAATGCGGAAGTCATTCCGGGCGAAGTCGAGATGTCCTATTTGATGGTCGGGTTGTCGATGATTCTGCCTTACATAGAACCCTACATCATCAAACATTCGATAGCCGGGCAAAAAATCATTACCGATCCCGGACTTTTGCACGATATGCGTCAATTCAGCCATCAGGAAGCGCAACATTACCGCCAGCACAGCTTGTTCAACGCGCGGGTTAGAGAGAAATACCCTGAACTGGAAGCGTTGGAGAAAAAAGTGAAAGCCGATTATGAGCGGTTTTCACAGCGCGGGCTAAAATTTAATCTGGCGTTTGCAGAAGGTTTTGAAAGCCTGACCAACCCGTTTGTGATTTTCATGTGGCGCAGCGGCATGATCCGGGATATGCGCGGACCGTTGGCGGATATGTATGCGTGGCATTTTTTGGAAGAAATGGAACACCGCACGGTGGCTTACGATGTGTATTATCATCTTTACGGCAGCTACGGTTATCGGTTTTGGGTGAGTCTGATTGCACAAAGCCATTTGCTCCGGTTTATGTTTTCCTGCGCACGTTTAATGCTGCATCTTGAACGCGAGCACTTTCAAGCGCGTGGCGGCTGGCCGGGGCGTATGGCGCGGATTTGGAAGTGGACAAAGCTGGCCGGAAAATACCTGCTCCTCCAGTTATGGAAAACCTACTTACCCAACTACAATCCACGACATCTAATCGTGCCGCAAGAAGTGACCGATCTTGCTGAACACTATAATAACCGGGCTTATAAGCTGATTAGCGGCTAACACCCGGCCAATCAGGGTGAATGCCGGGTCGGAGCGGCGCGGGACGTAGTGCAGGTTAAGCCTTCGCTCATCGCCAAAACTCTATAATCACCGCAGCACCGCCCAATAAACTTGAGGCGATATGCAGTCCACCCTGATACGCTTCGACGATGTCTGCGGCGACGCTCAGCCCGATACCATGACCGGGCGTCGATTCATCGGCGCGACCGCCGCGCCGGAGTATATGCTCAATGTGTGCGGCGCTAATACCCGGCCCGTCGTCATGGATGCCGATTATCAGGCGATGGCCGTCTTTGCAGCCGTGGATTTCGATCCGGGCATGACACCATTTGAAAGCGTTGTCGAGCAGATTGCCCAGGATTTCTATCAGATCGGACTCGTCACAGCGAAAACACAAATCCGGCTCGATACGGTTGAGCACAATCACGTTTTTGTTCCGGTACACTTTGCCTAACGAAGCGATAATCCTATCCGCCACAGTATACACGGCAACGGGCGGCGCTGTGGCGGAACTGTTGGCCGCACCGGCCCGTTGCAGTTGACGTTCGACGATACGCATCATCCGGGTGCTTTGCTCCTGAACGGTGTCAGGCAGGAATTCGGGCTGATCGGTCGCGCCGAGTAAAACCGCCAGCGGCGTTTTCAGGCTGTGCGCCAAATCGGCGAGCGCATTACGGTAACGGGTTTGGCGGGCACGTTCCTGGGTCAACAGGATATTGATATTATCGGTTAATTGTTTGACTTCCCTGGGATAGCGGCCGTTAATCTGGTGATGTTCTCCGGCCTCGATGGCGGCAAGCTCCAGGCCGACTTTCCGCAAGGGACTCAAGCCCCAGCGCAATACCCAGATTTGCGTCGCCAGCAACAGGATTGCAGTACCGGCCAACCCGCCCCATAAACGACGGCGATAGAGCGAAACCTGCTTTTGCAGCGGCGCCAGTTCGGTCATCAGGAAAAAATTGAATGAATAAATACCGGTTTTAAGGCTGCGCTGAAAGCCGTAACCCAGCAGGTAATAATCCTTGCCGTCTTCCATCCGCACATCCGACCATTTTTTCTCACTGACCTGGAGCGCAAACGGCATCGGCGTCTTTCGGTTGAGCAGCGAAGGCGAGCGCCACAGCAGTTCATTGTCGCCGTTTCTGCCGACGAACGCATACAGCCCGGAATCCGGCAAAGCTAGTTGCGGATAAGGCAGGTAGGTCGGCAACGGCATAATGAGTTGCCCGCCCTCCTCTACGACGGACGCGCTCAGCAATTGATAGATCTGGCCGGACATGCGTTCGCGCAGGGACAGCCGCGCACTTTCCAGAAAGGCATTGTCGAGAACCGCCCCGGTAACCGTCAGGAAAATAACCAGCACAGGGATAGCGCTAAGATTAAGCCTGAGATAAAGCGAGTTTATCACCTAGACCAACCGGTAACCCCGGCCGCGTAACGTTTCGATAGGGTTTCGAACACCTTCGGGATCGAGCTTGCGCCGCAACCGGCCTAACAGGACGGTCAGCACATTGCTTTCCGGGTCGGTGTCGTGGGGATACAGGTAAACCCGCAGTTCATCCTTGGAAACCACCTTGCCCTGACGTTGCGCGAGATACTCCAGCATCCGGTATTCGAAACAGGTCAGCTCTATTTCGAGTCCGTCAACCATGGCGCGTTGCGTTTCCAGGTTGAGGACAAGATAGCCGCAGTTCAGCAGCGACTGCGGCGCTCCGACGACACGGCGTATTAAGGCCTTGATGCGCGCGGAAAGCTCCTCCATCTGGAAGGGCTTCGCCAGGTAATCATCGGCACCGGCCTCCAGACCTTCAACCCGTTCCTGCCAACGCCCGCGAGCGGTCAGCACGAGAACGGGAAGATTATTGCCTTGCCGCCGCAAATGCTTGATGATTTCCAGACCGGACATGCCGGGCAAGCCTAAATCGACAATAGCCGCATCGACCGGGTATTCGGTTGCAAAATAAAGCCCTTCTTTACCGTCACCGGTCTCGTCAACCTGGTAGCCCTCTTTTTCGAGTTGCCTGCGGATTTGCTGACGGATGCCGGTTTCGTCCTCGATAATCAATATGCGCATGGTGGATGGATTTAAAGCCGCCAATCAACGCTGGCGAAAAGATCAGAGTGTGAATATACAATAACCGGCAGACAGGTAAGGCGCAATAGTTCCTTGTGCGATTGCGCCTGACCGTTCATAAGCCGCAGAGGTCTATTTGACGACGCCGGTGATCGTGGTCCTGACCGTTTGGCCTCGCTTCAAAGCCAATCCCTTGCAATTCCAATCCGGATCGGTCTGTGAAGGATAGGTTTTATTGACGCCGGTGGTCACGTTTGTACACGTATGCGTGAAACTCTTATAGCCGGCGGCATTGCCGCTAACAGCCGGCGCCGGTAACACAGCCGCCCCTATGACCAAACTTATTTGGGGTTTGGCAAGCGGCTCATAAAAAAGGGTCAAGGGTTTTGCAGGGTCAAATTGCACGACGCCGCTACTGTCTACAATCATCGTTGCCGGAACCAGCATATCGTCGCACCAGCCGGAAGCGTTCGGCGCTGTCTGTAGCGATATGGCGTTTATCTGTACGGCATTTTGAACGACTTTAAAGCTGCTGCTACAAAAAAACGGCGTACCTGCGGTGGGAATTGCCCTCACCAGCAAAGCCCAACCGGTATTGTCACGACATTTTTCATGCCAAAACGTCAGTTTAATGGTTTCATTGGCAGCATCGGTGGCCGTTATCGTGTAATTGGGCGTTTTTGGCGTGACCGGCAGCGGTGCTAGCAGGCAAGTACTCGATACTTCACGGGATGAATCGGTAATGGCCAGTGCCGCTTCTTGATGCCGCAAGTTTTGATCGATCAAAAACTGCTTGTCATTTAAAATTTCTACGCTTTCTGCAAGCACAAATGCCGGTACAAACAGGAAACAGAAAAAACAAAGAATTATGTTTTTATATTTCATTACACATTGTCCTAATCTCACCTCATTGTTATGGATTAACCCGGTATCACACTGAAGTGTTTCCATGATACCCGGCGTTTTCGGTATAAAATCGTGGCCGGTATGGTAGCTGTCCATTCACTGTTGCCCAAGTTACGACATGAGAACCCAAGCTTTGAAAATTCCGGACTCGATCCATACACTATAGCCCCTGACGGTCATAACTACTAGTTACCCGGACAAGGCGCAAATGCACAGGAAGGCGGCACCCGGCTGACATAGGAGCCATCGGGACACAGTTTTGCATCCTGGGCACAAACAGCCGGAGGAGTATCAACACAGGCGACCACCGGCTGTACGGAATAGGCGGTGGTCCTGGAATTAGGCGCAATCGTACGCAACTGCCGCACAAAAGAGACAAAGCCGTTGGTTCTCGGCGACGCTTGCGCACAGGCGGAAAAACCGCCTTCGATCCCATAACCACTTACGACAAACTTATCAATTACACCGTCGGCTACCGCATGGCCAATGACCTGTTGCACCGTTTGCATGGCTGCCGCATCGACAGCGGGCCCGATACCGGTGATGCTAACTTCAACGGCACGGTTTTCTGCGAATGCCGATGTCGTTGACAACGCCATGCTCAAAAAGATAAAACGTAAATATGATTTATTCATGATGATTCTCCAATGTGATTGCGTGTTGGTTTTACTGAGCGGGATCTATCAATATTTGACAATCACCTCCCGGATCACCGTCAGGCTCACCGATTTGCGATAGCAGACAATCCGGGGCTGTTTCAATCGGCAAATCCAGAAATCCGGTTTGCGTGTATTGATTCAAGTCATTAGCTTGTACCCGCGATTCGGACAGTGTGTACAGTTGATTGCCGATAGTCAGCAAGCGCTGAACGTAATTATTCCAGTCATAGGCCTGCCCATCCTGCTGATGGCTAATGGCGGCCTGCTTCCGGAAACCGTCGCTAAGACTGATTTTGTAAAGCTGTGCGCCCTGAAAGATCTCCGTCGGCCATTCTTCAGCAGGATTCTGCGCCGTTTCACTGATGGGAAACCCCAGCAATTCCCGCTTCTTGTCAAACAGCAAAGCTTTGTGATCACCCCACATCAACGGTGAATTGGTGCCTTCCTCGCCAATGGTCAGGTTGTGCATTTGCGTGGGATGTTCGACATCGCTGACATCGAACAGCGCCAGTTTCATGCCTTTAGTGACCAGCCCGGTTTCGGTTTCTTGCGTTTCCTGACCGAAGCCCAGCAGGTGAGTTTCATCGTAGGGGTGAAGATAATTGCTGAAACCGGAAATTTTCAGCTCGCCCAATACCTTGGGCGTCTCCGGTACAGATAAGTCGATGACGAACAGGGGATCAGTCTGTTCAAAAGTCACCAGATAACTGCGATCGCCGATAAAACGCGCCGAATAAATGCGCTCCCCTTCAGCCAGATGCTCCAGACGCCCGGCAATTTGCATGTCGCCATCCAGCGTATAGAGGTTATTCCAGGTCTCAAGACTGCCTGCATCACCGGCTTGAGTCCATTGATCGACGGTCGTGGCGATGCGGAAATAATCCTTATGCTCATCCATGGCGAATGAATTCAATACAGTCCCCGGCACTTCGCCGGCCTTGCTGAAACTGATTGCGCCGTTATTCAGCGCGAATTTGTAAAGATGAGTAAACGGCGCCGTTACTGCCTGATCGGGTTGCTCGGGACTGCTGTAATCAGCCGCCGAGAGATACAGATTTTTACCGGACGCATAAGCGATATCACCACCTCCGAGGTAGGCTTTAATATCGGCATCTTCATCCGGGGCATTCAGGCGAAAACCAGCGACGACCACATAATCCGGCTCAACAAAGCCGGGAAAATAGTAAAGATCGGTCAACGGCAAGGTGTGTTCTGCGCCACTCCCGACCGCCGTGTCGCTGATATGCGGCAAGATATTGTCTCGGGTCATGGTCAGGTTTTGCGGCTGAGCCCCGCCCCCTGAAAAATTGCTTAAGTAATAGTTGGGGTATTTCCTGCCGATTAAATAAACGCTCTGCCCTATTTTGCGCGAAGACAAATAATTCCCGGTAAAAGCAATTTCACGCTGCATAACGGGTTGTGTACGATCGGCAATGTTGTAGATTCTGGCGCTGGTCCGGCTTTCACCGGAAGGCGCCCAAATCGGCATAATGACCGCACCGTCTTCCGGTACAACCGGTGCGGCATCGCCGCTGTCTTCCGCATGCCATGCCGTGCCGACAACGATCAATTGATCCCCGTCAATATAAAGCTCGATGGGGTTGAACCCGCTATCGAATTGCAAAGTGCCGAGCAATGCCATGCTATGCGCAGGATAAGCGCGGATGATGCGAACCCGGCCGTTTTGAATACTGTAAATGTAATGCCCGTCGGTTTTGACCGTATCGCCCTCATCGACGCCCGGCACCTGGACATTGGTTTCAGAATGCTCGATAGCACCAGCCTCTGCCGCGCCATTAGGAAATACAGCGCCGGAATCCGCTGCCGACAGTGGATTCAAAGCGAGGTAGTGATTGGGGTGCAGCTTTTTTGCCGACAGCATATGCTTTAGTTGCTTAAATGATGTGACCTGTTTCGGTTGCAAGGAACGCTGTCGTTGTTCCGCCTGCACATCGGCCTGTGTTACTAAAATGATCAACGGGACAGTCATTAGTCCCAGCATTTTTACCCACTTCGGGCGATGACGCGATTTCATAGAACGAGATTTCATAAAACGACTCCGTTGCAGGGCTTGTAAATGGTTATTAAAAGCCCGGATTGCTACAGCCTTCCATTCGGCGAACCAAACGAAACGACACCGAAAATTAATGACAAACCCATCAAAAAAACCTGTCCACTGATGCGCCAAACCACTAATTAACCATAGGATACAAGGATTACGGTGAATGAAATGTTAACCGAAAAAGGCGCTCGCATAACGGCATTTTGTTCGGTATTATGGCAAATAACCCCGTCTTGCAAGGACCTCTACCATGAGCAACACTCACCTTTTCCCCGCTATTTATGCGGGGTTGAAATCTCGCCTCACTTTGATTAAACACCCGCTGTTCCTCTCCGTCATATTGGCAGCCACGCCCTTAGCAATTGCCGCCGTCACACTGGATGTTCAAGTGGCCGGAGGATCAGGCGGGCGGATAGTCAGCACACCGGGTAATACAGACTGCGCGCCGGACTGCACTATCCAGGCGTCCCCTCAATCACTGGTCAGCCTATTCGCTTTGCCCGATAAAACTTACCGTTTTCAAGGCTGGGATGGCGCCTGCGCCAATACCATAGGCCCCTTATGCACGCTCCGGCCTGACCGGAATACCCGCTTAAGCGCCCGTTTTGTCAAAACCGAAGCACCGGAGGCGCCGACCAAAGCCTTATTGCTACTGCACGGCGAAGGGCTTAAACACTCGGTATGGAATGAGTTTATCAAGCACCGCTTTAATAACCGTTGTCCGGTCATTTACGGCGGCGTTGTATTGGGTGAAGACTCATTCGATCCGCGCAATAACGTCTATTGCTATCGTATTGCTTTCGGCTATTACGACAGTCTGACCCACACTAAAACCGGCCGATCGTTACAAAAAACCGCTGATAACCGGAATGCGAAGAAGCGTTTTGCCGGCAAGCAGTTAGGATACGAAGTTCGGGCCGCCGTATTGGGCATAGAGAATCGCCATCCCGATCTCAGCTTAACGCTGGTAGGACAAGCGCATGCGGCCTTGGCGGCGCAGTCTTTTTTACAGGCCGATACGGTTGAACCCGACGAAGTGGCGGGCTTATTGGCGTTGCAGCCGGCAAGCTCTCAAGCGAAACACAGCGTCCGCCGTGTACCGTTTAAAATCAGCCGGACTGAAGCGCTGATAGTGGACGCGGTCCCGGAACAAGAGGGGAAAATCAGCGCCGCGCTCGCCCAACTGACGAAATCCTGGTGGATGAGCCGGTGATAAATCGATCGCTACTCGCCACGGCGGGTTTATTACTCGCCCTAATACCGGGCGCAGGGACTTGGCTGCTCTATAACACGGCGCTCGACTTGCAATCGGGTGCCGACCATGAGCCGATGATTGAAATACCCGCAGGGAAAAAACCGTTTTACAGCGCTGTAAAAAAACATATGGACCCGGCTCCTGACCTTAAACCAAACCCACACAGCAATAAACAGCATCAGGCCTCTGCCGATCCGACCGACCCCGCTCCAGTCACACAGGTCAACGAAAATCATGCCGAAAAAAGCCTCTATGAGCAAACGCCCGCGCAGTTATGGCAATACTGGAGACGACTGCTGAATCAATCTGAATTTCAGCAACTGCCGATCATAGGGGCATTACTGGCGGAACGCCTGCGCAAACAACCCGATCCCGAAGTTTATCAGAATATCTCCGACTTGCTGGCCAAGCCCAATGTGTCTATGGAAATCAAGGCCATTCTGCTCGACCTGTTGGCTGAAATCGCCACCCCTGATGCACTACGCCAATTACTTAGCCTTGCCGAACAAGGCACGAACTCCCCGTTATACATTCAGGTTTTGCAAGCGCTCTCCCGCATTGGCGATAATCGCTGGGACGGACACTTTCATACAGAACTTTCTCAAGCATTGGAGGCCGCCTGGTCTAATCCTGACAATATCGACCAGACTTTTTTAAGCGCTGTCGGCAAAGCCATCGCCGCGGTAGGATCGCCTGAGGGCGTTAATCAGTTATTGCTGACCGTATCGGGAAACAACAAGTATAAGGCAACGGAAGAAACAAACCGTATAAAACAAGCCGTAGCTTTCGAAGTCATCCCGGAGGTCCGTAACCCCGACGCCGTTGACGTATTGAGTACCTGGTTTGAACAAGAGCCGTTGGGAACGCCGGCCTTTGAAGTCAGCGGCAGTGCATTGGCGGAAATAGGCTCTCCAAAAGCGACTCAGGAGATCGTCGATTGGGCGCAGCAAGCACCCGCAGAAGGCGCCAGGAACCTCGAGGATTGGCTATCAAAAATCGACGATGCCGATTCTTTAGGGGCGATCTCGTCCGCACAAGACCTGGAGATTCAAAACCCGGAAATCGAAAACGTCATTGATGCAACGGCCGCCAATATCGACTCTACAGCGTTATCAACAACCTCAGTCGGAGATCAAATCGGTGATGAAATGTTGCCCCCGTTACCCAATAAAAAGTAATCAATGCGCTAGATGACTGTGCTTTGTATCGTTATTTTCGATAATTCCAATTCATTCTTTCTATTTAACAATAGAAACATCTTTCTGTACGCTATGCTAAACACAATCACTGAATGGGGATTTAGCAATGTACAAACTTTCAAGAAATGTAGAGCCGTTCCAACAAGACTTTCAGCGGCAACAAAAACCTCTCCTCTATTTGGCATCTAAGAATCATCCGCTTGGTTTACCTGTCGGAATATTGTTTTCGCGCCAAACCCTTCGTCCATATTGAACAGACTACCTATAAGGGCTGTGATGCCTTTACTCTGTTAATGACGACGACACGCAAGGCAGGCTTCCATGTTTTTTAGCCCCAATCAGCTTAGGAATGAGCATGAAATAACTTCGACAACTTATTCCTTCCTCCTCAGGACAAGGATTAGGCAAACCCTTTGCTCAAGTTATTTCGCGCATGTTCCTAAGTAATTAATTTTACAAACTTCTAACCAAAACTCAGGGCTCCTAGTATGTCACATCAATCCAATTTAATCGCCACCGACATTAATGCCTATCTGGCGCAACATGAACGCAAGGAATTGCTGCGCTTTTTAACCTGTGGCAACGTCGACGACGGCAAGAGCACCTTGATCGGCCGACTGTTGCTTGAGACCAAAGCAATTTTCGAAGACCAGATGGAGTCGGTCGAACGGTCATCTCGCGACCGCGGCTTCGACTACACCAA